>Ga0193726_1001898_pt1 | contig 15150 bp, 10 predicted proteins | sample H2c1metaG_FD_144928 | JGI IMG/M metagenome (GOLD analysis project Ga0193726, IMG submission 144928) | Soil microbial communities from a riparian zone of the East river system, Colorado, United States - H2c1 | ecosystem: Environmental > Terrestrial > Soil > Riparian zone | place: USA: East River... | reverse complement strand
TTTAGAATCAAGGATGCGCCCGTAGCTCAGCTGGATAGAGCATCTGCCTTCGAAGCAGAACGTCGGGGGTTCGAATCCCTCCGGGCGCGCCACTTACCCATGGGTCCGGCCCTGACACATAGGTGACAGAACGTTCCGAAGACATACTTTACACCCTTGGGCCAAAGGGGTTGTTAAGAGGCTGCAGGGTTTTTTCCTCTAGATCGATATAACCAAGATCGTAATCCATAAAAGTCACCAGCCAGATGCCATCATCGACCTCCTTGACACCGACGGCTTGACCCGCCAGAGACCGAGGACATAGGTGGCAGAGCGTACCGGCTACATAGGTAACCTAAGTGTCCGGCTCAATCTGTCACCCATTTGTGAGGCCGTTCAATTCATTTGCACCAAAGAACTTACGGCTGTAACCTTCTGCGCGTCTAGAACTTCGCTCAAAGTCCTCATGATGCTGAAACCCACAATCGAAATCGACGGTGCGCGCTTCAATACGCTAGACAATTTTTGGGATGAGATTTCGGCCCATCTGATTCCCGGAGCTAAGTGGGGCCGCAATTTCGATGCTTTCAACGATATCCTCAGAGGAGGCTTTGGAACGCCCGCAGGAGGATTCAGACTTCGCTGGGTAAATTTTCAAACCTCCCGCCAGGCTCTGGGCTACACGGAAACAATCCATTGGCTTGAGAACAAGATGCAACGCTGCCACCTGGACGATGTCGAACTCGTCAAACAGGAGATAGAAGCAGCACGGCACGGCGAAGGCCCGACCGTAGCAGACATGATTGTTGACATCATTCGAATCCACGGCCCTGGCGGAAATGAAGAAGACGACGGTATCGAACTTGAATTGGTCTAGTAAAGAGTCAAACCGCGATTGATCCACCTAAACAAGGTCACCCAGAAAAGTTCTAAAATTGTCCCTCCGGCACGCCGCTTTTCTAGCGGGTCCAGACCGAAGAGTTCCGGTAGGAACTGTCACCCATGTGGCAGGCCGCTCACTTTAAAAATGATCTCGTTGGCGAAACCACGTTGGGCAGAGGGTCGCCATGAAATAAATTGCTGAGGAAGAAGCTTTCGGCACTGCCGCGCCCACCGTTCTTCACTTCTGCTCATAAACTTCGTCCATCTCGAGCTTCAGTGTCCAGTCACCGGCAATACCCGCGCTGATCAGCACACGCAAGTATGTACAAAGAAACAACCGTGAAATGGCTGGTGCGAAGAGTTATCAAATGCGGAGAAAGAGTTTGCGTCGATACATCCAGAGGAGAACCAGCCATTCGACCAGGACGATCGCGAGGCCCTCAAGGAGTGGTTGCAGAGGCTGGCCAAGGAAGGCGAAAGCCTTCGGGCCGAGGTGGATCTTGAAGGTAGAGACTAGGAATTGGGGGAAAATGTGGACGAACAGGTAGGCCGCGATGGAATTCATGCCGATGACGACCAGGGGAAAGGCCCATTTGCGATGGCCCTTGGTTTCGATGATCCAGCAAAAGGCGGAAAGAAAAAGGAGGCAGATGCCGCCGCTAAAGAGGGTCCAGCTGGGAGTCCAGATGCGCTTGACGACAGGGCAGATGCCGGTGAAATGTAAGAGCAAGCCTGCGGCGATGGTGGCAGCGGCGGCGACTAAAAATTTTCGAAACGGGATTTGCGGCGCTGCGGCGCGGAGCCAGCGTCCGGCAACAAGCCCGAGAATCATGGTGCCGAGCGTAGGGATGAAACTGAGAGTGAGATAGCCGCCTTCGTTGAAGATGAACGGTTTGACGCGGGGAAAGAGATTTAGGAACCACTGATCGAATGCGTTGCCGAGATTGGCGTTTTTGTTCCAATGTGCCAGGAGACCGGTGTAGCGGTGGGCCCAGTCGGCCGGAACGCCGACGGATTGCCAGTCAAAGCCGGGACCTGCGACGGGATAGAGCGCCCAAGCTAGCCAGTAGCTGAAAAGAATGGCGGCGAAGGAAATCCAGATCCATTTCTCCTTGGCGTAACCGAGCAGGAACAAAAAAACGTAGCCCAGGCCGATTTGGGTGAGGGTGTCCTCGAAAGTGAAATACGTTTGCGGCTGGTGCGTGGAGCGGAGAAAAATTCCGAGAGCGATCAGGAGGAAGGCGCGCCAGATGGAGTGCGCGAGTTGATTGCCGAAAGATTTTCCTTTGCCGGTACGGCTGGCGATGGAATAGGGGAGCGCGACACCGACTAGAAATGAAAATCCGGGCTGGATGGTGTCATGCAGGGAGCAGCCGGCCCAGTCCACGTGTTCCTGGTTGTAGGCGAGAAACTTCCAGAAGCCGCTGCCGGGATGGGCTTGGGAAACCTCGGCGAAGCGCAGGACTTCAGCCATAAGCAAAAGCATTACGAGACCGCGATAGGCGTCAACAGCGATATTGCGGCGCGGCGCGGACTCGGTGAGAGTCGCGCCGAAATTTTCCCTCGCAGGGGAACTCATTATTGCGAGGCTCCGTTGCGCTGTTTCCAGTGGCCGCCGGTGAAATCGGGAAATTTTACGGGCGCGCTTCCCTGGGCGACGGATTTTTCGCTGAGGGCGGCGGGCGCGCTCCAACTGGCGGCGTCGTAGACATCCATGTCGGGCTCGCGGCCTTCGCGCATGCATTGCACGAGGCTGTAGAGCATGAGGTAGTCCATACCGCCGTGACCGCGCTTTTCCGCTGTTTGTCCTTGTTCCTTCCAAAGCTTGTGGCCGTACTTTTCCTTATAAGCTTCGATTCCAGTGAAAGCTTCTTCGCCGGGCTGGCCATCAACGTAAAGTCGCTCCGGATAATCGCGGAAAACGGCTTTTACTCCGCTGATGAGATTGATGCGGTCGTAGGGACGGGGATTGGAGACGTCATGCTGGAGCATGATGGTGAGACCGTTGACAGTCTTGATGAGCGAGGTGTTCATGTCGCCGAGGACATATTTTTCCTTCCACTTGGGACTGTCTTTGGGAATTTTGGCGGCGCGGTAGGCATCAAAACCTTTTTGGGGGGAACTCATGGAGACGAGATAGTCAAAGCGATCGCCGCGATTGATGCCCATGTAGTTGGCGACAGGACCGAGACCGTGAGTGGGATAGACGTTTCCGTTGCGAGTGGTGTGCGGGACGCGGCGCCACAGGCCTTCGCCTTTGTCGGAGAAAATCTCGCCGCGGAGATCGTGGATGTAGGCGGCTTCGCCGTGGAGCAGATCGCCGAACAGTCCGGCGCGAATCATGTTGAGAACCATGAGTTCGTTGAAGCCGTAGCAACAGTTCTCCATGATCATGCAATGGCGGCGGGTTTTCTCAGACGTGTCGACGAGCTTTTGGCACTCTTCCAACGTGTTGACGGCGGGGACCTCGACGCCGGTGTGTTTGCCGTTGGTCATCGCGGCGACCGCCATGGGCGCGTGCCAGTCCCAGGGGGTGGCGACGTAGATGAAGTCGAGGTCGTCCCGTTTGCAGAGATTTTCGTAATCGTGGTCGCCGCTGGTGTAGATTTCCGGGCGCTTGCCTCCGGCTTTTTCCGTCATGTCCTGCGCGTGGACCGCTTTCTCTCGTACCAGATCGCAAATGGCATTTACCTGAACGTTGGGGATGGCGAGGAAATTGGAGAGCATGCCCGTGCCGCGGCCACCGACGCCGATGACGCCTAAACGAACCGTGTCGCGCTTGTCGAATTTCACGCCAATCATGGATTCGGATGGAGCGGGGACGGCCGTCGCGGCAACTTCGCTCGAAGCGAAGAGTTTGCTCTCGGCGGCGACGGTAGCGCCGATTAGACCGACACCAGTTTTGAGGAGTTGGCGGCGGGAGAGTTGATTCTTTTTGTCGTCGGTCATAGCTGAGTGCACTCCGTTGCATGGATTGAAGAAAATCGTTGGGCGAGGAGATAGTAACGCATTCAAGGAAAAAAGAAAGAGAAAGAAAGAGAGGGAAAGAAAAAGAAGAATACCGCACTGCCCTCCTTACGGCTGCCGGGGGGCTAGGGGGGCAACTCGGCTCGAGCGTGGCAGGGAGACGGCTGGTGTGATAGAAGGTGGTTACTTGCCAAAGGGGTGAAGCGTGAAGATCGTCAAAGAGGATTTCGATTGGGCGGCCGAGCAGGGGGTCATTTCCGCCGAGCAGGCCGCGAATCTGTGGGACGCGCTGCGGCAACGTGACGATGGCAGCGAGCGCGCCAGATTCGATGGAGCCAATGTGGCGTATTACTTTGGCGCATTGCTGGTGATGGCGGCACTGGGCTGGCTCATGAATTTGGGGTGGGAACAGTTTGGCGGGATTGCCGTCTTTTTGTTGGCGACATGCTACGCGGCGCTGTTTGCTTTGGCGGGGCGGACGCTTTGGTTCCGGGAGAAACTAAAGATTCCAGGAGGCCTCCTGTTTACCTTGGCGGTGTGGATGGCGCCTCTAGCGATATATGGGATGGAGCGGGCAACGGGATTTTGGCCCCAGGATTCACCCGCGAATTTCCGGGACTACCACGTTTATATCAAAGGCAGCTGGATTTTGATGGAAGTGGGGACGATTCTGGTTGGGTTGATTGCGCTGAAATTCGTGAAATTCCCGTTTTTGACGTTTCCGATTGCTTTTTCGCTGTGGTACATGTCGATGGATCTGGCGCCGTTGCTGGTTGGGAGGAATGCCTACGAATGGCACGGGCAGCTGCGCGTTTCGATTTGTTTTGGATTATTGATATTGCTGGTGACGTATTTAATCGACCGGAGAACGGCGGAGGATTATGCGTTTTGGGGATATTTGTTTGGGTTGATGGCGTTTTGGTGCGGATTGTCGCTGCTGGAAAGCAGCAGCGAATGGAACAAGTTTTTCTATTGTTTGATTAATCTAGGACTGATTTTCTTGGCGGTTTTCTTGCAGCGGCGAGCCTTTGCGGTGTTTGGGGCATTGGGGGTGCTGGGGTACCTGGGTCATTTGTCTTACAGCATCTTTAAAGATTCGTTTTTGTTTCCGATGGTTTTGACTTTGCTGGGGCTGACGGTGATTTTTGTCGGCGTGCAATACCAAAAGCACAGAAAGAGATTTGAAGAGCGGATGCTGGCGTTGCTCCCGACATCGATCCGACAACTGCGGCCGATGGAGCGGTGAACTTTTTGGCGAGGCGGCGGAAATGAAATCAGGCGGAAAGAAAAGCGTGAGCAGGACGGCGGAAACTCCAGCGAAACAGATTGCCGGCTTTATTGGAAAGTTTGAGCCGAAAATGCAGAAGTTGATTCGGTCGCTGCGAGGGGCTTTGCGCCAGCGGTTCCCGACTGCCTTTGAGCTGGTCTACGACAATTATAACTTCTTGGTGTTTGGGTTTTGCAGCGCGCCGCGGGCTTCAGACTGCGTGGTCTCATTGGCGGCGGATGCCAATCGGGCTTCGCTTTGTTTTACTTATGGAGCGAAGTTGGCTGATCCGGATCAGTTGATGCACGGCGGTGGGAATCAGGTGCGCTTTCTGCGGCTGGAGGGTCCAACTACGCTCAAGAATCCGGGCGTTGAGGCACTCTTGAGGGCGGCCGAGGCCCACGGACGGGTACCGATGCCTGCGAGTGGCAAGGGGCCGACGATTGTCAGGTCGATTTCTGCCAAGCAGCGACCGCGGAGAAAAGATTCCGGGAAATAGAAGACTACGTCTGGCATAAATTTCTGCGAATTCCTGACTTGCACAAAAACCTTTTAGAAAATGAGGATCGAGCTGCCGAGTCCGCGGCCTTCGATGTGCAAGAATCGGGGAGTTGCGGCGTGCGTGGCCCAACCTGGCTCGGGATCGGGAAACGGGTCGGGAGACGGATCGGGATCAGGTGGCGGCAGGTGCGGCTCGTCTGGTTCAAGAGGTGGCAGCCCGGGTAGATCCGGGTTGGGAGGCTGGGGAATGGGCTCTTCAGGTCGCGGCGGTCTGGGGACGGGTGGTTCGGGGCGTGGCGGAATACCGGCATCGCGGTTCATTGGGTTATTAATCGATTCCTCCTGCAAGACAACATAACTATCAGCTGGAAACATGATTCGGGAAATCAGGTGAAGTTGGGAGCAAGGCTTAGGGATCGAGTATTTAGCGTCGCACCATCGACCAAGGAAGTTGGAGTGGATGTAACCTGCGTCGCTCGGAATTCGTTCATCGATAGCTCAATTGTCTCGATTATTTGGTATTTCATAACCGGAATTTGGGGAAACCACTCACCGGGATCCGGTAGCTTTCCGCTGGCGCGGGAGGCGAGCTCAGCATGCTCACAGATAAAACCTTGACTGGCCTTTCTGCCCGGCTACTGCTGCTGGCACGGCAGCCTTCTGGATAGGACCGGAGTGGCGTTTTGGTGTGACCGCCGGAAAATGGTTCGTGATCTTCGGGTTGTAAGTGTGAACAAAAAAAATTTCGTCTGTGCAGTCGTGGAAACGAAATATTTTGCGACTTGTAGATGCATTTTTTCAATAGCGGTTCTGTTTTCGCCCCCCTACCGTCGGGATCTTGCCCACAATCGTCTCCCGGGGACCGACGGCGAGCGAAGACGCCTGCAGCCTCTTTGGCCAGTACGGTCAGCGGCTTGTTGCATCAATAGATCCACGGAGGCTCGAGTTTGGTTTATTTTGCGGGGAGGCGGCTGGCGATGAAGGTGGCCACCCTTGACGCGGCCGGGGGATCGAGATTGGCCAGGACGGCGATCGTGTAACCGGATTGCGGGCAAATGGTGAGTTCGCCGTTCATGCCGGGGGCACCGCCGCCGTGCCCAAAGCAGCGGACTCCGTTGATGTGCTGGTCCTGGAAACCATAGGCGTATTTTTCGCCCATGGGAGTATCGGCCTTACCGGTGGTGAGTAATTCAAAATGGGAGCCATCGAGAAGCTTAAGGCTGGTGAGCGCGCTGGCGAAGCGGAGAAGATCTTCGACTGTCGAGTAGCCGCCGCCAGCGGAGCTGCCCCGATAGGGCAGTGTGTCGACGTTTGAAGCCCAGGTGGTGCCTGGACCTCGTTTGGTGTACCCGGTAGAGCGCTCGGGGACAGACTGGTCTTCCGGGAGCGAAGCGGTGGAGGTCATTCCGGCGGGCTTGAAGATATTTTGTTGAACGTAGTCGTAGTAGCTTTGGCCGGAGATTTTTTCAATGATGACGCCGAGGAGCAGGAAACCGTAGTTGCTGTAGTCCCATTTGCTGCCGGGTTCGAATTGGAGGTCGCGCTTGCCGTAGAGCGCAACGTAGTCATTGAGAGTCTTTAGTTGGAGGCGGTGCGATTCGAAGTCAGGGCCAAAGATGTCGCCGGTGCCGCCAGTGTGCGTGAGGAGATGGTGAATGGTGACCTTGGTGGCGACGTTTTTGTTGGGATAGTCGGGCAGAATTTTTCCTATAGTGTCGGTGAGCTGAAGTTTTCCTGCTTGGTTGAGTTGCAGAATGGCGGTGGCGGTGAACATTTTGTTCATGGAGCCGATGCGGAATTTAGTGCTGAGTTTATTGGGAGTTTTGGCGGCGCGATCGGATTGGCCGTAAGCTTCGGCAAAAATTGGCTTCTCGTTTTTGGCGATCAGCGCGGTACCCGAGAATGTGTCGGCAGAAGTGGATTTTTCTAGCTCTGCGCGGAGCAATTTGACGGCCTCGGCTTCGCTGAGGCGCGCGAGGGGGAAATCGGCAGGTTGCGCGATGGCGCGCAGGCCGAGCGCTACGATCTTGTAGGGAGCGGTGGATTCTACTTCGATTTCGAAACTGGCGTATTGGTCGGAGTTTTTTTCTTTGACGATGCCCGTGAATCGATTGGCCGTGGATTCCTGCGATTTCTTAAAGTCGAAGCCGCCGGTGTTTTCACGGAAACTCATTTCCCCGTCAATCTCCGGCGCACGACTAGGATTGTTCTTCTCCAAATAGGCGAGGAGCCGGGCGCGGTCGCCGGAGTTAAAGGCCTCGAGCCAGGCGGAGAATTGACGCGCGGCCGGAGTGTCCGGGTATGGGGATTGGGCTGGCGTGGCGACGGCCAGAAAAAGGGCCAAGAAAAGAGTGGCGAGTTTCATGCCTGTATTGACGCATGAAACCATATTTTGTTGTAGGGGAAACCATTGGCGATTGAAGGCGGTCCGGCTCCGAAGGCGGACCCCCCAGAAAAACCGACTCAGATGCAGAACAAGTAACCCAAGAAATGAAGATAAAGAGAGTTATTTGTGACGGGTGCGGCGGTCGTTGCTTTCACTGGTGTGGCCGTGGGCGGTTAGCCAGGTCAGCAGGGACTTGATACTTCCCTGCGCGAGCGCGATGCAAGAGTCGGCCGCGCCGTAGTAGAGGTTGATAGTGTCACCGTCTTTGCCAATGGTGTAGCCGCAGGGGAAGACAACGTCCTGAACGTCACCGTGGCGTTCGTAGTCGGCTTCGGGCGCGAAGATCCATTCATCACCGCGATTGATGCAGACTTCCGGATTTTCCAGTTCGAAAAGGGCGAGGCCCAGGCGATAGATAGAACTAGAGGGAGTGCGGCGCACTCCATGGTAGAGCATGAGCCAGCCTTGGGGAGTCTCGATGGGTGGTGGAGACATGCCGATTTTATTGGCGTCCCACCAGGCACCGCGACGGGCTTCGAGCATCAACTTGTGATTGCCCCAGTTGCTGAGATCGGGGGAATAGGAAATCCAGACGTGGGCGCCCAGCGGGGTCATGGGACGGTGGATCAGCGCCCAGTGACCGTTGACGCGATGCGGGAGCAGCGCGGCGTCTTTATCATCGGGAGAAAGAACAACGCCGAGCCGTTCGAAGGATTTGAAATCTTCAGTGAGGGCCAGGGAAACGCCGGGGCCCCCGCGGGAGTAGGAGGTATAGACGATGGCGTATTTTTTTAGTTCAGGGACATAGGTGATGCGGGGATCTTCGATGCCCCAGATTTCTTCAGGAAATCTATCGGGGTCGGGCATGAGCGTGGGTTCGCTGTCGATCTGCCAACCGGTGACGCCGTCTTGGGAACGGGCGGCGCAGAAATGGGAAAGACCGCGGCGGTCTTCCACGCGGCAGAGCAACAACGTGGTGCCGTCTTGCAGCAGCGTGACCCCGGCGTTAAAGACACTGTTGACGGAATAGGGCCAGTCCTTTCCGCTAAGAATGGGATTGGCCGGATTGCGTTGGAAGAGAGTTTCGTATTGTTTCATTGGACGCTCGTAATGGATTTAGAAAAATTAAGTTCAAAAACGTTAGGGTGGCAATAACCCCGTCTCCGGGGCTGCAGCTTGTTTGTCGCTGTCTTTGCTTCAAGACTGAAATCGCGCCCTTCCGCTCCTGACGCTCGAATTGCGTTGTGCGCTTCCATAATTCCAGCGGCTGCAGCCGTGCCCGGACAAAACTCTCTATATTCCTGCGGAGTGAATTGCGAGTGCATCTGCGGCTTCGAGCTTTTTCATTTCTAGCAGAGATAAGAGAAACGAGAGGGTGGATTCTGCGCCTTGGTTTTCGTTAGCGCGATCGGGGTGGAGACCGTCGCGGCAGCCGCCGGTGCCGGAATCGTAGAGAGCCACCTGGAGATCGTTGTCGCCGAGATACCAGTTGAAGGCCGACCAGGCTTCTTTGCGCCAGTGCGATTTTCCTGTAGCGGCAAAGGCTTGCAGGCAGGCGGAGATTTCGGCACAGGCCTCAACGGGTTGTTGGTCGAAGCGGGCTTTGGGAGAGTTTTTGGAATAGAAACCTTGCGAACCGATGGGCACGAAATGGCCTTTTGCTTCGCAGCGTTGCTCGGTGGCGAGCCATGCGAGAGATTCGAGACCGGCTTCAATCATTTCGTTGTTGGAATTGCGCAGGCCGGTGCGGAGTAGGGCTTGCGGCAGCCGAGCGTTTGAGTAAGCAAGACTTTTTTCGAACCAGGACCAATTGGCAGATTTGTTCGAGCGATACAGAGCGAGCAGGTGATTTGCAAGAACCTCGCACGCGTGGAGTACGGCGCGGTCTCCTGGGAACGAGTCTAGATATTCCTGGAAACCAAGCAGTGCAAACGCGCAAGCGCGGGGGCTTTTGAATTCTACGGCTGCGGGCAAGGCCAGCTCGAAGAGGCGGCCGGCGGCACCGCGCAGGCCCGCGTCTTTGGAGCGGCCAAGCACCGTGCCTAAACCCCACAGAGCGCGACCATGGCTGTCTTCAGAGCCTTCGCGTTCCTGCCATTGCCGTTCGTAGCTCAGGCAATTTCGGAAACGTTTTGTTGCAGTTTCAAAGGCAAACCAGAGGAAAGCCAGATAGCGGGAAGCCAGGTCGGCGACTTCGTCGGCGTTACCGGAATTTAATTCTTCGAGCAGCACACAAACGATCAGGGCGCGGGCGTTGTCGTCGGTCGAGTAGCCTTCGGGATAATTGGGAACGGCGAAAACGGCATGCTCCACGATTCCGGTGGTGTCCGTCATGCGCTGCAGGTGATTTAATTTTATCGCGGGAAGGTGATTCAAGGTTTTCTCAGTATTGCGGGCGGAAAAAGTGGCACGCGGAGTTTGCAGGCGTTCGTTGTAGACACGCTGGAAACTGGCCATGTATTGCTGCGCGACGCGATTCCAGACCATATCGCGGGCGTACAGGTAGGCACGTTTGCGCATGGAGTGGCGGGTGGTGGGATCGTCGAGGAGCTCTATCGTTTTAGCAGCGATAGCTGCGGGATCTTGAAAAGGAACTAGTGCTCCGCGCTGATCGTCAAGTAATTCCACGGCGTGGAGATAGGGAGTCGAGATGATGGCTTTCCCGGCGCTGAGGGCGTAGGCGAGAGTTCCGGAAACAACTTGTCCTTTGTGTTTGTAAGGCGTGATGTAGATGTCAGCTGCGCCGATAAGCTCGACGAGTTCGCTGGGAGTGACGAAGCGATTGCGAAAGATTACGTTTTTTTCGACCCCGAGGTCTTTCGCCATTCTTTTCAGTTCGTTGCGATAGACATCGCCTTCGTTGCGGAGAATGTGGGGATGAGTAACGCCGGAAATCATATACACGACGTTGGGATGGCGCTTGAGTATGGCCGGAAGGGCTTGAATCACATTTTCAAGACCCTTGTTGGGAGAAAGCAGACCGAAAGTCAGGAGGACGGTTTTGCCTTCGGTGCCAAAGATGTCTTTGTAGAAATTGGGATCGATGAAAGGAAGGTCGGGGATGCCGTGGGGGATGAGATCGATTTTTTCAGCCGGAACATGGAATGTTTCTTCCAGAATCTCCGCGGACTGACGACTCATGACGATGAGGCGGTCGGAGAGCGCGGCGATTTCGGTCATGACGGCGCGCTGATCGGGATCGGGATCGCGGAGGACGGTGTGGAGCGTGGTGACTACTGGCATGTGAAGACGACGTAGCAGTTCCAGAATATTCGAGCCCGCCGGGCCTCCGAAAATTCCGTATTCGTGCTGCAGACAAACTAAATCGATGTTGCTGAAGTTTAAGAAATCTGCGGCTTGCGTGTAGGAGTTTAGATTGTTTTCAGAGAGTTCGAAACGGACTCGCTCGGGGTAACTGTAGCCTTCCTCAGTGTCGTTCATTGGCAACGCCAGAAGATCGGTCGTGCTGTATTCGGCGTGGATGGCGTCGCACAAATCCGTGGTGAATGTGGCGATTCCGCATTTGCGTGGGAGATAGTTGCCTACGAAGGCGACGCGACTGGGAAGCATGGGGCGCGGAAGAGTCAGGGCGCGTTGGGCGTGCTTGTTGTCGACGATGAGCAACGGGAGATCGAGGCGACTAGCGATGCCGGGCGGAGCAATTACGTTTAGTAGCGACATTTAGATTCCTTGGCCTTCTGAGAATTGATATGACTGCCTATTTCAACGATGAGAATGGGAACAGCTGATCGCTTGGACTACGCGGTCGAGCGGTTGCGTACGCAATGGCTCGAATTGCGAGTTACAGTGGGCTGGAAGAGTGAGCCTGTGAAAGGAACTCCGCTGTAAGAATAGCAGGGAGAGCGTTTACAGTCCATGTAATAAAAGGACAATAAATAGACGTGATGAGAAATTTGAACACCCGGGAAGCTGCGGTCGCACCCCCAAGCCTGCAACGCTGTAGTTTGCGATGCGCAAAATAATTGTTTAAAGAGAACGGAGGAGTTTGTAGAGGTCGTTGGCGGATTCGAAGTCGGATTCCAGTTCGCGGGAGTTCAGGCGTTCGCGGAGTTCGTCGAGGCGGCGGGCGTAGAGGTCCAGGGCAGCGGAGATGGCGTCTCGATTGGTGAGGATGATGTCGCGCCACAGGCTGTACGAACTGCCTGCCAGGCGAAGTGAATCGCGCAAGCCGGGTCCAGCTAGGGTGATGGGCAGACCATTTTCATCAAGGCGATCGTAGAGGAAAGAGCCGAGAGCTACCGCGGCCAGTTGCGGAAGATGGGAGGAGAGAGCGACTGCGTAGTCGTGCTGCTCTGCGCCAAGCCAGAGAGCCCGGGCGCCAATTTTTTCGATAATTTTGAGGAAAGCGGAGACGCGAGGATCGCGAGGAGTCGGATCGTTTGCAGATACAGGGCTAGGAAGAGAACGCGACGCGAGACTCGCCACCACATCCGGTGACTCAAAATCTTGTTTCGTGCGAATCAAAGCGTAGGTGGAATTGCGGAAAAGCTCGGCGTCCGCTTGAGCGATACCGGAGATTTCTTTGCCGGCCATAGGATGAGCAGGGAGAAAGAGCGGGCCTGCTTCTTCGGGAAAAAGCTCAGCAGCGGATTGGGTGATGCGGTATTTGGTGCTGCAGGCATCGGTAACCAGAGCGTGTGATGAAGCGTGGCGCGCGACGTCTTTGAGGAGATCAAGAGTGGTGCCGATGGGGAGGGCGATGTAGACGAGATCAGCGCCGCGGAGGGCGGGAGCCAGTTCGCCTGCAAAGGCTTCGTCGATGGCGGAAAGAGAGCGGGCTTCGCGGAGGACTTCGGGACGATCCCAGCCGGAGATGCGGACGCCCGTAAGATATTTTTTGCAGGCAAGAGCGAAGGAACCGCCGATCAGGCCGGTGCCGAGAATGGTCACGCGTGAGATTAGATGAGCGGTCATGACGGAACCCAGAGTTTACAGTTAACAGTTGCGAGTTGAAAGGCGAAGGTCGGTAATTTTTGCTTGCTGCGGCGGAACGGAAGCGCCGGCGTCTCGAGACATTCTGCAAATAAGCCATTCCCGTGAGGGATGTCACGCCAACCAATCAGGCGATGCGGCGGCCGATGGCGGGGGCGATGATGCGAAGTTCGGTCATGAGTTGGGCAAACTGAGCGGGCTCTAAGGACTGCGCGCCGTCGGAAAGGGCGTTGTCGGGATCGTTGTGAACTTCGATTAAGAGGCCGTCGGCTCCGGCGGCAACCGCGGCGCGGGCCATGGGGGCAACTTTATCGCGGCGTCCGGTGCCGTGGGACGGATCGCCAAACATGGGGAGATGCGAAAGTTTTTTTACGATGGGGATAGCCGCAATGTCGAACGTGTTGCGAGTATAGGTTTCAAAGGTGCGAATGCCGCGTTCGCAGAGGATGACGTTATAGTTTCCGCCGGCGAGGAGGTATTCAGCGCTGAGCAAAAGCTCCTCCATCGTGGATGACATGCCGCGCTTGAGCAGAACCGGTTTGCGCGTTTCGCCCAGTGCGCGCAGGAGATAGTAATTTTGCATATTGCGCGCGCCGACTTGAAATACATCGACGTAGCCGGACATCATCTGGATTTGCGAAGCGTCCATGACCTCGCTGACGGTGAAGAGGCCGAACTTGTCGGCGGCTTCGCGCATTAGCACGAGACCCTTTTCGCCGAGGCCTTGAAATGCGTAGGGAGAGGTGCGCGGTTTGAAGGCTCCGGCACGGAGAATTTTTGCCCCGGCTTTGGCGATGCTTTCGGCGACGGAATGAATCTGGTCGCGTGACTCGACCGAGCAAGGTCCGGCGGCGATTACCACGTCGTTGCCGCCGATTTTTACGCCGCGGCCAAGATCGACGATGGTGCCCTCCGGACGGAACTGGCGACTGGCGAGCTTGTAGGGTTGCGTGATGCGCATGACTTCGCGGACGCCTTCGAGGAGTTCGAAGTCGCGGTGATCGAAATCGCGATGGACCCCCACGGCTCCAAGAACCGTGTGCGATTCGCCGGTGGAGCGGTGGACGTTGAAACCACTGGCCAGGAGACGATCCATAACTTTTTGGATTTGCGAGTCCGTAGCGCCTTCTTGCATTACGATGACCATTTTAGTTTTGCGCTTCCCTTTTCTATTCGCGTCCCAGAATATCGTGGCCGTAGATTGCAGTTAAACCAGCTAAAGCAAAAACTTAAAACGCGTTGAGCTACTACGTATTGCTCCTCGGTGTTTGCGGCGCGCAGACAGCACCAGTGAATTCAAAAACCAAAAAATTAAGTTCAGATTCAGAAAAAAGACTGGCGAGACGAGCTCACCCCCACAAAGTCAAAACCGAAACTCTAAAACGAGTCGTTACCCGAGTCGACTTCGGCGTCTACATCCTTATGCATCGCGGCGCGTTCGGCGGCACGGGCTTCGTCGATGATGCGTTCAAAGAGGCGGCGAATCGCGGCGTCGGAAAGCGGGCCGGAATTGGCCGTCTCTGCGTTTTGCAGGACTTCTTTTTCACGATCTGGCTGATAGAGCGGCACTTTTGCCTTTTCCTTCAGCTTGCCCACTTCTATGGCACAGTGCGAACGCTCGTTTAACAGCTTCACCAACTGCAGGTCGATCTCGTCGATGCGGCGACGCCAATCACCGAGAGTCATGGCGTGGCTCCAGAAAAACAATGAGAAAGGATAACGCACAGACACCGGGAGCGCCGACATAAATCGTGCTCATGGCGCCACTTCCCTTTTCGACAGGCCGGCGAGCGCGGCTTCTTTTAGAGAACGGATACGGGCTGCAAGCGCGTTGGCGGCTGCGTCGATGGATTTGCCGTTTTCGATTTCGGAGACCAGAGACGAACCGATGACGGCGGCGTCGGCTAGACCACCCAATACCGAGACGTGACCAGGTTGCGAGATGCCGAAGCCCACAGCGATGGGAAGCCGGGTGTATTGACGCAAGCGGCGCAGGAGAGCGGGTAGTTCGTCGGGCAGTGAGTCTTTAGCTCCCGTAACGCCGGTGCGGGAGATGAGATAGAGAAAGCCGGAGGATACGGCAGAAATTTTCTGAAGGCGTTCTTCATCAGAAGTAGGAGCGGCCAGAAAAATAGTATCGAGATTGTGTTTTGCGAGGATCGCACGGTATTCATCCGACTCTTCCGGCGTAAGGTCCGTGACGAGGACGCCGTCG
>Ga0193726_1001897_pt1 | contig 15154 bp, 13 predicted proteins | sample H2c1metaG_FD_144928 | JGI IMG/M metagenome (GOLD analysis project Ga0193726, IMG submission 144928) | Soil microbial communities from a riparian zone of the East river system, Colorado, United States - H2c1 | ecosystem: Environmental > Terrestrial > Soil > Riparian zone | place: USA: East River... | reverse complement strand
GGCTGCTGATACACCTGGACGAACACGGCCGGTTTGCCGTTGTAGATGCCATAGGTGCGGATGTTCTCCGTGGCGCCGTCCTGCATGTCGAGCACCGTGGCAACATCGCCCAGCCTCACCGTAAAGCCGTTGCGATTGGCGATGATCAGGTCGCGGTACGGCCCGGCATCGCGGGCATTGTCATTGGTGTAGATCTGGTAATGCAGCGAGTCGGACTCGATCGCACCCTTCGGCGCATTGGCATTGGCGTTGGAGATGGCGGCGCGCACGTCCTGCAGGCCGATGCCGTACTTGGACAGCGACAGGGGATTGATTTCGACACGCACCGCGGGGAGCGCGCTGCCGTTGACATTCACCCCGCCGACTCCTTGAATCTGCGACAGGCGCTGCGAAATCACCGCATCCGCCGCGTCGTAGATCTGCCCCTGCGTCAGGACGTCCGAAGTCATGGCGATGGCCATGACCGGAAACAAAGAGGTGTTGAGCTTGCGGTAGGAAGGATTGCGCGTCAGCGATGAGGGCAGGTCGGCGTGCGCGGCCACGATGGCGGCCTGTACGTCGCGGGCCGCGCCGTCGATGTCGCGGTCGACCCCGAAGGTCAATTGAATATTGGACGTGCCGACGCCGCTCGAAGAGGTCATGTCGTCGACGTCGGAAATGGCGCCGAGATGCCGCTCCAAGGACGTGGCCACGGTGCTCGCCATCACCTCCGGGCTCGCTCCCGGCAGCTGCGCCGAGACGAAAATCGCCGGTACATCGATGCGCGGCAGCGGCGCGACCGGCAGAAGCATGAATGCGGCGGCGCCGCACAGCGCCACGCCGGCCGTCAGAAGAATCGTCGCCACCGGCCGCCGAATGAAGGGAGCGGAGATGTTCACGTAGAACCCTCGGCCGCCAGATCGTCTTCGACATCCGGCTGAGGTCCGCGCATGCGGGCCGCGATGCGGTCGAAGGCCAGATAGATCACCGGGGTCGTGAACAGGGTCAGTACCTGGCTCACCAGGAGCCCGCCGACGATGCTCACGCCCAAGGGATGGCGCAGTTCGGAGCCGGTGCCGGTGCCGAACATGAGCGGCAGGGCGCCGAAAATGGCGGCGACTGTGGTCATGAGGATCGGCCGAAAGCGCAGCAGGCAGGCCTTGTAGATGGCATCGCGCGGCGACAATTTTTCATCGCGCTGCGCGACAACCGCGAAATCGATCATCAGGATGGCGTTCTTCTTGACGATGCCGATGAGCAGGATGATGCCGATCAGCGCGATGATGGTCAGATCGTCCCCGGCCAGCATCAGCGCCAGCAACGCGCCGATGCCTGCCGAGGGCAGGGTCGAGAGAATGGTAATGGGGTGGATGAAGCTTTCGTACAGCACGCCGAGCACGATGTACATGACCAGCACCGCGGCCACCAGCAACAGGAGTTCATTGCTCAGATTGCTGCGGAACGCGAGCGCGGCTCCCTGAAAGGTGGTGCGGATGCTGTTCGGCAGACCGGCGCCGTGCTCGTCGCGAACGTGGCTCTCGGCGTTTTCGATGGCCTTGACGCCGGAACCGAGCGAGGCTCCGGCGGACAAATTGAAGGACACCGTGGTGGCCGGAAATTGCGCCAAATGATTGATGAGCAGCGGCCGGGTTTCGACATCGACCTTCGCGATTGCCGACAGCGGCACCTGGCCGCCGCCGGCCGAGGGTACATAGATGGACGCGAGCGAATCCACCGAGCGGTATGAAGCCGGGTCCGCTTCCAAAATGACGCGGTATTGATTCGACTGGGTGAATATGGTGGAAACGATCCGCTGGCCAAAAGCATCGTACAGGGCGTTGTCGACGGTGCCCACGCTGATGCCGAGGCGCGCCGCGCTGTCGCGATCGATGGTGATGTAGGCCGCAAGCCCGTTGTCCTCTTGATTGCTGACGACATCCGCGAGTTCGGGTTGCTGGCGCAGCGCCCCCAGCAGCTTGGGGGTCCAGGTGGACAGCGCCACCGCATCGGCGCTTTCCAAGGTGAATTGGTACTGCGTGCGGCTGATCGTGGTATCGAGAGTCAGGTCCTGAACCGGCTGCATGTACAAGGTCACGCCGGCGATGTCGGCTGTTTCGGACTGCAAACGCCGGATCGCGTCGGTGACGCTGCTGCTGCGGTCGCTGCGCGGTTTCAAATTGATCAGAAGGACGACAAGCTCATAACATCGGGATCCTTGAGAATGGCGGCCGCGAGCGCCTGCTGCCGGTCGGCCATGGCGGCGTAGGACACCGACTCGGTCGCCTCCGAAATGCCTTGAATCAATCCGGTGTCCTGATCGGGAAAGAAGCCCTTGGGGATCAGGACATAGAGGATGGCCGTCAGCGCCACGGTCGCCGTCGCAACATACATGGTCAACCGCTGGTGATCGAGCACCCAGGTCAGCCTTCGCCCGTACCATTCGACCACCGCCGAGAACCAGCGACCGGACTCCAGCGCCGCGTGCTCGCCGGCCGGACGAGCCTTGAGCAGCTTTGCGCACATCATCGGCACCAGCGTGAGGGACACCACGGCGGAGATGAGGATCGTGACCGCGAGCGTCACCGCGAATTCCCGGAACAAGCGCCCGACCACATCCTGCATGAACAGCAGGGGGATGAGCACGGCGATGAGCGAGACCGTCAGTGAAATGATGGTGAACCCGATCTGTCCCGCGCCCTTGAGCGCCGCCTCGAGCGGTTTCTCGCCGAGCTCGATGTAGCGCGAAATGTTCTCGATCATGACGATGGCGTCGTCGACGACGAAACCGGTCGCGATGGTCAGGGCCATCAACGAGAGATTGTTGAGGCTGAAATTGGCCAGATACATCACCGCGAAAGTGCCGATGAGCGACAGCGGCACGGAGAGGCTGGGAATGATGGTGGCCGGCACGTTGCGCAGGAATACGTAAATCACCAGCACCACGAGCACGACGGCGAGCACCAATTCGAACTCGACATCGGCCACCGAGGCGCGGATGGTCGTGGTACGGTCGGTGAGAATGGCGAGATCCACTCCCGCGGGCAGCGCGGCCTGCAGCGACGGCAGCAGATCGTGAATTCGGTTGACGACGTCGACCACGTTTGCGCCGGGCTGGCGCTGCACGTTCAAGATCAGGGCCGGGACGCGGTTCATCCAGCCGCCGAGCTTGGCATTCTCCGCGCCCGAAATCAGCGTGGCGACGTCCTTGAGGCGCACCGGCGCGCCATTCTTGTACGCCACGATCACATTGCCGTAATCCTCCGCATTCCTGATCTGGTCGTTGGTATTGACGGTGTACGCCGTGCTGGGACCGTCCAAGGTGCCTTTCGGGCCGTTTTGGTTGGCGTTGCTGATGGTCGTGCGCAGATCGTCAAGATTCAATCCGTAGGCCGCCATGGCCCGCGGGTTCGCCACCACGCGCACCGCCGGCCGCTGACCGCCGCTGATGCTGACGACGCCCACGCCCTTGATCTGCGAGATCTTCTGCGCGACGCGCGTATCCGCCAAGTCTTCGACGTCGGTGAGCGGCATCACCTTTGAGGTGAGACCGAGAATGAGCACGGGCGCGTCGGCGGGATTGACCTTGGCGTAGATCGGCGGGGCGGGCAGATCCTGCGGCAGCAGATTTTGCGCACCGCTGATGGACGCCTGCACTTGCTGTTCCGCGACATCGATGGCGAGCGCTAGATTGAACTGCAGGGTGATGACCGACGCGCCGGCCGAACTGGTCGAGGACATCTGAGTCAAGCCCGGCATCTGACCGAATTGCTTCTCCAGCGGCGCCGTGATGGCCGAAGTGATGACCTCGGGGCTGGCGCCGGGATAAAAGGTCTGCACCTGGATCGTCGGGTAGGCCACTTCGGGAAGCGCCGACAAGGGCAGCTGCAAGTAGGCAATCGCGCCGACGATCAATATGGCGACCATCAGCAGGGTGGTCGCCACGGGGCGCAGAATGAATATGCGCGAAGGATTCATGCGGGCGCGACCGCGATCGACCTCATGTCGCCGGTTTGGGGTGAGTTCGTGGGCGGTGCGAGCCGTGCGCGCCGGCGGCGTCGGGCGATCCTTTGCCTGGGGTCGCCCCGGGCGGACGGGTGCCGGCGGCCGGCGCCGCGCTCGGCAGCAGCACTTCGGCGCCATCGCGCAAACGATCGCCCCCTTCGGTAACCACCATTTCACCTGCGTTGAGCCCTTTGGTCACCGCGACGTGCTCGCCGTCGACCACGCCGAGGGTCACGGGCCGCACTGCGACTTTGTGGTCGGGGTTGACGACGTAGACAAAAGTGCTCACCACGCCGTTGGGCGCGCCGCGCCGCACCGCGGAGTTCGGGATGATGATTTGATTTTGCAGCAGTTCCATCAGCAACTGAATATTGACGAACTGATTGGGGAACAGCAGGCCGTCGGTATTCTCGAATTGCGCGCGCAGCTTGACGGTGCCGGTGGTGACGTCGATTTCATTGTCCACGGTGAGCAGCTTGCCGTCGGCGAGCTTCGCGCTGTTGGTGCGATCGAAGGCTTCCACCGGCATCGGGCCGCCGGCATGCAGCCGCTGCATCAACGCCGATACATTGTCCTCCGGAATCGCGAAGATGACGGTGATCGGCTGCAGCTGATTGATCACCACGATGCCGTTCGCATCGCCCGGCGTGACGTAGTTGCCCTGATCGACCTGCCGCAAGCCGACGCGGCCGGTGACGGGCGAGATGATGTGGGTGTAGATCAGATTCACCTGGGCGGTTTTGAGCTGGCCTTCATCCGATTCGACCGTGCCCTTGTCCTGATCGACCAACGCCCGCTGCGTATCGAGTTGCTGCTGCGCTATGGAGTCTTCCTTGACCAGACCTTCGTAGCGCTTCAGGTCCAACTGGGCGTCCGCCAGCATGGCCTGGTCGCGCCGTAGATTTCCCTGCATTTGCTGCAGGGCGGCTTCATAGGGCCGGGGATCGATCTGCGCCAGAGAGTCGCCCTGATGGACGGTTTGTCCTTCCGTGAACAAGATCTTTTGCATGACGCCGCTGATCTGCGTTCTGACGGTGACGTTCGCCAGGGGTGTGACCGTGCCGAGAGCCGGGATGCGCGGCTGAATCTGGCCGGAGACCGCCGTTGCGACCGACACGGCGACCGGCCCGTTCTGTCCGCCGCGTCCGCCTCGGGAGTCCGCCGGGAGCGGTTGTTTGTGCTGGATGTATCTGACCAGCACAATTAACAATATCAAGACGACTAGGACCACCAGCAGGGCCACCCAGTGCCGGCGGATGAACGCCATGGGTCCGCGCGCCGGGGTGGATTGATCGGGATTCATTGGATCGTTTAACACAACTTCACACTTCACCACAGTCGAGCCCACGTCCCGGGCGATTCCTGAGACTATAACCAGATTCTCCGGCGGACGACCACACATGTCACCAGAGTCCGATGGCCCGCGGCGCCGATAGTTCATCGACCGGTGCGGGATATGGCAGTATCGCATGCGCCAACGTCCAACAGCCCTAAAGACACTGTCCCGCAAAGTTGTACTCGCCACCGTTGGGTCGCTGGGCGACCTGCATCCCTTCATCGCGTTGGCGGCAGCGTTGCGCGACCGTGGATTGAACGTGCACCTGGCCTGCGCGCCGGAGTATCAGGGCAAGGTGGAGGCGGCCGGGCTTGCATTTCACCCGCTGCGGCCCGGCTTCGATGACATTCAGCGCGATCTCGGCATCGATCGCGCCGAGCTCACGCGCCGCGTCGTCGCAGACAGCGGATTCCTGTTTCGCCGCCTGGTCTTGCCCTACGTCAGAGAGGCCTATGAGGACATGATGCGGATTGCCGCCGATGCGGATCTGATTGTGTCGAGCAGCCTGGCATTTGGTGCGCGATTGGCCGGGGAGAAGCGCGGCATTCCGTGGATCGCGGTGGTTCTGCAGCCCATGATGTTTCTGTCGTCCCACGATCCGCCGGTGATTCTCGAGGCTGCGCGCTTGAGTGCGCTGTTGCGGACGCTCGGTCCGACGCCGGTCCGCTATCTGCTGTGGATTCTCAAGAAGGGCGTCAACCGCGTCTTCCGGCCGCTGCACGCGCTGCGCCGCGACTTGGGATTGAAGCCGACGCCGCAAAATCCCCTGTTCGAGGGGCAGTTCTCCCACGCCGGCGCGATCGGCCTGTATTCGAGCCTGCTCGGTCCTGTGCGGCCGGACTACCCGCAACCGACGTCGATCGTGGGATTCACCGTGTTCGACAGCGAGGATGGCCGCAGCGGCGCTCGGGATTTCGCGCTGGAAGAGTTCCTGAACAGCGGACCGGCGCCGCTGGTGTTCACCCTCGGCAGCCTGCTCATCAATGATCCCGGGAACTTCTATCAGCAGGGCCTTCTGGCGGCGCGAATCCTGGGAAAGCGCAGCGTGCTGTTGGTCGGCGAGCAGGCTCTCGATGCCACCGCGTCCTTGGCGGCGGCCGACGTTTTCGTTTGCGCCTACGCGCCGCATTCGACGCTGTTTCCGCGTGCCGCGGCAATCATTCATCACGGAGGGATCGGCACCCTGGCGCAGGCGCTGCGGTCGGGCCGGCCGCAGCTGATCGTGCCGCATTTCGCCGATCAGCCCGACAATGCAGCCCGGGCGCAGCGTCTCGGCGTCGCCCGGGTGCTGCCGCCGCGCCGCTACCGCAGCGCTACGGCGAGCCGCGAATTGCGCCTGCTGCTCGGCGACGATGGCCTGCGCGCGCGGGCGCGCCGGACCGGTGAAGCGGTGTCGGCGGAGGACGGCGCGGCGCAGGCTTCGCGCATTGTTCTCGACACACTGGAACGCTTGAGGCGAGAATGAGGGCGGGTGGGCGCAATACGGGTGCTGCCACCCAGCGTTGGGACGAGTTCAAGGAGCTTCGATGAAATTACTGAAATACGCCGCAGCGGCGGCCGTGCTTGTGTTGAGTACCAGCGCCGCGGTGGGCGCAGCGGCGCCGGGCGGTACCGCCACGTGGACCGAAGGGGTCAATTATTTCTTGATCGTTCCGGTGCGCCCGACCTCCTTGCCGGCCGGCAAAGTGGAGGTCACCGAAGTGTTCTCTTATGCCTGTCCGGCCTGCAATATATTCGTGCCCACCATCCACAAATTGAAGGCGAGTTTGCCGCCGAATGCGCTGCTCGATTACCTGCCCGCCTCGTTCAATCCGGCCGAAGACTGGCCCATGTTTCAGCTCGCCTACCTCACCGCTCAGACCCTCGGGATCGCCGACCAGAACCATGACGCGATGTTCAACGCCATTTGGCAGAGCGGCGAGCTGGCCGTCATGGATCCCGTGACCCATAACATCAAGAGCCGCCTGCCCACCATCGAGGATGCCGCCAAGTTCTACCAAGCCAAGTCCGGCGTGCCCGTCGCGAAATTCCTCGAGACCTCCAAGGGATTCACCGTGGACAACAAAGTGCGCGCCGCCGAAGAAATGATGCAGAGGTACCGCGTCGATAGCACGCCAACCATCGTCGTCAACGGCAAGTATCGCCTGACGGTGGGGTCAGCCGGCGGTCCCGATCAGGTCATCGAACTGGTGAAGTGGCTGGTGGCAAAGGAAAGCAAGTAGGGTTTCAGCCGTCCCATGAACAAGCTCGTGCGCTATCACCCGCGATTGTGGATTTCGGCGGGCGTGGGCTGCGCGATCTACTTTCTGCTGCCGGCGCACTGGTCGACCTTGAGCCGGATCCTGGTGTGCTGGAACGGCGGAGCCGCGCTGTTTCTCTGCTTGATCTTCTATTGGATGACGCGCCTGACCGCCGAGCAGATCTGCTCGCGGTACATCGAGGAGGATGAGTCCGCGACCCTCATCCTGGTGATCGTGACGGTGGCCGCGTTGCTCAGTGTGGTGGCCATCGTCGAACCGCTGGCCAACATCAGGCAGACGGCGGGGGTGGAGCGCATTGCGCATTTCGCGCTGGCGGCCCTGACCTTGGCCAATTCGTGGATCCTGGTGCCGACCATGTTCACGATCCACTATGCCGACTGTTTCTACAGCGTCACTGAGGCGGAGCGTCCGCTGCGCTTTCCCGAAACGCCCATGCCGGTATTCTGGGACTTCGCCTACTTCTCCTTCACCATCGCCGCCGCCTGTCAGACGTCCGATGTCTCGACCCTGAACGCCGGCATACGCAGGACCGTGATTGCGCACACCGTGATCTCGTTCTTGTTCAACGCCTCGATTCTCGGCTTTGCGATCAACGTGACCGCGGGACTCATCGGCGGAAATTGATCCGCCGTCACGGGGCGGGCGATTTGACGACCTCGCCGCCCTTCATGACGAAGGCCACTGATTGCAGCCGGGTGACGTCGGCCAGCGGATCTCCGGCGACGGCGATGAGATCGCCGTAGCGGCCGACGGCAATGGCGCCGACGTCGCCCGGGCGTCCCAACGCCTCGGCTGCGTTGGCCGTGGCGGCCTGAATCGCCTGCATCGGCGTCATCCCCCATTGCACCATGGTCGCGAATTGACGCGCGTTATAACCGTTGGGATAGACGCCCGCGTCGGTTCCAAACACCATCTTGACGCCGGCCTTGACCGCGGCCTGAAAAGTCTGGCGCTGTTTCAAACCGATCGTCCGCTCCTTGTCCAGCGATTCCTTGAACACGCCGTTCTTGGCGCCTTCGGCTTGGATGTAGTCATCGTTGTAGATGTCCATCGAAAACCAGGTGCCATGCTCCTTGGCCAGCTTGAAGGCTTCATCGTCGGCAAGACTGGCGTGCTCGATGGTGTCCACACCGGCGCGGATGGCGTCCTTGATGCCGGCCGTTCCATGCGCATGCACCGCGACTCTCAATCCCAGCATGTGGGCTTCGTCGACCAAGGCTTTCATCTCCGTGAGGTCGTATTGCTGGCCGCCGACGCTGTCGGTTTTGGAGAACACGCCGCCCGTGCCGCAGAACTTGATGACTTCGGCGCCGTACTTGCGCAGCTTGCGCACCGTGGCGCGGATTTCCGCGGGACCGTTCGCGATCTGCGGGCTCCGCGTCGAAATCGACGGCGGAAATTCCGTGCTGTCGCAATGGCCGCCGGTGGCGCCAATGGCGTAGGTGGCCGGAACGATGCGCGGCCCCGGCACGAAACCCTGCTCAATGCCCTGTTTGATGGCCACATCGTCGTAGTTGTCGGAGCCCACATTGCGGATCGTGGTGAAGCCCGCCTCGATGGTTTTCTTGGCGTTGGCGACGCCGACCACGGTCCAGAAATTGTCCGTGAATTCGAGTCCCCGGTAGCCGCTGTAGCGCGGATCCCCGGTGATGTGCGTGTGCATGTCGATCAACCCCGGGAGCAGAGTCATGCCCGCAAGATCGATGCGGCGCGCTCCGGCCGGCACGGCGGCGCCCTGGGCGGCGACCGCGGCGATGCGGCCGTCGACGATCGTCACCTGCGGATGATCGACCACGCGTCCGGCGAGCACGTCGATCATCTTGTCGGCGGTTACCACCACGGTATCGGCCTGCGCGGCCGCTGCGATGGCGCAGCTCAGCAACACGAAAATTCGCAGTAAAGCGTTCCGCTGGGTCGTCATTTCTCATTCCTTCTTATTAAGCGACCGTCAAATTATCACATCTGCGGTGCCGCCGGCGCGACTGCCGGCATGAGCGCCGCCAGACGCGGCGGATCGGCGTCGGCGACGTAGGCGAACGCGACGATGTGCTCCAGGATGTGCTGGACGTAGGCGCGCGTTTCTGTGTAGGGGATATTCTCAATCCACACATCGGCATCCATCGATTGGCGCGGCAGCCAGCGCGCGACCGCCGTTGTCCCGGCATTGTAGGCGGCGAGGCTCAGCGCGAGCTGGCCGGAATGGCGATCGAGGAGTTCGCGCAAATACGCCGCGCCGAGCGGCACCGCCAAGGACGGATCGAACAGGCCCTCCTGGCGGGGTTGCGGCAAATTCCAGCGGCGCGCGACGGCAACGGCGGTCGCCGGCCGCATTTGCATGAGTCCGCGCGCGTCGGCGCGCGACACCGCGTTCTTGCGATACAAACTCTCCTGGCGCATGACGCCCCATATCCAGTCCGCGGGCACGCCGGCCAACTTACCGGCCTCGGCCACCGCCTCCGGGTAGGGACGCGGATAGCGCAGCGGTACGTCATCCCACTCGCCGGTCTGCGCGAGCGTGGCAATGGACTGGGCATACCATCCCCAGCGCGACGCGAGTTGCGCGGCTTGCACCTTGACGGCGGGCTCGGCGGCGCCGACCACGGCCGACCATTCGGCGGCGGCCTCATCCGGCATGTCGCAATCGAATAGTTCACGCGCGCGGACCAGGCCGATGTTGGCCTGCAGCGCGGCTTGCACCTTCAAATCGTCGGACGAGGGATGCACATTCAGACTGTACGAGCGATGCAGGCGGTCCGCCGCGAGATAGCCGTAGTAATCCCGCAAGCCGGCGACCTCGGCGAACAACGGCGTCGCCGCGTCGGAGCCGGCGGTCTCCGCCACCGCACGCGCGTGCCAATAGCGCCAACGCGGCTGGGTTGCCAGCGTTGCAGGCAGGTGCTCGATCCAGCCCAAGGCCTTGCTGTAGTCGCCGCTCCACAACGCCGCGCGCACCCGCCACTCTTCGACCGCATTGTCCACCGCGTCCGCCGGTATGGCCTCGAATGCCGACACGGCCTGCGGATTGTGGTCGTAGGCGGCGCCGAGCGCGGCAGCGCGCTGCAACCGGGATTGCAGTGCGGGAGTCATGTCCAGGCGCGCCAGCAGCAGGGGTAAAAGCTCCAGCGCGTTTGCGGAATTCGTGTTCGCGAGCTTCTCGAAGCCCGCCGCCAGCGCTTCCGGCTCGACGCTCAAGGCGGGGTGGCTGGCCAACACGGAGAGCGCCGGCTTGGGCGCCTCCAACAGATCCGACCACTGCAGCAACGCGGCCGTGCGGGCCACCGGCACGTCGGCCGCAAAGGCGCGCGCCAAACGCGGATTGTCCGCCGCGAGCGCCGCGCGGGTTCGAGCTTCCGCCCGCACGGGCGTGACCAGGTTCTGTTGCCGCAACCAGGCAAATGCCACGTCGCATTCGGCGGGCTGTTTCTGCGGCTGGCTCCAGCGCTCGAGCACGGCAGCGCCCAGACCCTCGGTATCGCCCGCGGCCAATCGACCGGCGAGGCGATCGCACACCAGCAGCGGATCGGTCACATCCGCTGAGCGCGCCAGAAACAAGTCCCAACGGCGCCTCGCAGCAAGACTCACCAGCCAATCATGGCGCAGGACGTGGCTCACCGGCTGGCCCGAATGCGCTTGCAGGAAGGCATCGATGGCCGCGTCGTCCGCATCGCCGCTCTTGCTGCTCAAATCGCGCCGGAAACGCGCCGCGACCAGATAGTCGTAGATGGCATACTGCTTCAGCGCCGGCGGATCCGGCACATCAGGCAGGTATTGGCGGATGCGCTGCATCGCTGCCACAAAAGCCGAACGCGCGGCCTCGGAGTCCGAGGCGATTGGCGCCACAGTCGCAGCCCCGGCCAATCTCATGCAGAGCAGGAGCAGAGACAGGGCCGGCGCCAAATTTCTCAAGGTCGACATTGGTGCATGTTAGGCCTCCGCGGCGTCAGGCGCGATTCGCACTGCATTCAGCGCGGCCGCGTGGTTGAATAGACCGATGAAATCCAAAATCGTCGCCATTCTCGAGACCCGCAGCGGTGCGCATTTGGGGGAACTGGTGGCGCGCCGCGGCGGCATACCCATGCTGGCACCGGCGCTCGAAGAGGTGCCGGATGTCGACAGCCGGGCCGTGGCCTCGCTGCTTGCGCAGTGGCGCATCAAACCGTTCAACGTGGTCATCTTCCAAACCGGGGTGGGTACACGCGCGCTGTTTCAGGCAACCGACACCGCCGGCCTGAGCGGCGAACTGCTGCAATACCTGGCCTCCTCGACGGTGGTGGTGCGGGGTCCGAAGCCGGTCGGAGAACTGAACTCACGCGGCGTGCGCATCGACATTCGGGCCGCGACTCCGTTCACCACCGAAATGGTATTGGCGGCCTTGACGGACGTGCCGATGCAGGGTGCGCGAGTGCTGGTGCAGCGTTACGGCGCCGCCAATCAGCTGCTGCGGGAGAGTTTGCTCGAGCGCGGCGCCGCGGTCGAGGATATTGCGACCTACCGATGGGGCTTACCGGCGGACACACAGCCGCTCACCGAGCTATTGGGGGCTTTGGCCCGCTCGACCGTCGACGCCGTGGTATTCACCAGCGCCGTGCAAATTCACAACCTGTATACCGTGGCCGAAAAATCAGGACAGGCTGCGGAACTTGCAGGTCAGTTGAATCGCTTGATCGTGGCGTCGATCGGGCCGGTGTGTTCCCGCGCGCTGCGCGAGCATGGCATAACGCCATCGTTCGAAGCCAATCCGCCGAAACTGGGGCCGCTCATCGCCGGCCTCGATGCGGCTTTGTCGGTCTAGCACCGACAGCGACTGGCGCATTGCGCTGACAGGGCGCGCCAGGGGCCCCGTTGCTGGATTGCGCGGCGACCGTGTATAAATACGAATTGGCAGCACGCTTCAGGAGACGACGGTGGACACACAAAGCACGGACAAGAAAAGCAACAGCAACCAGCCATTTCTCACCGACGTCAAGACGTTGCGCGAACGCGCCCGCAAGAATATTGCCGAGGGCGCCGTGACCTTCACCTATCAGGGCGACGTCAAAAAGACCATCGAGATTCTGCAAGCAGTGCTGGCGACGGAAATCGTCTGTGTGCTGCGCTACACCATGCATGCCGTGGCCGCGAGCGGAATATCCAGCGAGGGCGTCAAGGCGGAATTTGCCCAGCATGCCAAGGAAGAGGCGGGGCACATGAATCAAGTGGCGGAACGCATCAATCAACTCGGCGGGCGGCCTGATTTCAATCCCACCGGACTGGCAACTCGCGCCGCCTCAGAATACGGCAGCGCGGCCAATCTCATCGACATGATCAAGGAGAATCTGATCGCCGAGCGCATCGCGGTGGATCACTACCGCGAACTGATCCGTTACTTCGGCGACAACGATCCCGGCACGCGCACCATGCTCGAGGGTATTTTGATCGTCGAAGAGGAGCATGCGAACGACATGCACGATCTGCTGGTGGCGCACGAAGGGCGCCCGATGCTCCCGGGTTAGAAAAGGCTAACTCGAGCCGCCGACCGACGGTGAGTCGCTGGCGGGGAAAGACTCATCGAGCGCTTCGTCCAATAATTCGTCCACGTGCTGCTGGCTCTGGCTGCTCTTTCGCGCGAGCTTTTCCATATACGCCTTGGCGTAGGAGCAGGCCGGATTCACCGACCAGCCTGCGGCACGCGCCGCACTCAACGCGGCGGCCATCAACTCTGCGGCGATTCCCCGGCCGCCGATGGCCGGCGGCACACGAGTATGGGTAATCGTCATGACCCCATCGGCCACGGTGTAATCGAGATGCGCGCGGCTGCCATCCACGTCGGTGGCGAACTGCCGCGCCTGTGGGTCATGCCTAACGAGGCTGGTGCTCATGGGGATCTTTGCGCTCCTGAGGATGTTCCGGCTCCTTGGGGGGTGCGGGCTGGTGCTGCGGCTGCGCATGCGGCTCCGGCGCGGGGTGCGGCTGCGGGCGCGGAGCCTCACGGGCCTGAGGCGCCTCGTGCGCCTGCGGCGCTTCATGCTGCGGGCGCGGAGCCTCACGTGCCTGGGGTGCTTCATGCGCCTGCGGCGCTTCATGTTGCGGGCGCGGAGCCTCACGTGCCTGGGGTGCTTCATGCGCCTGCGGCGCTTCATGTTGCGGGCGCGGAGCCTCACGTGCCTGGGGTGCTTCATGCGCCTGCGGCGCTTCGTGCGCCGGTGGCGCTTGATTCGGACGTGCCGCGCTCACGGCGCCGCCCTGTCTCGCGTTCACCACGCCGGCTCCCGAGAAGGCACCGGGCCGCGGCGTCGCGGCAATCGGCGGCTTGCCTTTGTTCCGCGCGACACGCAGTTCCGGGTTGCTTCGCGCCGTTTGTTCCTGCTGGCGCTGCGCCGACGTGACCTCGATGTGCCGATCGCGCGCCGCGGCCTGGTCGGCCGCGCTCGGCCGGGCTTGAATGCCGTTGCCGCCGTTGTAGCTGACCCGGTTCACCGTCACATTGTTGATCACGGTTTTGTTGTAGACGTTGGTGACATGGGTGTTGCTGATATTGGTGACCGAGCGGTTGTAGTACATGTGGCCGCCCTGCCAGTAGCCGCCCTCGTAGCCTTGGCCGCCATAGCCATAGCCGTAGTTTACTCCGCCATAAAACCCGACGTGGGGGCCCCAGTATCCCGTGTGCCAGATGAACGCCGCGCCTTCGGTGGCCCAATACCCGGGGGTCCAAAGGAATTCGGGCTGGGGTGCTTCCACCCATGTACCGGGGACCCAGTAGTAATCCTGCACATCGTCGCTCCAGGCCCAATAGCCCGGAGTCCATACATAGCCGTCGCCCGGAATCGGCGGTTGGTCGTAGACCGGCAACTCAGGGGGCGGTACGTTGACCGAAACGTTCAGTGAGACCTGCGCCGTCGCCAGCGCAGGCAGCGCCAGCACGAAGATGGCCGCGAGGATGGATCGAGTCCAGGTTTTCAACAACATGAGTCAACTCCCGGTATAGGTATAGGCATAAAACCAATATACCGGGGGGAACCTGCATTCTTAATGGGCAACCGTCCGCCATCCCTGTAGGACAACACCGACCTGGAAGGCTCCTAGCGGGCCGCTGATGAGGGGGCGGGGGCCGGGGGGGCGGCGGCTTGCTGAGCGATCAAGCGGCGCAGCGCCTCACGCGGCAGGTCATCGAGGTCGGCGTCTCCGGCCTGCCGCATATGCGCGGCGATTTTCTCGCGCATGCGTTTCGTCCAGTACCGGACAATGTGATTGGTGATGCCGGCAATGGCATCCTCCCGCACGGGCTCTGCGCGAAAAAAGTTGCCGATGTCATTCGCCATCTTGACCAGATGCGAGGCCGTGCCGTGTCCTTCCTCGCCGTGTCCTGCGGCACTGTGTGCCTCGTTGTTCAAGGCGCGGCCTTACTTGGCCACGAACATGACGTCGGCGGCGTCCTTCAACAGCGTCTCCTGAGTCTCGGTGAACTCGCGGAAACGCTTCTGCCACTCGGACGGCTGGTTCACGCGGGTGGCCTGCACCGCGGTCACCTTGTATTCCGGACAATTCGTGGCCCAGTCGGAATTATCGGTGGTGATCACATTGGCCCCGGATTCCGGAA
>Ga0193726_1001896_pt1 | contig 15158 bp, 12 predicted proteins | sample H2c1metaG_FD_144928 | JGI IMG/M metagenome (GOLD analysis project Ga0193726, IMG submission 144928) | Soil microbial communities from a riparian zone of the East river system, Colorado, United States - H2c1 | ecosystem: Environmental > Terrestrial > Soil > Riparian zone | place: USA: East River... | reverse complement strand
TGCAGTTGTTGCGGCGCCACCGATGTTCGATGCCGTGATTGTGTAGATTGCGCCGGTTTGTCCCTGCACGAAATTTCCGATGTGAGTTTTCGTGATGGTCATGTCCGGCGCGCCGATCGTGAAGGTTTGCGAGACGCTGCTTCCTCCGCCGGGGCCGGGGTTGAAAGCGAGCACCGTAACGGTTCCTCCGGCGACGACGAGATTTGCGGGGACCGTGACTGTTATAGAAGTTGCGGTGCACGCGGTGGGCGTGAGCAAAACTCCGGCGAATTGGATACGAGTTTCCGACGGGCCGAGCGTGCAAACAAAATTTGTGCCGGTGGCGGTCAGTGGGAAGGCTGGGATGCCGGAGTTGGCGTGGTTCGGCCCGATTAACGTGAGCGTTGGCGCAGGGCCGGTTACGCCGAAAGTGATTCCGGCTGTGGGATTTGACGGGCTCGCCGCGTGGCCCGGTTGATTGATGGAAATTTGGTGCAGTCCCGGCGTTGCCATTACGCTTGCAGGAATTGTTGCGGTCATGTGAGTGGAATTTGTTAGAGAAATATTTGTGACGCCGGGATCTACACCGTCCACGAGAATTTGCGGAGTTCCTGAAGGCACGCCGAAATCATTTCCGTCGAAAGTCATCGTGAAAGCGCCGCTGCCAGTCGCTCTGCTGGATGGAGTGATTGAGGTGAGCAGCAACAATCCTGAAACGTTCACTCCCGGAGTTTCGATTACCCAGACGCCGCGGCCATGTGTGATAGCGCGAAGTGATGCGGAACTTTGGCGGAAGGCGAGTCCGACGGAACTTTTGGAAGGCCGGTGCCGACTGGGGACCATGTGGTGCACGGCGTTGCGGAAGTTGGATCGGGACATTCAAAAACTCCGACGTCGGTGCCGATAAATATTGCGTCAAAATTTAATGGAGCGGCGAGATGCACGACGGCAATGTCATTCACTGGCGAATTGGGAAGTGCGCCTGCGGCGGTGCCGCTGATGTCCGTCCACGTTGTGCCGCCATTTGTGGTTTTGAAAATGTGGCCGACGTTATCGCCGAATCCGCTGAATCCGGAATACGAAAGGTACGCGGTGTCCGCGCTGCCGTGATCGGCGCGAACCATTGTGGCGTAGCGGTTGGGGAGTGGAGCCGCGGTTAAGTTGGTCCAAGTTGCTGCTGCGCCGGAGTTCGCATTTGTGGAGCGCCACACGCGGCCGTCGGTGGTCGTTGCGTAGACGACGTTGCTATTTGATGGCGCGACGGAAACGGAAGTGACTTCGTTGCTAGTGCTGCTGGTGAGGTCTGGCGAAATCGGCGTCCAATCATTTCCAAAATTTGCGGATTGCCACACGCGAAATGTTCCGAAGTACAGAACGCCGCTTTGAGTTGGATCCTGCACGAGCGGCGGAATAAAGAGCGAGCGGTCGCTACTGCTGCTCAGTTCATTGGTGATGCCGACCCAACTGTTTGCGACGCCGTCGAGAGTAGATCGAAGAATGGAAATATTCTGGCAATTCGCATAAACGGTGGACGGAATATTCGGATCGATTGCGGCCCACGCGCCGTCTCCGCAGGTGACGTGATCCCAGGCCTGAAGTCCTGAATATTTTTCTGTGCCGTTATCCTGCGTGCCGCCGAAGCTGATGTTTTCGTCGCTGGGATTTATTGCGTGGCCTGGATAGAACTGCGTGATGGTGAGATTCGCGTTGTTGCCGGCTTGCCAGGTGACGGGCGTGGACGTTGGAGTATCCGTGAACCACACGCCGCCGTCATTTCCTGTATAGAGACGGAATCCGCCGGTGGTTGCGGCAAACTTTAGGACGTGCGTATCAACGTGGGGGCGAATAGCGGAAGAGCCGTTGGTGATGTCCGTCCAAGTAGTGCCGCCGTCTGTGGTGCGAAAATCGGTGCTGCTATTATTTGTAAATGCGGAACCGCCGACAATCAGAGTATTGGGATCGGTGGGAAGAACGGCGAGAGCCATGTCATACCAACATTGTCCGCTGCAAAAATTCGGCAAATTCGGAAGTGTGCCGGGTGCGGTGAAAGACCACGTCGCGCCGCCGTCGGTTGATTTCGCGAGGCCGAGAAGGCCCGATGTGTTTTCGTTATTGATTGCGACATAGATGATATTGCCGTTGCTGGGTGCGACGGCCATTTCGTGACGGCCGATATTTGTGGTCGGAAGATTATTTCCGGTGGCGCCATTTCCGGTGAGGCGCGCGAAGGTGGCGCCGCTGTCGGTCGATTTGTAAACGCCGAACTTTGTGGCGTCGCCGGCTTCGCCGAGCGTTGCGTAGACGATGGTGCTGTCTGAAGGATTCCAGATGATGCTATTTGGCGAAGCGCCGCTGGCGGAAGAAATTAAATTCCAATTTGCGCCGCCGTCAATCGTCCGATAAATTCCGGAGAAGTTGCGGTTGCCCGCGTCTCGAACCGAGGCGAGTGCGACATTTGCGTTGATTGGATTCACGGCGATTGTGCCGACATAAAATCCGCCGCCCTGAAATGGGCCGGAAAATGTTGGCGTGCAGAAATTTACGGAAGTGCCGCCGCATTGTTGCGTCCAAGTGCTGCCGCCGTCGATGGATTTGTAAACGCCCGCGCCGTAGTAGCTATCTCCCGAAAAATTTAATTCGCCGGTGCCGACGTAGATTGTTGTGTTTGACGAAGGAGCGATTGCGATTCCGCCGATGGCCAGTGAATTATTTTGATCGAAAATAGAATTCCAGGAATTGCCGCCGTCGGTGGATTTCCAAACGCCGCCGGTTGCCGCGCCGAGATAGACGACTTGGCTGCTGGTGGTTGTTGTAGTTGGATCGATGGCGATCGCGGTGACGCGTCCGGTGGCCGCGGGATTTCCGAAATTTGCGCCGCCCGCGGAATTCGTTACTGGTTGCGGACCGATGTTTGTCCAATTTGCGGGGCCGGGAAATCCCACGGAGTTTGGCGCGGCGGCGTCTGCTTCAGGAAGAATGCCCATTGCGCGTTGTTGCTGGACCATCGCATCGAGTTGGCGAAGAGATTGTTGACGAACGCCTGCGGGAGTTTGGTCGAATGGATATGCGCGCTGGCGGTAGAAATAATCGGCGCGGAGTTTTGGATCGTCACCGGTTTCGCCGCCTTCTTCTTCGCCAGAGCCGGTATCGGGCTGCATGCGGAATTCGTTTTTGTCTTTGTCGGAAATGTTTTTCTTCGCGACGAGATTGCTTGACGGATTTTTTCTGGACGAGTTGTGCGCGCGTCGGATGACGGGGGTGACTGCCGGAGAATTTGCGGAAGGCTGCGGCGAGGGTTGCGATTTAGCAGCGAGGATTGGCGGCGCGGACGCGGGCGCGACATTTGCTAGGGAAACATTCTTCGGAGCGCGGTTCCAAAAATGCGGAGCCAGGTAAATTGCGCCGACTGTGCCGAGCGCGAGCAGAACAATTGTGGCGATCCATTTGCCGGCGCGGCTACTATTTTGGCTAGTATTGCTCGTCCTCATTCTGGTCACCGTTTCGCGAAGGAATTCTGAGATGTTACTGGAAAAAAATGAAAGCGAAGCGGCGGTGCGCGCGGAATTTCCATGCGTGCAAACTGTTGGGAAAACTACAAATGCAACTGAGTAGTGCAAGAACGGACATCGCTGGAAACTGCGCCCGAGACTTCTGGTGAAGCGCGTATACTTATTACAAGGAGTGCTTCGACCGAAGTTATGGCGCGGCCCAATCAAAATCAAAACGAATCACACTTGCTGGTGCTGGTCAGCGCCGTTGTAATTGTGGCCGCCCTTTATTTTGCGAAGGTGGTGCTGGTTCCTTTTGCGCTGGCAATCCTCTTCACATTCATTCTTGCGACGCCGGTGAGCTGGCTGGAACGCATTCGAGTGCCGCGATTTCTTGCGGTGATGATTATGGTGCTGCTTGCGGTGGGCGCGGTCGGCTCAGTGGGCTGGGTAGTAACAAATCAGTTGGTGGACGCGACGAGCCAGTGGCCGAAGTACAGAACGAACATCAAGAATAAAATCGAGTCGTATAAATAATGCCGCGCAGGCGGTGCAGGATATCAGCACGGACTTGAACGCGACGACTCCGGCGCCAACTCCCGCGCGTGCTGTCGGCGTAGTGGCGGGAAAACTTCCGAGCGCCGCCACAACTGCCACGAAACCAATTCCAGTTGAAATTATTTCGCCGCCATCAAGTTTTATCGAATCGCTGCCGAATTTTCTTGGGCCAATCGGAACGGCGGGAATCGTTCTGGTATTCACAATTTTCATGCTGCTGCAACGCGAAGACTTGCGTAATCGATTTATTCGTTTGGCGGGTGACGGCCGGCTGAGCGTGATGACGCAGGCGATGGATGAAGCCGGCGATCGCGTAAGCCATTATTTATTTTTGCAGTCGATGGTGAACGCGTCATACGGACTGATTATCGGATTCAGTCTTTACCTGATGCATTTGCCAAACGCCGTGCTTTTTGGAGTGATCGCAGGCGCGCTGCGATTCTTGCCATACGTCGGGCCGCCGATTGGCGCGCTGCTTCCAGTGATGCTTTCGCTGGCGGTGTTTGAAGATTGGAGCCAGCCGCTTTATGTGCTGGGAATTTTTGTGGTGATTGAAGTTGTGGTGGCAAATTTTATTGAGCCGATGCTTTACGGATCGAAGACGGGAATTTCGTCGCTTGCGGTTTTGGTTGCGGCGGTTTTCTGGACATTTGTATGGGGCCCGGTTGGACTTGTGCTTTCGACGCCGCTGACGGTTTGTCTTGTAGTGCTGGGGCGGCACGTGCCGAGCATGCGATTCCTGAATGTGCTGCTGGGCGACGAGCCGGTGCTCTCGCCGGAGGTCCATTACTACCAGCGGCTTTTGGCTACGGATCATGAAGAAGCGCGGAAAGTGCTGCACGGACATTTGAAAGAAAAATCACTGGAAGAACTTTACGATACGGTGTTGATTCCCGCGCTGCTGATGGCGGAACAGGACCGGCATCGAAATGAACTGGACGACGAGACGGCGACATTTATTTATCAGAGCACGCGGGAATTTGTGGAAGATCTTTCCGACAAGGCCGTGAAAGAGATGCCGGATTTTTCCGGTTCCGCGGCGAAACGTGATTCCTCGAATCGTCCGCAAATAATTTGCGTGCCGGCCAGCGGCGAAGCTGACGAAATTGCCGGCGTGATGCTGGCGCAGTTGCTGGGAATTGCAGGCCACGAAGTGAAGTGCGTTTCGATCGGCACGGTCGAGGAGATGCTGGCGCAAGTGGAGGACGCGCAGCCGGGCATCGTATGTATTTCCGCGATTCCACCGCTGGCGCTCACACATGCGCGAGCGATCTACGCGCGCCTACGAACGCAATTTCCGTCACAGCCGATTATTGTTGGACTGTGGAATTATTCCGGGGATGTTGGGAGGTCCGCGGGACGAATTGATACGCCGGAACGCGTTCGTGTTCTAACGACGCTTGCGGAAGTTGTGCTACAGGTAAGAATTCAGGCCGACTTATCGGCGAGTGAGATACAAAAAACGCAGACGGTTCCTGCGGTTCGCGCTTCCGACTAAAACAAAAGCGCCGAAGGGAACTCGGCGCTTTTGAAGATTTTGCGAACTGTTTTTTGCCGGCGGAATATCCTACAGCTTGCGGCGAATTTTCCTGGCCGACGACTTAGCTTTTCCCGCAGCTTTCTTAACCTGCTTCTTCACTTTCTTGACCTGTTTCTTCGCTTGCTTCTGAACTTTCTTAACTTCCTTCTTCACTTGCGTCTTCACTTTTTTCACAGTCTTGCGCCGGGCTGCCGGCTTGGCGGCGGCGCTCGCTTTTCCTGCAACTGTTCCAAGCGCCGAACCGACTGCCGTCGCCAGATTTACCAGCACTGCTCGCTCTTTTTCCTCGAACGTTTCCATTTTTAGCTCCTTTAGGAATTCTAATTGGACTTCTAAATCTTATGGATTTTTCAGTTGCGGAACATCAATTCCGAGAGCGGTTGCCAGCGCCATTTGGTGATCCTGCTCGTCAATCAGGATTTCGCGGATCTGTTCGGCCATGGCGTATTCTGCTAATGCTTCGCACTGACGAACGCGGACGCGATAGTTGCGAATCGTTTCGCCTTCGTTCTCAAGGTCAAATTGCAGCATGTCCTTTGCTTTTTCCGAGGTGCGAACCGGCTTCGGCGTTGTTGTTGGCATGCCGCCGAGGTAGTCGATTTGATTGGAAAGAATGATCGCGTGACTGAGTTCTTCCGCTGCGTGCTTTTCGAGTTCGCCGGCGATGTTCATATATTCCGCACCTTTTAACACCTGCGAATAAATGACGTAGGAAATGATGGCTTGATATTCCCGCGCGAGGTCTTCGTTCAAAAGCGCGATCAATTCTTTTCGAGTTACGATTTCCTTATTTGTTTCCTTGTTTGACACTGGGGATTCACCTTTCACTGGCAGCTCCTTGCACGTCGATTTGGGCTTGCGGGCCCGCGCCGGAATTATTGCCCAAAACGGCTTCGGAGCGCCACTTCCATTCTGCGCAATAGGTCAGATGCATTTCGCGTGAATACCGACTCATATTTGTTGAACAATTTTGGCAATCGCGGATGCAGTTCGGCGGCGGCTGCGGTACGATACGTCTGCACATTTTCCAACTCGGAGGAAGCTTGATGATTGTTGGCGTACCGCGAGAAAGTTTTCCGGGCGAGCGGCGCGTGGCGCTGGTGCCCGCGGTGATTCCGGTTCTCGCGAAGGCCGGGTTGAAAGTGATTGTGCAAGCCGGAGCCGGCATGGAAGCCGGATATCCGGACGCGGACTACGTTGCCAAGGGCGCGAAGGTTGTGGCGGATCGCGCGGAAATTTTTCGGACCGCGAATATCATTGTGCAAATTCTGTGCTACGGATCGAATGATCTGACGGGAAAAGACGACCTGCCTCTTTTCAATCGCGATCAAATATTGATTGGTTTTCTGCGTCCGTTGGGCAGCGTGGAAACGGTGCAGGCAATTGCGTCGGCGGGCGTCACCTCATTTTCCGTGGAGCTGATGCCGCGAACCACTCGTGCGCAAAGTATGGACGTGCTTTCTTCGATGGGCACAATTTGCGGATATAAAGCTGTGGTGATAGCCGCGGATACGTTGCCGAGATTATTTCCAATGCTGACGACTGCGGCGGGGACGATTACTCCGGCGCGCGTTTTGATTATTGGCGCGGGAGTTGCGGGATTGCAGGCGATTGCTACTTCGCGAAGACTTGGCGCGATTACGTCGGCATATGACCTGCGGCCGGTGGCGAAGGAACAAGTACAAAGTTTGGGCGCGCGATTTGTGGAGCTGCCCATTGAAGCGAAAGATGCGCAAGATGCGGGCGGTTACGCGAAAGCGCAGGATGAATCATTTTATTTGCGTCAGCGCCAGTTGCTGAAAGAAGTGGTGACGGCTAGCGACGTGGTGATTACGACTGCCGTAATTCCCGGAAAAGCTTCGCCGATTTTGGTGACGAAAGAAATGGTGGAGGGCATGGCGCCCGGCTCTGTGATTGTGGATTTGGCGGCTGAGCGCGGCGGAAATTGCGAGCTGACCAAGTTGGGTGAAATTATTGTGGAGCATGGCGTGACGATTGTTGGTTCGATTAATTTGGCGAGCGCGGTTCCGTATCACGCGAGCATGATGTATGCGAAAAACGTCAGCGCGTTTTTGGTGCACATGATTAAGGATGGGCAATATAAGTTCGATCCAGAGGATCAAATCATGCGCGAAACAATTTTGACGCGCGGTGGTGAGATTGTGAATCCTCGCGTGCGTGAATTCTTCAAGCTGCCGGCGCTGGCTGGGGCGGCTCAGGAGGCGAAGCAGGGATGAAATTTGATTTAATCACCGACCTTTACGTTTTCATGCTGGCGGCGTTCATTGGATTTGAAGTGATTCGCCGCATCACGCCGCTGCTGCACACGCCGTTGATGTCATTGACGAACGCGCTGGACGCGATCGCGGTGGTAGGCGCAATTATTATGGCAGGCGAACACAAGACAACACTTTCCACGGTGCTTGGAACAATTGCGATTGTTGCGGCGACGAGCAACGTTGTTGGCGGATTCTTAATTACCGACCGAATGCTGAAAATGTTTAAGTCCAGCCGGCCGCAGAAACCATGAACTTTCACAGCCCATATTTAATTGAATCCACGTATCTGATCGCGACGGCGCTGTTCATTCTGTCTTTGAAGTTCATGAGCAGCCCTGCGACGGCGCGGCACGGCGTGTGGTGCGGCGAAGTCGGAATGCTGCTGGCGATTGTTGGCACTCTACTGAACGCCGGAATTGTGGACTACCGATGGGTGGCCATCGCGCTGGTGCTCGGCTCAATTATCGGCGTGCCGCTGGGTATGGTGCACATGACGGCCGTTCCTCAGCGGACCGCGCTGAGCCATTGTTTCGGCGCATTGTGCGTAACGCTTGTGGGCGCTTCGGAATTTTATTTGCAATCGCCGAATGTGCCGAAGTTCACGATGTCCGTGCTGGCGATGGAAGTAATTTTAGGCTCGCTCACATTTACCGGAAGTTTAATGGCGGCCGGAAAACTTCAGGAATGGTTGCCGCAGCGACCGATTACATTCAAAGGACAGAATTTTGTAAATCTTGGATTGCTCGCAGGCACAGTGGGCGTCGCAATTTTTCTGGTGATCCATCCGGAGCGCGCGGATTTGTTTCCGATTATTTTGGGCGTGCCATTCATGCTGGGAATCATGATGATTATTCCCATCGGCGGCGCGGATATGCCGACGATTATTTCTCTGCTGAATTCCTATGCCGGACTTTCCGCCGCAGCGATGGGATTTGTCTTGAACAGCAAACTTCTAATTATTGCGGGCGCGCTCGACGGCGCATCCGGATTTATTCTTTCGGTGAATATGTCCAAGGCGATGAACCGTTCGTTTGCGAACGTAGTGTTCGGCGCGTTTGGACAGGAACAAGCGAAAGTTGCAGGCGGCGTGGAAGAACGTCCTGTGAAAAGCGCGACGGCCGAAGAAGCAGCGGCGATTCTTGGAGCTGCAAGCAAGGTGATTATTGTTCCCGGATACGGAATGGCCGTGGCGCAGGCGCAACATAAAGTTCGCGAACTGTATGACACGCTCACCAAACGCGGCGTCGACGTGAAATTTGGCATTCATCCCGTGGCAGGACGAATGCCGGGACACATGAACGTGCTGCTGGCCGAAGCGGATATTCCGTACGACAAGTTGATGGACATCGACGATGCGAATTCAGATTTTCCGCAAACGGACGTGGTGCTGATTATCGGCGCGAACGATGTCACGAACCCCGCGGCGCGCACGGACAAGAGTAGTCCGATTTACGGGATGCCGATTTTGGACGTTGATAAAGCGCGCACGGTGATGGTGATCAAGCGCGGGATGAGTCCGGGATTTGCGGGAATTGATAATCCGCTTTATTACCTCGACAAAACCCTCATGCTATTCGGTGATGCGAAGGCGTTTGTTGGATCGATTGTGCGCGAGCTTACTGGTGGCGGCGGGCACGGGTAGGGATTGGATTTTGTAGCTCAGGGCGTTTTGCAGCCCTGAGGGGTTTCGACGCCGATCATCACGTATCTGCTGGGCTCGGGAAACACCCACTACTTAAACCTTCCTGTTGGCAATTACATATTTGTCTGTGGGCTGCGAGAATCCTCAGGGCTGCGAAACGCCCTGGGCTACAGGAACCTTGCGCTGCCCGAAATTACTGCGCGAATCGCTTGAAGAAGCTCGTTGGCTTCCATGTTGGGCGCGAGTCTGCGTCGGCTACACGCGTGGCTAATAATAATAGTAGGTGATCGAAATGCGCGGCGGCCGGCGTGTCCACTGGCTGATCGAGATCGTCGGATGGCGCGTGGTAGCGCGTGCGAATCCAATCCTGAAATATTTTTTCCTCGTCGGCGCCTTTGATCCAGCCAAATTTAAATGCGAGAGCCGGGACGCCGACTTTTACGAAACTGTATTGATCGCTGCGAATGAAGCGATTTCGCTCGGGTTCCTTATCGGCTTGAATAACTACGTGTTCGGTTTCGGCGACGGCGCGAACGTCGTCACCGAGCGTGGACTCGTCCAGTCCCTGCACTTCCAAATATTGCAGACGGAAAAGTGGAAGGAACATATCCATGTTCAGGTCGGCGACGATTTGTTTTTGTGGGACGGTTGGGTGATGGGCGAAATATTCGGAGCCGAGATCGCCTTTTTCTTCAGCGGTTACGGCGGCAAAAATCAACGAGCGGCGCGGATGAATTCCCGCGGCCTTAATGTGTTTCGCAATTTCAATCAATGACGCGACGCCGGAGGCGTTGTCCATCGCGCCGTTGTAAATACTGTCGCCGTTTATTGGCAGGCCGGCGCCGACGTGATCAAGATGCGCGCTGATCACAACATATTCACTTTTCAGTTTCAGATCCGAGCCGGGCAGAATTCCAATCACGTTGGGAGAAGAAATTTTTGTGCGGATCACGGTGACGTTCGCGTGCACGGTGATTTTTAGCGGAAATTTCGGAAGTACCTCGCCTTTGTCGGCCGTCGCAAGAAGTTCCGCGATAGTGTGACCGCTATCCGCGAGCCATTTATCGGCCTTCGCGGGATTGATCGACGCGGAAAAATGCGGTCCCGCGCCGCGCGTTTTTGGATCGGCGATGCTCATCGAAGGATTCAGGCGCGCCAATGAAGAGCGTTCCCAGGGAACATCGGAATTTTTGGGATTGCCGATAGTGGCGAAGCCGATTGCGCCGGCCTTCTGCAACGCGGCCCAGCGCTCCTCGGAAGATTGGTAATGCGCCTTCAGTGGGCCGGGAATATTTGCGGGGCCGCCGGTGAGAAACACAGCAATTTTTCCGTGAAGATCGACGCCAGCTAATTCGTCGTAACCCATTTCCGGCACGGCAAATCCGAAGCCCACAAACGCTGCCTGCGCTTTGATGGAAGGCGAAGGATCACCGTTGACGCGGAGCGTGGCGTCGGGGCCGAGTTCCAGCGCTTCGGTTTTTCCGCCGCGTTCGAGCGAGAGGCTGGAATTTGCCTCGTCAATTCGGTGCACTTCAAAATCGATCGGCTGCAAAAATCCGTTTGTGCCGCCGGGTTGAAGTCCCGCGTCGGCAAATTGTTTGGCGACATATTCCGCGGCGCGGCGATGGCCGTCGCTGCCGGTGTCGCGTCCGCGCATGTCATCGGATGCGAGGAATTGGACGTGCGCCCACCATGCGTTGCCTTCGGCGTTCCAATCCGGCTCGGTGGATTGCTGAGCGCGAGTTAAGACAGTGGTGGCGCAGAGAATAATTGCGAGCGCGGAGATGCGGAGAATTGTGGACAGGGTGCGGCGATGGTTCTGACATGCTGACATTTATTTTCTTCCTCCGAAAAAATTGCGTCGTACGCAGGATCAGTTTGAATTCTTAATTCAGTTTGCTTTCTTTACTTCAGCTCGGCACAGACAGGAATGTCTGTGCTACTTAGAGCGTTGGTCCTACTCGGTCAGCGCGCCACTTGCGGATGGCGATGGCGTTTCGGTGCGGAATTCGCCTTCCCATTTTGCGATTATGGCGGACGCTAAACAATTGCCGACTACGTTTACGGTGGTGCGGCCCATGTCGAGAAATTGGTCGACGCCTAGTAGCAGAAACATCGGTTCTTTTGGTAGGCCTAGCGAATCGGCGGCCGCTAGAAGAATAATGAAGGAGCCGCGGGAAACTCCGGCTACGCCTTTGCTGGTTAGCATCAGGACGAGCATCACGAAAAGTTGCTGCTTCAGCGCCAGATGAATTCCTGCGGCCTGCGCTACGAAAATAGACGCGAGCGCGAGATACAACGTTGCGCCTGCGAGATTGAAACTGTATCCAGTTGGAATTACAAACGCCACAATTTCGCGCGGCACGCCATAAGCTTCCATCGATTCCATTGCGCTGGGCAACGCGGCTTCGGAGCTGGTCGTACTGAACGCGATTGTCGCCGGCTCGGTGACGTGCTTGATGAACTCACGCACAGGAAGGCCCGCGATTACGGCTGAAGGCCACAGCACTCCGACCACGAAAATCGCGAACGCTACATATAATGTTGCGACGAGCTGGCCCAAATTGTAGAGCACGCCGAATCCGGTGGTGGCGATGGTGTAGGCGAGCGCGCCGGCAATTCCGATGGGCGCGTAAAGCATCACGATATTTGTAAATTTGAACATCACTTCGGCGAGACTCTTCGAGAAATCCAGCATCGGCTTGCGCATCGGCCCCTTCACTAGCGCGAGCGCAATTCCGAAAATCATGCTGAAGACCACTACTTGTAGAACCTGATTTTCCGCGACGGACTTGGCGATATTTTCGGGGAATATGTGCAGGATCATTTCCGAAGCGGTGGGACGCGCGGCGACGATTGGACTGGCATTCGCTACGGCAGCGGGGAATTGCACGCCTACACCGGCTTTGCTGATGTTGATGGCCGCGAGTCCGATGACGAGAGCGAGCGTGGTGACAATTTCAAAATAGACTAGCGATTTCCAGCCCAGGCGCCCAACTTTTTTAATGTCGGAATGGCCGCCGATGCCGCTGACCAGTGTGGCGAAAAGTAGCGGCGCGATAATCACGCGAATCATCTGCAGGAAAATTTGGCTCAGGATGCGCAGATTCATCGCCAAATGCGGGAAATCGTTGCCTACTTCTGCGCCGAGAACCATGCAGACGAGAATCCATGTGGTGAGCGAACGTTGGGAATATCCGTAGCAGATCAGCGAAATCAGCGCGGCCCAGCGGATTATTTCGCCAACGAGCGGATTGATCGCGAGTCCGTGATGTGCGCCGATGGAAATTATTGCGGCGATGAAATAGAGAATTAGTCCGGCGATTAGATATTTATTTTTCATTCTGTAGTTTTCGTTCGCAAGTGGACGCGAGTTCTATATCACATCGGCGAATCTACTGCTACGCGTGGTTTGGTCCATGCAAGCGCGCACAGCACCAGCACAACCGGAAAACATTCCATCACGTAGCGCGGCTCGACGGTTTGCAGCTGCGTTAGGAAGGCCGTGCGAATCAGCAGGAATGCGAGCAGGAATGAAATTCCGGCGCGCGCGCGAAATTTCCATGCGCCGATTAGCGCCATGCCGACATAAATATAGTTCAGGATGCCGAGTGCGAGTGTTGCGCTGAACTCTGTCGCGTTGTTGTGCCACGCTTCGCGCATGGGCCACAAATTTCCAGAGTAGGGAAGCAGTTCGATGCGCGGAGTGAACCATATCCACCAAGCGCGTTTGAGCGGAATAATAATGTAGGTGCGAACGGGATGCTGCGCGGCGCGTTCGCTTGCTAATTGGGCGAATTGAAAATTTAGAACGGGAGTGATTAGCGCGCGCTTGTTGTATTCATTGATGAGATCCGCTACACGCGCGCGTTCTGAGTCCGAATCGAATGCGTAGGGCGGAATTGTATTGATGTTTATTGGCAGTTTTCCGCCTAGCCTCCAACTTACGGAGTAGGCGTCGTGAAATTTCACAAGCCACGTTTTCGTCCAATTGTAAAAACCGGGAAGGACGTGATCGCCCGGCGTTTCGGATAGAGGCGGGGCAAGGAATTGCAGTTGCCCGACGCTTAAAACATTTCGCGCGGCCCACGGCACCAAGGGCAGGCTTAAACCTGCCCCTAGCCAGAGAATTGCCAGCGCGAGTTTCCACCAATTCGCCGGGCGCAGCCAGCGGGCGCAAAGGACGATGCCCATCGCGGCGAGAATTAGCGGAGTTTCGGGTCGGACTAAGGCGCAGAGGCCTACGGCTAGGCCGCCCAGGAAAAACCATCCGACATATTTGAGCAGGCGATTACTTGAAATTGCGGCGCGCGCGATGTTCATGTCCGGGTGCGTTAGCGCGCAAACGAAAATTAGAACGTCGAGCGTGGTGATAAATGTGGCTAGAGTTTCCGTCAACACTACGCCGGTGTAGCTGGCCGTGAATGGACATAACGCGGCTAGCCAGAGCGCGATTGTTGCTACGCGAGTACGCATCGCGGCAGGCGAGAGACGCGCCGCGATGAGCGCCGTCAACACGCAGGTCATCAGGTCGACGGCTACCTGCACGGACGTTACGGCCGCGCGCGATTGGCCGAACATTTTGTAGATTGCGGCCAGGAATGCTGGGTAGCCGGGGACGCGCTCGTCGGTTGGCAAAAGCTGGCCATGGAGAAATCGTCCGTAGACGCCGTGATAGAGCCAGTTGCGCGCGAGCTCTTCATAAAATTTGGAGTCACCGGCGAAGGGATTGAAGTGGGAAATGAAAAACCAGCGCAGCAAGATGCCGCACAGCAATGCCGCGGCCAGATGACCATACGGCACTACGTGATCTCTGCCAAAGATTCGGATCGAATCGCTGGGCGATGCTGGCTGTGACTGCTTCAGGAGCGAACTCCGTTATTTGTGATGGCGTTGAAAGTCATCGGCTAGAGAACGATGCTAACCCTGTTTTGCCGGTGAGGGAATTGGAATTGAACTGAAATTGAATTCGGAAAATTTGCGCGGCCGGAAGAAAGCAGCGAACGGCAAGCAAGAGATACAACCGGCCTTGGTGTGTATTCCTGTCGTCCTGACTTGCCGTTCGTGAAAGCATTTTAGGAGGGGGCATGTTGCGTGACTGTTCTATATTGAACACTATTGAGAAATTGGTAATTTTGATATGTTGCTAGCTAACTCTAGTTAAATCAATGCGATAGCGGTATGTAATGAGTTTTCCACGGAAATCCACAGGTCGTGGTGGATGGGTGGTGCCGATTTGACCCGGTAGCGGAGTCCAGGGCGGCAAAGCTGGATTGTGCAATTTGGAACAGAATCTGTCTTCGCAGTAGTTGTAAATGTTACGTATGCAAGATGAAAAGCAGCCGAAATGGAAAGAACTTTGCGCTCAGGCGGCGGTTGAGCAAGATCCAGAAAAACTGCTCAGGCTGGTTACTGAGATCAACCGACTGCTGGACACTTCGACAGTCCCGAAGTCCGAAACCTAATTGGCTGGTTTTAGCCCGGCTAATCTCGCGAAATCGACCCGCTCAAGCGCCCCTGTTTGAAAAACGATCGCTGTCCCGCGTGGCCTGCGCCACGTCGCCGCGAGTTTGGGAATTGAAATGGATAATCTCGGACAACGCGGGTTTAAATATTAACCGACCAGGACGACTCAGTCGTGCAGAACAACGCTCAGCAGGGAGCTATCCACC
>Ga0193726_1001895_pt1 | contig 15160 bp, 14 predicted proteins | sample H2c1metaG_FD_144928 | JGI IMG/M metagenome (GOLD analysis project Ga0193726, IMG submission 144928) | Soil microbial communities from a riparian zone of the East river system, Colorado, United States - H2c1 | ecosystem: Environmental > Terrestrial > Soil > Riparian zone | place: USA: East River... | reverse complement strand
TGCCGTGGGCGCCCTGGGGCCGCCGCGGCATCAGGCGACGACGTTGGTCGGCGACACGGTCAATGTGGCGGCACGGCTCTGCAGCAGGGCACGCGCCGGCGAGGTGTTGTTCTCCTGCACGGTGGCCGCGGCCCTCGAGAGCAGTGCCGCAACGACAGGCGCCGAGTTGGGTATGCTGCCGCCCGCGGGCTCGCCGCCCTTCCTGCAATTGCCGCAATTCGCACTGCGCGGTCGACGCGGGCCGATCGACATCTGGTGCGTGCCCGCCGCCGAGCGCCTCGCGCTGTAAGCGCCCATCGAAGCTGCTAGACTTTCCAGCCGCTGAGCCCTCGTGGCGGAATCGGTAGACGCAACGGACTTAAAATCCGTCGGTTAACAGCCATCCCGGTTCGAGTCCGGGCGAGGGCACCACGAAATTGGAATAGCGGCCTGTGGGATGGGCATTAGGCAGAATACGCAGACACGCCTTATGATGATGTCAGGCGATTTCATCGGGGGTGCAGCGATGCGGCAGGTTGGGGTGAGACGTGAGCAAGGACTCTCACTGAACGCCAGCGGCAGCCTTCTAATAGAAGGGGCCCGCTTCAGCGAGGCGGTTTCGCGGCTGTCACAAAGCACGTTTGTGCCGAAGGGGATCTATCGCTTTCGTTCCCACGAGGCTGCTAACCAACACGCTGAGGATTGCCTGGTGCGGGGCATGGGGACACTGGCTGCGATGCGCGCCTGAACAATGGAAGAGTTCAGCCGCCCTGCGACTCTTGAAGATCTCAAAATGCTGCTGCGATCATTTCATGAGCATGGTGCTGATTATTTATTGATAGGCGGCTATGCGCTGGCGGCTCACGGCTACCAGCGTGCGACAACCGACATTGACGTCGTTGTCCCAGCAACATCGCAAGCGGGACAGCGCATAAAAGATGCCTTGATGGTCTTGCCGGACGGAGCTGCCAGGGATATCGAACCGCAGTGGTTCGAAGAAGGTGAAAATATCCGGGTTGCAGATGCCTTCGTGGTGGATCTCATGCTCAACGCAAACGGTCAGACTTACGACACCTTGTGTCGATACGCTGAGACGATCAAACTCGATGGCATTCCAGTAAGAACGATCAATCTCGAGGGCTTGCTTCTCACAAAAAAAACAATGCGAGACAAGGATGTGGCGGACCGGATCATCATCGAGCGCGCACTTGAAGTGTTCAGGTCCCACACCAGGGACGATGTCTGAGGTCGGGTAACGCCGAGATCGGCAACGTTCTGAATTTACAGATTTTTCCGCAGGAGCGTATCGAAGCATCCCATGACCATCACCGTATCCCGTCTCACCCCCGCTCTCGGCGCCATCGTCGAGGGCGTGAATCTCTCCGAGGAGCTGCCGCAGCAGTCCATCGACCGCCTGGGCGAAATGCTGGTGGAACATCAGATTCTGTTCTTCCGGAATCAGCCGATCACGCCGCAGCAGCAATGCCGGTTCGCGGCGCGCTTCGGCGAGCTGCACATCCATCCCATTTATCCGGTGCTGCCCGAATTGCCGCAGATCCTGGTGATCGACACGTCCGGCAACTTTCTGCCGGACAATGACAATTGGCACACCGACGTGACCTTTAGTCAGACCCCGCCGCTGGCCGGCATCCTGGCCGCCAAGCAGCTGCCGCCCGTGGGCGGGGACACGCTGTGGTCGAGCAACGTGGCGGCCTACGACGCGCTGTCCGCACCCATCAAGAAGTTCCTCGAAGGCCTCACCGCCGAGCACTCGGTGGTCAAGTCGTTTCCTGCCGGCCGTTGGGGCGCGGATCCGGCCTTCAAGGAGCGCTATGAGCGCGCGGTCGCCAAACACCCGCCGGTCACGCATCCGGTGATACGCACGCATCCGGTCTCTGGACGCAAGGCGCTGTTCGTCAACGAGGGATTCACCACGCACATCAACGAACTCGAGCCGCGCGAGAGCGATGCGCTGCTGGCATTTTTGTTTGCGCATGCGGCGCGGCCTGAATTCACCCTGCGCTGGCATTGGAGCGTGGACGACGTGGCGTTCTGGGATAACCGCATCACTCATCACTACGCGGTGGCGGACTATTTGCCGGAGCGGCGAGTCATGCATCGCGCCACGGTGATCGGCGACCGCCCCACCTAAGCGCCGCCGCTACGGCTTGGAGCCGAAGCGCAGACGCGCTGCGTAGCTCAGCAGCAGCAGCCCGAGGCTGATCAGGCCGAAGAGCAGAGGTATTCTCTGCTCGGCGATGAATGCCATCGCGAGAACGATGCCAAGCATGCCGACGATGGCCACGTAGGTCAGGTAGGGATAGCACCACATCCGCACGCGCAGTTTGGCGGGATCCTCTTTTTCCAAGCGCGCGCGCAGGCGCAATTGCGACACGGCAATGAGTACGTACACGAAGATGGCCACCGTCCCGTACGAATTGACGAGAAATGCGAACACCGTGTCCGGCGATACGTAGGACATGACCACCGCCGCATAGCCGAACAGCGTTCCCAGCAGGATGGCGCGCTTGGGCACCCCATGGGGACTGAGCTTGGCGAACGCTCGAGGGGCGTCGCCGCGCTGGGTCAGCGCGAACAGCATGCGCGAGGAGGCATACAGACCCGAGTTGAGGGCCGACAGCACCGCCGTCAAGACCACGGCATTCATGATGGCGGCCGCGGCGGGCACGCCCATGGCCTTCAGTGCGCTGACGTAAGGCGCCGTGATTCCCGCGGAATTCCATGGCACGAGGCAGACCACCAAGAGGATGGAGCCGACGTAGAAAAATAACACTCGCGTGACGACCCAATTGGTCGCTTTGGCCACCGCCTTCGCCGGTTCGTCCGCCTCTGCGGCCGCGACCGCCACGATCTCGGCACCGAAATAGAATCCCGTCGCCGCCACGGCGCCGGTGAGAATGGGCAGCAGGCCGTTCGGTGCGAAGCCGCCATGCGCCGTGAGATTGGCAATCGAGGGCGCAACCCCCGGCCATAGTCCGGCCACATACAGGGCCGCCAGCAACAAAAAGACCACGATCGCCGCGACCTTGATCGAGGCGAACCAGAACTCGAATTCGCCGAATGATCTCACGGAGACCAGATTCGTCACAGTGAGCGACAGCAGCAGAGTCAGGCTGATCAACCAAGACGGGGCGTCGGGCAGCCAGTAGCGAATCAAGCCGGCGCCGGCGACCGCCTCCAGCGCGACCACGATCACCCAGAAATACCAGTACATCCAGCCGGTGAGAAAACCTGCCAGGTTGCCGAGCGCCGGCCGGTCGCTCCAGGCAAGGCGCGCGTATTCGTAAAATGAGCCGACGGCCGGCAGCGCAACCGCCATTTCGCCGAGCATGCGCATCACCAGCACGATCAGCATGCCGGTGATCACGAACGACAGTACGGCGGCGGGACCGGCCGACTTGATGACCACACCGCTACCGACAAAAAGACCCGCGCCGATGACCCCGCCGAGGGCGATCATGGTCATGTGTCTTTGCTTCAGGCTGCGGCGAAGCCCGATGTTTGCCCCGGTTTGGTTCATTGCACCATGCTAACCGGTGCGATTCTCGATTGGCGGAGTATTTTGAGCTAAGCGGCGAGCGTCCGCGCCTGAGCCAGGCGCTTCGCCACTGCGGCGAACCGCAGCAGCGGGCCCGCGATGGCAAGGCAGATGAACGGCAGGTAGATGAGCAGATTCACGATGCCGCCTTGAAAGGGATTTTTGGCAAAATCGACCAGGAACACCAGCGCGATGTATTCAACCCCGACGGTGCGCAAGACGCGCAGCAGTGTCGGATCCAGTTTTGCGGCGAGGCGCTTGATGGACAAAAGCGTCAGAAGATAAATCCAGAACACCGCGATGCTGAAGAAGACCAAAGATGGCCGCGGGAAGGGCGTATCGGAACCGTACAACAGGTAGGCGACCATGCCCAAATGGGCGAGGTGAGCCGCGGCGAAGGACAGCGAGAAATCGCGGCAGTGGCTGGCAATGATTTGAAACCGCGGGCCGAACAGAACGCTCAACGCATTGCCGGTATATCCCAGCCAGAACAAGAGGAAGGACCAACGCGCCGTCGCTTGCAGCGCCACGCCGACCTTGCCGCCGGGGGCCGCCACCATGCGCGTCAGCAAAACGATGGCGAGCCCGACGAGCAGCGCTCCCGCCATCCATTCTGTCGTTGTCCCCTTGTTGCGCATCGCGGAATGTCCCATCACCCGGAGCCAGAGGCTTACCCTGACTATTATGCTACGGGCAGAATTTGACAGCCACATGTCCCGACCCTGCGTTTTGCCCGGGTACGGTAAGATTCCTCATACCGCCGTCTGGGAGCCGCCCTTGTTTCGCTACTTCGAGAATCTCGTTGCCCCCTACCCGGATACGGCACCGCCGCCGTTGCCCCAGGGTTTTTTCGCCTTCCTCTGGGCTTGCGCGCGCGGCGTGCGGCGCTATGTCGCTATGATGACCCTGTTCACGGCGCTGATTGGGATATTCGAAGCCCTATTGTTCAGCGTCCTCGGCCGAATCGTCGATTGGCTGGCCAAAGTCGAGCCGTCGCGCTTATGGACCGAGCAACGCCCGCACCTGCTGCTGCTCACGGCCGTGCTCGCGGGCAGCGTCGTGCTGATCGGCTTGCAGAGCCTGCTCAAGCAGCAGACCCTTGCCGGCAATTTCGCCATGCGGCTGCGCTGGAATTTCCACCGCAACATGCTCGCGCAATCATTGAGTTTCTATCAGGACGAGTTTGCCGGCCGCGTCGCGGCCAAGCTCATGCAGACGGCGCTCGCCGTGCGCGATACCTGGATGATTCTCACCGATATCCTGGTCTTCGTCGTGATTTACTTCGTGACCATCGCGCTGGTCGTCGGCAGCTTCCATGTATGGCTGCTGGCGCCGCTCATGGGCTGGTTGGCCATCTATCTGGTTGCCATCGGATACTTCGTGCCGCGTCTCGGGGCCGTCGCCATGGCGCAGGCCGATGCACGCTCGATGATGACGGGCCGCATCACGGACGCCTACGCGAATATCACCACGGTCAAGCTGTTTTCGCATACCCAGCGCGAGGCGCGCTACGTGCAGACCGCGATGGCCGAATTTCTGCGCACCGTTTACGCGCAGATGCGCATGGTGACCGGCTTTGAGATCGTCAATCATGCGCTGAGCATGGGCCTGATCGCGAGTACCGGCGGCGTGACGCTGTGGCTGTGGACTCAAGGCCGCGTCGGCGTGGGAGCGGTCGCCGCAACCACCGCCATGGCGTTGCGGCTCAATGGAATCTCGCACTGGGTCATGTGGGAAATGGCCTCTTTGTTCGAGCAGATCGGCACCGTGCAGGACGGCATCAACACGCTGGCGCGCGCACCCAGCATCGTCGATCGGCCCGGCGCCGAGCCGCTGCGGGTGACGCGCGGCGACATACGCTTCGAGGCGGTGAGCTTCAACTATGGCGCGGCCTCGAGCCCCGCGCGTCCCGTGATCGACAATCTGAATTTGCACATTCGCCCTGGCGAGAAAATCGGATTGGTGGGCCGCTCCGGCGCCGGCAAGAGCACCATCGTCAACCTGCTGCTGCGCTTCTACGATATCCCGCAGGGCCGGGTGCTCATCGACGGGCAGGACATCGCGCTCGGCACTCAGGACAGCCTGCGCGCGCAAATCGGCATGGTGACTCAGGACACATCGCTGCTGCACCGCTCGGTCAGCGATAATATCCGCTACGGCCGTCCCGAGGCCGGCGACGCCGACATGGTGGCCGCGGCCAAGCGCGCCGAGGCGCATGAATTCATCGTGGGCTTGAGCGACGCCCTGGGGCGCACGGCCTACGATGCCCATGTGGGTGAACGCGGCGTGAAGCTGAGCGGCGGTCAGCGCCAGCGCATCGCCATCGCCCGCGTGATGCTCAAGGATGCCCCCATTCTGCTGCTCGACGAAGCCACCAGCGCGCTCGACAGCGAAGTCGAGGCTGCCATCCAACAGAGTCTGAACCGTTTGATGGAGGGCAAGACCGTGGTGGCCATCGCGCACCGGCTCTCGACCATCGCCGCCATGGATCGGCTGATCGTGCTCGACAAGGGCCGCATCGTCGAAGAGGGCAATCACTATTCACTGCTGGCCGCCGGCGGCTTGTACGCCCGGCTATGGGCGCATCAAAGCGGCGGCTTTCTCGGCGAGGACGCGGACGATTCGAATGTTCCGCGGCGTCAGAGCTCGGCGGCGACCCTCAGGCCGTCATAGACGGCTTCCTCGGCCGTGCGCGGCGATGCGGCATCGCCGATGATCCGCACCTCGACCCCCAATTCTTCGATGGCATCCGAGAGTTCATCCACCGGCGTGTGCCCGGTGCACAGCACCAGTGTGTCGACCTGGTCGATGACCACGGCCTCACCGCCGCTGATGTGTTGCAAATAGACGCTGTCGGCATCGCTGCCGTACAGACGCATGTAGGTCAGCACCTTGACGCCGAGTCTATGCAGCGTGGCAGCGGATGCATCCCGCACATACAACGGCAGGGATTCTCCGACGGCAGTCCCGCTGACGGCGAGACGCACCGATCTTCCCTGTTGCGCCAGGTGTTCGGCAATACCGATGCCGATCCAATCGGCGCGCCAATCGATGATCACCACCGACTGGCCGATCTCCTCCTGATTGCGCAGCACCTGCCAGGCATCGACGATTTGCAGGCCGTCCTCTCGGGGAAATTCCGGGCGGTAAGGTGTGGCGCCGGTGGCGAGCAGCACCACGTCCGGCGCCGCGGCCGCAATCATGCCGCGATCGACGCGCGTGCCTTTGTGGATAGGCACCGCGGCCCTCTCCAGTTCGCGTTCCAGATTGGTGATGAGACCGCCGAATTCCGCGCGCCCCGGCAGCATCTGCGCCAGCAGCGCCTGACCGCCGAGACGGCGCTCGGCCTCGAACAGAGTGGCGTGATGGCCGCGCTCGGCCGCGATCACCGCCGCTTTCATGCCCGCCGGTCCACCGCCGATGACCCAGACTTTCTTGCGGCGTGCGGCCGGGGGCAACGCGCCGAAGCGCAGCTCCCGGCCGCTCACCGGATTCTGAATGCAGGAAATCGGGTATCCCTTGTGAAAATGACCGATGCAGGCCTGGTTGCAGGCGATGCAAGCGCGGATATCCTCCGGGGTGCCGCGCGCGGTCTTATTGGGCATGTCGGGATCGCAGATCAGGGCGCGCGTCATGCCGCACACATCGGCCTGATGAGCGGCGAGCACCGCTTCGGCATCCTGCGGTTGATTGATGCGGCCGGTCACGAACACGGGGATTCGCGTGCGCTGCTTGACGCGGGCGGCGTAGGGCACCACATAGCCCGTGTTCAGAGTCATGGGGGGCACGATATGAATGGCGCCGCCGAGGCTGGCGGAGGTGCCGAGCGTCAGGTGCACGTAGTCGATGCTGTCGCCGAGACGACTCACTGCCTCGAGAGTCTCGTCCTCCGTCAGGCCGGTTTCATCGACTTCGGATCCTGAAATCCGCAATCCCACCACGAAGCCGTCGCTGACCTTGGCGCGAATATCGGCGATCACTTCGCGCAGAAAGTGCATCCGGCCGTCGAGATCGCCTCCGTAGGCATCGTCGCGCAAATTAACCCGCGGATTGAGAAATTGCGCCGGCAGGTAGCCGTGGCTGGCCACGATCTCCACGCCATCGAGGCCGGCGCTTTGCATGCGCCGGGCGGCATCCCCATAACCCTGCACGATGGATTTGATCAGCGCCGGCTTCAGCGGCCGCGGCATGACCCGGAACCGTTCGTTCGGCACCGAGGAGGGCGCGTAGGCAACGCACAGCAAACCGCCGTCGGCCTCGGCAATTTCGCGGCCCGGGTGGAACAACTGTCCGAACAGCACCGTGCCGTGTCGGTGCACCGCGTCGGCCACCTGGCGATAACCTTCAATGGAGGCATCGTCGGTCGCCATCAACACATGATTGGTGTAGCGCGCCGTTTCGTGAACTCCCGATACCTGGAGCACGATCAAACCGACGCCGCCGCGGGCCCGCGTCTCTTGGTAGGCCACCAGAGCGGGATTGACGGTCCCGTCGACCGGCAAGGTGGTGTCGTGGCCCGACGACATGATGCGGTTCTTGAGCGTGCAGCCTTTGATGCGCAGCGGCTCGAACAGGTGAGGAAAATTCGCCATGCCGGGATTGTAGTCGAACGCGTCTCGCCTCCGTGCGCGTTTTCGACTACCATTCCTCGCACCCATCGGCATCATGACTCCAGCAACTCTCCTCAATCGGCTGCCGGCACGGTGGCTGAATCAATTGACGTTGGCACCCACCGATCTGCTGCGTGATGCAACGTACCGTCGGCTGTGGACTTCGATATTGATATCCTCGTTCGGCGGCCAGGTGACTCTCCTGGCATTGCCGCTAACCGCGGCTGTTCTGCTGCACGCCGCTCCGACGCAAATGGGACTGCTGACGGCCATGGAACTCGTGCCGTTTGCGCTGTTCTCGCTGCCGACGGGAGTTTGGCTCGATCGCGTGCGCAAATTGCCGGTGTACGTGATCGGCGAGTTGTCGGTTGCCTGCGCGGTGGCGACGGTGCCGGTGGCATGGTGGTTCGGCTGGTTGTCGATGGATTGGCTCTATGTCGTCGGCTTCTTGATCGGCGCCGTCAACACGACGGCGGGCAGTGCCGCGCAAATCGTGCTGACGCAAATCGTGCCGCGCGAACGCTTGGTCGAAGCCCATGCCAAGAACTCGCTGGCGACTTCGGCGGCGGAAGTGACCGGACCCGGGGCCGCGGGCGCTCTGATCAAGTTGACGGGTGCACCGCTCGCCTTGGTGGCGGACGCGGTGTTGCTGCTGATCTCCGCCGTTATTTTGCGCGGCGTGCCGGTCAAGGAAAATCCGGTGGCACGGCGCTCGCCGTTCTGGGCCGCCATGCGCGAGGGGATCAACTTCGTTCGCGGTCACCGGCTGCTGGTGACCATGGCCGGCTGCGTCGGTGCTTGGCAATTGTGCAATCAGGCAGCGATGGTGGTGCAGATTCTATTCGCCACCCGCCAGCTCGGACTGTCGGAGCGCGGCGTCGGTTTGAGCTATGTCATGCTCGGCGTCGGCACGGTACTGGCCAGCGCGAACGGCCATCGCGTGGTGCGTCGATTGGGCCCGGGTCCGACCATGGTGCTCGGATTTGCCGTGTCGGGCACAGGCTGGCTGCTGCTCAGCCTTGCGCCATTGAATGTCTTCGGTGTCGTCGCCTACGCGTTGATGCTCATGATGTTCGGCGTCGGGGCGGTGTTCATTTTCATCAATTTCCTCTCGCTGCGGCAATCGGTCACGCCCGGACCGATGCTCGGGCGCATGACCAGCACCATGCGCTGGCTCATTTTGATTCCCGCGGGACCTGGTGCCTTGCTCGGTGGCTGGCTCGGCGAACACTTTGGACTGCGCGCAGCGTTGGGGTTCGCCGGTGTCACGGCTTTGCTGCTGGCGCTGGCCGCTTGGCACCGTCCGGTGATTCGCAGCGTGACAACATTACCGACTCTTAAGGCGGAGGCGGTCACGCCATATTCTGCCGACTGATCAACAGTTTAGTGGGCAAATCCCGTGCTACGAATGGGAGGCCGTCCTACAGACGCCCGATTGGGGTCAACCGACGATATGCGTAATGCGTTTTTACAGTAAGTTCGATCGCCATTGGGTCGGACATTCATCAACAAGGAGTCATGAATGAAAGCTTCTCGCAAAGCATTGCTGTTGGGCTTGCTGGTGGCCGCCAGTACGGTCGCCGCACCCACCATTGCATCGGCTGGCGTTTCCATCGACATCGATGTGGCGCCGCCGCCGGTTCGAGTCGAAGCCGTACCGCCGGCGCGCGTCGGCTATGTTTGGGCGCCGGGATTCTGGGAGTGGCGCGATCATGCCCATGTGTGGGTTCCCGGACGCTGGATGGGCGAACGCCGTGGCTACCACTGGGTTCCCGATCATTGGGTGCAGCGAGGCCCGCATTGGCACCATGAACAGGGCCGCTGGGAACGCTAAAGCGTTCACGACCGTAGTCGGGCGGCGGGTGGAGCGCAATGCCACCCGCCGCCGGCACTGACTCCAGACTGCGGCGCTCTTCCGCCGGTGATGTGCGGGTACGCTAAAGTGTCGCCTGCATGAGCAAGGAACTGCCGTTACGCGTCGGATTGATTTCGGACACCCACGGGCTGTTGCGGCCTGAAGCGCGCACCTTTCTCGCCGGCAGCGACTACATCATCCACGGCGGCGACGTGGGAGGTCCCGACATTCTGGAGGTGCTCGCGGCCATGGCGCCGTTGATCGCCGTTAGGGGCAACAACGATAAGGGGGCGTGGGCGAAGCGGCTGCGCCCGACCGAACTGATCCGGGTGGGCAATGTATTTGTCTACGTCATCCACAACGTCGAGGAGCTGGACATCGACCCCGTCGCCGCGGGCGTGGCCGTGGTCGTTTCGGGACACTCGCACAAACCGACCATCGCCGAGCGCGACGGCGTTTTGTACGTCAATCCGGGAAGCTCGGGACCGAGGCGGTTCAAGCTGCCGATTTCGGTGGGAGAAATCACCGTCTCGGGCAGCGCCGTACAGGCGCGAACCATCGATATCGCGGCGGGCGGATTGACGCCGGCCTCTTAGGGGTGCGGTCCGCCGCTAGGTCCCGGGACCACCCTTATCGCCCGCGCCCCGCACCGATTCCGGAGTAACCACCCGGTACAGCAGCGCGCCCACCGCGCCGCCGAGCAATGGTGCGGCCCAGAACAGCCACAGCTGGGTGAGGGCCCATCCTTGGATGAACACCGCCGGACCCGTGCTGCGCGCGGGATTGACGGAAGTATTGGTCACCGGGATGCTGATCAAATGGATGAGCGTGAGCGTCAGGCCGATCGCCAGCGGGGCAAATCCAGCCGGCGCCCGCTTGTCAGTGGCGCCCATGATCACGAACAGGAAGATCGCGGTCATCACCACTTCGCAGACAAAGCCGGCCGCCATGCTGTAACCGCCCGGAGAATGATCGCCGAAACCATTGGCGGCGAGGCCCCCGGCGAGAGGGTCGGTGCCGTTGCCGCCGGCGATGAATACCAGGATCCACGCCGCGGATATGGCGCCCAGAACTTGCACGGCCCAATAGGGCAGCATTTCCTTGACCGGATGACGGCCGCCGACTACCAGCCCTAAGGTGACCGCCGGATTCAAATGGCATCCCGAGACGTGGCCGATGGCATAGGCCATGGTGACGACGGTGAGCCCGAATGCCAGCGCAACGCCGAGTAGGCCGATGCCTACATGGGGAAATGCAGCGGCGAGCACGGCGCTGCCGCATCCGCCCAGCACCAGCCAGAATGTACCGATGTATTCGGCGGCTAGTTTCCTGATCAGAAGCATGTTTGACTCCTGTCTTATGCGTTATTGTTGGTCCCGAACATTGAAATAAGCAGCAACCGGAGTCAAAAATAGCAGATTCGCAGTCCTAAGTTAAACCTAAGCACCGGGTACGGGCACTCACTCGGTATCCCGCGCACCGTTCGCGCGTGAGCCCGTGGCCGAACAGTAGGTCTTTTGCATGTTTCGAGCGCCGCAACTGATGGAGCGACGATGCTTTCAATCTTGGTTTGCCACTCATACTACTTGCGGCTTGATCAGAAGCAGGTATTGCGTGCCAAGCCCTATCCGCCGCTCGCCACGCTGCAGGTGGTCGCCCTCCTGCGCAAGGCCGGGCATCGGGTAGCGTTTTTCGACTCGATGTTGGCCGACGGGATCGACGAGTACGATCGGCTGCTGCAGGCCGGCCGGCCCCAGCTGGTGCTGTTCTACGAGGACAATTTCAACTTCCTGAGCAAAATGTGCTTGGGCGCCATGCGCCGCGCAGCGTGCGAGATGATTGGCTCGGCGCGCCGCACCGGCGCGCGCGTCATTGCCGCGGGACCCGATGTCACCGATGCACCGGCGCCCTATCTCAAGGCAGGCGCGGATCTGGCACTGATCGGCGAGGGGCTCTCCGCACTTCTGGAGGTCCTGCCGCGGCTGGATGCGAACCCGCAGGCCGCGGTTGCTGATGTCGCGCAGGGGTTGACGGGAATTGCCGCGCTGGCCGGCGGAAAAGTGCACACCCAGAGCGGACACAACGGTTCGGGCGTCGCCGCCGACGTGGGGTTGGCCGCGTGGGAACTGGTGGATATGAATCGTTACCGTGCCATGTGGCTCAAGGCGCACGGGTACTTCAGCTTGAACATGGCCGCCTCGCGCGGATGCCCCTTTCGCTGCGCCTGGTGCGCCAAGCCGATCTGGGGCAATCAATACCTGCAGCGCAACGCCGTCGAGGTGGCGGAGGAGATGGCCTATCTCAAGCGGTCGTTCAATCCCGACCATATCTGGTTCGCGGACGATATTTTCGGCTTTCGAGTCGACTGGGTCGCGGAGTTTGCGGCGACTCTGAAGGCCGCGGACGCCCGCATTCCCTTCACCATTCAGACGCGCGCGGACCTGGTCAGCCAGCGCATGGCCGAGGTGCTGCGCGATGCCGGCTGCCGGGAAGCGTGGCTCGGCGCGGAAAGCGGCAGCCAGCGGGTGCTGGACGCGATGAACAAGGGCACGACCGTGACCGAAATCCGCGTGGCGCGCGAGCGCCTCAAGGCAGTGGGCATTCGGGTTGGATTCTTCATCCAACTGGGCTACATGGGCGAGGAGCTCAGCGACATCCTGGCGACCCGCGAGCTGCTCGAAGCCGCCATGCCGGACGAAATCGGCGTGAGCGTCTCGTATCCCCTGCCGGGGACTAAGTTCTATGAGCTGGTCAAGGCGCAGCTTGGCGGCAAAACCCACTGGAACGAGAGCAGCGATCTGGACATGATGTTTCATGGGACTTACACCTCCGACTTCTACCGGGCCGTCAGGAATCTGCTGCACGACCAGGTAACGCTGAAGACGGGCGAAATACGGCCCGACAGCGATGAGTATCAAGACGTGCAGAATGCGCTCGAGGGGCGCTGGCGGGAGCTGCTGCGCCACGAATCGCAGTATCGGTCGCCGACGCGGCAAGCCGCGGCCGCTGGATAGTGACGGCGGAGTCCTCGGCCGGCCTGCTGGGTGATACGCCCGCGCGCGATTACGCGCGCAAACTTCAACAGTTCAATTTATTCGCAGCGCCTGAACTCCGAGGCCTGATCGGCGGCGTGGGTCTGAGCCCGGGGATGCAGGTCCTGGACGCGGGCTGCGGAACCGGGGAGGCGCTGCCGTGGCTGCTCGATGCGGTGACTCCGGGCGGACGTGTCATCGGCATCGACTTGGCGACGGCGCATGTGGAAGCGGCGCGGCGGCATCGCGGCGCCGGCATCGACGTTCTGGAGGGCGATCTACTGCGCGCTCCGATCGCGCCCGCCAGCATGGACTTCATCTGGTGCGTCAATACCATCAATCATCTGCATGACCCGATTCACGGGGTCGCCCGTCTGAGGACTCTATTGCGTCCCGGCGGCCGAATTGCGCTCGGGCAGAGTTCGTTTCTGCCCGACATGTACTTCGCATGGGATTCGCGGCTCGAACAGGCCGTGAACCAGGCGGTGCGGCAGTACTATCGCGACCGCTATTCCTTGGACGAACGCAATCTTGCACCGGTGAGGGCCCTGGTCGGCGTGCTGCGGGCGGCGAAGCTGCAGAATGTCACGGCGCGCACGGTGTCGATCGAACGCCTGTCGCCGCTGGATGCAGCCGCGGAACGCTACTTGGCCGAGACGATATTCAGGGATACTTGGGGACAGCGCCTGCGGCGCTATCTATCGCAAGACGACCATGCGCAGCGGATTTGCTTGTGCGATCCGCAAGATCCGCAATTTGCGCTGCGCCGCGCAGATTTTCATTTCCTACAGACCTTCACCCTGGTGATGGGCGAGCTTTAGCCGGGACGGCGCAGCAAATCACGGAGAGTCTGCACCGCTTCCAGGGGATGATGGCCCCGGCGCAGCTCGAACGCGTCGAGTTTGGCCGCATTCTTACTGAACCGGCTCCATTCCGGCTGGTTTGCCGCGTACGCTTGAGCCGCAGTCAGCTTTTGCAGCAGAGCGGACTTCGTCAAGGGCTGCAGCAGAGGCCGGCCGCCGGCGCTCTCGGCCGACAAAAATACGACGGCAACGGTCTTGAGCGGGGAGGGCGCGAGACAATAGCCGGACTGCCGCAGGTCGAGCTCGAATTTTCTGACGCCGCTGCGGCGCCTAATCACAGGCGATCGGCGAATCCTCGCGATATCCCCCGCCTTCGCGACCCAGTGCAATGAATCGGCGCGCACATGCAGGAAATTGGCAACACCCGTCGCGAGCAGGGTATCGGGGGCGACGAAGACGCTGTCCTCCGCAAGGATCTCGAGGCCCTGCAGCAGGCTGAGCAGAGTCACGGTCGATTTGCCGGAACCGCTCGGCCCCATCAACAAAATACCGCGGCCCGCCCGGCCGACGCAGGCGGCATGAAGGGACACCAGTCCCTGCGAACGCGAGGCAAGAGAGAACATCGCGAATTCGACGAATTCATAGCGAGCATGGTACGGATATCGCAGCATCTTCTGCGACAGCATGACCACCCCCGAACGCTCGGCGGGGGATAGGACCACGAAGCTTGAAGGGGCGGTCGCTCCTCCCAGGCTTCGAGGGCCGGCGAACATCGACAGGGGCGGCGGCTCGGAGCGCGTTCGATGGCGGGGCCGCGCAGCGTCCCCCAACAGCAATCTGATCGTAAGGAGCGGAGCAGAGCCGGGCAAGCGGTGCCGCGGTAAATTGGCGTACGCCGAATCCACCAAGCGGAGCAGCTCAGCGCTATTGCTTTCGAAACTGAATCGCCCGCCCAACAATTGCAGATGTCTTCGCGTCAACCAGTGCGCACGTTCCCCAAAGGGATCCGGGAACAGATCAGGCAGCGCCGCGTCCAATCTTTGAGCCATGGGCCCTCGTGGCATGTGATGATGGCATATCCTATCGCGTATCCGGCGCGGCGGGACCGGGAGCCGTTGAAGTTCATGCAGACCGACAAATGGCCGAAGATTCTGCCTCCGCTGTCGCCCGCGCAAAGGCAGACCAGCGACGCGTTCATGAAGCTGTGGCATCAGGAGCTGCCGCGGCGCTTCGGGCTGATCGAGGCGTTCAATCATCGCTTCCCTGTCAAGCATTCGCGGCCGGGGTTCAAAACGACGATCGAAATCGGCGCCGGCCTCGGC
>Ga0193726_1001894_pt1 | contig 15172 bp, 16 predicted proteins | sample H2c1metaG_FD_144928 | JGI IMG/M metagenome (GOLD analysis project Ga0193726, IMG submission 144928) | Soil microbial communities from a riparian zone of the East river system, Colorado, United States - H2c1 | ecosystem: Environmental > Terrestrial > Soil > Riparian zone | place: USA: East River... | reverse complement strand
TCTTCGGGGTTCTCTGGTCTGGTGACAGCGTGGACGCATCTATCCGTGCATTTCGGGTTTCCCTTATCTAACACCGAGACGATTTGGAATGAGAAGTTATCCAGAGCCCCTTTCCATGGCCGCCCAACGACATCAATAAACCGCTTGATGCCCGGCGGTGCTTCGCTTTGATCGACCGCAGTCGTCGTAACCACGCCAATCCGGTTTATCTTGCGTTCGGGCTTGTCTACGACCATCACGACCGCATCAAGCAACATATCAGAGACCGTCACAAGTAGCTCTGTATATGGCATGGGCCGGGACAGCATCTCCATTGTCGGTGGTCCGCCGCTGACGGCCTTGAATTTCAAGCTGTGCTGAAAACCGACAGAAATCTTTGATGGATCAAAACCATATAAGAACCCGTCCTGCCGAGAAACTGATAGCGCAAACGCATCCGGCTTGGTCACCGTAAATTGCGCCCGTTCATGCTTGACCAACGGATCAAGAAGCGGGGAGAGCTTCGCCAGAACGGCGTCGCTTGTTTCAAAATGCCAATCTAACCCGAACCCCACAGTAGGGGTTGACCCATGGTCTGCCGAACATCTCAAAGCAGTCTCCTTTTCACCGGGTGGCAGTAGTCGGACGAGATGTTCGGCAGACCATGGGAACCTGCCGCACATTTGGGGCACGTTCTACACCAGAGCGAGCCCGGTAACAATAACCTCGACATGACCTCGCCACGTCCTTGCGTCACCCGCCCTCTCTGGGTTGCAATATCGGATCCCGGCGAGGTCATGTCAAGGTAGTTGTCGCACGGGATTCGTAACAATAGCCGCTTATCGGTCTCCTCGCGTTTTGATGGTTCGTTGACGATGGCCTGGTCCCCCGGCTGACGTGGAGCGTGCCATGGTGCTCACTTCGGGGAAGGTCCGGTGCTCGCCATCCTCGTCATGCTCGCGCTGAAGGGCGCGCTGCGCGTGGCTCCAGGTGGCTCCGCTCCTCTCTTCCCCTGCGTTGCGCGCCATGGCCGTGGAGTTGTCAGGCCGGGACGGGAAAGCAGGCGTTCTGACCGAACCGGAAAGCTGGCTTTGTCCTGAAGCGGTCCGGGTGTTGGCGTCGCGCTCCGGATTGAGCGCGACCGCCGCGATGGGCGTCCAGTCGCGGGTCTGGCGGCTCCAGCGGCGTGGATTGGACCGGCGGGCGTGCTGATAAAGTTCGTGCCGGGCCGTCAGCAAGGGGCGGTCTTGCCCGGCATGGCGCTGGGCCGCCGTCACGTATTTGATGCCGCTGTGACGATGTTCGTTGTTGTACCAATGGACGAAGCGCGCCGCCCAGTCGCTGGCCGCGCCCAGATCCGGGAAGCCTTTGACCGGGAAGTCCGGCCGGTATTTGGCGGTCCGGAAGAGCGCTTCGGCGTAAGGATTGTCGTCGCTGACCCGAGGTCTTGAGTAAGACGGTTCGATTCCGAGCCAGTGCAACATGGCCAGGACCGTGGTGGCTTTCAGGGTCGCGCCATTATCGCCGTGCAGCACGGGTTTGACCGGCATGGCATGGATACCCTCGGTCAGCGCGGTGCGACGGGCGAGATGCGCGGCGTGATCGGCGCTGTCGGTGGCGTGCACCTCGAAGCCGACGATCTTGCGGCTGTAAAGGTCGAGGATCAGGTAAAGGTAAAACCATTGACCTTTCACTGTCGCGGGCAGGAACGTCACGTCCCAGCACCAGACCTCGCCCGGGCCGGTGGCGATATGCGTGGTTGGCGGGCGCGAACGGCGGGGCGGCTTCGCGCGGCCTCGGCGGTTCATTTGTCCATGCGCGCGTAGCACGCGGTGGAAGCTCGATTCGCTGGCGATATAGATGCCTTCGTCGGCCAGTGCCGGAACGATCCGGGCGGGTGGTGTCTCGGCGAAGCGGGGTTCGTTGGCCATCGCGACGATCCGGGCGCGTTCTTCACCGGTCAACGCATGCGAAGGCATGGACCGGACAGCATCGGGCCGCCGGTCGCCAAGGAGCAGACCATCGTTCTTTCGCCAGCGCTGGACGGTGCGCGGGGCGATCCCGGCCAGCGCGCATGCCTCCATCTGCCGCGCGCCATTGGCACGCGCGACATCGATCCCGGCAATCAGGGTCTGGCGATCTTCCAGGCGGGTCATGCGTCCTCGCCTTCGTGGAAGATCGCCTGGAGTTTTTTTGACAGCACGAGCAAGGCGGCCGTTTCGGCCAGGGCCTTGTCCTTGCGGCGCAGCTCGCGCTCCAGTTCTTTGACGCGGCGGCGGTCTTGCTTCGCCGCCGCGCTGTCATCGGCGGGTTCGCCAAGACCGCCGATCGCGTCGCGCTTCCAGGCGTCCAGCGCGGTGGGGAACACGCCGTGTTCGCGACACCAGGCGCTTCGCGCGGTGTCGTCCAGCCCGGCGGTGGCGATTACCGCCTCAAGCCGTGCCGCCGGAGACCAGCGCCGAGGCTGATGATCGGACGCCGTGGCGAGGAGTTCCGCACGCCAGCGTTCCAACGTCGTGACACTGATCCCAACCTTGTTCGACACTTCCGCCACGGGAGAACTCTCCGGCGGCAGGAGACGAGCGACCATGCGCTCTTTGAACTGTTGACCGTATCGAGCCATGTTTGTCGTCCATCGCCCCCAAGAGTTCCGATCCTATCCGGGCGGCAACTTCTCTGCCACAGGGGGGTACCTATCTTTCGATTGAACACCGCGCACGAGGAGTATGTTTTCCGGAGCCGCCCATCTGGGCTCGTATGAGCCAGTGCCTTGACGCCTCGTTCGGTACAATCTCTCATTGTCATAATAATATGCTACAGGGCATTTCGCAAATGGAGTGAAGCCCGAAGCAATCATCGATTTCCCGGCAAATCCGAGGAACGGGTTCACTGCTGTAGTGATAAACCTATATTGTTGTTCTCTCGATCCGTTAGCAACCTTGACGTGTTGGAGGTGTTTGCTCGCCAATGAAATCAGCTTGGACATGCAATTGGCCGGAAGATTTGGTGCGCCGTACGCTCTAACAAGGCATAGAATGGTTTGTAACGGGGGCAGAAAGTCTAAGAATCGGGAAAGGCTTTCAAACAAGTAATGTCGATCGCACTCCGCAAACGACACGTAGCATAGTGGTGCGTCAGCTCCGGCAAGGAACAGACCATATCAAAAACACGCGTCCTCTCTGTACGCTTGCAAGTAGTGCAACTGGCCTTCGATCTTCCGCGCGGTGCCGGCATCAACGGATTCGAATGACAACCGGCCAAAATCAACGAACTTATCTGTGACGCGAAGATCAACAGTGATGACAAGGCCATCGTGTGATCTGCAAAGCCGGTCGGCTGCAGAAGCCACAACGTAATCCGTCAGTCCCGTCGCCATCAAGGCGATCCCCGATGAAACCGCAGAGAGCAAGTGTGCCGGTGGCTCAGATGCCGACATCACCTCATCAATTGAGCAACATGGTAAATGAAGTCTAGCTTGGCGCATGACCTCGGCAGGACGTATCTGCATTAGAGTTGCGGACCTGATGAAGCTCGGACTCCACCGGATAACCGCCTGCTCAGCAAAGTCGCAACGACAAGCTTCCAGAATGTCCCCCCAGGTAGCGGGACTTGCGCTCATGCGCGGCTCCGCGCCGTGGACCACCGTCAGGGGATCATGCGAGCTAATGGTGTATACATCAGACGTTCCTCATGGTCGGTCGGCGCCAGCGTCGCTTCCAGAAACGGTGGCGCGCGAATCGTAGCAGACCACCCCTTGTCGATATAACGAGCAACTGGCCTGAATGTCAAACAATGGCCACCGACTTGTGAAGAGTTTCGTCCCATAGGACATAAAGAAACCCCGCTATTCGGCGGGGCTGGGAGCCATTCGCTCCAGTCTTCGAACAATCTCCTTGGTCATCTCCCTGGCGATCATGAGCGTGACCCACGTCACACTGCTGTAGGGTCCGCGATACTGGTCTGGTCGGTCTCGGTATGTGCCACCGGAGTACCAGGAGTTTCCCCGCTGCTCGGCGGTCCAAGCGGCCAGGGCGTAGGTTGCCTTAGGCATGGCCAACCTCGTGGCAAACGCCGTCGATGATTTGGTGTAGCTTGGGTGTCGCCTCGGGTTTGTCCATCACCCTGCCATTGAGGGCGTGGGTGACGGCGTTGAAGAGCCTCCAGGCGCTCGGTTGCTCCTGATCAGGGAAGGATGGCTTCTCCCACTGAGCCATCACGTCCGGGACGCGTTGGAGATTGACGACGCCCTCGCGATAGAGGTCGAGGATGGCGTGGTCGGCCTGCTGGTCCGTCAGCATGGTCTGCCGGTAGCGGGTCAGGGTTTTGGCCTGAGCTTCACGATGGACCGCCAGCGGTTCTATCAATTCCCCAACGATACCGGGGAGATCCCGCTTCAGGTTCGCCGTATGCTTACGCTTGATGACGTGATCGGCCATGAAGGCCATGTTGTCGCAGACGAACACCCGCGAGCCGAAACCGATACCAACCGGAAAACTGCGATCATGCGAGTTCCGCAGTCCTACGGTATCCTCGTAGCCGGTGTAGGTGCTGCGAAGTGAGATTAGGCCGAAGTACTTCATGCCATCCGGCGTCACGCCGTGATGCTCGTCCGTCACCTCGTGGCCGAACATGCCGAGAGTTGTTTTCAGCAAATCTACCACCCTAAAGTGGGGTATCGGCACGTGTGTCGCGGTTGCGGTGGGAGTTTCAAGTTGGCGCAAACCATCATAGTTTAGAGGCGTAGCGCCCGCGTGCAGCATGCGCGTCATAGTTCAACCTTTCAAAGAACAACCACTAAATTATATCACTCAAAAAAACAGGAACCCCCGGCACGATGGCGCGGGGGCTAAGTTGAACGCAAAGAACTTTTTGGTTGGGAACTGTATTGTATCATGCCCGCCCGTGCGGGTGTCTTCTTCTCCTCCGCTTCTTGCCGCAGAGCCATCGGTTTCGGAATTTTCGCTTCATCGGTGCCTCCTCTGGATTTAGTGTTTGTGATATGGAGGAAAAGATTACGACGCGCACCGTTGGCTATGGCAAACGATGTATCGTGACGGGGTCTATGAGGCGCCATGAGTAACCATCACGTTTTCAGCCGGCTTCGTTTTTCTTCGCTATATCCCGCGTCCAGCCAGGGAGGCATGGCATGTTCATTCGCATCCGCACAATCAAGGGGAAGCGCTATCGTTACCAGGAAACCCGATGGCGTGACGGAAAGAAGGTCCGCTCGCGCTCAGTCTGTCTCGGCGCGGTCGATGCTGATGAGCCTGTCGGATGGCTGGCTGCCCAGGTAGGGCGGTCGCTGGGTATCGATTGGTACGCGATTGAGCAGGAAATGGCCGCTCGTCAAAAGGTTGACGATGCGCAGCATGCCGCCCACCTCGATCGCCTCCATGCGGCGTACGGTCTGACCCTTGGTCCTGCCGTTCCGGTTCCGGTCGAGAAGCCAGCTTCAAAGGTCGACCTGAACGCGCCCGCAGCGGCGCCTGCCGGAAAAGAAAGTGCCTCGCCGGATGGCGAGGCTGATATCAGTGGAATTCAAGATCAGTGATGTTCTTCGCATCCATTAGTTCGATGAGTTTGGTGAGCACTTCCCTAGTGACTGGGGTGAGTGAGGCGATAACGTTATATCCATCCTCGGCGTAGCAGAGGGCGTCGAGTGGATGGTAGACGATGTGCAAGTCTCGCTCCTCCTGCACCTTGTGCAGTCCGAAGAAAAAGGGAGTCGCGACCCCGCTCGGGTATTTTAGGCTAGGCTCTTCGCCTTTGAGCGCGAGACCAACGAAGCCATTGATTGTGCCGTCCAGTTCACTTAGCGGAAGAGCAAGTCGCCCGCCAAGTGCGCCGCTGCCAGTCGCATACCCTCCACCCCATGCTTTGATTGTCTCGAAGTCAACGCCGCAGTCCTTCAGCGCGTCATGCGTCGGCTGTAGTTTTCTCTGATAGGCTTTGTGGTCGAAACCCTGCTTGGCTTTCTCGCCTGATTCCTGTGTCTTTTCTGGCGTGGTGCCGTCAAGTCCAAAGTGCTTCGCGATCTCTCTGGCCGCTTGCAGCGGTTTGTCGTGGCGACGAATGCGCCGGACCAACTCAATCGCGTCGCCTCCTCGCTTCACAAATTTCTTGCACTCGTCACAGAAACACACATAGCGATTGAGACCGGGGGTGATGCAAAAGTGGCGTGAGTTCGTGCTCTGGCTGATAGGACAACAGCCGCGCAGCTCGTCCTTGTAGGGCCTGAGTTTCATGCCGAGCATCTGTTCGGCGACTTTCTGGATGGTTACATGGTCGTTGAGCTTGTCAAAATCGACGTCGTATGTTGCCAACAGTGCCTCCTGTACTTAGGAACGTCCTGCTGTATTATATATCGTAGTTGTAACAGGAGGGGTTGATATGGCGAAGCCTGCCTTAGTCGCGCGCGCGAAGCTGCCGTCTCGTTCGGAGGATCCGAGCGAACCTGCCCGCTGGGTAACGTTGGGGGTCGCCTTCGAAGCGAACATCAAGGGCGAACCGGGATATTCGGTGAAGCTCAACGTCATCCCAACGGGATGGAATGGCGATCTATTGCTTATGCCACCGCAAGACGACGACCGCAGTTAAGCTGCGGTCTTTTTATTTCACTCCCAGCTCGGCCAGTATATTCATGTCTGGATATCCGACGCGCTTCCAATTGCGGATGAGCATCGACCCATCTGCGGGTGGGAAGCTTTCGAATGACGCGAAGTCAGGGATGTGGGTGAAGAGGTGGCGTTTCGAGCCCTTTTTGCCGACTACGTCTTCAAGGACGCGCATGAGGCTGCGCATGCGTGCCTCGCTGATCGTTACCCACAGAATGAAGGCGTTGGGAATGCCGTAGCGGGAATGGTAGCCGTCATCCTTCGCCAGTGCCTCGATAGCCTGCATTTTCTTGCTGATGGTGGTAGCACTATAGTCTTCTGACTCCAGGCTTTCGGTGTGTCGGTCGAACTCGATACCTGGAAAAAACATCTGCGATTTCGGGTCGCTCGCGCTAACGAAGCCGAATGGCATCCAATCGTGCTTGACGAACGTGGTGAGTTCTTTGTGGCGTGCATTGCCTCGGATGGAGTAGTGGTAGTTGAAGGTGACAGGAGTCTTGAATGGTGTCTTGGAGAGTCGTGTGCTTGCCGGGCAGTGCTTGCTGCCCAGAATGGCCTCGTGGTCATAGAGTTTGATTTCAGGGTGGATCTGCGCGCCAATCCAGAAGGATGCAGCCGTGAGGCAGGAGCCGAACTCGTGAGCGAAATCTTCGTTGGTGGCGAAGACGCGGCGGGCACGGCCATGCGCGGCCAGCTCCGCAAACCCCTTCTCGGTCAGCTGATAAACCGCGGGCCGATAGCGGGCATTTGCCGCGTGCCAGGACGACGGCGGGCAGTCAATGAGCCCCGCATCGTGGCGCAAATCAGTGAGGCGATTTTTGAAATACTGAAGGTGGCACTTCGGCCCAAGGCGATACAGATAGGTGCTCGGCAGATATTTGAAAGTCTGAAGGGGGTCAATCGTGTCGAGCGCCATTGAACGGGAAAGGTCAATCCCCTTCCCGGTGGGCGTTCGGACGAACCGATTGCGTTTCGTAACAGTGCTCATACGGCATGAATGGAAATCCGGCGCGCGGTTGTCAAAGGTAGGTATGCGCGGCTATTTGCAGTCACGGCGCGCGGTGGCGCGCCATGCGCAACGGTAACTTTATTATATCACGGCTCCCAATCGCCGGTTGGTGTGTCGCGGGCAGAGTCTTCGGGCTTTGGCTTACGGGGTCGCTGCGTGCGGGGCGCTCGTGGTGGCTCGCTTATAGGCGGTGGTTCGTCGACTGGCCGTGACCGGGTGCGCTCCTCGGCCGGTGCGGCATAGCGTGCCCGCATCTGGGCTTGGATTACTGCATACTCTGCGTCAGTCATGCGCGGCATCGTCTCGAGCGCATCGGGGGGAACGTGGACCTCGACGGCCTGCGGGGTTTGGCGGCGAACGAAGCAAGCGAATGTCCCTCGGTTTTTCTGGGCGATGAATTCAGGCTCACAGCGAAAGATTCTCGACAAGGCGCTGGCATCTGTCTCATTCCCGCCCGCAAATCGAACGCCGACGTTCGCCAAAGCATCTTTGACATTTGCTGATTCGATATTCTGCAAACGCTGATGAGCGAAGATCATGCCGACTTTCCGCTTGCGCGCCTTGTCCATCAGCTTTGCCGCGTTGTCATCGTTCGCGATGTAGTCCTGGCATTCGTCGATGTAGCAAAACACCGGTAGTGAACTCTCACCCCGCATCTCCGCAGCTTGGAGGAGTTGTGCAATGAAGAACCGGCCGAAGAGCTGACAGGCGTCGTGCCGCAAGTACTCCAAATCGGTGTTGATGAGTATGACCTTCGGGGTCTCCAGCTCCTTCGCCATGTTGAACTTGCCGCGTTCGTTGAGGAACATCTTTCGGAAGGTCGGATTGCGCAGCATGCCCATCAGGCGCCGAATGAGCGCGTCTTTGGTGACGGTGGTGCTTTGCGACTTTGGCGTAAATGCAGTTTCGAAGTAATCGCGGCAGGTCTGATCCACCTCGTCAAGATATTTGCGATATGCATCAAGGCCATTTGTTCTGAGAATGTTGACTATGGTTTGGATCGTCGCGCCAGGAATAGCGAAGCACAACTCCACGATGTACGAGAGCATATCATCCTGTGTGTCAGCCATCGTCGAAAGGCAGGACTTCACGTTCTCGAGCGCTTCGGCCTGCATGCGGTAGCGGTCGCGCGTGCTCAAATCCGACAGGCCAAAATCGAGGACGTTCAATGCCGGTGGATAATCGGGGTCGGGTTCGATGACCGTCAACTTTCCCTCAAGCGGTTGGCCGGGGGCAAAGAGCTTCAGCCGCGCAATCTTTGGGATAAGCTGGTTCTGGGAGTCGATAACAATGATCGAGCATTCGCCGCGCTGCACGCGCTCAAGGTCTTCTACTATCTGCGTTTGGAGTAGCGTGGTCTTGCCCGAGCCTGATGGCGCAATGACCCACTGATGTTCGAAGCGTGCATCGCCAACCTCCAGAGGGATGACTGTATCAAAGAGATACCGCAGCTCTGTGCCGCTAAGGTATGATTCGACAATATCTTGGGGCAGTCCGTGAGCTCCCGAAGGCATTTCTCCGTCTTGTGCGGCGAGGTTCGCCGCAATTTGGCTGCGAAGAGCCGAGAGTAGCCCGCTGCGCTCAACCTCGACAGCAAAGAATGGAAGCAGGACACTCTCAACCGTTCCGCCGGGATCTCGAATAACTGTGTGCAAAGGAACTGAGAACACGCTTCCGCCGGTCCCAAAAGCCTGGCTAGGAAGGCTTGCTGTGAACGAGCTAAAGCTGTCCACCATTACCCGCCTAAGTACTTCATGCGGCGCACCTTGCGTGTAGAGGGCAAGCTGCTTCCGCAGATGCTCCGCATATCGTAACCCCCCAATGCCGGAGTACGCCGGTGGGACGAATTGGGAGGACTCTGAATATTCTTCCTTGTAAAGGCGTTCCGCGACCGTGACCAACTCCGCAGCGACGGACGCGCACAACCTACCTCGGTCCTCCGAACGTTTGTATATTTCTTCAAGGACAGCCCACTTGAAATCTTCCGTCGAAAGCAAAGGACACACTATCGCGCGAGCCTGGGCCTCAATTGCCTGGATCTCGCTCCGAAACTGGTTATTTTTTGCCCGCCCACTCTTGGTAAAAAACCAGACAGCAAGGGCTATCGGACCCGCGACAACCACAACAATACCGACGCCGGTGGCGACAAGCGCCAGTGCCGCCAATCCGAATGATGCAAGAAAGGCCCAGGCAACCGGGTTGAATTCGCCGTTGTTAGAACTCAACTACCTCCGTCCTCCCGTCGAAGGACTTCGCCACCTCCAGGTATCCTTTCAGGTTCTCACATGCCGATCTGATGGCCTCTTCTATGCCGATGACCTCCTCGAGGCTTTTTGCTTCAACGCTCTTCCCACTTACCAGGTCACCAACGGTGATCGCCAGACTCATGCGTGCAGCAATGGAGTGTCCTATAGCGCGCATGACGCCTCCGCTGGAACGGGATGCAGACACGGCATGCTGTTGCGCCTGCTCCGAAACGTATACCATTTCCTTTGCAAGACCGTAGTGCGAAACAAGTTTTTGTTCTTCTGACGATATTTCGGCCTGCGCGCGTATCGAGAACACCGGAGTGCCCCGAAATCCCGTAGTCCTCTGAGAACGCTGGATATGTAGTTTCAAGGCGCCTTCCTCCCCTCTTTATTCGTTGCGGCAAACGATAGCCAATCGGATGTTTTGATGTCAAGTCATTTCACTCCAGGCTCCCAATCCGCATCCGCCACCCTACGCCGTTTCACCTTCGGGTGGGAGCGCAGAAAGGCCGATATCCGATATTCAACCTCCGCACGGCTCCGGCCAAACCTCGCGCGGCTATCTGCGACGATTTCCGCCACCCGCTCATTTGCCGGCTCTGGAGGAGGCGCCATTCTCAGCGGTCGGGGCTTCGATACGTGGATGCCTGCCGTCGTGCGTACCCAGGCTTGATACTTCGGCGTTTCGGTGAGCACCCGTGGAGTGTGTAACCCTTCGTCACAAAAATCTGTGCCCGCATGGTCGTTGACCAAGACGGGGGTATGGAGGCCGAAGATTGGGGCCAGGGCCTCGGCCGCCTCGGGGCTGCACCGAAAGGTAACCTTGGTATCGCAGTTGGTCAGTATCCCCTCGTGCAACCGCCGGTCGAGCTGGCCAGGGTATTGATTCGCGAGCCGGAAGAAGAGCCCGTATTTTCGGGTCTCCGAAAGGATAGTTTCGAAGTCGCCTGAGACGAAATTGTGGAACTCATCGGCAAACAAGTAGAACGGTCGGGGCGTCGCTCCTCGCGCCAGCAGATCCGCCCGCTCAAACGCCTTGTTTGCGATATGGGCGACGATGAGCGCGCCAAGGAAGCGCGCCGGTAGCTCTCCGATCATCCCCTTCTGAAGGGAGACGATGAGGATACGCCCCTCGTCCATCATTTTCCTTATATCTATAGTCGCCTGCGGCTGACCGAGGATGTTGCGCAGTGGAGGCACCAGGAGTGCGTCCAGTTTATTGAGTATGGGCGAGATGACATCGTCCTCCTTCCCTGGCGTGTAGCTCGCGAATACCTCGTCCCATACGGCTTTTACCTGCTGGTCCTGGCACACCTTCAGCACCTTCTGGCGGTAGCGCTTGTTGGTGAGGAACTTTGGGACGCACAGCAACGTGCCCCCGTGGTCCATTACCGCGCGCAGGGCGTTGCGCAATACCCACTGGGAACGGTCGCCTACCGCTTCCCGGCCCCAGATGTGCACAAAGGTGGCGACAATGTCCTCCGCCACCTTGAACCTCTTTTCTTCCGGCACCTCGGACATAAAGGATAGCCCGACAGGACGTTCCAGGTCGGCCATGTTCAAGAAGACCACCTGCCGGTGTCTGTGCGGCGGGATCAGTGTCAGAGCTGTGTTGGCCAGGGTGCCATGCGGGTCTATCAGGCACATGCCGGCCTCCGCCTGGAGCGTGTCGGATATCATGTTGGCCAATAGGACGGATTTTCCTTGGCCGGTGCCGCCGACGATGGTGATGTGCTGCGCCCAGTCCTCGGGTGCGATGAGTGGGTTGTTCATGATTAAAAATCGAACGCCGAAGGTCGGAACGACACTGGGGCGTGCTCTTCATGGCGCTTGATCGGGCCGCTCAATCGGCGCTCGATTTCGAACCGAACCAAAGAGCTTCCTTGTAGATTATCGCACGGTCGTACGTCGCGACGCGTCGGGATCGCGCGCGTGAAGAGCTGTCGCGGCACGCGGACGCTCGGGTGGGTCTTCGCGCTTGCGAGTGGGGACTGGGAACGGAAATGTCGGGACTGACCGCGCAAGGTCGGCGTGGGTCGCGAAGCGCCACGACCCAAATGGTGATCTCAGAGCGAAGGGTTGGGTCTGTAGTGGTAACTCAGGCCGCCCGCGCGCGATGATGATTCTGATCTTTAGTCCTTGAGAGGAAGACCGATAGGGATGACGAGCAAGGATGAAGGCAGAAAAGCATTTGGGTCGTGGCGATAGCCGTCGACGACCTTGCGCGGAAATGTTTGCATTAGCAACGTTTTATCCGATGCGATAGCTCGGGAGAGTCCTTCATACAATATACAGCACTGTATCCATCTCTTTCGGGTCGGGTGCGCACGCAAGAAAAGGGCCGGTGAAGTGTGCACCTCCACCGGCCCCCGCCCCCCTGCAACGGTTACGCCGCAGACGGAGACGTGTCGTCGCGGTTGGCAAGCTTGGACCGCCACCACGCCTGCACTTCCGATAACACCCACCCCACCCGGCAGCGGGGGCCGTTCCCAAGTCGCACGCGCTTGGGGAACTGGCCGGCGGCTTCCAGGCGAGCAATGTGCGCATCAGAGTAGAGAACGATAGTGCGCAATTCCTTCTTTCCAACCAATCGATCGTTCATCACGGTGATCTCCTGAGAAGGAGCGTTCATCGCGATTACTGGCTCGATTACTGGGACACCCCAGCGGGAAGAGGTTATGCTTTTTGGACGGTCTTAGCAAACCAGTCTGCGAAGGAGGTTACTGCGGCGCACGTCGTACCCAAGTGTGTTCATGCGCAGCTTGTAGATAGAATGCATTGTGGTACACTATCGGCATGTCAAAGACCGAAGCAATGCGGAACGTATTGGTCCCGTCCGTGGAAGCGGTGCCGCGTATCTCGGATGCGGAACGCTCGGAATTGCTGGCGAGTATCAAGGCGAGCCGGGCCGAAATCGCAGCAGGAAATTTTGACGTTCTCAAGCCCGGTACACTTCGAAAGGAGTTCGAGGCCATCCTGCGTGATGATCTGAGTGACACAGAGCTTGATGCTTTGTTGGGGATTGCACGGCACCCAAGACGCTAATTCCCGGTATGCCTTACGAGATAATTCGGTCTTCTCGTGCGCGCGATGATATCCGCTGGTTCGCCCGCCATCTGAAGCGAGAGGCAGGCGATGCCATTGCGGGCGTCTACCTTTGGGCGTTGGAACATGATCTCGAAGTGGTTATAGCCAATAGCCCAAACGCATTTTCTTTTTTTCACGAGACCGGTGAGCCATATCGCGCGAAACTGTTCAAGTTGGCTCGCACTACCTATTGGATTGTTTATGTTGTCGATGATGCCCGGCAGCGTGTGGAAATCGTTCGCTTCTGGGCCGCCGCGCGCCAGCCGGAAACGCATGGGTTGTAGACCTTAAACGGGGGTCACTCGACTCCCCTACTATTTGAGGTCAGCGGGGGCAGATTACGAAGAAAAGGGGACTAGACTTTGCTGACGGTCGTTTGCAACCATTGCTCATAGCTAGAGACCGCCTCCACCATCTCTTCCCAATAGGTGTGGCGGTTATAAATCCGCGCGACGCCGCGAAGCACGCCGGTCGAGTGATTAAGTAGCTTCTCCGTCACATGGATCGGAACCCGGAGGCGTGCCATGTTGGTGCTATAGGTGCGTCGTAAGTCGTGGTGGGTGTAGCTGGAAACACCGCATTCATCGAGAACCAGCTTGCTGACGCCGAAGCCTCGGAATGGTTTGTCATCATGCCCGCGTGCAGGAAAGAGCAGGTCGGACTTCTTGGGCACTACCCCGAGGATCTGTTTCGTTAATGATCCATAGGGTATCCGGCTCGGGCGGCTGTTCTTGGTAATATAGGCCGGTAGGTTGATGCTCTCGTCATCGATCCATTTCCATCGCAAGGCTGCTGTCTCGCCCGTGCGTTGTCCGCAGAGGACCAGGAGCTGGACGATTGTGCCATACGGGTGACCAATGGAAGCGGCCTTACGCCAAACCTTCGCCAGCTCTTCGTCGGTCAACACCCGGTCGCGCTCCGGGCCTTTGGGCGGCGGCTCCAGGTCTGCAATGGGTGAGGTTGTCAGGAATTTCCGCTTAACGCCGAAGTTGAAGAATGTTCGCACAATGCGAAAGGCATGCTCGGCTTCAGAAGGCGTGTTGTGGAGACCGTCCAGTATTTTCGCAATGGCACCTGTCTCAATGGCGGCGAGGTTGTCATCCTCGAACTCGTCGAGAAAGTGCGTCTCTAAGAGTCGCTTCGCCTCGTGCGCCATTCGTGGGCCGTGGTTCTGCTTGGAGTAGGTCTCCAAGAACATCTCCAACGCGGCTTTGAACGTAATCGGCTCCAGACGCTGGGAACGCTTTCCCTCTTGTTCCCGTGCGGCGAGCTGTGCCCTCGCAGCCTTCCTGGCGTCGGCAAGAGTCATCTCCCCGTGGTGTCCGAGGGTCACTCGTTGTCTTTCGTCCCCGACCAGGACGATGAATGTCTTCCGGCGTGCGCCAACCCGCACCCCGAAGTTCGGCATACCGGCGTCCCAATAGGTGGTCCGGCGGTCTGTCGCCTTGAGCGAACGGACGGTGATTTCCGTGAGGTTGACACTCGGCACCTTGCCCCTCCGAAACTGGGCTCAAATTGGGCTCAGAAATCGCTCGCGTAGCAGGGGTGAGCGATGCGAAACCATACGCATATAAAAGGTTGAAACTCAAGGCAAATATGCTTTTTCGGACGAACTATGATTAGCCGGGAAAAGCCTGTTTTCCTGCTTCCCAAGCTGCATACGAGGGTTCGATTCCCTTCACCCGCTCCAGGAAATCAAATGCCTGGTCCTCTCCGGTTCCCTTCCGAGTTCGAATCAGGCTCCAAAAAAATCGAGGCGCCATGAGGGGCCCCGCGCAACGGCCGCGAATCGAATGCTGCCGATCGGCCTGAAACGGTGCTGGCGGAGTCCGCTTCGCCTGGCCTGCGCAATGATGCGTGACCACTGTGGCTCGCCCCTCTCGCAATAACGCTGAATGGCAGGCCTGGTGCGCGGCGAGCAGCGCCGAGTATCGCGACGCGCCAGCAGCCCCGGCTCCGTCATAAGTGCGTCGTGTACCGGCCCCTGGCGATGAGACCCACGCACTATCATTGCCCACGCACTATCATTGCCCACGCACTATCATTGCCCACGCACTATCATTGCCCACGTAGCATTATTGATGGCCGCCGCAACAGGACGGTAAGCGACGCGCCAACCGCGAGCAAGAGCAGCGAGCCCGGTTCGGGAACGTCCGCGGGCGCAACCGCGTCCTCGAAACCCGGACTGTACTCGATCTCAAACGCATCCGCATAGGGGAATGCAGGATCGATCT
>Ga0193726_1001893_pt1 | contig 15174 bp, 19 predicted proteins | sample H2c1metaG_FD_144928 | JGI IMG/M metagenome (GOLD analysis project Ga0193726, IMG submission 144928) | Soil microbial communities from a riparian zone of the East river system, Colorado, United States - H2c1 | ecosystem: Environmental > Terrestrial > Soil > Riparian zone | place: USA: East River... | reverse complement strand
TCCTTTCCCAGGAAATGCGTTCTCAACCTCGGGCACGACAGAGTTTGGATCAAAAATGACGAAATAATCGAACGCGACCGCCTTAAAGTGGGAATTCGGTGGGCTTGCCGCGCGGGCTTGGGTGCTGAAAAGAGACAGAACAACGAAGAATGCTTGGATTGTTGTGCTTAACGGCCTTGAGGTCATATGTTTCTACACCTCCTGCTTCCCTGATTGCTGGCAATTTGCCGGATCCTGATCTGGATCGGTCAACAGCGTCCCGTAATTCATTTCCCGGCGAATTATTGATTCAGGGCAGAAGAAAAAGTTGCAGGCGGCCGTTAAGTCGTCTCACACGTCTGAAGCTGGAAGAGCTCTGGCCATCCGGAAGTCATCGGCCAGACCTCGGTTACCCTCAAGTACGACGAATCTGTCGAATGGGAAGTTTTCGTAACGGCGTGAGAACGCAGGTTTCAGCCGGGTAAGCCAATGCGGTGCACAAGGTTTTGAAAGCGCGGATCGAAACGCAGAGGGTCGAACGCAGGACGCAAGAGGATCGAGGGGTTAAAGTGATCCTCATAAGCCTTTTCCAGCCACTTCATTGCCTGATCCTTCATGCCCAACCCGACATAGATCAAAGCAATCTCAGAGGCATTGCGAGCAGATCGGCTTTTCAGATCATTCAGTATCTTTACAGCTTCATTTCTTCTGTTCGACATGGCGTAGGCGTAAGCCAAATTCGCGTACGAGGGAATGCTGCCTCCCGATACCTGGATAGCCTTTTGAAATTCTGCGATCGCTTCGTTGTAACTGTGCTCTTGCACGAACGCTTGGCCGAGTTCCAGGTGGGCGATGGCGAAATTAGGGTCCATCTGTACTGTCCTCCGGCATTGTTCTATGGCTTTGTCATTTAGATGCGCGACCAGAAGAATCTCAGCCACATCAGCGCTGATGATCAGAGAGAGTGGGTCCAAGTGTTCCGCTTTCCTTATCTCGGTGATGGCTTCGCTATTCCGCCCCATTTCGCTCAAATGCCAGGCATACCAATGGTGAGCGGTCGCATAGCCGGGGTTCAGTTCAATGGCTCGGCGGAATTCCCTCTCGGCAGCCTTCCAATCCCAGTCGAACACATCCAAGGAAAACGCCAATGAAGTGTGAGCTTCGCCGAGGGTGTTGTCCAGTTCCAGAGCTTTGATCGCCGCCGCTTTGCCTTTGGGGTACGCCTCGCTGGGAGCCAGAGCTCCGTACTCCCAATCTCCCAACAGGTTATACGTATCGGCCAAGCCGGCATACGCTTGGGCATAGGTCGGGTCTTCTTCGATTGCCTGCTTGAAATAAGTCATAGCAACCTTCAATCCATCCGGCGTTCGTTTGTTCCAGAAGTACCGTCCTTTCAGATAGGACTCGTAGGCCACCGGATTAACCACGTTCGCCTTCTTTAACACAGCCTGTTCTTGGGGAGTCACTTCGATCCGAATCTGTTCGGCAATCGTATTAGCCACTCTTTTCTGGAGGGCCAGGGTGTCGCGCAGATTGCCTTCATAGCTCTCGGCCCACAAGTGTTTGTCAGCTGGCGCCTGGATCAACTGAGCAGTGATTCGCACCTGCTCGCCGGACAGCAGCACCGTGCCTTCCACAACGGCGTCCACGTTCAACTCCCGCGCGATCTCCGGAAGAGGCTTGTGAGCGTGTTTATAAGCCATCACGGAGGTGCGAGAGATCACCCGCAGAGCGCTGATGTGTGCGAGATCCGTAATCAGCTCGTCGGTCATACCATCGGCGAAGTAGTCCTGCGAGGGATCGCCAGAAAGGTTGTCTAGCGGAAGCACCGCCAAGGATCGGATGCCCGTTGGCGCACGGCCACGCGAACGAAATAGCCAGAGTGCAAGAATCGGCAAACTCAGGACAAGCACCAGGGCAAAGATAATCCGACGAGCCGGCCAGAGCCGGCGTCCGGGCGCATCGGGTGCAATGGTCAGCCCCCCGCCTGGGATTCGATGCCTGGGTACCGTCTCAGACGGATCTTCGGCTGCGGATTCTGGGCTTACTAGGCGGGTGTCTGCATCGCCAACCGACACGTCCGCAATGAAGCGGTAGCCACGTTTTGGAAGAGTTTCGATAAATCGCGGATTCTCAGCCGAATCCCTTAATGCACTCCGGAGCTTTCCGATTGCGATATTGAGAGCCTGATCGAAATCCCCAAAACTTTCGTTGGGCCAGACTCGGCTGCGCAGTTGCTCCCTCGTGACGACTTCCCCCGGATGCTCCAGCAAGATCTCCAGCAGTTTCATCGGTTGCTGCTGGACTCTGATTCTCAAACCCGCCTTGCGCACTTCGCCCGACTGGAGAGAAACCTCGTAGGTTCCGAATCGCACGACGGACGTGGGCCGCAGGGGTTCCATATCGCACTTGGGCTTCGGACGGAAGTCTAGCACTGCGCGCAGAGGCCCTCGACTCAGGATATATGCGGAGCTAACTCTTTAGCCAGCAATTGCGTGGCGGGAAATGAAGCGGATAGGTGGAAAGAGTCCTCAGTCAATTGACGCCAGACGACGGGCAGGCCAGATTGGGCTCCAACGGGGTTCGATCTGATTCAGGGGAAGGTAAATGAGGCGTATTGGATTTGGCTCGCAAGGAATCGGCCGATTCGGAAACTCATCCTCACAGGACGATGAATCATTGTCAGGGTTCGAAGGGTTGGCCATGCCCCTGCTAGATTCCCTTTACAACTTCGCGCGCTGGCTCGCGCAAAATCAGACCGATGCCGAGGATCTCGTGCAAGAGACTTACCTGAAGGCCTTACGGGGATTCGCGTCCTTTCAGCCGGGTACCAATTTCCGGGCCTGGATGTTTCAAATCCTTCGGAACACTTTCCTGAGTTCCTGCTCCAAGCTCGAGCGACGTATGACCATCGCGCTGGACTCTGAGGAAGAGGACGGGCCTGAATTGGCAATAGAGAACCAGACTCCCGAGACACTTTTCATGAATCGCTCAAATTCCGAGCAGGTGCAGAAGGCTATCGACCATCTGCCAGCACATTACCGCGAGGCGCTTCTACTTTGTGAAGTGGAGGAAATGTCGTACCAGGAGATCGCAGAAATATTGTCAATTCCCATAGGAACCGTGATGTCACGTTTGTCGAGAGCCCGACAAGCAGTTCGCGAGTCGCTGAGTGGATCCCGGCAGACAATAACGACCGGAAGCAGGGCGAAGAATGGAAGGCAACGAATTGGGTCAGACCTTTGACGTAGCGCTTTTGAACAATTTCGCAAGATCATCGATGTCGCCAACATTCGCGTCGCCGATCACGAAGTAGCGAAGCCCGCCTTGGCTCCATGTTTCCATGTTGAACGTCAGATTATTAGGCGAGAGAGAACGCTTTCCCAAGCTCGCTGGCAAGTTCACCGCCCGTTCTTGGAACACGAACACCGAAATGTGGTGCTTGCGCACGTCGTAGATCAGATGCGCGCCAGGTGTTTGGTCGAGGTAGGCCATTCGGCCCCCAAGCAGGGTGAATTCCGAGTTCTGCAGTTCCGGCAAATCGAATGCAAAGGGGATTCTCCCCTGGAACCAGGGTTTCACGGTGTGCCGGTCCGTAGAAAGCACATCCACCGGCGACGAACTGGCCAGCGTCTCAACGTGCAAATCCGCAATTTCGCTGAAAACGTGGTCTCTGGTGGAAAGGCTCAAATAGGAGGAAGACAACGCCCCAACCACGAGAATGACGGCCGCCGCCGAAGCAGTCGCCCATCCTAGCCGGAGATCGCGCTGCGGCTTGGGCACAATGCTCTGTTGCAGCTGTTTTCGGAACTCAGCAGTCGGAGTAAAGCGTTTCCCAGCGACCTGAATCGCGCGCTTCGTCTGGACGCGCGTCAGCACATCCGCCGCGCAAGACGAGCAGCTTCGCACATGAGCATCGAAGGTACGCATCTCCTCGTCGGGAAGCTCACCGTCCAGGTACGTGTCGACCTTCGCCTTCCAAGACTCACAAACCATAGCTTCTTCCTACGCGACGTCTTTCACCGTCTGATCAACTTGTGACTTGCCCACTTGATCGTAGGGTAATCCGCGTCCGGCATGCGTAAACGCGGCATTATTGCAGACCAGTCCCTAACCTCCACAGTTCAAAACCAGCGCGCCTCACTTTTATTCCATCCGCTTCGCAACGATTCCTGGGGTGGGAATAAAACCCTGTCCAATCGGTCATTCGTTATGAACTCGGGCACAGCCGATCTCCAGCCGGAACAAACCGTCCCTCGCACAACTATGTTTCCTGGAAAAACGGCCACCGTGCAGGATCTTAGACAGTGAGAGCAAGAAGGAGCAGGGCAGTGGTAAATCCGTTTGATCCAAAAACCGCATTCTTGGCAAAGCATGCTCAACATGTCGTGTTAATCCATTTTCCAATCGCGCTGTTCATCACGGCAGTGGCTTTCGATTGTCTGGCGCAATGGAGGAAGAGCCAGACACTGGCCGCCGCCGCTTATCTCAACTTACTGTCAGCCGCGATTTCGACGGTGCCGGTGGTGGCATCCGGGCTTGCGGCGTGGCAATGGGCGCCATCTTGGGATGCGTCTCAAGCTTGATGATCTGGCTGATCTGGTGGGTGCATTACCGTGGGCGGCGGCGGGCAGCGATCTTGCCGAGCTACCGCCTGGTGCTTGAGTTGTTAGGCGTCGGTATCATCGCGATCACTGGGCACTTGGGCGGCTTTCATAGTGGCGTGAACGGTCCTGGTTAAACTCGCCGATGAGTTCCAATTGCAAAGACGTCAAGCTGATTCTTGCTGGGAATAAAAACGACTTGCACCAGTTATCAACTAAGAACGCCATAAACCAGGAGAACAAGATGACAGGCAAAAAGCAAGATTTTATGGATCAGGGGATGCAAGACCTCAACAACGACGGAGTAGATCGTCGCGGGTTTCTAAAGTGCATGGCCTGGGTACCGGATTGGTATGGACGATGAGTGGCGGCATTCCAGTGTCTCGAGCCTTCGCCAAAGGCATGCATGACAGCGGCGGCAAAGGCGGGGATTTCAGCTTTGTTCAGATCAGCGACAGTCACATGGGATTCAACAAGCCGGCCAATCCGGATGTAGTTGCGACCCTTCAGGCGGCGGTGGACAAGATCAACGGACTGCCCAACAAGCCCGAGTTCTTGCTGCACACCGGCGACATCAGCCACCTCTCCAGGCCCGAACAGTTCGATACGGTCGATCAGGTTTTGAAAGGCGCGAGTGCGAAAGACGTCTTCTTTGTGCCGGGCGAACACGACGTGCTTGACGATAACGGGAAGTCGTATCTCGAACGTTATGGAAAGAACACCCATGGCGCTGGATGGCACAGCTTCGACAAGAAAGGCATCCATTTCATTGGGCTGGTGAACGTGCTGAACCTGAAGGCAGGTGGACTGGGCTCGCTGGGCGACGAGCAGCTCGAATGGATGGAAAAGGACGTCAAGCATCTGAGCCACAGCACCCCGATCGTGGTATTCGCGCATATCCCCTTGTGGTCGGTGTACCCGGAGTGGGGCTGGGGAACGCAGGAAAGCACGCAGGCACTGGCTTACCTGAAGAAGTTCGGTTCCGTGACTGTGCTGAACGGGCACATTCACCAGACGATGCAAAAGGTTGAAGGAAATGTGACCTTCCACACGGCGATGTCAACGGCATTTCCGCAACCGCAGTCGGGCAAGGCCGATTCTCCCGGACCGATGAAAGTGCCGGCGGAGCAGTTGCGGACATTGCTTGGAATCACCGATGTGAACTACGTCCGGGGCCAGCACTCCCTGGCCATAGTTGACTCAACCCTTGGGTAGACCGCCCAAGGATCCGACCCAAGCGAGAAGATCAAATCTAGAAAGGAAACAGAAAAATGACGAAGACAAATGTGTGGATTGCAGGTTTGGCGACGCCGTTAATGGTTGCGATGCTGCTTCTATTCGCGGTTCCACCGAGCGTCACAGCAAGTGATCAGCCCTCAGCGTCCAATGCGGAGGTGAAAATCGATAATTTCAGTTTTGCGCCGCAGACGGTCACGATACCCGTCGGAGCTACAGTTACGTGGACAAACCGTGATGACATTCCCCATACGGTGGTAAGCACAGACGGAGTGTTCAAGTCCAAGGTGCGGGATACGGACGAACAATTCTCCTACACATTCAGCAAGGCGGGAACGTATCCCTATTTTTGCTCGGTCCACCCGAAGATGACCGGGAAAATCGTGGTGCAGTGAGACCGCGATGACCGCAGACTTGGCCCAATTCGCAGGGAAGGCCGTGGCAAGGGATGATCTGGATCTCGTCCATGCCACTCAGGATGGGGATGTATCTGCTTTCGAGCAACTCGTGGAGCGATACGATCGCAAACTCCTCCGTGTTGCTGAGCACGTCACGCATAATCGGGAAGACTCCCAAGACGCGGTTCAGGAGGCCTTCTTGAAGGCCTTTCAACACTTGGCCGACTTTCGAGAAGATTCACAATTCTCGACTTGGTTGATTCGCATCACCGTGAACCAAGCCCTCATGAAGCTGAGAAAGCGGCGCAGAACTAAAGAGGTGTCTCTCGATGAGGACTTTCAAGGGAATGAAGACATGCTTCCGCGCGAGGTCGCCGATTGGGCTCCTAATCCTGAAGAACTCTACCGGGCGTCTGAACTACGAGAGATCCTAAGCAAAGCCTTAGAAGAGCTACGCCCGACCTTGCGAACGGTCTTTGTGCTTCGAGACATTGAAGGGCTCTCAATAGACCAGACGGCAGAGGTCCTGGATCTAACTCCGGCCGCAGTGAAGGCGCGGGCATGGCGAGCTCGGTTGCAGCTTCGCGAACTGCTAAACGAGTACTTCAGCAAGCACAACGTGAAAACCAGGGCTTCCAGGAATTTGCCCAGCTTGGCTGTCGTCTCGAACTATGGGATAGGATCGAGTTCTTTGAATGCGGAGGTGAATGCATTCGAGAGGCTCCAGATCGTCTGCGAACGGTACGAGCCAGGTGTTTCGGAGCTTTCAGTTTGCCCTCCACAAGAGCTTCGCAGATGACAACCTTCGCCGTAACGTCGGTTAATTCACTCCTCTGCCAGGCTTCCACCTCTTTTCGGATGGGCTCGAAGGTGCGCTGTATTCGATCCACGCCCACCCGATGCAGTCGATGAGCGAGAACGATTTCGAGTATGGCAAGCACTGGAGTGAAATCTCCGACGAAGGCCATGTTCGACCATTCCAGGACCGTCAAGGCCATTCGAGCGCAGCCCGCCAAAGGCTGCGCTCGCAGGGCACACATTCCCGGAACTCATTGATAACAAAATCATTGCCGCTGGGATTCTGCACACTTCTCGCCCGACGAACTACCAAAAACGCGGTCAGCTGGTTGATGTGAAAGTTTATGAAATGCCTGCAAGCTATTGAAAATATGGTGGCCAGGGACGGAGTTGAACCGCCGACGCCAGCCTTTTCAGAGTTTACATCAATAGTGTTCCTAACAACTTTAGAGGTGCCTACCGGCTCTGCAAGTTGTTGCAAGTCCCCCAGGAAACACCAACTGCCGGTAAAACTGCGGGTAACTTTTTTCCGAACCGAAAGGTGCACTATGCCGACTTCCCAGTACCGAAATGCCAACTTCCTCGAAGCCCGTTTCTGGACAACTTCCGCATTGCCGACCAACCAGGGGTTGACCGATATCCAAACCTCGCGAATAAGTGCAATAGCGATTTTGCGCCACCTAGAGATTCCATCTAGGCTAAACTGTGTCGCGGCTGAAGGGCCGTATCGCGTACATCTGGGTAACTGAGGTCAGGAAACGCAAGATCGCCATCCACTCAGCGAGCTTCAAGCGGGACGAGACGGAGATTGTGCGGCTGCACTCTAAAATTGAAGGCGGGGCAAGCAGCGATTCCAGCCGCGCCCCAGCAGATGGTTAGGTTTGCTTCATCCCGGTTCTGCTAAGCTTGCCGGGCGAACGCGGCCCAGCCCGTGTTAAAAGGGTGATTTCGACTAGAGACATGAAAACTTTCGCCATCGCGGCTCTATCGGTCGTGCACTTGACCTCGGCTCTGCCGGGAACTGCGCAGCAACCCGACTCTTTGAACGTGAATGCTTCCTATCAGTGCAGTAACGGCATGACTGTGACCGTAATCCGCTGCGAGAAGCAAAACGCGCAGGAGTATTGCGAGTTCAAAGTCGAACAGAACGGCAAGCTCTCTTTTCAAGGTGTACATCTCCGTGAAAAAGTGGCGGCCGGGGTGAAGTCTTGCAGAGCGCAGGCTGCCAATTCTCCCAGTTCTCCGAATTCTCCCGGTTCTTTTCCGCGAACCATGGCAGATCAGGGGAAGTCCTTCGACCCGCCTTACCTCAACGACATGCCGTCGATCGAGCGGGTTAAACAGGAAATCCAGGGTAAGGATCCGACAGACACTCTGGCCCGCCAGGTAGCTGTATTCAACGAGCTGCCGACAGTCATCACCCGCTTCATGCTAGCGGATCGCAAACGCTACAATCTCACTCCCGACGAACAGAAAATCACCGGCAAATACCAACTCGCGGCGTACGAACTGGAACAGGGGTACAAGAAGACCCACACGCCCACGGAGGCTCAAGCGTTTCTTCAGCTGCACGGTCGCTACGAACTGGATTCAGCCCTCGATCGAGAAATGCACATTAAGCTCTTTACTTCGGCGTTCCTGCTGCAGCTTGGAGGCGCAGACAAAGCGAGAAATCAGTGGTATCAGGCCCATCTCGATCAAGAGAAGCGTGCGAGTGAGGAAGCGGCCAAGGAGGCCAAAGGCGGTTCTCCATTCGTCAGGAATGATCCCGGCACACTCGCTGCCCGGCGATGCGTCGAGTTAGGCGGCAGTGAGCTCGAATGCATTGGCAAGGGGCTTTGGACTGGATGGACGGATTTGGTCGGCTTTGATGCCGGCGCGCTGGGTAGTTCGAAATTCGCCGGAGTGATCTTGAACGGATGGTATCAAGGCGGGGCAGGTCTGGGGTTGAATTTCGGATCAGAGAGTCTGTCACTAAACGGCTGCGGCAAGTTGGTGCCCAACGATCATTCCTATACGATCACCAAAAAACCAAATCAGATTTTGATCAACGTAAAAAGTGAGCCGACTGCGTTTGTTCTGGTATCCAGCGATGATTTGTCCCTTTCCGGTCCCGGCACCATTGATGTAAAGGGACAAATCATCGCTGGATACCGAAACATATGGATGCAGGAATATAAAAACAACATCGCGGTACCTGGCAGAGGATATTGGACGCAGGAGCCTATCTATGCGCCAAAGACCGAACGCTGCACCATAGGAACGCTGGCACAAGCTTCGCCTCTTGCGCCGGACAAGAACCCACTCACTCGCGACCTCACGGCTGCTATAGATGTCGTGATGGCAGCCGGACCTCCTGGACTGCGAATGTCCGGACAATTCATCGGCCAGGGCGGCCTTGCGCTCGAATTCGCTGACGACGCCGTCACGCTTGATTGCGGGGCAGCGCACATCAAGCAGCCTTACACAGTCGAGAATGCACCAAGCCAGTTTCAAGTCACGATAAAAAATGGAGCCGCACCTTTCACGCTTACAGTGCAGCCGAATGGGACGCTACTGGGTTCTGGAAACGCCGACGTTGCCGGCCGCGTGGTAACTGGATCAACTCAAAATGCGCTTACGTATGCGCCGAAGAATGCACGCTGCGCGATCGGGACACTCACACCGAAAGGTAGAACCACAGCTCAAGTTTCACAGTGAGCGAGAGTGCCCCCAATGTTTAACGCTGCCTTTTAGGTTGGAACTGATCCGACTCGCAGCGTAGGCGGCGTGCTAGGGCAAAGGTCATAGGTTGGCAATTGCTTCCGAGCAGCCGACCAGCCGCCCAGAACTTCGCCCTTCGCATCCAGCAACCCGTTTCTCACCCCTATATAGTTCGATGGCGACATGGGTATTTGACTACTCTGGGATTTGATACGATTAGCGCGTCTCTGAGACTGCAAGCTTCGAGATTTCCGTACAAAGGAGCTCGCCATGGGATCCTTCCGCCGCTTCGCAATATGTTTCCTCATTATGCTTTCCTTCGGTGCTGCGGGTATTGCACAAGAAGCTGAGGAACACGTGCACGCCTCTCCTGGGTCTGAAGAGGGTCTGGGACGCGCACACATGGAGATTTCGTGCTCCCCGACGGTGGCGGCAAAGTTCGACCGCGCGTTGGCCCTGCTACATAATTTCTGGTACAGGCGCGCACTGGAAGGTTTTCAGCAAGTCTCAAACGTTGATCCGGAGTGCGCAATCGCCTACTGGGGCGCAGCCATGACATACAACCATCCCTTCTGGGACGCGCCTTCGTCCGCGGACGAGACGGCTGCGTGGGGTCTGGTGCAAAAAGGACTTGCGGCGAAGAAAGTGTCTCCGCGCGAGAAGCTCTACCTCAACGCGGTCGCCGCTCTGTTCAAAGATGCTGGCGCTGGACCGAAAGCCGTGCGGGATGAAGGCTACTGCGATGCCATGGCTACAGCTTATGCCAGCTTTCCGGACGATGAGACCAAGCTTTTCTACGGCCTTGCCATCCTGGGGACAGTCAAGGAAGGTACGAAGGGTTTTGAGCGCCAGACGCAGGCAGCCACGCTCTTCGAGGAGGTCCACGCCGACATTCCAGAACATCCAGGTGTGTTGCACTATCTGATCCATGTCTATGACGATCCGGCACATGCCGAGAAAGGGCTCGAGGCAGCACGCCAATACGCCCAAGTGGCCGCCGCAGTTCCGCACGCCTTACACATGCCTTCCCACATCTTCACTCGTCTAGGGTATTGGGATGAGTCGGCGGCCACAAACGAAAAGGCCTGGCAAATCTCCGAATCTGATGTAAAGCGTGCGGGAGAATCCGGCTCCCTGCGCGATTTCCATGCACTCAACTATCTGGAATACGCCTATCTGCAGTTAGGCCGCTATCGGGATGCCCGGCGGACGCTTGACGTTATCGCGGCGCAATATGACGCGTTGACCGACAAGAAGACAGTGGCCGACACTCCAGAGCTACAAGCGCGGCACGTGCGCGGGCGGACCATCTATGCGATACCGGACCGCGTGGTTTATGGGTACTTTGACCTGCTGACGCGCTACGCCGTCGAAACCGGGGATTGGGACACTGCGGCGAAGATTCCGCTGCTTGTTCCTTCGCGGGATTTCGTGGCGGTGAAACTGCAATTGGAAACGATGGCCGCAGCAGCTCATAAGGACGCTGCCGTAGCGAAGCTTGCCGCAGGAAAATTAGTTCTGCTCGCGCAGGAGCCCGGACAACATCCGTTCGCTCAGCAGATCATCACAATCCAGGCGAAAGAGGCAGAAGCGCTCGCCGCCAAGGCCGCTGGAAATGCAGAGGAAGCAATTGCGAAGATGAAAGAAGCAGTCGCCATCGAAGATTCGATTGACAGCCTTTCACAGCCTCCCTATCCGATCATTCCCGCGAACGAGCTCTTTGGCACACTGCTCTTGGAGTTGAACCGGCCCGCTGATGCCAAAGAACGATTTCTTCAAACTCTAAAACGGACTCCGGGGCGTCCCAAGGCTATCTACGGCATCGCTCGAGCGGCGCAGGCAACCGGCGACAAGGCCACGGCCCATCAGCGCTATCAACAATTCCTGACACTCTGGAAGAACGCTGACCCTGATCGCCCTGAAGTCACGACCGCAAAAGAGTTTCTAGCGAAGGAGCCAGCGGCAGCGGAGTGAAATTCCTGGTCGGGAGCCTGAAAACCATCCTTGCCGCCATTGTGCCAGAAAGCTGTGTTATCGTTCGGCCCGAGGCAAGGTTCGGTAGGCCATCGAAGGGAGAAGACTTCGAAAAGATGGCTCGCCGAAGATTTCAAGATCCAAAGCCTGTACGGCGCGGCCACTGGTGGACTTTCTTGTTGTGGAGAGATCACTTTGTCGGCGCCGAGTGCGTTAGAAAACGTGAACGAGTACGGCTTGCTCCAGCGACAATGCCAGAGCGAGAAGTGCTCAAAATCGCAGCAGAACATTTACGCCCGCTGAATCAAGGCTTAGAGGCCATCGGTTCAGCGACAAACTTTGCACACTATGTCGAACAAACCTACATGCCAGTGGTGATGCCCCTGATGGCGAAGAGCACACGCGATCGCTCGACAGGAGTGCTGAACAACTATCTCCTGCCGACGTTCGAAAAGGTCTGCCTTCGCGACCTCACGACGCTTTCAATCCAACGTTACTTCTCGAACATGGCCGCTTCGGTTCTGTCTCACGAATCACGGGACAAAATTCGAGATGTTTTATCGAGCGTACTTCGCTCTGCAGTTGAATATGGAATGCTGGTCAAGAATCCGGTAGAAAACGTGCGGATGCCAGCTGAAAGGCGAGGCAAGAAACGCAACAAGCCCTACCTAACTCCACGGCAGTTCGATGTCCTGGTCGGATCAATCGCAGAGCCCTACGCCACGATGGTTTACGTGGCGATCTATACGGGTCTGCGCGTCAGTGAGCTGGCGGGGCTGAAGTGGAACGATGTACACGTTTGCGACGAGGTGGATGCGGAGGACGAAAAAAGGGTCCGCTACTCCGTCTCAATTGACGAGCGATACTGCAGAGGTGATTGGGGAGCACCGAAGAGCGAAGCCAGCAATGCGACGATCGGCGTGAATATGTGCGTTTATCATCGCATCCAGACTCTTCGACTGCTGACGGTCGCAGTCCGGGCCGGGAATGCAGTTCGGCGCTACAAAGTTGTTAATCGGACAATCCCGATGATCTGGTGTTTCAATCCGTGAAGACTGGCGCACCAATGCGGGACAACAACATCCTCAGCCGGCACATTAAGCCTGCTGCCAGGAAACTCGGGCTGGATTTTGTAAACTGGCGCTGCCTCCGTACTTCACACGCGACTTGGCTCAAAATGGCCGGGGCAGATGTGAAGGACGCGCAGGGCCAGATGCGGCATTCGAGAGCAAGCACCACGCTCGACATCTATGAGCAATTCGTTCCCGAGTCGCAGCAAAAAGTCGTAGACAAGCTCAGCAGTCTGCGTCTCAGAGTAAATTGAGCTTGTGCTTGAATTGGAACCAAACGGAACCAAAAGGCGGAATGGAAAGATGCTAAGTTCAACAAAAATATGGTGGCCAGGGACGGAGTTGAACCGCCGACGCCAGCCTTTTCAGGGCTGCGCTCTACCACCTGAGCTACCTGGCCACGTCTTGGATTCACAGCTTGATTGCCGACGCTGTGCGCGTCATGTGAGAACTCGCGAACACCCTCGCGGAAACTCCGGCAAAGACAAGCAGTCAAACGCTGGGAGCGTGTGGAACAGCCAAGATTATAGCAACCATCTGGGATTCCCTCAAAGCCTCGTCGTTAGGAGTCGTCTTCGGTCGTGGGCCGAACACCTTCCGGAACATTCGAACCCTAGGATTTCGTAAATTCCGCGCAGCCAATCCATCTGGCCGCTAAGAATTCGAAATTGCGCTCGCCGCCGAAGTCATGATTCCATTTAGCACCGCCAACACACAACGATTGGTCGCAAACCAATAGGGAATCTCACGGTAGTCCCTGGCCTCAAACACCGCCAGATCCGCGTCTTTCCCAGGCTCGATCGACCCCTTCGTTGCATGAAGGCGTAGCGCACAGGCGCCATTAATCGTTGCCGCCGCAATCGCTTCCGCTGGAGACATCTTCATGTGGGTGCACGCCAGCGACATGGCAAATGGCATGCTCGGCGTGGGCGACGATCCTGGATTGTAGTCCGTGGCCAGGGCCACCGCCACTCCAGCGTCAATCAATTTTCGAGCGGGCGGATACTTCTTCAGCCCAAGAAAATAGTTTGCCCCCGGCACTAGAGTGGCAACCGTATCCCGCTTTGCCAGTTGCAGGACATCGTCATCGGATACATGATCCATGTGGTCGAACGAGGCTGGATCGAAGCGCAGCAACGACCGCAGCGGGGTCTTGGTGAGTTGGCACACATGCGCTCGAACATCGAGACCGTGCTCGCGTGCTGCGGTGAAAATCCTTTCGGTATCTTCTTCAGTGAACGCGTGCCGCTCGATGAAGACATCTACGAATCGCGCGAGGTTTCTTTTCGCCACTCGCGGAATTATTTCTCTGCAGACGAGCTCAACGTATTTTTCGGAACGGCCCTGGAACTCCTGGGGCACCGCATGCGCTCCCAGCAGCGTCGCGACCACCGTGCCAGGCCATTGACCGGCAGCTTCGCGGATCGCCTCCAACGATTTCAGTTCTGAATCCAGACTTAAACCGTATCCGGACTTCGCTTCCACCGTCGCCGTTCCTTGCCCGGCCATTTCGTTGAGGATCCGCAAAACATTCTCCGACAAAACCTTTTTCCCTGCTCTTCGTACGCTCTCCACACTGGAGCGGATGCCACCACCCGCCTCAGCAATTTCTTCGTAGGTTGCTCCGCTGATGCGCTTCTCGAAATCCACCAACCGAGGCGACACGAACGCGGGATGGGTGTGCGAGTCAACAAATCCCGGCAGCACGGTCTGTCCTTTGCAGTCGATCTCAACGACTTCCTTGCGATTCTTCTTGAACCAGGAGTCGCGCAGGGCGTCTTTGGTCTTGCCGACGGAAACAATCTTCCCGCCAGCGCATAGCACGGCTCCATCTTTAATGATTCCGAGTTGACTGAGTTCCCGGCAACGGCGTGCACCGGAGTTGCGGGATGGAGAATACAGAGTGAGAAGCTGGCCGATATTGACCAGCAGCAATGCAGGATCGCTCGGTGGCCGGTCTTTGGTAGAGGGATTCACGCAGCGGCTAGTTTAGCAGCGACCGAGTCGCGAGGTTCTGGCGGGAGGCAATGGCTGAGAGCTGATGGCTAGATTCCCATCGGCACCTTCACGCCCTTCTCTTTCGCAAACTCCTTCGCCTCGCTGTACCCCGCATCCACGTGGCGAACGATTCCCATCCCCGGATCGGTAGTCAGCACGCGCTCGATGCGCCTCGCCATTTCATCCGTCCCATCGGCGACTGTGACCTGTCCTGCGTGCAGCGAGTAGCCAATGCCCACGCCGCCCCCATTATGGATCGACACCCAGGAAGCACCGGCCGCGGTATTGAGCAGCGCGTTTAACAGCGGCCAGTCGGCCACAGCGTCGCTGCCATCTTTCATGCTCTCCGTTTCACGGAAAGGAGAGGCCACCGAACCGCAATCCAGATGGTCGCGTCCTATCACGATGGGCGCC
>Ga0193726_1001892_pt1 | contig 15176 bp, 10 predicted proteins | sample H2c1metaG_FD_144928 | JGI IMG/M metagenome (GOLD analysis project Ga0193726, IMG submission 144928) | Soil microbial communities from a riparian zone of the East river system, Colorado, United States - H2c1 | ecosystem: Environmental > Terrestrial > Soil > Riparian zone | place: USA: East River... | reverse complement strand
CGTCATCAGAACCATTCCGGTGTAGCCGTAGTCCGGACCGGTTGGATCGAAACCGACATGTGTCGTTGACAGGTCCACCACGAGTGGGGCGAACACCTCGCGTACCAACCGTGCGTCGACCGGGATACCGGGCCACTCCGGGCCGTCGCCGATCCGGTAGCAGCCCATGTTCTCCATGAACGCGGCGATCAGATGCCCACCGCGCTTGACGCTACGTGCGAGCGATTGGCAGATCTCACGGAACTCGTTGAAGTCCTCAGTGCAGCTCTCCGCGACGAAGTGCATCGAACCCAGCTCGTACGTGTCGGGCTGCAGGTCCGCCGCGGATCCGGGGCGCACGGCTACCCGCGACAGCGCCTCCACGAGGGTCTCCGGAAGGGCTGGCTGGAGTCTGCGGCACCGTTCGTAGAACGGTAGCCAGCTCAGGTCGGGTTCACGGAGCTGCCCTTCGAGATACCCGAGATTCGCGGCGCTCGGCTCGAGCACGTCGATGTGCCGGCTGGCGGCGGCGGCCACCATCAACGGATACAGATTCGGCCCGGCGCCGAGTTCGACCGAATTCGCGACGCTGCCTGGCGCCAACGTCCGGTAGAAGGCCGAGTGGTGCGCGATTACCGCGTCGTCGGACGGATGCAACTCGCGGTAGACCTCGGCGAGGTAATCGGCAACGGGCCACTCGTTCCAGTCGACGTCGGCGTTGCGCAACGGTTGCGGCGCGGCGGGCGCGTCACTATTCATGATCGGCCGCCGGCCGGAGCAGACCCTTCGCAGCGAGCATCTCGATCGTCTTCAACAGGTCATCAACCTGCTCCGGCGTGTGTGTGGCGGTCAGTTGGATCCGGAAACCCACCTGATCGTGCGGGACGAGCGGGTACGCGGCCAGGGTGACGTAGACCCCCTCACGCCACAGCAGGTCGCCAACGAGCTCCATCTTGTCGCTCGATGCGAGTGGCAATTCGATGATGGGCGTACCGGTGGTGTTTGGCGTCTCCACGCCGAGGGTGCGCAGGTGATCGAGCACGCGGGCCGTGTACGAGTAGAGCGTGTGCCGCAGCGCATCACCTCGATGGGCATTGACCTCGAACCCGGCGAGGACGCCCACGAGCGATGCCGTCGGCGACGGGCCGGAGTAGAGGTAGGGCGGCGCGGCCACCTTCAGATGCTCCTTGAGCCAGGTAGGCAAGGCAATGAACGCAAGTAACGCGGAGTACGCCTTGGAAAAACCGCCGACGAGGATCACGTCGTCGTAGACCTCGCCGGCGTGCGCCACGATGCTGTTGCCGCGGACACCGTGCGGCGTCGTCTCCTGGGCGCTCCGCTCGCCGATGACGCCGAACCCGTGGGCGTCGTCGACGTACAAGAGCGCGTCGTATTCGCGGCAGATGGCAGCCAGCGTCGCAAGATCGGGCACGTCTCCGGTCATGCTGTTGACGCCGTCCATACACACCAGCCGTCCGCGGCCGGCCGGCGAGGCGCGTAGCAGATCGTCGAGGTGCTGTGGGTCAGCGGAGTTGAACGGGGCGATCGACGCGCCCAGTCCGCGGGCGTACACACATCCGTCAAAGATTGTCTTGTGCGCCGTGTGGTCGAAGAGGACCGTCCCCTGGCCCGCGAGGACGGGGATCACTGACATGTGGATGTGCGTGATGGTCGGCAGGACGAGGGTGTCCGGCGCGTGTAGTAGTTCGGTCAGCTGTTCTTCGATCTGCGGGTAGAGCTGGGGGTTGCCGAGCAGGCGTGACCAACTCGGGTGTGTGCCCCAGCGACGGATGCCATCGTCGATCGCCGCCATGATCTCCGGATCGAGGTCGAATCCCAGGTAGTTGCACGATGCGTAGTCGGTGAGCCAGTGCGATCCGATCCTGATGCGCCGGCCGTCGATTTCGTCGATGACCGCGTCATACATAGGACTATCCGGTACGAGTTGGGCGAGTTCCGCGAGACGTCCGGCGCGGCGGATGTGAGCAGCCGCGATAGAAGTTGTGTGCGTGGTCAATGTGGCTCCCTCTCTGGGCGCCGCGACAGCGTTCGCCGCAGTCCGGTTCGGGCGCTTGCCGGCCTCGCTCAGGCCGCCTGCCGGTTCGGGTTTCGCCACTCTACGCTGGCCTTTTGCGTCAGTGGCGGCGAAAACAGATACCCCTGCCCCATGGGACATCCCAGCTCAACCAGTAGATCACGCTCCGCGTTCGTCTCAATGCCTTCGGCAATCACGTCAAGGTTCAACGTCGCGGCGAGCGAGACGATCCCCCCGACCAGGTCGCGCTCTTGCTCGGACGACCCGATGCTGTTGACGAACGACCGATCAATTTTGATGACGTCGACCGGCACCCGGCGCAAATAGCTGAGTGATGAGTACCCGGTGCCGAAGTCGTCGATCGCGATCTTGGCACCCAGTGCACGCAACGCACCCAGATCGCCCCAGACTTGTTCTTCGTCCGGCAGCAGCAGACTCTCGGTGATTTCGACCATCAGTCGTGACGGTGGCAGTCCAGCGTCCGCGAGATGGCTTCGGACCTTGTCGACAAACCCAGGAGTTCGGAACTGACGTACCGAGACGTTGACGCTGACATGGCGCTCGGGATCCCGCCATTCGGCGGCCGCGGCGATCGCAGTCCGCATAACCCAGTCGCCGAGGGGGACGATAAGTCCGCTCTCCTCGGCGATATCGATGAAATCCGCGGGCTGAATGAGTCCCGACTGCGGATGCACCCATCGGACCAGTGCTTCGAATCCGACGGTCCGTCCGGTGGCGAGCTCGACAATCGGCTGGTAGCGAACCTCGAAAGAGTTTTCTTTGATGGCTTGATCGAGTTCGGTGCGGATCTGCATGCGTTTGAGGATGGCGGTATGCAAATCGGACTGGTAGCGCCGCCATTGCCCTTTTCCGCTGCCTTTCGCCGCGTAGAGCGCGAGGTCGGCCTGGCGTAGGAGGTCCTGTTCATCGACGGCGTCGGCGGTCGTCGCGAGACCGATGCTGGAGATGCCACTAACCAGCACGTCGCCGACGAGGAACGGTTCGCTTAACGCGACGATGATCTGCTCGGCGACCGCCTCAACCTCCTCCGGATCGGATATGTCTTCGACGAGAGCCGCGAATTCGTCGCCGCCGAGTCGGGCCGTGCTGTCGGGCAGGTCTAGTACTGACTTCAACCGCTCGGCGACGGCGACCAACAGCTGGTCACCGGCGTGGTGACCCATGGTGTCATTGACGATCTTGAAGTCATCAATGTCGACGAAGAGCACGCCAACGATCCCGCCTCGGTGCGCCGACCGCGCGACGGCGACCTTGACCCGCTCCTGGAACAAGAGCCGGTTGCCGACGCCGGTCAGCGAATCATGGAATGCGTGGTGCGTCAGTTCACGCTCCAAACGGCGCCGGTCGGTAACATCCCGAAGCGTCACCACCACGCCCTGTACGGTGGCGTCATCGGTGAGGTCGCGTGAGGAGGCCTCGACCCGGACGACCTGGCCATCTGGCCGTTTCACGACCCGCTCGACCGACGCCTCGTCCGCCGTCGCGGCGGTCAGCGCACGCCGTCGCAGCAGTCCGATCAAGCCGTCCCCGCGGTCTTGGTCGTCGATGTTGAGCAGGGTATCGAGCGACATACCGACCACGGTTTGATCACCGAACACCGACGCGGCCGAGGGGCTGGCGTACCTAACGACGTTGTGCTCCTCCACGATCAGAATGACATCCGCGGTGTTCTGGACGAGCGTGCGGAAGTAGTCCTCACTCTTGCGCCGGTTGACCTCGTCGGTCAGCGCGATCCGCTCCAGTGCCAGGGTCGCCTGTGCGGTCAGGACTTCGAGTGGTGCCTTCATCGTCGACAGCGTGGCTTCGTCCGCGCCGAGCACCACAAAGGTGGAACTGGCGTGCTGATGCGTGCTGTCGCGGGTTGGCAGTAGACACGTGAGGGCCAGCTCGAAGCGGCGGAACGCAGTGGGTAGACGCGGTCCCAACGACTTCACGTAGCGTAATTCAGCGTCCGATGCGGATCCGTTGACGGGAGCCGGCCCGACCGACGCCGCGATGCCCTCCACCACATCAACCGCGAATGGGGTACCAACGGGCACCATCCGTGGAACCGCGGCATCCACCGTGGATCGCACGTCGGTCACTTCGGTGGCGGACACCATGGCATCGCTCGCCCGCCGCAGGGCCCGCTCGCGACCGAGCGCCTGCCGGTTGCTGGCGAGAACGCCGGACAGGCGCAACATCACGAGGACAAAGACGAACGACGAAAGCACGGCAATGAACGCGACGTCGTGAACATTGCCCCGGGCGGATTCGACGATCAGAGTCGCCGGGGCGACGAGCGCTGAGATTGTGAGCAACAGCAACCGCACCGGCCCCATCTGCACCGGGCGCGCCGTTCGTGGAGATGTCAGGGTGACCATCGACGGATGCATGGCCGCGGCGCCGAACGCCGCGTAGAGGACGATCCACCCAATATCCACGGGTCCGCCAATACGCCAGTTGGCGTTCAGCTGACCCACGTCGTAGGCAATATCGGCCTCGAGAAGGCCGGCGACGCCGATCGCGAGCAGCAGAACAGCCGGAGTGCGGCGGTACGTCACGACCAACCGCGCCACAAGCGCGAGCAGAAGGACATCGGTGAGCGGGTACACGACCGAAATGATCTTTGCGCCCAGGGTCGGCTGAGGGTCGTGTATGCGTGGACTGATGACGAAAATCCAGTAAATGACTCCCACGCCCGACGTCAGGACCAGGCTATCGAGCAGTGCGCTGCGGTCGTGGCTGGCCGTGCCCGCACGCACGAGACCGAACATCCCGGCAATCTGGGTGACGCAGGTGACGATGTAGAACACGTCAGCGATCGAGGGAAATGGATTGACCTGGTTGCCGACCGATGTCAGGAGGTTATAGGTCGTGTCCCCGGCAGCGAACGAAACCAGGGAAATCGCGAGCAGCACCCAGGGAGCCGACCGCCGAGGGCGGTTGCGGCGTACACCAACCACGACGGCGGCGGCGCCGGTGAGCCCGATCGCGCTCCACACTGGAATGTGCCACGACGGCCGCGCGTAGAATGCAGCGGTCAGTAGCACCATCCAGATCCAATAAAGGATCACCCAGTGCTTGGCACGCACAACGGCCCTCCGCTACGTCATCCCGCCACTCCAATGCCGCCCACGACCGGTGCCGTCCTGGCAAATCGATCGTGATTGCATCGACGTATTTCGACCTTGGCGAATGAGGGTGACACTGCATAAAAATGCCGATACGGCCGGACAAAGCGGTGGAAACCACTTTACCCTCGGTGAAAGCGCCTCTTCGTCGCTCGTTCGGGAATCCCGTTCGGGAATTAGTCAGCACCACGTGGATCACGGCCAGCGACCACAGATGGATTTGCAGTCGTTCGAACCACGCCAATACCCAAGATCGCGGTACGGTCTGCTATGGATCTCCAAATCGCCAGCCTGGCCGAGCGCCCCGACCTGGCCGCAGTTTTCGACGAATTCCCGGACACGTGGCCGGAGTTCATGTATCACGACATTGTGTCGGAGGTGCTCTTCGATCAACTCCTGCGAGCACACCCCGAATCAAACATTATCGCGATCGATCCGGCGCAACCATCGCAGCCGCTTGCGCGTGCCTGCGCTGTCCCGTACTCGTGGCCGGGAGACCTCGACGACGGCCTACCGCCCGGCGGATATGATCACGTAATCCTCCACGGCGCCGCCGACCAAGCCTCCAAACGCGCGCCGGGCAAGCTTGCCGCGGCCCTGGAAATCACGATCCGGCCCGACCGACAAGGACACGGGCTTTCGGGTGTCGTGCTGGAAGCGCTGCGACGTAATCTCGCCGATCTCGGCTATACCAGCTTGGTGGCCCCGGTACGGCCCAACCGCAAGCACGAACATCCGACCGAGCCGATGGCCGAATATCTGCGTCGGGTGCGCCCGGACGGTCTGCCTACCGATCCGTGGCTGCGCACACATGTGCGAGCGGGCGCGACCATTGCTGGAATCGCGCACACGTCGATGACCGTGACTGCACCGCTCGACGATTGGCGACGGTGGACCGGACTGCGCTTCGACTCGGACGGCCCGGTGATCGTTCCACTAGCCCTCGCGCCTGTCCGCTGCGACTTTGCCGAGGGGATAGCGACTTACGTCGAGCCCAACGTGTGGATGCACCATCGGTTAGATTGAGCGCCCCGCCGCCCGCCCGTTTCGCTTCGACGCTCGCGTGCGACCTGGGCCGTCCGGCGGTGACCCAGCCTTGTCGCGTCCGATGCTGCCGATACCGGCGGGAAGAGCCGTACCATAACCGGATATCGCAATTCAGCTACGGATATCTGCCTCGGCGTTGAATAGCCGAACGCGACGTTCGGAGGATCTGCCGGGCCGGGCAGCCGCACAGGTCCGATGGCGCAATGCCTCGCGACCGGGAACGCCGATCGGAAAACGTCATGACTGGGAAAGTCGTCACGATCCTCACCGGCCGACGGATCAAGTACCTCGTCGTCCTGTTCTGGGTGCTGCTCGTCGCGGTGGCAGGCCCACTCGCCGGGAAGCTCGCCGGCGCGGAGAAGAACGACGCGAAGTCGTGGCTGCCGGGCAGCGCGGAATCGACCAAGGCGCTCGACGCGCAGGCCGCGTTCACCTCGCCGAACACGATCCAAGCAGTGGTGGTCTACGAGCGACCCTCCGGCTTGACCTCGACCGACCGAGCGAACATCGCCGCCAACGCCCAACAATTCCGCACGTACCCAGAGATCGACGGCACCGTCGCCGGTCCGATTCCCTCCAAGGACGGCCAAGCGGCGCAGATCATCGTTCCGCTGAACCTCGGACCCAATGGCTGGGACAAGGCGGCCGACATCGTCGACAAGATGACCGCCACCGCGAGATCGGGCAGCGACGGGATGTCGGTCCACGTGACCGGGCCGGCCGGAAACGCCGCCGATTCCAGCAAGGCATTCCAAGGCATAGACAGCTCGCTGCTGTTCGGCGCGGCCGCCGTGGTGATCGTCATCCTGCTGCTCACGTACCGGAGCCCGACGTTGTGGTTGCTGCCCGTCATCTCCGCCGGAGTCGCCCTGACCATCGCACAGGCGCTTATCTATCTCCTCGCGAAGCACGCCGGACTGACCGTCAACGCACAGAGCGCCGGCATCCTCACTGTCCTGGTCTTCGGCGCGGGGACGGATTATGCCCTGCTGCTGGTCGCCCGTTATCGGGAAGAGCTGCGCCGCCACGAGAACCGGCACGAGGCGATGGCCGTGGCGCTGCACCGCGCCGGTCCGGCGATCATTGCGAGCGCCGGCACCGTCATCGCCGGCCTGCTGTGCCTGATGATCGCCGAAACGAACTCGACTGCGGGCCTCGGCCCAGTCTTGGCGATCGGGGTCGTGGTCGCGCTGGCCGTGATGATGACCCTGCTGCCCGCCCTGCTGGTGACCGTCGGCCGGTGGATATTCTGGCCGACCCGGCCAACTGTTGGCTCGGCCGAACCGACCACCCGCGGCTTCTGGGCCCGAGTCGGCACGCGCATCGCACGGCGGCCGCGCACCACCTGGATCACCACCGCGGTCGTGCTGGCAATCATGGCGGTGGGCATCGTCCAGCTTGACGCGAACGGCCTGACCAACAAGGAGTCGTTCCGCGGCAACCCGGATGCGGTCGTCGGCGAAGAGATTCTGTCGCGGCACTTCGCCGCTGGATCCGGTACGCCGGTCGTCGTGGTCAGCGGGGCCGACGAGGCCACACAGGTCCGAGCGGCGTTCGCCGGGACGGACGGCATCGCCGCTGGCAGCGTGACGCCACCGCGTACCGAGGGTGGTACCGCTCTGATGGAAGGAACGCTGACCAGTCCACCGGACAGTCACGCCGCCTACGACACGATCGACCGGGTACGCGGCAATGTACACGCGGTGCCGAATGCCGACGCTCTGGTTGGCGGCACAACGGCGACAAACCTTGACGTCCAGGATGCCGCGCGGTACGACCGCAATCTGATCATCCCGATCGTGCTCGCCGTCGTACTGGTCATCTTGGGACTGCTCCTGCGCGCCATCGTCGCGCCGCTTGTCCTGGTCGGCACCGTAGTGCTCTCCTTCGCGGCCGCGCTCGGGATCAGTGCGCTCGTATTCCGGCATATCTTCGGCTTCGCGGGCGCCGACAGCTCGTTGCCGCTGTTTGTGTTCGTATTCCTGGTCGCGCTCGGCATCGACTACAACATCTTCTTGATGACCAGGGTCCGCGAGGAAGCCCTCCGGCACGGGACGAGACGTGGAGCACTCATCGGGCTCGCCGCCACCGGCGGTGTGATTACCTCGGCAGGTCTCGTCCTCGCCGGTACGTTCGCAGTCCTGGCCACGTTGCCACTGACCGCATTCACCGAAATTGGGTTCGCAGTGGCGTTCGGCGTGCTGCTCGATACGCTCGTGGTCCGCTCGGTGCTCGTCTCCGGGCTCACCATGGACATCGGCCGCCACATGTGGTGGCCCAGCAGGCTGGCGGGCAAACGCGACCCGGTCGACACCCCGACCGCCGAGGAACCCGACGCAGTGCCGGCCGGTGCCCGGCACGCCGCATCCGAGGTGACGGGTCGATAACCGGCGGGCCGGCAGCACATGAGTGGCTTCCCACCTCGGTCTCAGCCTCGCGATGGGTGCGGTGTGCGGTACTGGTACGCGGCGGGGGCCGAGATGCATCGGCGGCTGCGCAAGTGTTGCCAACGATGGGATGTCGGTGGGGCGGCAGTATCGCTTTGTTCCGCGAACCACTGTTCACGCGGTGTTGTTTGCGACCGGCGTCGCCGTCGTAACGTGCTTGACGCGGCTCGGTTCACAACCGTTGTCGTGGGACGAGGCCGTGACGGTGAATGCCGGACGCCGTTCGTGGACCGCTTTATGGACGCTTCTCGGGCACACCGACGCCCCGCTGGGGGCGTACTACGCGGTCATGCACGTGTGGATCGACGGCGTCGGCCTGGTCGGCATCCGGGCCGACGAGTTCTGGCTGCGGCTGCCCTCGGCGGTCGCCGGGGTCGGGACGGTGGCACTGACGGCGTTGCTCGCCGCACGGGCGTACGGTCCAGTCCTCGGAGCGACGAGTGGATCCTTGCTTGCGCTCCATCCGCTGTTCGTGTTCTACGCGCACGACGCTCGTCCGTATGCGTTTGTGACCCTGCTGACGACGGCCGCGACGGTTGTAATGCTGCGGATTCTGCGCACGCCCGACGCGCGATATCTCGCCGGGTACGCCGCGCTGGCGATGTTGGCGTTGTCCATGCAGGTTCTTGGCGCTGCCCTCGTGCTGGCCGTCCATGCCGGCGTAGCGGCCGTCCGGGGCAGCCATCGCGTTCTGCTGCTCACGGCGATCTGCGCACCGTTGGCAGCCGCCGTTCCGCTCGTGCTCGTCAGTCGCCGGCAAGCCGCTGAAGTGGCGTGGATTTCGGGGCTCAGTCCCTCGTCAGTTGGCAGCTTCCTGGTTCGTGTCGTCGGCGGTGGCACGGCGGCGCCCGTCATATGTGTCGTCCTCGCACTCGGGGTCCGCGCCGCGATCCGCCGCCAGAGTGTCGGTGTCGAGTACGCCGCCCTCGTCGGCTGCGCCGTGGTGCCGATAGTCGGTGTTATCGGGCTGAGCGTCTGGCAGCCGTTGTTGGTGCCGCGCTACGTGCTCGTGGCGCTCCCTGCACTGGTTGTTGTGGTGGTCTCCGCACTCGGCGGTGTGCGTGTGTCGCCACGCATCGCCGGAGCCCTGCTGGCGGCGATCGCGCTCGCCAATGCCGGAGGGACGATCGTGCAGGACGCGCAGACGTACAAGTATGAAGACTTCCGGGCGGCCGCCTCGCTCATCCAAGGTAGCGCGCACATCGGTGACGGCGTGGTGTTCCTTCCACCGTCCTATCGGGTCGGGATGGAACCGTACCTGGGCAACGCCGATACCGATCGTGGGCTTCCTTCGGACGTCGCGCTCAGCGGTGCGTTCTCGCCCTACACCAGTGCCGTAATTGGCGGAAGCGAGGTCAACGCCGCGTCGATCGACGTCCGCATCGATGCCGAGCAACGAATTTTCGTGATCGGTTCCGGGCCGGTTCCACCGTTGCACACTGCACGCGGCGCCGCAGTTCCGGACGTGGCGGTCGCGACGGAGGTCGCATTGACCCGCAACTACAGCCTCGTATGGATCCGTCGATTTGGTGATGTCACCGTGTCGTTGTTCCGCCGGGAGCGACCGGCTGCGTAGATCGCTGCCACGAGGGCCAGTACGGCGCTCCGCCGATGCCGTCGACGTAGATGCCCCGGACACGGTCGCACCGTGCTCGGCTGGATATTTCGACCATCGCTCGTGCCGATCAGACGGCGGTGCGACCCGCGCCGATCCCCATTACCTGGCCCTCGTTACGCTTGCGGCGCTGCAGGGTGGCCCGCCGTGGACCGAGATCCAGTGGCAGCGGCAGGTCCGGCCATCCGAGGTCGCAATGAGCGCGATGCTCGGGCACATCGAATCTCGCCTGCGTGATCCAGGCGCGAGCCATCGGAGTTGACGAAATCCGCAGGTAGTCCCACGACGATGAGGAGGAGAGAGTGGAGTTCTTGGTCGACATGGTGACGACCGTCCCACCCGGTACGTCAGACGCCGATGTCGCGGATATCCGCGCGCGGGAGGCGGCTCACTCGGCCGAGCTGGCTTCCGAGGGTCACCTGTTGCGGTTGTGGCGCCCGCCGCTGGCTCCGGGGGAGTGGCGGACCTGGGGTCTGTTCAGTGCCGACGACGTGGATCAGTTGGAGCAGATCCTGGCGTCGATGCCGCTGCGGGTGTGGCGGAAGGACACCGTCACGCCGTTGTCGCCGCACCCGAGCGACCCGGGACGGCCCGCCCTGTAGCACATCGTGCTGCGGCATCCCTGGCCGCACGACGGTCGTCGTAGCCAGGGCGACGGCCGAAACCGATGGTGGCCACGCAGCCACGTCGGCCGCCCGGAGTCGCCTGCGCTCGGGAGTTCTTGCGCCTGCGCCTACCCGGTGAGCCTCCCGATCTGTGTGCTTGCCCAGTGTTGGCCTAGTCCGGCGGCGGCGCCGAGTGAGATGAGGAAGAACATCGTGCGTAAGACGATCACTTCGACGGCGCCGCCGACCTTGACGGCGACGGCATTGGGCACCCCGACGTCGTACCACCGGCGATGGGCGATCGGCAGCGGCCAGAACAGCGGGCAGCCCTCTTTGGTGATGACGTCGCCGAGGAGATGCACGAGGCAGCCGGCACCGATGGACAGGCCCAGCACCGGGTAGCCGCGACCGGTCGACAGGTGGTCGTAGGCGAGGTAAGTGGTCCATCCGGCGACGGCCGTGACCAGGAGCCAGCCGGCCCGTTTCGACCATCGGGCGAATAGACCCCGCAATGCCATGGCGAATGACAGGAACAGCGTGACGAGGACGGCGGTCTTTCCGTAACGGGCGCAGCCGGCATACACGCCCCAGCCGACGAGGGCGGTGAAGATCAGTGTGTGGGTGAGCGTCCGGTGCCCATTGTGCCGATGTGGATCGCGGTGCGCCTTGGTCACGTCGTACACGCCGAGCGAGACCTTCTCGATGCATTCGGCGGTGAACAATGACACCACGCCGAAGGTGTGCGCGACGGTTGCACCGCCCTTGTCCGCGGTGACGCGGCCGGACAGGTCCAGATCGGGTACGAGCGCGCCGCCGGCACACATCGCCGTACCGATCGCGATCTGCGCCGGCGACTGGTGAAAGTGCGCGAACTGCATGGCGCCAAACGAGGCGGCGAGCCAGACGGCGGCGCCGGACAGGGCATGGGACGGCCCGAGCATGGGGCGATGACCTCCGCGGTGATAGTGGATCCGACGACGCGGCGGGCGCCGCCCGGGCGGTTCCGGATGCCCTCCACGCTTGTGTCAGCCGTTGTTTACGCGATCACGCCGGCGGTGTCCACGCGCCGCGCTGGAGCACGATGAGTCAACTGTGTCCGGTACGTAATGGACACTCGCAGGTCAAAGCCGGGTTCGGATCGCCGGCTATGTCCAACGTCACGCCGATCACCGGGCCGGACGCGCCGCACACCGAGCGTGCGCCGAAATCGATCTGGGCGCGATCATGGACCACAGGTGCAAGCCGATGAACCGTCGTGGACGTGATGTTGATCGGGCCGTCGACTTCGTTGTTCCGCTGCGTGGGACGGCGTACGGCGCCTATCGTCGATGCAACGGCCGGTGTGGTCCGCGGATTCGATCGCCTCAGCTGTTGCGCATTGTGCCCGGCGGCGACGCGGGAACTTGCGGCCTGTGTCGTTGCCCCGCCCACCATCGAGTGGCATCAATCAAACGGCAACCGCACGGAGGATCCCATGAATGGCGCAGTACTGATCCGCTGGGGCGCGAGCATCCCTAGCCGGGAGGCCGCAGGCCTCGATGTGTTCGGAAAGACGGTGGCCCGCTTCGAGGAGCTGGCCAAGTCGGGCCGCGTCCACGGCCATCGGGAGTATTTCTCGGTCACCGGCCGCAATGGCGGGTTCATGATGATCGACGGTGAGCTGGATGAGCTCATGAAGATCCTTGTCGAGGACGAGACGATGCGGCTGACCGACCAGGCGAGCGCCATCGTATCCGATCTTGAGATTCAGGCGTTCGCCGGCGGCAACGATCAAGCGACCCAGCAGCTCGTAACGGCGTACTCGGCGAATTTGCAGGAGATCGGCTACATGTAACGCGAGCGGGTTCGCACGGCGTGTCGCTCGGTATGCATCAACGGAGGTGAGTGCGCAATGGCGACGTACATCAGTCTGCTCAACTGGACGGATCAAGGCATCCGAAACTTCGCGGACACCCTGCAACGCGCAGACGAGGCGAAGGCTTTGGCGCAGCGGATGGGCGGTAGCATCACGAACATTTACTGGACGGTCGGCCAATACGACCTGGTGACTGTCGCCGACTTCCCGGACGACGAGACCGGCACGGCATTCCTGCTCGCGCTCGGTTCGCGGGGCAACGTTCGCACGACAACGCTTCGTGCGTACAACGCAAGCGACGTCGCTGGAGTCATCAGCAAGCTCAGCTGACCGGCCGGTTACTTGAGCGGCTGTGGATACGGCGGCTTGCCCGATGTGTAGAGCCACGAACGCAGGAACGCATCGAGTGAGCGTCCGGAGACCTGGTCCGCGTACGCGATGAACTCGGCTGTTGTCGCGTCACCACCGGCGTGAAGCTGGGCCCAGCCGCGGATGATCCGCCAGAACGTGGTGTCGCCGACGGTTATTCGGAGTGCTTCAAGGGTGGCCGCGCCGCGCGTGTACACGGTGTCGTCGAACAGCGAGTCCAGTCTCGGCTTCGCGGGGGGATCGACTGGGAACCGGTCGGAACTGCTGTACAGCCCGTCGAAGGACTGCTTCGGCGTGCGGCCGCCGATGTGCTGCGACCAGAGCCACTCGGCGTAGGTGGCAAAGCCCTCGTTGAGCCAGATGTCGGACCAGTCAGCAATCGTGACATTGTCGCCGAACCATTGGTGCGCCAGTTCGTGCGCCATCACGTCGTTTGCATCAGCGGGTGAGTCGAAGTCGTCCGACGAGTAGGACGGCCGGGTCTGGTTCTCCAAGGCGTCGAGGTCGGGCTGCGTGTAGACGAGGCCGCCGACGGAGTTGAACGGGTACGGCCCGAACTGGCTGGCCAGGAAGTCGAGGATCGTCGGCGTGTTCGCCAATTCCGCGTCTACGGTGCGCGGTAACGCATCCGCGACGGCGAGCACGACCGGCAGGCCGTTGTGTTTCGTCATGCTCACCCGGTACTTGCCGATCGCGACGATGGCGAGGTAGCTCGCCATCGGCGCCGCCTCGACCCACCTCCAGGTGGTAAGCGGCCCGCTGACCCGCTTACTGGCCAGCACCCCGTTGGACACCGCGGCAAGCCCGGTCGGCGCCGTGATGGTGATGTCATAGCTGGCCTTGTCGGTCAGCCTGTCGTTGACCGGGAACCACGTCGCGGCGACCTGAGGCTGACCCTGCACCAGCGCTCCATCCGGCTGCGCAATGAACCCTTGCAGACCAAAGGCGTTGCCGTTGTACGGCCGAGGCACACCACCGTACGTGATCTTGGACGTGAAGGCGGTGTGCAAGCCGATCGGGCGGGCCGGAGTGATGATGAGCTTGTCACCGGCGAGGCTGAACTTCGCCGGCCGACCGCCGATCGCCACCGATGTGACGGTCAGAGCATGCAGATCCAGACTGAAGCTGGACAGCGCCTGCGTCGCGGTTGCGGTGATCGTTTCGGTGCCGGTCAGCACCCGCGTCGCTGGGGCGTACGCAATCCCGATCGCGTAGCGGCCAACGTCGTAGCCGCCGTTGCCGTCGTCCGGAAGCAGCGTGTCGGTCGACCTCGACGAGCCCGGCATCGGAGTTCTCGACCCCTCGAGCTGCGGGCTGCCGAGAGTGGGAGTCGACGTCGGCGGTCCGCTCGTCACGCCAGACGTCCCGCTAGTTGGCGGGCTGGGTGACGACGAGCATCCGGCGGCGCACACCGCGGCGGCGATCCCGGCAGCCACGCCGGTGACCAGACGTCGACGCACAACAGCCTCCCCCGGCGCTGCGTGAGCTCTGCTCGACGGCCACGATACGGATGCCGGCCGTCGCGGCGTGCCGGATTTGGCCAAGCAGGTCTGTCATGCCCGGAATTCGAGGGTTGGCGGCAACCGTTGCGCGGTAAGCCCCCTACTCGCGTGCGGCGGCAGCCTGCCGGAGTAGTTCTTCGCGGTCCCACGTGAACGATCCGTCGCGCAGTTCATCGAGTATCGAGCCAACCCAGCGCAGTTCGGCGTCGGTAATCGCGCGTAGGTATTCGATCTCGACCATCGCGATTCGCGGAATTTCGAGGCCCTCGATCTCCATGGCGAGTTCGGCGTCCAACTCGGCGACGCGTTTGATGAGTTGATCGCGCCGCTGTTCGAGCATTGTCTGGGCAGCTTTCGGCGTCTCCAACATCAGAAACGACAACGCGGCCGGGAACTCGGGGAACTCGTTGCGAGGCGTTGACACGATCTCGGTCAGCCACTGTTGCGTGGCCGCTCGGCCCCCGTCGGTGAGGTGATAGGTCGTCCGCTCCGGATAGCGCTCGTCGCGGTCGGTTTCGCCGGCCGTGATCAGTCCGGCTTCGAGGAGCCGGTCGATCATCCGGTACAGGCTCGCCCGCTGATCCACGT
>Ga0193726_1001890_pt1 | contig 15184 bp, 12 predicted proteins | sample H2c1metaG_FD_144928 | JGI IMG/M metagenome (GOLD analysis project Ga0193726, IMG submission 144928) | Soil microbial communities from a riparian zone of the East river system, Colorado, United States - H2c1 | ecosystem: Environmental > Terrestrial > Soil > Riparian zone | place: USA: East River... | reverse complement strand
CGTGGTGGGTGCGATCGCATTCACCGGTACGGCACAGGCCGCGGCACCCTCGAAAGCGGCAACACCGGCCACCGCGGTGACCACAGCGAAGGTCCGCACCGACGCCTGCGCCCACTTCGCCCGCCAAGTCCACTGCGATGCCATCCGGATCAGCGGTGGAACCGTCTCGGCCAACGGCATGAAGCCCAACGCCGCCACGCCGTCCGGCTACTTCCCGGCCGACCTGCAGTCGGCGTACAAGCTGCCGTCGTCGACCGCGGGCGTCGGCCAAACGGTGGCGATCGTCGACGCGTTCGACGACCCGTCGGCAGAAGCCGATCTCGGCGTCTACCGTGCCCAGTTCGGGCTCCCCGCCTGCACAACGGCCAACGGCTGCTTCCGCAAGGTCAGCCAGACCGGCACGACGTCCTACCCGCGCAAGAACGGCGGCTGGGCCGAAGAGATCTCGCTGGACGTCGATATGGTCTCGGCGATCTGCCCGAAGTGCCACATCCTGCTGGTCGAGGCGACGTCGGCGACAACGGCGAATCTCGGCAAGGCGGTCAATGAGGCGGCCGCACTCGGCGCCACGGAGATCAGCAACAGCTACGGCGGCGGCGACACGGCGGACACGTCGGCGCCGTACTACAACCACCCGGGCATCATGATCACGGCGAGCTCCGGTGACAGCGCATTCGGTGTCGAGTTCCCCGCCTCGTCTCGCTACGTCACGGCGGTCGGCGGCACGACGCTCAACCGGTCCACCAACGCGCGCGGTTGGACCGAGACCGCGTGGGCCGACGCCGGCAGCGGCTGCTCGACGCAGAACCCGGCGCTGTCCGGCCAGGCATCGTTCAACACCGGCTGCGCGAAGCGCGCCGTCGCCGATGTGTCCGCCGTGGCCGACCCGAACACCGGCGTCGCCGTCTACGACAGCTTCGCCTACCAGGGCTTCTCGGGCTGGCTCGTATTCGGTGGCACGAGCGTGTCGTCGCCGATCATCGCGTCGGTGTACGCGTTGGCCGGCAACGCCGCATCGGCAACCAACAACTACCCGTACGCGCATGACTCGTCGTCGACGTTCAACGACGTGACGTCCGGCTCGAATGGGACCTGTTCGCCCACGCAGCTGTGCCACGCGCGGGTGGGTTGGGACGGACCGACCGGCCTAGGCACCCCCAACGGGGTCGGCGGGTTCTAGACCCGAACACAACCAAACCGTTGCGGCCACCGGGTGTCTTCCGGTGGCCGCGACGGTCTGCCCGGACCGGCCATTCAACCGTCGGCCGGGGCCGTCCGCCGGCGACCGGGTCCGCCATCTGGCCGGCCGATACCATCGTCGCGGCGGTGACGGGCGAGATGGCCGTGCCGCGAGCGGTCGACCCGGCGGTAACGTGGGCGTCCAAGTCAACGATGACCGCCGGCCCCGAGGAGATTTCGCACCATGGACAAGACTGTCGCCACTCCGGCGCAGGCCGTTGCTGACGTCCCGGACGGGGCGTCGCTCGCGGTCGGCGGCTTCGGGTTGTGTGGCATCCCGAGCGAGCTGATAGCGGCGCTGCACGATCGAGGGGTCAGCGGACTGCGTACGGTGTCGAACAACTGCGGCGTCGATGACTGGGGTCTGGGCATCCTGTTGTCGGCGCACCGGATCGCCCGCACCACCGGCTCGTACGTGGGGGAGAACAAGGAGTTCGCCCGGCAGTACCTGACCGGGGAGCTCGAGGTCGAGTTGGTGCCGCAGGGCACGCTGGCCGAGCGCCTGCGGGCCGGCGGCTGTGGCATCCCGGCGTTCTACACCCCGGCCGGCGTCGGCACGCAGATCGCCGATGGTGGGCTGCCGTGGCGCTACGACGCCGACGGAGCGGTCGCAGTCGCGTCGCCGGCGAAGGAAACCCGGGAGTTCGGCGGGCGGACGTACGTCCTGGAAGAGGGCATCGTCTGCGACTTTGCGCTGGTACGCGCCGCGGTCGGCGACACACACGGCAACCTCGTCTTCCACGAGAGCGCGCGCAATTTCAACCCGCTGTGCGCAATGGCCGGCACGGTCACCATCGCCGAGGTCGAGGAACTCGTCGCCCCCGGTGAACTCGACCCCGATCGGGTCCACCTGCCGGGCATCTTCGTCCAGCGCGTCGTCGCCGTGGATGCCGGCCGCAAGCGCATCGAACGCCGTACCGTCCGGCAGAAGGGCTGAGACCGTGGGACTCACACGCGACGAGATGGCCGCGCGCGCCGCCGCGGAACTCGAGGATGGCCAGTACGTCAATCTCGGCATCGGGCTGCCGACTCTGATCCCGAATTTTCTGCCGCCCGGCATCCACGTCGTGCTCCATTCGGAGAACGGGATCCTCGGCACCGGGCCGTACCCCTACGAGGACGACGTCGACCCGGACCTCATCAACGCGGGCAAGGAAACGGTCACGGTGAACCCGGGCGCCGCCTACTTCGACTCGGCGCTGTCGTTCGGGATGATCCGTGGCGGCCATATCGACGTCGCCGTCCTCGGCGCGATGCAGGTGTCGGCGACCGGGGACCTGGCGAACTGGACCGTGCCCGGAAAGATGATCAAGGGCATGGGTGGGGCGATGGATCTCGTACACGGCGCCCGCCGGGTCATCGTGCTGATGGAGCACGTGGCCAAGGACGGTGGTCCGAAGATCGTCAACGAGTGCTCGCTTCCGTACACCGGGCGTGGCGTCGTCCAGCGGATCATCACGGACCTCGCCGTGCTCGACGTGACGCCGGACGGACTTCGGCTCATCGAAACAGCGCCCGGCGTCTCGGCCGACGACGTCCGGGCCGCAACCGAACCCGAGGTGCTCGCCGCCTGACCGACCGGTCAGCGGATCGAATGGGTGACAACCTCGGCGCCGGCCCGCGCGTCGAGCTTGGTCGTGTCGGTATTGCGGCACAGCACGATCGTCGCCCCAGCCGCGAGCGGCGCCACGAGCCAGTCGACCGGGTCGGGATGGGCATCCGTGTCGATCAGCACGCGCCCTCCGGTCGGCACGCCGAGCGCCGCCGCGCGCTCGGCGGCGTGCGTACACAGATCGGACTGGGTCTGTTCGTGGGTAACGGCGTCCGCGTCGGTCCAGCGCAGTGCGGGCGTCGCGGCGGTGACCGGCGTGCGCGCCGAGAAATGGTCGCCATGGGTACGGATTTCCGACGTGAAGTCGAGGCAGCCCGCTGGGACACTCGGCAGCGGTAGGCCGAACGGGTGGAGCCCGACCACGTATCGCTCCACCGCGGGCCACTCGTCGCCGGCCGCGGCGAGGGTCAGGAAGGCGACCTCGGCCGGGTCCGGCGCCGTGGTCACGGCGAGCCCGACCGTCCAGCAGCCCAGCAGCACGGCCGCGGTCTGCCAATGTGGCGGCAGACCCACCGCGGCCCACTGGCCCGGCTCCAGGTCGAGATCGTCGACGAGGGTGTTGGCCGTCTTGGCGACCCAGTTGCCGAGCGTTGCGCCCGACAACTCGCTGCGTTCGCCGGTCGCGTCGTCGTAGAACGTGAGCAGTGGCCGGGTCGGGTCCGGCGCCACCAGCGTCTGGAACAGGCCACCGACGGTGTGCAGATCATTCATGTGTCTTCCCTGATCCACATTTCTACCCTGATCCACAATCTCTCCCGATCCACGTTCTCCCGTATTTCACCGCGCGCGGATGCCGACGCAACGACGTTAACGTGTCGGCCGGAGCGGCCGCTCCGTTCCCCCGTGATCGGCGCTCGCCGGTGCCGGCCGCGAGGCCCGCCGTGCGTACGGTCGGGGCTGGCAGGGGGCGGTGCGGTCGAATCGAGGTGGCCGTGTGGCGGTTGCCGTGCCGTGTTGCAGGGGTATGCACTCCGCGCTTCCGGCGTAGGCTTGCCGTGGCGGGATCTCCGAGCGGGTGCGCGTGCGGTGGATCGAGAATGTGGGCCTCCGACAACGGTGAGCCTTGATAAACAACGGTTAGCCTGATAGACGGTGAAGCCGGACAGGGACTTGGTACGGGAAAGGAATCGCGGTCGTGAGCGACGGTCATCCGCCTCTCGTTCTGTTCGACGCCACCAGCGTCCCAGCGGACCGCGGAGGCGTCGGGCGGTATGTGGACGGTCTGCTCGGCGCGCTCAACGAGATGGACTCGAACCTCGTGGTCGTCGCCCAGCGCTCCGATCTCGAGCGGTATACCCGTCTGCTGCCGGCCGCCGTCGTCGTCGGCGGTCCGTCCGCCATCGCCCACCGTCCGGCCCGGCTCGCCTGGGAGCAGACTGGCCTGCCGCTGCTCGCGACCCAGGTCGGGGCGAAGGTGATCCATTCGCCGTTCTATACCTGCCCGATGCGCGCGCCGTGCCCGGTCACGGTCACGGTGCATGACGCGACGTTCTTCACCGAGCCCGAGCACTACGAGAAGTCTCGCCGGACGTTCTTCCGCTCCGCGATCAAGACGTCGCTGCGCCGCGCCGCTCGGGTAATCGTGCCGAGCAAGGCGACCCGGGACGAGCTCATTCGCTTGCTGGATGCCGATCCGACCCGCATCGACGTGGCTTACCACGGTGTCGACCCGGCGTCCTTCCACGCTCCGAGCGAGGACGACAAGGCACGCGTACGGGCCCGGTTGGGTCTGGGGTCGACTCCCTACGTAGCGTTCCTGGGCGTCAAGGAGCCGCGCAAGAACGTACCTAACCTGATTCGCGGCTGGGTGATTGCTTGCACCGACCTGCCGAGCCCGCCGGCCCTCGTGATCGCCGGTGGTTCGGGCCACGACGAGGACATCGACGAGTCGATCGCCGAGGTTCCGGCAAATCTGCGGCTGCTGCGGCCGGGGTATCTCCGGTTCGCCGACCTGCCCGGCTACCTCGGTGGCGCGTTGGTCGCCGCCTATCCGTCGCATGGTGAGGGCTTCGGCCTGCCGATCCTGGAAGCGATGGCGTGTGGCGCTCCGGTGCTCACCACGCCCCGGCTGTCGCTGCCCGAGGTCGGTGGCGACGCGGTGGCGTACACGGGAGAGTCGCCCGAGGAGATCGGCCGCGATCTCGGTGCGCTGCTCGCCGACGCGCCACGGCGCGCTCATTTGTCCGCCGCCGGCGCGGCTCGGGCCCACGAATTCACCTGGGAGTCCAGCGCCGAGGTACACCTGGCCGCGTGGGCGCGCGCCGCGGGCTGACCGGCTCCATGCACGTTGTGGCCGTTCCGGGACCACCGGCGGCACTCCTCAGATTGGTCTTTACCGTGAATTGGCGGACAATTGCCCACCGACAGTGAGCCTGCGGCGATGAGGCTGGATCCGACTCGGCATGATGGGCGGATGTTCTACGCGGTCATTCCGGCCGGCGGCGGTGGCACCCGACTGTGGCCACTCTCGCGGGTCGGCCATCCGAAGTTCCTCCACGCGTTGACCGGCACCGCCGCGACGCTGCTGGAGGCCACCGTTGACCGCCTCGCACCGCTCGCCGCGCCCGCGGACACCTACGTGGTGACCGGAGCCGCGCACGCGGCTGGAGTCGCCCGCCAACTCGCCCATGTGCCGGCGGACAATATCCTGATCGAGCCGTCGCCACGGGACTCGTGTGCGGCGATCGCGCTGGCCGCCGCGCTCATCCGCCGCCGCGATCCGGACGCCGTGATGGGTGCGTTTCCGGCCGACCATCTCATCCGGGACTCGGCCCGCTTCGCCGGCGTCGTACGTTCCGCGATCGCCGGCGCCGACCAGGGCTTCCTCATGACCGTCGGGATCACGCCGACGCACCCGGAGACCGGGTACGGATACCTGCAGTGCGGCGGCCTGGTCGAAGGCGGTCCGGTCCGGCGGGTCGAGCAGTTCCGCGAGAAGCCGTCGCGCGAGGTTGCAACCGCGTACGTCGCGTCCGGCGACTACTACTGGAACGCCGGCATGTTCGTCTGGCGGGTCGGCGTCTTCCTCGGGGAGCTGGCCCGACAGCAGCCGGCGCTGCGCGACGGCGTCGTACGCATTGCCGAGGCCTGGGACACCCCGGACCGCGACGAAGTGCTCGGCGAGGTGTGGCCGACGCTCACCAAGATCTCGGTCGACTACGCCGTGATGGAGGGCGCCTCGTCCGCCGGGCTGGTCGCGACCGTCCCCGGTGACTTCGGCTGGAACGACATCGGCGACTTCGACTCGCTGGGCAAGGTGCTGCCGTCGGACGAGGCCGGCAACGTCGTGGTCGCGGCCAGCGGCGACAAGCCGGACATCCTCCTGTACGACAGCGAACGCTCGATTCTCGTGCCGCACTCCGATCGCCTGGTCGCTGTCCTCGGTGTCCAGGACCTTGTGGTGGTCGACACGCCGGACGTGGTCCTCGTCTGTAGGCGCGATCGGGCGCAAGAAGTCAAGAAGCTGGTCGACGAACTCAAGGAACGCGGCGACTCACGCTTCATCTGAGGTGCGCGTTTGGCGGGTTGGCGGCGGGGGCGGCTTACACACGGTGACGGCAGGGCGTCTTAGGTCGTCGTGCGCAACCCTGTGGTTGATGATGTTGGGCAAGTGCACCTATCCGGGGGGCCGTGATACGTGCGGATGCCCAACATCATCTTGGCGGGTCAGTCCTCGCCGTCCCATCCGGGGATCTTGGAGTTCTCCACCTTAAATCGGCCGGAGATACGTGGATATGCCCAAGATCGCTGCGTGCGACGGCCGGTGAACCCTGGCTAAGGCAACGGCACGAAGGCACGGGCTAGGGGTTCGGGCGCGGCCGGACGACGATGGTGCCGAGGGCGATCGGGGCCGTTTCGGCGGTTGGGGTCGCGTCGCCCTCGGGTTCAAGCCAGGTCGTCAGATAACCGGTTGAGGCCAGCGAGGCACGCAGGACGTGGATGGCAGTGCCGGCCCGCGCGCCGGCGAGGACCGTCGCGCCTGCCGGCAGGGTAACGGTCAACCGCGCCACCTCTGCCGCACCGTCCGGCTCGGACGCTGCGGATTGCCCGGCCTGCCCGGCCGCTCCCGACCCGGACGTCTCGGATCGCGCCGGCGGCCCTGGGTCGGCCGGGGCGAACTCGATCTCGGGGCACGCTTCGGCCGCCGCGGCCAGCGCCCGCGCGATGTGATCGGAGACCGGCGTCGGCGACCCGGCGATGGCCGCGACCGACGCGACCGGCCAGGCGTTCGCGAGGACATCGGCGTCGTCCAGGCGCGTTGCGAGCCGCAGGCCGTCGGCCCTGGCTTCGGCCGTACCCAGGGAAAACATGTCTGTGTCGGCGGACCGGACGAGGAGCGACGCACCTTCGCCGTCGGGCGTGCCCGTGATTCCCAGCCCGCGCACGACTGCGACCGGCACCTGGTCGTATTTGCCCTTGACCAGCTCGGCCGCGCCGGCGAGTTCGTCGACCGGCGACATCTGCGTGATCTGCAGTTCGTTGCCGTAAGCGTCGCGTTCGCCGCGATAGTCGCGGATCGCCTCGAGGCCAGCGACACCGAGTGCCACATCGGTGAGGCCATTGCGCCACGGTCGGCCCATCGTGTCCGAGATGATCACCACCACATCGAGTCCGTACCGGTCGCGCAGCTCCGTTCGGAGTGCGCGCGCGGACGCGTCCGGGTCCTTCGGCAGCAAGACGAGGTGGTCCGGGTCCACATTGGACGCATCGATGCCGGCCGCAGCCATGACGAAGCCGTGCCGCGTCGCCACGATGCTCGTCGGTCCGCGCCGGGCGACGACCCGCGCGGTCTCGGCGGCCAGCACACCGGCGCGGGCCTCCTCGCGGTCCGGGCCTTCTTCCGGCGGTACGGGCGCCAGAGCCCCCTCCGCCTTCGAGACGATTTTGCTCGTGACGACGAGCACATCGCCGTCAGCGAGCCACGTTGCCGCTCGGGCGATCAGGTCAGCGAGGTCGTCGCCGGGCCGGACGTCGCCGAGCCCGGTGATCGGTAGGATCGCGAGCCCGGCCGGTACGTCGGTCATGCCGCCACCGCGTCAAGTCCGCGCCGGACCATGTCGGCGGTCGTGTCGACGTCCGTCATCCACAACGGCCCCACGTATACGGCGACGCCGGGCACCGAGGTGCCCGCGTCGGAGTCGTCGACCAGCCACGCATCGAGCAGCCCACCATCCGAGCGAGCGCCGTACAGCCCGCCCACGCCTTCCGCGCTCACCTCCACAGACATCGCGGCCAGACACTTGTCGGCCATGCCGCGCACCGGAGAGCCACCGATGATCGGTGAGTAGCCGACGATCTTCGCCGGTGCGCCGGAGAGCGCGTCGCGGAGGCCGCCGACGGCGAGGATGGGTGCGATCGACACGACGGGGTTACTGGGCGCGACCAGGATGATGTCGGCGGTCGAGATCGCGTCCAGGACACCGGCGGCCGGCTTGGCCGATTCGGCGCCGACGAACACGAAGCGTCGCGCCGGCAGACCGGCCCGGTGCCGCACCCACCATTCCTGAAAGTGGATCGCCCGTTCCGGCTCGATGTCGCCACCGGCAGTAGATATATCGCCGCCGACGACGACATGGGTCTCCAGCCGGTCGTCCGAGGCGGGCAGCAGCGTGATGCCGGTGCGCCAGCGTTCGCACAGCGTCGCGGTCGCGGTCGACAACGGATGGCCGGCGGCCAGCAGCCGGGTCCGGACCAGGTGCGTGGCCACGTCCTTGTCGCCCAGGCCGAACCAGGTCGGCTCGGCGCCGTACGCCGCGAGTTCGGCCTTGATGACCCACGTTTCGCCTTCGCGACCCCAGCCACGCTCGGTGTCCGCGGCGCCGGCCAGGGTGTACATCACGCTGTCCAGGTCGGGGCAGATCCGCAGGCCGTGCATGGTGACGTCGTCACCGACGTTGACGATGGCGGTGACAGTTGTCGGGTCACCGGCCGCGGTGCGGCGCTCGGCGACCGCCCGTACGCCGGTGAGAAAGCGTGCGCCGCCGATGCCGCCAGCGAGGACCACGATGTGCATACGCCCATCTTGCCGGCCGATCGCCCCGAGTGAACATCTGCCCCGGTGTGACGGCGATTGCATGACACGGCCGGCTCGACGGTCACCGGCACGATCTAGGCTTCGCATGTGGGATCAGACAGAGGCGACGGCAAGCGTGGGCATGACCTGATCGACTCCGGCACGCGGCGGGCGCTGCACCGGGCCGCCGACGGCCGGGCACTGGACACCGAAGAGGCAGCGGTGCTCTTGAGCGCGCGCGGCCCCGCGCTCGACGAGCTCGTACGTATCGCGGGCGGCATCCGGGACGCCGGCCTGGTCGATGCCGGGCGGCCGGGCGTCGTGACGTACTCGAAGAAGGTCTTCATCCCCCTCACCCGGCTGTGCCGCGACCGTTGCCACTACTGCACGTTCGCCACCGTCCCGCATCGCCTGGAGGCGCCGTTCCTGAGCCGGGACGAGGTTGTGGCCATCGCCGCGCAAGGCGCCGCACTCGGGTGCAAGGAAGCGCTGTTCACACTGGGCGACCGGCCCGAGGAGCGCTGGTCGGCCGCCCGTGAGTGGCTCGAGGCGGCCGGCTACGAGTCCACGCTGGACTACGTACGGGCGTGTGCGATCGCCGTCCTGGAAGAAACCGGCTTGTTGCCGCACCTGAATCCGGGCGTGCTGAGCTGGGCCGACCTCCAACGGCTGAAGCCGGTCGCGCCGAGTATGGGCATGATGCTCGAGACCACGTCGGCCAGGCTGTGGAGCGAGCCAGGCAATCCGCATTTCGGATCGCCGGACAAGGAGCCGGCGGTCCGCCTCCGGGTGCTGGCCGACGCCGGCCGGGTCGGCGTGCCGTTCACCACCGGCATCCTCATCGGCATTGGCGAGACTCTGACCGAACGGGCCGAGTCGCTGTTCGCGATCCGGTCGAGCGCCCGCGAATACGGCCACCTGCAGGAGACCATCGTCCAGAACTTCCGCGCCAAGCCGGACACGGCCATGCGCGGGAGGCCGGACGCCGAACTGGACGACCTCGCCGCGACGATCGCGGTGGCCCGGATCGTGCTCGGTCCACGGATGCGTATCCAGGCGCCGCCGAACCTGATTGGCGACGAATACCGGCTCATGTTGCGCGCCGGAATCGACGACTGGGGTGGTGTGTCGCCGCTGACCCCGGATCACGTCAACCCGGAACGGCCGTGGCCGGCCATCGACGAGCTCGCGGCGCGCACGGCCGACGCCGGCTTCCGGCTCGCCGAGCGACTGACGATCTATCCGGAATACGTGCGCCGCGGCGTCCCGTGGCTCGATCCGCGCCTGGCGGCCCACGTGGCAGCGCTGTCCGACCCGGTCACCGGCTTGGCCGTAGAGGCGGCGATTCCGGTCGGCCGGCCGTGGCAGGAGCCCGACGACGCATACGTCGCCGGTGGCCGTACGGAGTTGTTCGCCGAGGTGGACACGGTCGGCCGGACCGACGATCGGCGCAGCGACTTCGACTCGGTCTACGGTGACTGGGCCGAGGTCGCATCGCACGCGCTATCCACGGCGCAACCCGGCACCGCGCCGGCCGTCCCGGTTTCCGGCACGACGGCACCCGGCTCACCGGCCGTTCTTGGCAGTGACGACCTCGCGGTCGGGCTGCGCCTCGCCGCCGACGATCCGGCCGCGTTGCTGCGCCCGGAGCACGAGACGGCCGCGATGGCACTGTTCGAGTGCGACGGCGCTGCGCTCGACCATCTGGCTCGGCTGGCCGACGATCTGCGCGCCGATGTGGTCGGCGACGACGTGACGTACGTGGTCAACCGGAACATCAACTTCACCAATGTCTGCTACGTCGGCTGCCGCTTCTGTGCGTTCGCCCAGCGGGAACGCGACGCGGACGCCTACCGGCTGTCGGTCGAGCAGGTGGCCGACCGGGCCGAAGAGGCCTGGAACCTCGGCGCGACCGAGGTCTGCATGCAGGGCGGCATCGATCCGAAGATGCCGAAGTCGGGCTACGCGGATCTCGTCCGCGCGATCAAGGCGCGGGTGCCTGGGATGCACGTGCACGCGTTCTCGCCGATGGAGATCGTCACTGCCGCGTCCAAGGCCGGCGTGTCCGTCCGCGACTGGCTCGTCGAGCTGCGCGAAGCGGGCCTGGACACGATTCCCGGTACGGCGGCGGAGATCCTCGACGACGATGTGCGGTGGGTGCTCACGAAGGGCAAGCTGCCGGCGGCCGCCTGGATCGACGTCGTGGCCACCGCACACGAGGTGGGACTGCGTTCGAGCGCCACCATGATGTACGGCCACGTCGACCATCCGCGGCACTGGCTCGGCCATCTGCGGGTGCTGGCGGATCTGCAGGACCGTACCGGCGGATTCACCGAGTTCGTCGCGCTGCCGTTCATCCACACGAACGCGCCTATCTACCTGGCCGGCATTGCTCGCGCCGGTGCGACCTGGCGGGAGAACCGCGTGGTCCACGCGATGGCCCGGCTCGCCCTGCACGGCCGGATCGACAACATCCAATGCTCGTGGGTGAAGCTCGGCGATGACGGGACGGTCGCGATGCTGCGAGGCGGGGCAAACGATCTGGGCGGCACGCTGATGGAGGAGACGATCTCGCGGATGGCCGGTTCCCAGCACGGCTCGGCCCGCACGATCGAGCAGTTGCAGGCGGTCGCTGCGGCCGCCGGCCGGCCGGCCCGGCAGCGGACGACGACGTACGCCACGGTCTGATCTATCAATTCGTTGGTACGAAACGGATTCGCGCTTGTGGTCAAAGTCGGCCCGGGTTGCCGCGACACGGCGGATTTTCGCCACGACTCGCCGGTTGGGCGTTACCTGTGAGCCGCTGAATCGATAGGACAACGGCGGGCAGAGATGCCTCCCGGGTCAGCCGATCCCGGACCTGTATTCGAACTCTGAGTACGGTCAGTGATCGCATGTCCACCGTACGGCCCCATTTAGCAGGTTCCGCTTGACGGCGCACGTCTTACACGCGTGTAATTCGGATGGGGTTGTTCGAACGGGATATGTCAAACCGTCACTGTTCGGACTAATGCGCAACGCCGTGCGGATAACCGATGGCATCGGAACGCCGTACGTCTTGTGGGGGTTGCGTCGGCGTGCCGGCGCGCAAGAAGGAGGCACTACTGATGGAAGGCCGTGTCGCCGGAGCCGACCTGCTCGGTGACGCTCCGGAATGGCAGGAGCGCTCACTGTGCTCGCAGACCGATCCGGAAGCGTTCTTCCCCGAGAAGGGCGGATCCACGCGCGAAGCGAAGCGGATCTGCTCACGGTGTGAAGTGAAAGACGAATGCCTTGAGTATGCGCTCGGCCACGATGAACGCTTCGGCATCTGGGGCGGCCTGTCCGAGCGGGAGCGCCGCAAGCTGAAGCGGCGCGCAGCCTGACGTGCATGACGCCGCGGCCGGGTCATCCGGCCGCGGCGCCTACGTCACGCGTGATCTCCGCTCCGCTCAGATATGTCAATCCATCTCTTCGGGATCGATGCCCAACAGGTTCGCGACCTGCTCGATGATCACGTCGTGAACGAGGTCGGCGAGATCCTCATTGTCGATCGCGCGGAATTCCAGCGGCCGTCGGTAGAGAACGATGCGTGCCGGTGTGTTCGGCCGTCCCGGTGCCCCCGGCAGCAGACGGGCCAGTGGCACCTCGCCATCCTCCAGCACGTCCGAGTCGTAGACGTTGAGGTCGGGCGGCACGTCCTCCACCGCGAACTCGACGCCGGCCAGCTCGCGGCTGTACGTCCGCTCGAGCCCCTCGATCGCGTCGAGCACCAGATCGTCGAAGATCTCCGACTTCGTCCGGAACAGCGGCACGTTGGCCGGCACCAGCCGACCGCGTAGGCCGCGCCCGTGCCGGTCCCGCCGGTCACGATGCGACGGCGATCCGGGACGCCGCCGGGCACGGTCAGGGCTGCTCACGGTGTGAGCGTAACGCCGCCCGGACCCGCGCGCGCGGTCGGCCGAGCGCCACGCCGCCGCCACGCCACGGTCCTGGCATGCCTACTCACGCGCCACACAGTCACCGGGCGCTTCCGGCCGGCTTGCCACACCGAATCGCGGCGTGTCGAAGCCACCGGTCCGCGGCCCGTGGCGATAGCGTGCGGCGGTGAGGTCTCCACGGCGTTGCTCCCGCAATGGCTGCCCCCGGCTTGCCGTCGCGACGCTGACCTACGTCTACGCCGATTCGACCGCCGTCGTCGGTCCGCTCGCCGCGTTCGCCGAACCGCACTCGTACGACCTCTGCGAACAGCACGCCCGAGGCCTCACCGCACCGCGCGGCTGGGATCTCGTCCGGCACGAGGGCGAATTCGATCCGCCACCGCATAGCGTGGACGATCTTGTCGCGCTGGCCGAAGCGGTCCGGGAGGCCGGCCGTCCGGTGCCGGGTCGGGAGGACCTCGCCGCGATCGACGCCCAGGTTGGACGCCGAGGCCACCTGAGAGTGATCCCGCCACCGCGCTGACGCGGCCGGTTCGACTTGTCCGATCCCGCGTAGCCCTAATCCGACGGCAACGCGGACTCTCCGGTCGCGGCGCGGGCGACGTTGGACTCATCGCCCGGCGCGACGCGGCGACGCGAGGCCGTCCGCCACGCGCGAATGCCGAGCACACCGGCGGTCGTGCCGATCGCGAGCGACGCCCCGATCAGGGCGGCGTGCACCCAGAGGAACGAGGTCGGAGCGCCGTGTCCAGCCGAACCCGTCGACCACGCACGCGAGTCATCCCAAATAGCAAGTGCGAACCTCGGCCAGATGACCCAGTTCCAGACGCCGACGCCGATCAGGAAGGCCGCCCAGCCACGCGAAATCGTCACGTGTCGAGCCTAAGCGGTCAATCTGGGCGTCCGGCGGCGGGCTGGAGATCGTCGCGCCGTCCGTACTACCGCTGGCCGGCCCAGCCGTAGCGCCCCATCGGATCGTCGCCGAGGCGTTGCCGCCCGATGGCGCCGGCATCGTCGACCGGTTCGAGCGGCCGGCCGAGCGCCCATCCGAGCAGCAGGTCCGCCAACTCCGGGTTGCGAGCGAGGACCGGACCGTGCAGGTATGTGCCGATCACGTGGCCGCGCACCGCGCCGTCGGCGGCGATCATGCCGTGCGTGCCGGCGTGGGATGCGTGGCCGCCGCCGCGCGCCAGGTGACTGGCGTCGTGCGGGCCGAGCCCGTGGCCGCCGGCGCCGTACGACCCGGAACCGTGATTCGGCGACGCGACCGCCGTGGCGACCGATGATCCGGCGCCCGCTGGCCGAGTGTTGACCGGCGCTCGATCGGCCGCGTGTGCACGACGGTGTGCGTTCGCCGCGGCCTGGGCCCGACGTACGGCGGCCGGGTCGGGGTCGTTCGCGATTCGAGCGACTCCGTAGCCCGAATTGCTACGGGCGGCACTGCGCGTCATCGCCGCGACCCCGCTGCCGCGTGAGGCGTGGGAGCGCGATGGCATGCCATTGCCGACGCCGAATTCGAGGCGGGTCAACGGTTCGACGTCCGCGTCGAGTTCGGTGCGGGCCTGGTGGCTCTCGTACCCGGTCATCACCGGCAGGCCGAGCGCCACGTTGGGCAGCGTGCCGACCGGGCCCTCGATCAGCGGTGCGTGCGTCGTCCGCGCGCCAAGAAGGCCGAGTCCGGAGTGGCGCGTGCCGTCGGGCGTGTCGAACCATTCGCCCAAGACCTGGAAACCGGAGTTCACGCCGAGCACGACCGCGCCGTCGTCGACCGCACGGGCCAGGCCGTCCGGTCCGCCGAGCAGCTCGACCAGGCGCGGCTGCTCGGGGTGCCAGGCGCCGCCCAGCAGGTAGATGTCGGCGGCCGGCAACTTGCCGGCATATGTCGTGATGATGCTCGCGGTCATACCGCGCAGCGATGCGCGATGCCGCAGGGCTCGCGCATTGCCCTCGTCGCCCTGCGCAGTCGAACACAAGGGGTAGAGGTTCGCGATCGTGAGCTGTGCGGTCATGCTGCCAACCTCCGCCGTAGCCTCGTTCGGCGCCGCAATGGCGTGCCGCGAAGACTTCTACCGGTGGCGCCCTCGCGCTCGCGAGAGGCGGGTGCGAGCGGATCTCTGGATTACCCGCACTCGTATGCAACGATGCACGGCTTCAGTATGTAGTGGCCCAGCCTGGCGTAAGTGGCAAATCAGCCGATATCTGCAACATGCGATTTGGGGTCAATGTCCGATCAACCGGTTGATCAGCGCAGCGCGTCGCGACCGGCGACCGTGCTGCGCCTCCGTCCGGTCGGCTCCGCTCATCGCCCAGAGTGCCGAGTTCACTCCGATCCACCGCAGTGGCTCCGGTTCCCAGGTGCCCGAGTCATGGCCGACCCACGGCAGGTTGGTGCGCTCGGTG
>Ga0193726_1001889_pt1 | contig 15184 bp, 7 predicted proteins | sample H2c1metaG_FD_144928 | JGI IMG/M metagenome (GOLD analysis project Ga0193726, IMG submission 144928) | Soil microbial communities from a riparian zone of the East river system, Colorado, United States - H2c1 | ecosystem: Environmental > Terrestrial > Soil > Riparian zone | place: USA: East River... | reverse complement strand
CAGGCCGGCGATGCTCGCCGACTGGGCGTCGACCTTGGTGACCACTGCGAGCTGCCAGCCGGGCGGGCCGGAGAGCGGGCGGCGCTGGGCGATGCGGGCGAACTCCTCCTCCCACAGGCTCATGTCTGCGATCTTGGCGTAGGGGCCGCGCCAGCCATGGCGGAGGTCGTAGGCGATAAGGCCGTCGCGCAGCGCCTTGTCGGCCACCGCCTGGAAGGCCGGGTCGAGGGTCGTGCTGACGGTGAGGCCGCCTTCGTAGAGGCCCTTCTCGCCGTAGGCCGCCAGAAGGTTGCGGCGGACTTCCTCGGCGAAGAAATCGGCCTGCACGCTCTCGGTGGCGCCGCGGTGGCGGAGCTGCAGCTTCTCGGCCTTGGCCTGCTGCATCTCGGCCGCGCTGATGTAGCCATCCTCCAGCATGCGGCCCAGCACGTAGTCGCGGCGGGCGTAGGCCTCTTTCTCGTTGCGCACGATGTTGTAGCGGTTGGGCGCCTTGGGCAGCGCCGCGAGATAGGCGATCTCCGACAGCGAAAGCTCGCCCAGCGAGCGGTCGAAGTAGTTGATCGCCGCCTGGGCCACGCCGTAGTTGCCCGAGCCGAGATAGATCTCGTTGAGATAGAGCTCGAGGATGCGCTCCTTCGAATAGGTGTCCTCGATGCGGAAGGCGAGGATCGCTTCGCGGATCTTGCGCGCCAGCGTGGCCTGGTTGCTCAGCAGGAAGTTCTTGGCGACCTGCTGGGTGATGCCCGAGGCGCCCTCCGGCCGCTGGCCGGGATGGCTCAAGTTGGCGATCACGGCGCGGATGACGCCGACGAAATCGACGCCGGGATGGGTGAAGAAGCGCTGGTCCTCGGCCGCGACAAAGGCCTGCAGCACGCGCTTGGGCATGGCGGCCACCGGCACGAAGACGCGCTTCTCGCGGGCATATTCGGCCAGCAGGCGGCCGTCCGAGGCATAGAGGCGGGAAACGGTCGCCGGCTGATAGTCGGCGAGCTGCTTGTGGTCGGGCAGGCCGTGGCTGAAATGCCAGAACAGGCCGGCCACGACGCCGGTTCCAACGATCAGGGCGGCCGTCGCGAAGGCCAGCAGGATTTTAAAGAAGTTCAGCACGGTCGACCTTCTACTTCATTCGCCTCTCCCGTCATACGGGGGAGGTGCACCCTATAACGAGGGAGAAACCAAAGCGTGCCAGAGGGTTAAGCCTTTCTTGTGGCAACTCCGGCGCCGAAATGAGCATCGATCGCACGGTCCTTCTCTTTCATTCGCCTCCCCCGTATGACGGGGAGGCATAGGAGAGAGGCGCGCCTTAGGCCTTTCTTAACGCGGCCCCGGCGCCGAAATGCGCATCGATCGAAGCCCGGAGCGCGCGGGCCAGGGCCAGTTGGTGCTGGCGCACCGTCAAAAGCTTCTCGTCCTGGACATTGGAAAGATAGCCCAGCTCGACCAAGGCGGCGGGGATGTCGGGCGAAGTCAGCACGGCAAAGCCCGCCTTGCGATGGGTGCGCGGCAGCAGGCGTACGCCGTTCTGGCCGAAGGTCGACACGATGGTGTCGGCGAGCCGGCAGGAATCGTTCAGCGTGCCGCGCTGGCTCATGGCGACCAGGGCCGCGGCCACGGTATCGGACTGGCTGGCGAGGGGAACGCCCGACACGACCTTGTCAGCGCGGTTCTCGCGTGCCGCCAGCGCCGCGGCCTCGCGGTCGGTGGCTTCTTCGGACAGCGTATAGACCGAGGCGCCGCGCACTCCCGGATCGGGGTGGGAATCGGCGTGGATCGACAGGAACAGGTCGGCCTTCAGCGCCTGGGCGCGCGCCACCCGCTCGCGCAGCGCCACATAACTGTCGCCGGCCCGGGTCAGCATCACGCGGTAGCGCCCGCCGGCCATGAGCTGCTGCTTGAGTTCGCCGGCGATGGTCCAGACCACACCTTTTTCCTGCGTGCCGCGCACACCCAGCGCCCCGGGGTCGCGACCGCCGTGGCCGGGATCGAGCGCGATCAGCTTGGGCCTGAAGGGCGGCGTGGGCTTGGCCAGTGACTTCCCTGGCGACTTCTTGGCGGACTCGGCCCAGGCGCCATTCATGGCCGCACTCACGCCAAGACCCGTCAGGCCGGCACAAGCGGCGAGCACATCGCGGCGACGGAAGAGAGGCATGGCAAAAGCCAGTTTATTCAGAGGGGAAGTATGCTTGTTCTTATATGCTCAACCAAATACACAAGAATTTCCATAATTTCAATAATTATCAATAATTTAAGGAGCCTTACTCACGTAACGCAATGTTTTGATTGTCGCTCCCGGCCGAACCCCGTATGTTGCGTCTCGCGAGCAGTCGCCGTCGTTCGAAGCGCTTTCCTCTGTGAGGCTGGAGCGCTCCGACGGCAGTCTCCGAACCGGGCCGGGTTGGCGCCCCCACAGGATATTGGGCGCGGCAGGCTTGCGGAAGGACTGTCAGGCAGGCGGTGGCTATAGGAAACCCGAGGTCGGCAGGACCGAGTTTTTAGGTCCGGCGGCGCGATGCTTCCCCGTCTTGGCCTATAAGTTGGCCGTTCGACGGGTCGATGGCGCGCCGTCCCCCTCGCCCCACAGAGGCGGCTTGGCCGCCGGTCGCTCGCGCCGGTAGGGACCCAACGCCTCGGAGCGAGCCCATGGCAAGGCGCATGCTCATCGATGCGAGCCACCCCGAGGAAACCCGGGTGGTCGTCGTCGATGGAACACGACTGGAAGAATTCGATTTCGAAACCGCGACCCGCAAGCCCCTCAAGGGCAACATCTACCTGGCGAAGGTCATCCGCATAGAACCGTCGCTGCAGGCGGCGTTCGTTGAATATGGCGGCAACCGCCACGGCTTTCTGGCCTTCTCGGAAATCCATCCCGACTACTATCAAATCCCGGTCGCCGACCGTGAACGACTGATCGCCGAGCAGCAGCGCCTGGCGGCCGAAGCCGACGAAGACCACGAGCCGCGACGCCGCGGCCGGGTCGATCGCACCGACATCGAGGACGCACGGGCGGAAAACCGCGTCGAGGCCCAGGTCGAACCGGCCGTCGAAGAGACGATGGTCTCGGAGACGCCAGCGTCCGAGACGCCTCCCGCCGAGATGGGGGGCGAGGCGCCCAACGACCCACCAGTCGAACCGCTGGTCGCCGAGGCTGTCCCCGTCGAGACGTTCGGCGCGGCGACACCGGCCGAAGCCGCTCCCGCGGCCGAAGAGCCAGCGGCCGTCGAGCCCGTGCCGCAGGCGCAGGCCGCGGAAATCGCCAGCGAGCGTATCGAGGGTCCGTCTGTCGAGGCTGAACCTGCCGACGCCCAGGCGGCGCACGACGTGGCCGAGGAGCACGCCGAAGGCGATGCGCCGGTCGACGCCGCCGCCGTATCGGCAGAGCCTGCAACGGACCTGGCCGAGGCGCCGCAGCCCGAGGTCACGGTCGAGACGCTGGGCGGCGACGACGCCGTCGAGCAGCGCGAGACGCGCGAGCGCCGGCGCCGCAACCCGATCCGCCAGTACAAAATTCAAGAAGTCATCAAGCGCCGGCAGATCCTGCTGGTGCAGGTCGTCAAAGAGGAGCGCGGCAACAAGGGCGCGGCGCTCACCACCTACCTGTCGCTGGCCGGCCGCTACAGCGTGCTGATGCCCAACGCCGGCCGGGGCGGCGGGATCTCGCGCAAGATCTCCAACCCGGCCGACCGCAAGCGCATGAAGGAAGTCTTGGGCGAGCTCGACGTGCCGCAGGGCATGGGCGTGATCCTGCGCACCGCGGGGCTCGAGCGCGCCACGACCGACATCAAGCGCGACTATGAATACCTGTCGCGGCTGTGGGACTCGATCCGCGAGCTCACCATGCGCTCGACGGCGCCGGCGCTGATCTACGAGGAAGGCGACCTCATCAAGCGCTCGCTGCGCGACGTCTACGACACCGACATCGCCCAGGTGCTGGTCGAGGGCGAGACGGGCTTCACCGCGGCGTCGGAGTTCATGCGCCAGCTGGTGCCGCACCAGGCCAACAAGGTCGAGCTCTACAAGGAGCCGATCCCCCTCTTCCACCGCTACCAGGTGGAAAGCCAGTTCGACGCCATGCATTCGCCGGTCGTGCAGCTGCGCAGCGGCGGCTACATCGTCATCAACCCGACCGAGGCGCTGGTCGCCATCGACGTCAACTCGGGCCGCTCGACCAAGGAGCGCAACATCGAGGAGACGGCGCTCCGCACCAACATCGAGGCGTCCGAGGAGGTCGCCCGCCAGGTCCGCCTGCGCGACCTCGCCGGCCTGATCGTGATCGACTTCATCGACATGGAGGAGACGCGCCACCAGCGCCAGGTCGAGCACAAGGTCAAGGATGCGATGCGCAACGACCGCGCCCGCATCCAGATCGGCCGCATCTCGGCCTTCGGGCTTCTGGAGATGTCGCGCCAGCGGCTGCGCCCCAGCCTGCTCGAGCATTCGACCGAGATCTGCCCGCACTGCGCCGGCACCGGCCGCATCCGCTCCCTCGAATCGGGGGCGCTGCACGCACTGCGCGCCATCGAGGAGGAAGGTGTGCGCAAGCGCGCGGGCGAGATCGTGGTCAGCGTGCCGCCCAACGTCGCGCTCTACCTGCTCAACCAGAAGCGCCACACGCTGTCGGAGATCGAGAAGCGCTACGGCATCACGGTGTCGATCGAGGCCGACGACGAATTGCACGCCGCCGACTGCGAGATCGAGCGCGTGCGCGGCGGCGCCCGCCGCGACGAGCGCGACCGGCCGGAACTGGCACGCGCCAGCTACGACGAGGTGTCAGGCGACGCTCGGCCGATCGCCGACGAGGTCCAGCCGCTCGACCTGCACGAACTGGCGGCGCCCGACGAGCCGGGCGGCGAACGCGGCGAGGACGACGAAGGCAGCCGCCGTCGTCGTCGGCGCCGCCGGCGGCGCCCGCGTCGCGACGGCGAAGGCGAAGGCGACAATGCCGATCGCCCGCAGGCGGCGGCCGGCCAGGAGTATGCGGCCGACGAGCCGGCGCACGACCATGGCCACGATCATGGTCCCAACGGCGCGGCGACCGACGATCACGGCGATCAGGGTGATGAGCCGCGCGAAGGCGAGGCCGTCCAGGCCGATGGCGAGCGCCCTGCCGACGGCAACGGCGATGGCGACCGCCGCCGCCGCCGCGGACGCCGCGGCGGCCGCCGCCGGCGTCGCGAGAATGGCGAAGGCGAAGCGGGCGACCATGCTCCACGCGAGCACGTGCATCACGACCAGGGGCATCACGATCAGGGGCATCACGACCACGGCCACCGCGAGGAGTATCGCGCGGCGGAGCCCAACGGCAGCGACTCGCCTCATGAAGAAGCATCCGCGCCGGCGCCGATGGACCACATGCCGGTCGACCAGATGGCAGGCGGACATATGCCGGTCGAGCACGCGCCCTACGATCCCGGCCCGCCGGTGAATGTCGAGGCCACGCCGCCCCCTCCGCCACCGCCGGCCCCGCCGATCGTCGCGTCGGCGCCGCAGCCCGAACCGCCGCCGCCCCCACCCCCGGTGCCCGTCATCGAGGCGCCGCCGGAGAAGCCCAAGCGCGGCTGGTGGCGGGCTCGACGCTCTAGATGCCGGCGCGCTCATAAAATCATTGCCTCCCCCGTCATACGGGGGAGGCAATGAATGCCTCAACGCCCGAACATCACCAGCTCGAGAAGCTGGATGCTGCCCGCGCCGCCCAGCGGGACCAGAAGCGCGCGCACCAGCGGCTGCTGGAAGAACGGCGCGAACGCGCCCTGGCGCAGGTTGCGGACCTGATCGATCAGGCCCGGGAACTGCTCGGCCAGCCCGGCATACTCGGGCCCCGAGCCTTTTAGCCACAGCAGGTCCGCCTGCATGCGTTGCACCGCCTTCGCGCGCGCGCCTTCGGCGCCGTAATTGAGCAGCGCGGCCATGGCCAGCGACCACAGCACGAAGCCGGCAAACATCACCAGGATGCTGTTGCCGATCTGCCAGTTGTCGAACAGGTGGCTGCGGGCGACGATCATCAAGGCCAGCAGGATGAAGGGGAAGAAGATCAGCGGCCCGATCACCGCGGTGTGCTCGCCCAGGAGCCGCGCGTCGATCCAGTCGTCGAGCAGCGTGTTGCGGCCCGGCGCATCGGGACGGCGATCGACGGCGCGGGCGGCGATCCGGGTCGCCGCCAGGGCCTGCAGCTTGGGGCCGAGCTCGGCGGCAAAGCGCCGGACGGTCTTCTTCGGATAGAGCGTGCGGCCGGTCTTCATCAGGACGATGAAGCGCCAGGTCAGCACCGTCGCGTCGGCCACCAGCACCATCATGAACAGCAGCAGCAAACCGCCGACGATCAGCGTGAGCAGGAACAGCGTGCGATCGGCGATGCCGCGCGCCGGGATCTCGGGCTGGGCGCCGCCGACCAGGGCGCTCACCAGGACGATCAAGCCGATCGTGACCAGCGACCACAAGGCGATGCGCCCCAGGCGCGGCCAGCCGAACAGGCCACGGCGATACTCGAGCCACAGCGCGCTGCCATCGACGGCACCGTCGGCTTCGGGCACCTGGACCTTGGGCTGCCACAGCCAGATCGTCGCGTCGCGGCAGGTCTCGAACGCGCGCCGCGCCCAACTCGCCGGAGGTCCGGCGGCCGGCGCCGGCGCGGCGGCCTTGGCGGGGAAATACTTGGCGCCGACGATGTCGGCCTCCTGCGCGCTCTTGCACCAGGCGTAATCGAGGAACCAGGCGAACAGCACGATGGCCAGGGTCCGCAGGAGCTGCGACGGCCAGGCGCTGGCGCCGCTCAAGGCGGCAAAAGGTTCGTGAAGATCGGCGTCGCCGGGCTGCAGCGCCCGGCACACCAGCGAGAGCGCGAACACGGCCGCAACAAACAGGACGACCTGGAGCATGAACCGCTCCCACCGCCGGCCGTGCGGCAGGCCGGCGCGGAAGTCGCGGACCCAGCGCGTGCCGGGATACAGGAAAGCCCAGAAGAAGGCGGCGGTCGCCGCCGCGAACAGGATCACGCCGAACGGGCCGACGCTGCCCGGCGCGCCGAGCTCGATCACCACGCCGGCGGCGAAACCGAGGGCCGCCGCCTGCAGCATGGCGACGATGATGGTCGAGCGGTGCGAGCAAGCCGGCGGCCCCTTCTCCCCCGCGGCGGCGGGCACGACCGCAGCGGTCGAGGACCACCAGCGCTGCGCCGCCAGCATGGCCGGGCCGGGTCGGCCAACCACCATCATCACACCCAGTCCCAGGAACACGACGCCGGCCAGGACGGCATAGGTGAGGCGCGTCTCGGCCTGACGTGTCGTGGCCGCCGTCTGGGCAGCGACGCTCGCGGTCGACCGCGGGGCGGCGGCGCCCTCGGCCGACGCCTGCGCCTCGCCGCCTGCCGCCGCCAGCTCGACCAAGCCGTCGCGGCCGATCTCGAACAACAGCGGATGGGTGATGGCGTCGTGGATGCGGCCTTCGAGCTGGGTGACGTTCAGCGCCCGGCAGCTGGCCCCGTCGTCGGCCCCTTCGGTGCGGATACCCGTCGCGGCGTAGCGCGCGCCGAGGAACATCGCGGTCTGATAGGAGTCGCGGAACGGCGCGATGCCGCATTGCAGATCGTCGCCCAGCGCCAGCGGCAGGCTGGAGGCGACGATCAGGTTGCGCGTGTAGCGGTTGACGGCCGGATGCAGCATGCGGGCATCGAGGTCGGTGGTGAAGACCATGCGGTCCTGGAAGGAAGCGCGCAGCGCCTGCAGCATCATCAGCTTGTCGGGCACATCGTTGCCGATGATGCCGATCGCCTGCACCTCGGTCTCGGTGTGACGCCAGTCGCTCTGGCCCAGCCGCTGGTCGACGAGGCGGCGCAGATAGTCGCGTTGATCGCGGCCCTCGGGCCACTCGACCGGCGGCGCATTGCCGGTGCTGCTGCGCGAATTGTCACTCGCCTTGGCATTGTCATTGGAGCGCAGGTTGTCGTCGCTGCGCCGACTCTGCGTCGGCGCGCCCTCGACCGTGACGCCGTCGAGGCCGCGCAGGTACTGGTAGGAAACCAGATCGATCTTGAGCCCCCGTTTCGCGCCTTCGCAGGACAGCCGGGTGCGCAGCGCCTCGGCAAAGGTGCGGGCGTAGATCGAATCCCACTCGCCGATCAGGGCGACGCGCCGGCTCGCACCGGCGGCGTGCGTGTCGAGGCCGCGTGCGAACAGCTCGGTCACCAGCCGATCGATCAGCAGGTCGTCGGTGCCGATGGTGCGCACGAAGAACTGCGGCCGCGCGGCGGCCAGCTCTGGCCCGGGCCCGGCCGCGTTGTTGAATGCCTTCTGGACCTCGTCGAGCTGTTGCTTAAAGGCCTGTTCGACTGGCTGGACGCTGCGCGAACACGCTGCCTGCTGGCCGTCGGACGGATGGGCCGCCGTCAGCAATTGCTCATCGGGTGCGGTCGAGTTGGGGCTGATCAGGCGGATCTTGGCCAGGATCTGCCAGCTTTCGCGGAAGGCCTTGGTCGTGTCTTCGCCCTGCGCCGCCTTGGCCTTCTCGACGCCCCGCTGGCCGGCTTCCTTGAGCAAATCCGGGAGATCGACGCGGAGCGCATCGACCAGCCCTCCGGTGTCGGCGGGACCCAGGATGCGGAGCCTCACGCCCTCGCCGGAAAGGTCAAGGTCCTTGAGCAGGATGGCGACCCGGCTGAGCCAGTGCCGGCCGAACAGGCTGTCGTCGATCCACAGGACCACCACGCGCCGCTGCGGCGCGCCGGCGTCGCCCGGGCCGTTCGGCGCAACGCTGAATGTCTCGTAGACCATGTCCATCATGGCCGGCGGCGAGGCGGTGGCGTTGCCCGATGTCGGCGATGCATCGTTGGTGGTCGATGCCACGAGGTTGGCCGTCTTCTGGTCCTTGCCCTTGTTCTGGCTCTGGTCGCCTTCGCCCGGACAGCCGCTGAACGACTGGCAGCGCGGCAGGCGCAGCAGGCTCATCCGTTCGCTGTTGTCGGGGACGTAGCCCGCGACGTTCAGGCCGGCGAGTACGGCGTAGCGGTTGCGCCGCCGCGCTTCCGCGCTGCCGACGAAGGTGCCGCCGGGCAGCATCGCGGCGATGACGGTCAAGCCGTCATGCGGGTTCTTCTGCGTGAACGTGGCCGAGGTTTCCGGCGCGCCGTCCTGACAGCGCGCCTCGGCGCTGGCGAGGGACGCGCCGGCGGCTGCGGCGGGCGTCGCGCTGGCACAAATATCCTTCAGCTTCGCGAGGTGGCGACGCAGGGCCTCCAGCGGATCTTCCCAGAGCCTCGCTTCGACCGCCGGCTGTGACGTCCGGACCTGCCGGCCGGCATCGTCCTCGACCTGGCGCAGCAGATCGAAGCCGCGCGGCGCCAGGAAGGCGGTTGACAGGAACAGTGCCACGACGGCCAACCCGGCAACGGGAAAGGACGTTCCGCTATCGCCCGCCATTGGAGCCCTCCAACGATGGCAACAATTCCGAGATTCAAGCCCGGCCAACCGAGAAGCTCTTCCGGCTTCTCCAAGTCGTACAACCGCTCCTGGAACCTACCACAACGTGCACGGCGGATGGGCGAGGGGTGCGCTATTCAACTCCCTGTTGCTGGCCACTTATGTGGCGAAAACCACAAACCGGGCGCTTGCCTGGAAACGCCGCCTACTTGCTATCGGTCCGGTAGACCGCGAGCTCGGCCCGGGTGTCGGCGATCGAGAACCAGCGGTGCTGGTCGGCGCGGAACTGGCGCCAGTTGGTCAGGATCTTCTTGAACTGCTCGTTCTGCGCGGCCTCCTCGTCGAGCACGGTCTCGAGCGCCACGCGCAACGCCTTGATCACCTCCTCGGGCAGGACGGAGAGCTGCGTGCCGGAGGCCACCAGGCGGGCGATCGCCTGGGCGTTCTTGGCGTCGTAGGACGCCATCATGTCGGTCAGCGCATAGAAGCCGGCATAGCGCAGCGCCGCCTGGTAGCGCGGCGGCAGGCTGGCCCATGCCACCTTGTTGACCATGATCTGGTTGACCGCCTCGAGCTCCATCACGCCCGGCGTGTAATAGTACTTCGCGACCTTGTTGAAGCCGAGCTTCTCGTCGTCGTAGGGGCCGACCCATTCGCAGGCGTCGATGGTGCCGCGTTCGAGCGCCGGATAGATGTCGCCGCCGGCGATCTGCTGCGGCACGGCGCCGAGCTTGGCCATGACCTTGCCGCCGAAGCCCGCGGTGCGCATCTTCAGGCCCTGGAAATCGGCCGGGGTTTTCAGCTCCTTGCGGAACCAGCCGAACATCTGGCCGCCGGTATTGCCGGCCGGCAGCGCCACGACGCCGAAGCTGTCATAGACCTCGTCCATCAGCTTGCGGCCGTCGCCGTACATCATCCAGGCATTGTGCTGGCGCGGCGTCATGCCGAACGGCAGCGAGGCGTCGAAGATGAAGGCGGGATTCTTGCCGATGTAATAGCCGCCGTAGGTGTGGCCGCATTCGACCGTGGCGTTTGACACCGCATCGAGGACCTGCAGGCCGGGCACGATCTCGCCGGCGCCGAACGGCTGCAGCTGGAACTTGCCGTCGGTGAGCTCGCTGACAACGCGGGCGATGGTGGTCGCCGCCCCCCACAACGTGTCGAGGCTCTTGGGGTAGCTCGACACGAAGCGCCACTTCACGACCTCGTTGGTCTGCGCAATGGCAGGCGCCGCGACGGCGAATGCGGCGAGCGATGCTGCGGCCGGTGCGAGTTGTCGGCGGGTCACGGACATTGTGGTGTTCCTCCTGTTTATTGTGGCTGTCTTCTTGTCTTGCGCCGTCATCCTAGGATGCCGGCCATGGTATCGCTACCAGGAATCAGCTGGCGCTCCAGCCGCCATCGATCGGAATGGCCGCGCCGGTGATATCCCGGCCGCCCGGTCCGCACAGCAAAGCGACAAGGGCCGCGACGCCCTCGGGTTCCACGAATCGTCCGGAAGGCTGGCGCGAGGCCATGAAGGCCTTCTCCGCTTCCGCGCGCGCCAGGCCCTCCTTTTCCATGAAGGCCACCAGGCGTTCCTCGATCGCGGGCGTCGGCACCGTGCCGGGACAGATCGCGTTGCAGGTGATGTCCTGTCCGGCCGTCTCGAGGGCGACGGCACGGGTGAAGCCGATCAGCGCCGTCTTGGTGGTGACGTAGTCCACCCGATTGACCGCGCCGACCTGGCCATAGATCGAGGAGATGTTGACGATCCGGCCGAAATTGCGCGCGCGCATGCCGGGCAGGACGAGCCGCGCGGTGTGGAACGCCGCCGACAGGTTCACCGCCAGCGCCTTGTCCCAATCCTCGGGCCTGAACGTCTCGATGGGCGCGAAGTGACGGACCACGGCGTTGTTGATCAGGATATCGACCGAGCCCAAGCCGCTTATGGCCGCATCGACCAGGGAAGCGATCTGCCGGGGCTCGGCGAGATCGGCGCCATGATGGAGAACCCGCACGCCATGGCCGTCCTCGAGCTGGCGGCGCTTGCGCTCGATCTCGGCGCTATCGCCGAAGCCGTTCAGCACGACGTTGCAGCCTTCGGCGGCGAGGCGTGTCGCCATCGCGTAGCCCAGCCCCTGCGTCGAGCCGGTGATAAGCGCGCCTTTGCCTTTCAGCATGAAAATCCCTTCAACTGCTCTCGCGCTGGACGATCTCGAAGCCGACGTCGATCCTGACCTTCTCGGGTGGCGCGCCGTGCAGGCGATTGACCAAAAGCTCGGCGCTGCGCCGGCCGATATCCTGGCGCGGAATGCGCAGGGTCGTCACCGTGGGCACCGCGTGGCGCAGCAGGTCGAGGTCGTCGAAGCTCGCGATGGCGATGCGGCCGGGAACGGCCCAGCCGCGGCGCTGGCACTCGAACAACGCACCCACCGCCAGCACGTCGCCGGCGAAGAAGCCGGCATCGATGTCGGGATGCGTCCGGACGAGCCGCGCCAAGGCATCGGAGCCGTCGCTGAAGCCGCCGGCCGCTTCGAGAACGAGACCCGCATCCGCCGGCAAGCCGAGCTCGCCCAGCGCGGCGAAGTAGCCGCGGCGGCGCTCCTGCGAACGATCGTTGTCGGCCAGCGGCAGGGTGACGAAGCCGATGCGGCGATAGCCCAGCCGGCCGAGATGCGTGGTCATGGCGCGCGCCGCCTCGAAGTTCGAGTAGCTCACCGCCATGTCGAGCGGCTCGGCCGGCAGGTTGCCGGTCTCGACCACCGGCACGTCGGTGTTGCTAATGAGCTCGCGCACCCGCTTGCTGTGGGTGGTGTTGTGCAGCACGAGCCCGCAGACGCGCTGGGCCAGCAACGCCGACACCAGCGCCTCCTCGCCGTCGAGCCGGTGGCCGCTGTTGGCGATCATCAGGTGCAGGCCGTTGGCGCGCAGCACGTCGGAGATCGCCTGGATCATGGTGGCGTAGAGCGAGTTGCGGATGCTGGGCACGATCAGCCCGACGACGTTCGAGCGCCTGGAGGACAGGCTGCCGGCGATGCGGTTGGGCAGGTAGCCGAACGCGCGCACCGCGGCGTCGACCTTGCGCCGCATCTTCTCCGACACGGTGCCGGGCTCGCTCAAGGCGCGCGACACCGTCATCGGCGAGACGCCGGCATGGCGGGCGATGTCGCTCATCCGGACTGCGCTGCCGCCGTGCCGCCTCGCCTTGACCTTGGTCATCGCGCGATTATAGGCTGGTAGCGATACCAGGAAAACAGACGGAAGAGCGCCACGGCCGATCGGAGGCGATCCCGGCCGTTATTTCTTTTCCGCCATATTGGTGTTGAAAATATCGCGGTACAGCTTCCACTGCCCGCCGACCTTTCGCCAGATCACGATGTACTTGCCGCGGTCGTTCACTTTGCCGGAGTCGCCGGACAACGTGTATTTTCCGACCTCGTAGGCGGTATCGCCGAAACCCTTCGCCTCCACCGTGTCGAGCCTCATCACCGTGTCGCCCGCGTCCCAGAAGCTCTTGAACAGCGCCTGAAGCTTCCGCGCGCCTTTCACCACGCCGCTGTTCGGCGGCATGATCTCGCCGTCCCGCGTATAGAGCGCCGCCAGGCCCGGCGCATCGTGGTCGTTGTAGGCAGCCACGAATACTTTCTCCGCGGCCAGAATGGCCTTACGGATTCCATCGGATTTAGCCATCGTTTCCCCCTTGCTTCGCCTTCGACAAAAGTCTGGTCAGCTTTGCAGCCCGTCCAGCAGGGCCTTCGCCTCGCGGAGATCCTTGGTGCCGAATCCTTCGGTGAACCAGCCGTAGACTCCCGACAGCGCGTCGCGCGCCGCCGCGCGGTCGCCGCGATCGGCCAGCAGGCGCGCGAGCGTCGTCGCACTGCGCAGTTCCCATGACTTGGCCTTCTGGGCGCGCGCGACATCGATCGCGGCACGCAGGCTGGCCTCGGCCTCGTCCGGATGGCCCTGCAGCATGAGCAGCCAGCCGCGCAGCCGCAGCAGCTCGGCGTAGTGGACCCGCTCTTCGCCCTTCTCGGTTTCCGCGACGCTCTCGTCGATCAGCGCCCTGGCCCCTTCAAGATCGCCGTTCAGGGCGAGGCCTTCGCCCTGCAGGGCCCGCAAATACCGCACCCAGACGCGGTGGCCGGTCGCCGTCAATCGCCCGATCGCCTTCTCGAGCTGCACGACGCTGTCGGCCGCGCGGCCGGCGCGCAGCGAGACGATGCCGCGACTGATCTCGGCCATGATCTCGCCCAGCAGCGCGACGCCGTGGACCCGGCAGACACGCTCCGCCTCTTCGGTCCGCCGCAGCAACTCCTCGGGCTCGCACAGATAGTCGAAGACCTGGGCACCCAGGGTGAGCGCAAAGGCGAGATCAAACGGGTGGTTGCGGCGCCGCGCGTGCTCATCTTTCTCGTCGCTCGCCAAGCGGGCCTGATCGGGATAGCCCAGCATCCAGAGATATTGCCCACGGTAGATCCCGTCGCCGGTCAGCGGGTCGGTGTTGGTGAGCTGGGCGATATGCCAATGGCGCCGCGGGTCGTACAGGGCATGCAGGGCATCGCCGTAGCGGCGCGCCGCGGTGAAGTCGCCCAACCAGTAATACGATCCCACCGCGGCCCGATGGCCGACGATCTCGAGACCGTCATCCTGCGTGGCGGCGCCGGCGGCGAGCAGCTTTTCCGCCGACTGCAGCGACACGGCCAGCCGATCGACGCACAGATAATGCACCCACAAGGAGTGCAGCACCGGAGCATAGGCCGGGCGGTGATTGAGCGACTCGGCCAGCGACCACGCCGGTTCGAGGATGCGGCTGACCTCGCTCTGCCCCCAACCGTGCTGGGCGACGACGGCGGGGCCCAGCACCGTGCGCAGCCCCAGCTCCCTGAGATCGCGCTCGGCCCCCGCGGGCAGCTTCTCGATCAGGATCATGCCGTTGTTCAAATGCGTGATCGCCTCGGGAAGCGCGAAGCGTTGCATGGCCAGTTCGCCGGCCCGCTGCCAGTAGGGCGTCGCGGCCTCGAACAGGCCCGCTGCCGTGTAATGGTGGGCAAGCAGCTCGGGCTTGGTGTCCCGGCTCTCGGGCCAGCGCTTTTCGAGGGCCCGCGCGATCTTGCCATGAAGCAGCGTTCGCTGGCTCTTCAACAGCGAGTCATAGGCGGCGTCCTGCACGAGGGCGTGCTTGAAGGTATACACCGCGTCCGGGATCTCGCCGCGGCAGAAAGCCAGCTCGGAGGCCACGAGGCGCGACAGCACGTCGGCGAGTGCGGCCTCGCTCATCATCTCGATCTCGGCGATGAGCTCGTAGGCGAACTCGCGTCCGATGACCGCGCCGACCTGGGCGATCCGCTTGACGGGTGCGAAACGGTCGAGGCGCGCCATCAGCGAGTCGCGCAGCGTCTCGGGGATCGCCACGCTGAACGATGTGCCGGCGTAATGGTAGCGATTCCCCCGTTCGACCAGGTCGCCGGACTCGAGGATGGTCTTGGTCAGCTCCTCGACGAAGAGCGGGACGCCGTCGGTCTTGGCGATGATCTGTTCGATGACCGCCGGCGGCAGAGCCTTGCCGGCGGTCAGGTTGGAGATGAGCTCCCGGCTCTGCGTCGCGGCCAGCCTGCCGAGGTCGAGCGTCGTCACCCAGGCATATCTCGACCACGGCTGCACGAACTCGGGCCGGTGGGTGAGCACGACCAGCACGGGAATGCCGCCCAGCCGGTCGATGAGGAGGCCGATCGTTTCCAGCGTGGTCGGATCGGCCCAATGCACATCCTCGAACAGCACCAGACTGCGCTCGGTGC
>Ga0193726_1001888_pt1 | contig 15185 bp, 11 predicted proteins | sample H2c1metaG_FD_144928 | JGI IMG/M metagenome (GOLD analysis project Ga0193726, IMG submission 144928) | Soil microbial communities from a riparian zone of the East river system, Colorado, United States - H2c1 | ecosystem: Environmental > Terrestrial > Soil > Riparian zone | place: USA: East River... | reverse complement strand
CACGGGTAAGCAATGAAATACCAAATTATTGATGCCTTGTCCCGAGGGCGAAGCGATTCGGGATGTACTTTTCCTTATCGCATTAACGTGATTAACTAATTTCGATTGTTGGTACGCTATGCACAAATCCAGGCGCCATATCGACAATGTCGGAAATCCTTGCGGGAGTTAAGAATGTCAATAAATGAGCATTAAATATTATTCGGTCGTTGTTATTCTAATTATTTTTTTTTCGGGCTGTGAAACAAGACCTCGAGAAAATAGTTCCATTTCCGTGATCAAAGATGTCCCTGAATTTTTTCAAACGAAATCATGGAAATATGAATTTGGACACCTACAATGGGCGCTAGGAATAAAACCTATCGATGATGGATTTGTTGAATGGCAAATAAGGCTATGGATTGGTCATGGATACACGGAAACTGACAGCACTCAATTATTGATATTTAAAAAAGAAAGTAATAGAATCAGTGGAGTATTGTATACATACGTTTCCTATTCTAAGACTATTGATACCACTGTCAATCTTTTTAAAAGAATTACACCTCTATCTCCAATATCAGGATGGGCAAGCTTTATTAAAGGTCTTGAAAATTTAGGGATATATGATTTGCCTGATTACAATAAACTTAAAGGATACAAAACGGGTATGGATTCTTATGGAGTTACTGTCGAGGTTGCTACGAGTCATAAGTACAGGATATATGATTATCCCGATTACGAAATAAATGTTGATCAGTTTGCAGAAGCTAAAAAAATGTTGGGAATTGTAAGAGAGATTGAGCGCGAATTCAAAATCCGGGCGTATTATTGATAAAATAACCTTTTTCAAACGAAAGCCGTGTCCGCACTGTCGGGTTTGTTCAATAAAAAAAATCTTCAAAAACTCTGCTGAGACATTGATTCAACAGCAGCTTGCAAAGCTTGATCAGCGAGTCTATGCGGGATTTACGATCCTTCAGTTATGGCAGCTCCAAATGAGCAATTTTTTTAAATGTAAACTGCAAAACAGTGAAATCCAGATCAATCCCCGGCATCGGAAAAATCCCCTAATCCGGGGATCTATTTTTTTTATAGATCCTGGTTAACAAATACTTCGAAATAGTAGGAAATTGTAAGAATAGTTGTAGATTAGTTCGGGCAATTTATATTGAGATTTTTTCAACTTTGTTTCTAACTACTTAAGACACTTGTCTATACGCCCAAACTTTCAAGTCCTAAGAAATTCCCCCAATAACAGTTTACTATTTTTGATTCCATTCTGATTATAGCATCAATAAAATCCTCTGTCTGCGAAAGAATTCGGTTTATCAAAAGTGAACCTCAATCAATGGTTCACGAAAAAAATTTATACCCTAATGTAAGTGCTTATGAAAAGTTTCTTCTTAATGATCATGCTACAAGTGTGCGCGATCTGCGCATTTGCACAAAAAAAGGATTCCCTCAATTTACAACAACGAGCCTCTGTGGATTTAAGTACCGAGAAAAAGGAATATCACGGATATACGATATTGCTTAAGGCTGGGAAAATCAGAAATTATGAATTCGACATTCTAAAAGATAATGATCAGGTCAGCCACCAGTTCACAAACCCGGTTCCATTTTTCCCGAAAGGCATACAAAAAACTGAGGACGCTTATAAAATTGCCCAGTGGATCATCAGTGAATATCAAAAAACAGGACACTGGCAAAATATGGTGCCACCGCACGTTGTGCGCCAATTGGGAATTGAATCCAAATAATAAATCGAAAAGAACTGAAATGAGAAGAATTTTACTAATAGTTGCTCTATATTTTATATTTACTATTTCCCTTCATTCACAAGCCCTGTTTGGTACTACCTTTTATGGGGGAGCTGATAGCGTTGGTACGATTAACACTTTTAATTGTCAGACAAAAGAATTGACAGTTTTGAAATCGTTGGGCGTCTCAGGCTCAGCACCTGCTTCCGGTTTGTTGCAGGCGAACGATGGAAAACTTTACGGCATGACTACTTCTGGAGGCGTTAATAATTTCGGCAGCATTTATTCCTACGATCCCACTTCCGCCACCTATACGAACCTGAAAAGTTTGTCTGAAATTAACGGACGCTACCCCACGGGAACTCTTGTCCAGGCGGGTGATGGAAAGTTGTACGGCATGACTACCGGCGCTAATAGTGATAATAACGGAATTCTTTTTTCTTTTGATCCTGTAACTTCTATTTGCTCAAAATTATTTGATTTTTCGGATGGTAGCGATGGCGCTGACCCTTACGGAAGCCTTATTGTAGGGCTTGACGGAAAATTATATGGTATGACTTCCAACGGTGGAGTGGACCATGGGGGTGTAATATTTTCCTTCGATATTGTTACTTCAACTTATGCAAAACTGGGCGATATCGCTATTTCGTTGGGTATGCCAAAAGGAGACCTTGCACAAACGGCTGATGGTAAACTTTATGCATGGACCTCAGGAGGCATTTACAATCAGGCTATTATTTTTTCCTTTGACCCTGTCACCTATGAGTCGGAATTGCTTTACAATTTTCATACTGAAAACAATAGCTACGGCGGTCTTGTGGTTGGGGTCGATGGGAATTTATATGGCCTGGCAATAGATGGAGGTAGTAAAAAAAGTGGTTTCCTGTTTTCCCTCAATCCTTCGCTTTCTACGTATAATAAACTTATGGATTTTGATAGTTCTACCGGTCAATTTCCTGTAGGAACTCTTATAAAAGGCAGTGATGGCAAACTATATGGCATGACAAAGCGAGGTGGAAATTATGGTTATGGAACCATTTTTTCTTTCGACCCGTCATCATCAAATTTTACAAAGTTGACTGATTTTAATAGCAGCCTGGAATCTTTTCCGGTTGGCAAACTGATGCAAGCTGTAGATGGTAAGTTTTATGGCGTGACCAGCGGGGAGGGGGGCACCAATAAAGGTTCTATTTTCTCTTTCGATCCTTTGACGCTGAATTTTTCCTCATTAAAAACTTTTCCCAGCAATCAAAGTGCTAATAATATCTCTGGTAAACTGATGCGGGCAGGTGACGGAAAAATATACGGGATGTCTGCATATGGAGGAACGAGCAGGGGAGGGGTAATCTTTTCCTATGACCCAATTTCCAAGGCTTATACTGAACTAAGTAACCTGGACTATGTCAATGGTAATTATCCCTTTGGTAGTCTTGTCCAGGGAAGTGATAAAAAATTATATGGCACTACTCCTTATGGAGGCATTTACGATGAGTATTCCGGAGACAACCAGGGAGTGCTGTTTTCTTTTGACCCAGGTAGTGGTATCTATTCAAAATTGGTTACTCTTAATTTCTATGGTCCGCTGAGAGGAAGCAATCCTTTTGGTAGTCTTCTTCAGTGTAATGATGGAAAGCTTTATGGGATGACCTCTTTTGGTGGCGCACTTTCTCATGGAGTTGGAGGAGGTGTTATTTTTTCTTATGAGCCGATATCTGCCACTTACACCAGGGTGTTTGATTTTGCAGACGATTTTTCTGATGAGTCAAATGGTTCGACACCATATGGAAGTCTTATGCAGGCGAAGGACGGAAAATTATATGGTATGACCAGTACAGGAGGAGCCAATGGGACAGGAGTGATTTTCAGTTATGATCCATCATCCGGCATCTACAATAAGCTATTAGAATTTGATGGTACAAATGGTTCGAATCCTTACGGAAGCCTTATCCAGGCAAGGGATGGAAAATTATATGCTATGACATATGGTGGAGGAACCAGCGACGCAGGAGTTGTCTTCTCTTATGATTTAAATTCAGCAGCTTTTACAAAATTGAAGGATTTTGACTTTACGAATGGAAGCCATCCTTATGGTGATCTTATGCAGGCCAGCGACGGAAAGTTATACGGCATGACCAGCAGTGGTGGCAGCAACGATGACGGCGTTATTTTCTCTTACGATCCTGTTTCTTCTACTTTTGAAAAACTAAGTGACTATGATGGAACTAATGGCGCAAATCCATATTTCGGTTCGGCATTTATTGAGCTACCAGAATTGGCTCCCTTACCAGTGACATTATTAAACTTTACTGGTAAGAACAATGGAAACATCAACGAACTATCCTGGAATGTAGCCAATGATCATGGCCTCGGCGCTTATGAATTGCAGCGTGCGGGGGACGGACAGAAATTTATTCACATCACGGCAATCAAAGCTTCAGGGAATGGCGCATATAATTACAATGATAATATATCAAGGGATGCAGGATCTGTATTTTTTTACAGGTTAAAAATTGGAGATATAAATGGCAACTTTAAATATAGTAATGTAGTTAAGCTAAGTTTGATCCAAACCGATCTGATTACTATTAATCCCAATCCATTTAAGGACGTGTTAATCGCAACGGTACAATCGCGTATACAGGATCATGCAATTTTTGTGTTATCTGATCTTAGTGGGAAGGAATTGTCCAGGCAGAGTGAACAATTGACAAGTGGAGCGAATGTTGTTCAGATAAATGGGAACAGGAAACTTTCAAATGGTACCTACCTGCTTTCAATTATAACATCCCAGTGGAGAAAAACTGTTAAGGTGATAAAATCAAACTAAGAACTTTTTTTGTCTTTTCTATATTGGCTATTACTTTCAATAACCTCAATTAAATAAGTAATGGTCTGGTTTTCCAATGATGTGAAAATCAATTTTTGCGGATTTCCGTAAATTAATCAAATGAATAATTTTCTTTTTGCGGAAAATCGTTTTCGTTTAATGTCATCTTTTCTTCTACTCTTAAAAATTGCAAATACCTCTTCCAGGCCCGCACATTTCCGTTAGGAATCAACTTTGAATGACGATAGTTTTGATTTGGCAAACAAGGAATTTGTAACTCCGGAAAATTTAATTGTACAGGCAGTTCACAACGCATATTCCTTGATGCCAGGAGCTGTATTACCGCTGAGGTCTATTCATTACACAAAAAAAATAAATATGAAACACTCATCAAATCAAAAGTCAGTAGTTCCGGCAAATGGGAACATTGGTACAAATTTTACTCAGTTGGTAAATCCTAACGTTCCCAGAACAGAGGCGGATAGTGAATTGCTTCTACTTTCAAGGGAACCGGATTTTGGATACTTCTACTCATTTGCCAGGCTACCAGACACACCACCACATCCATGGAATTGGCCCATTCCTTTTGGAGATAATTTTGTTTTTGAATCGGAAGGCCAGGATCTGTTGAATATTCCACATTTAATTCATTCCCAGGTTGAGATTTTTAGAATTCGATTCTTGATAAGTGGAAGATATCTTACTTTAACAATTGCGCCTATTCCAAATACAGGCCCACACGAAGTATATTCATTAGGATACGGCAATCGATTTGTAGGTGTTGATGAAGAGTTACAAAAATTTTCTTTGATCAGCATAGATAGTGCCTTTTATCTGATTATGCCTTCTGTAAGGAATTCCATTGTGTGTGTCAGGTATGACACTTTTAATAATGAGGTTTTATTTGCCAGTGAGTTTAATGTGGATCAATATCGAACCGGATTTTATTCAGCCCCTTACATACTTCCATTAGGTCTGGCCCCATATCATCCGGATCACCACGCTATTGATTAAGACTTCAGATTGGGGCTCTAAATTTCCAGCCCCTATTCGTTACCCACCACCTGGCGAAGAGATGGAATAGAGTTATTGATAGCAAAAGAAGTGCAGTTAGAACAGATAATAGTTGAATTGATACGGCCACTTACCATATTGCTATCTGCTTTTTTTTAAGTCGATTTGGCAATCGGTATTTTTTTTTGGAAAAGCTGATTCAATGTTATAATCACGCATTTTTTTGACGGCTGCTACAAGATTCGATTTGTTTTTTTATCGGCGCTGTTGTCATAAATATTTATTTGAATTCTACTGAAATACTATCAAGAAAAGAGCAATGATATCGCTTTAATTCTTTTTTTTAACGCGTTATTTTGGTTATATTTAAAATGAGTTCGACGATCTCCTCTAAACCAAAACTAACAATCATGAAAAAAATTATTTTTTTTCTGCTGTTGCTTATCTCTTTCTCCAGCGTGTTTAGTCAACAAACAGAAACAAAGCATTCATTAACAAAGCAGGATTACTTAGCAAAGAGTAAACGGCAAAAGACCGGCGCGTGGGTTTTACTTGGCGGGGGAACTGCGTTAATGGGTGCAGCTTTTTTAATTGGGGACAGTAAGGAAGCCAGTTTTGGCGACGCGGGCGCGGCCGTTATTATGGGTGGCCTTGGTTTTCTTTGTGATCTAGGGAGCATCCCTCTTTTCCTTGCATCAGGCAAAAACAAGAGGCGTGGAATGGCGGCATCAGCCAGCATCATAATGCAGAACGCTTATGCCTTACAAAAGCAAAGCATTTCTATTATACCGTTTCCCGCATTGTCTTTAAAGATCAGGTTATAGCTTTTTATGGTGTTCGAATGTAGCAAACCTTCAACCACTATACTTCACACCAACCTTTAGACTTGTACTTATATCATCTTACAAATGGGTTATTTTAAGAAGCTTCACCACCCTGATTTGACCGACAAGGAGTTTCTAAAAAATTTAAACGCATCAACACAACTGAGCGGTGGACTTTTAGGGATGAAACTCAATAAGTTTGAAATTATTTACACCAATGAAAGAGATTAGATTTTGTATTTGCGCATGCGCATTTATACTAATGTCAGCATTTACATTGCACGGACAGTATCCAAGATTTAAAGTACTGGCTTTTTATAGCAGAACAGTTGAAAAAGCGCATGTTGATTTCGCTGATGCAGCCATACAATTTTTCAAAGAACTTACTGTGGGTAATGGTTTTGTATTTGATACCACTAGTAATATGGATGATCTCAATGATGCAAAAATCAAGGATTACCAGCTATTGATGATGATCAATGATTTCCCGCATAACCAGGCTCAACGTGGTGCCTTTGAAAGGTATATGGACAATGGAGGGGGTTGGCTTGGTTTTCATGTAGCCGGTTACAACGATCGTACTACCGAGTGGCCATGGTTCGTAAATTTTTTAGGTGGAGCTGTGTTTTATAAAAACAACTGGCCGCCCTTGCCTGCAAAACTAACCATTGATGACACATCACACAACATCACAAAAGGATTACCAAATACATTTATTTCACCCGTCGGTGAGTGGTACCAGTGGAAACCCAGCCCCAGGGAAAATAAAAAAGTAAAAGTTTTGGTGAGTTTATCGCCAGATAATTTTCCAATGGGCATTAAGCATATCATTACTGAAGGGGATATGCCGGTAGTCTGGACAAATACAGATTATCGAATGATTTACCTGAACATGGGGCATGGACCGTATATACTTACAGATGCTACGCAAAACAAACTCATTATTTCTGCATTTCGTTGGGTGATTACCTCGGATAAAAAAGGAAACGTTATTGATCGATGATCGTAAGTATTATCCGGGTAACCTTGCTAAGTGGGATTTGAAATATATTTCGATATGATTTTTGCGCGTGGCCGGGGTATTTACCATAGCGAGTCTGAAAATTAAATTTAGCAGGTGAGAAAACTCAGGGCAACCAATTCGCATATAGAAATTATTCCTGTTTCAAATCCGAACAAAGTAAAACCCGATTAATCAATTATTCAAATGTGTTATAATGAAATCGAGAAAGAAGATATTTTTAAGGTTGCTTCTGGGATCACAACAATATTTGTTTTCTCTGGGATTGTTAAAGCCATAGTTTATTATTCAATATTTGGAATAAATATTATTGATTACGCTGAATGGAATGAGTATCTATTCTTTTTTCTAAATGATATTGTTGATTTGACAATAATGTTGTTTTTAATATTTGCTGCCTGGTGGAACGTACGCTTACTCAATGAAGACAGTTACAAAAAATTATTTCCAGTTGCCAGAAAGGTCATTCTTTTCGGAATTCCAATTATAGCTTACTTACTTTTTGTAGTGATCTTCACCAATATTGCAAGGAAAGTCTTGCTCACTGGAAGCTTGCAAAGCTTGGCAAACATCTACCATTATTCATCCACTAGTAAGCCAAGGAAATATAAAAAACAAAATGGCTTTATTCCAATAGACTTAGTTGGAACTTGGGTCAATACGAAAGTGGACTCGTTAAGTTCTAATCATTCCTTAAGCGAAATTTTCAAGCCAGTTAGTGGGTTTACCATAAAAAATGACTCAGCTGGAAATAGAAAAATAGTTATACTTTATTATGGCGAGCAATTTGCAAAATGGGCGTTTGATAGCATCTATATTAATGCCGATTCTATTCTTGGACAGATAAATGGGGAAAATAAATTTATAGGCATGCTAAATAAAGATGAAATTCATATTTCGCAGCTCTCCCTTATAGATTATTCAGTTTATTATGACTCGTCTTTTAATCAAAAAGCTCCCAAAACCGAGTTTAAAAAAATTTCTTCTTGCTCAGCAGATTGTATGTTCGAGCAGTTTATAATCGAAAAAACTTTCAATTTATTTCCAATAGATATTGAATACAATTCCAAAAAATTTAATTTAACGACTGCCCGAAAAAATTGCGATTGTAATCAAACGCTATTTGGTTTCCCCTATTATACAAGCTATCAAATAGTAAACTATAAAATTGATACTTCTAAAAATTCAGTACTTCGATTGGCATTATTTAACTCCCAAGAAAATAGGAATGATTTTTTTGATTTAACCATAAGCAAAACAAGGAATTTATTAATTAAAGTTGACTAGTTAATTATGAATTATGAGGATATTGACTTGTTGCAAAAAAATTAGAGCCACGTTCTCCGTAGTGTTCTACTTCACAAATCAATAAGAAAAATAAAGATTATAAAATGTTATGTTTAGATTACATCTAAACATCGGCTTTGTTAAAGCCGTAATAATCTGCTTATTCTTTTATCTTTTTACTATGAGTGATGGCAGGCATAAGATCAGAATTGAGGAGTGATCAGCTGGGCCAAATTAAGTTTAAGCCGTGAAGTCTCGTATTGCACTTGTTAAAAGACTTTCTAAGAAGCAGCTCCTCCTGAACTTTTTAAACTGGCAAGTTAATATTCAATGTTCAGAAGCAATGGGCTAACAGAACTCAATTAGATACTCAAACGGTCTCCCAAGGACAGCGAGGGGTTTAACCCCCGCTATTTCGCCTAATCAAGCCTTCTTCAGTTAATCTCCTGTGACGACTTGAAAACTTTCTTCTGTCGGATTTATTAAATTTCAATTAAGGCGTAGATGCGTTGCTTTAAGGATAAGTTATCTAACACTTTTATGCACCGGAATATTTTCACCAATTTGCGGTTGCGAATTGGCATTCAAGTCAAGTGGTTTACGTTCTTTTACCTGGCCTTGCAGTCTTTGATATTTCCTTTGCAGGTCTTTTGAAAGCAAGAGCATCTGTTTAGAATTATTAAGGTGTTTATTTACGCTTTGAATCGCTTCCTGGAATGCAGAGAGATTTATTTGCACTATATCAGCATTCCATTTAATCCGCTGCTTCTCCATTTGTTTTTCCCAACTCCCATTATTCATCTGGATGAGAGTCTTTTCACGGTCTCTTGTTTCAATACTCTGCTGAAGTCGTTGCATTGATGCTTTCTTCAGCTTCAGTTCTGCGGAAATCAATGCAGGTCTTATTAATATTTGAAACGTATTATAACAATCAGAATCATGACAGCTGGGCATTATAGCAGAAACTCGCCGGGCCGCAATAAGGGCGTTATTTAAACTATCTATTTGAAGTTTTGTAGCCGACATTTCCTTTTTGATCTCTGCTAATATGTATGATTCTTTTAGAGGCGCAAACGGATGCACCTTTTCCGTTAGGGCTAAATCACGATCAGTTGAAATCATTTGTGTCAATGATAATGTTTGAATGCTTATCGCAGCTTGCAAGAAACCGGCAAATTCATCCAGGCTATGAATTGCCCCTGGATGGTCTTTCAGAACATTAACCATAACTTTTTTTCCTGAACCCGGCAGTTTAGATAAATTGAAAAGAGCATGGGCCACATTTCCTTCGCATTCGTCGTCATTGTTACTACAACCACCAATTGAGCCTTCCCAAAATTCCGCCCAGCCTTCGTTAAACCCAAACGCCAGTCCCATTGTATGAGTATCAGTACCTATGCGGTTACAGTCTGCATCACAGATGTTATGATCACGCGCATACCTGAAGCGAGTTACATCCCAGTTAAAATGATCTGCATCGCCATCAAATGCGTGCCGGACTACATGTCCGAATTCATGCCTTGATGCCCGCGTTGTATAATGAATTGGCCAGTGTGTCGTATTCGTGTTAGTCCATGGCGTACCTGCCCATATTGCTGACCAATACTCAACGTCGTACTGTCCCGAAGGAGGAATAGTGCCCATGAGGGTAGCGTATTCATTCCAGGCATTTACTGCTTTCATCCAAACTCCTGGCTTGGTTCCTTCGCCATTAGAAACACCCGTGCCTACGGTCCATGAACCAATATCGATAGTGCCTTCAGAATTATCGTGATCATGTTCAGGTGTGTGTTCGAACCTGTCCCAGTCAAGCTCGTCGGTTAATCTCACTCCCTGCCCGTTATTAAATACTACACGAACATATACATCTGGTTTTGACCAGGACCAGCCTCCCGGATCTCCTCCGGTGCCTGTAACAGTAAAAGAGCCATCGGCCTGCACAAATGCAGAGCCCATAAAATCGTCGAATAATTCGCTTCCGTCAGCGTCCGAATCCATCAAGTCTACTCTGGCTCCAACAAGCGGGAAAGTTGATCGATCACTTCCATCGTATCCGAAAAAAAAGCCGGTGACGGTCACGGTATAATCGTCATAAGGAGGGGTAGCAAATTTGCGTTTCGCCTTAATCTTGTTGCGAAGTATCGGGACCTTATTGATGGTCATTCGAAAATTACTTTTTTTCGGCCTCATTGAACCGTTAGCTGTTTCAATTCTCCGATTAGTAAAGGACAAACAGAGAATAGCTAGGATAGATACAAATACCTTTTTCCTGCGGTGCAGATTGAATTTTATTAGCCTGGTCATGGTTATGATTTTATCGTGAAGATTTTTATGAAGAGACCTGGCAGATTGATGTGCCCCAAGAATTATTTCCTGGTGCTAGTCCAATTCTACCAGCTTCTAACTGGCTTAGTCGTTCTTTTTGCAAATCGGGAAACAGGTTAGAGAATTATTTTTGGATGGGGAGCTCGGCTAATTCAAAATCTTCTTTACAGCACCGTTCGATCCTTCACTAATAAATTCTCTATTTGGAAGTTCTTTAAGCTTCAACTTTTTGAATCAGATAAAACCTGATAATTTGTTTCCCCTATTGTAAGAATTCACGTCTAAGATAGAAAGTCAGCTCTAAGAAGGCTTTTATTGTTTAAATGCTAGCCATTTGTTAATTCAATGCCATGGGTCCCTTCAAATGCGTAATTATTGAAGATGATGATTCCGAAAGAATTTCTACGGAAAAATTGATATCAGCCTACTCATACCTAAAAATTGTTGGAACCTTTTCTGACCCGGTTGAATGTTTGGATATTCTAAGAAGTGGGGAAATATCAATATTATTTAGCAATATCAATATGAGAGTGACCGGTGCTAACTATCTTAAAATGCTTAAAAATCCACCCTTGTATATTTTTTTTACTTCGTATCCTGAATCCGCCATCAAAGCATTTGATGAGCAGGCGGTAGATTGCATTTTAAGACCCCTGAAAGCGGAGCGCCTGGAGAAAGCCATTCGACGCACCCTGGAATTGCTAGAAATGAAATCAAAAGCTTTGCTTTGTGATATTCGTCTTAAAAAAGAATATCTGATGATTAAGGAAGGGTCAGTTACGTCGAGAGTTGACCTTACAGATATAATTTATCTTGAGGCTCTTACTAATTATACCCGGATTATCACTCAAGAGAAGAATTATTTAACCCTTCAGAACCTGAAGAATTTCCTGGAGACGCATCCATCGGGAAGATTTCTTCGAATTCACAGAAGCTATGCTGTAGCAATTGACAAGATCAGCGGCATAAATACTAATGAAGTTTTATTAGATAAGCAACGACTGCCATTGGGAAAAACATTCCGACATAATATCCGGAAGTTGATTTCACATGGTTAGCGCTAGCAGTTAGTATTGCCTTTGTGTATTATTTTGAATCGTTGGTACAGTTTTTTTCTCTTTTGTATATTTCCTAAATAACTTTCCTCATTCAAGAAATCTTTAGTAGAAATAAATAGTAAACATAAAGTATCCAATTAAAATTGTTCGCGCAATTTAAAATCGAAATCTATGACTAAAGGCGATTATTGGACTATTTCGTAATCGACGGAAAGTTAATATCCAATTGGAACTGTTTTCATTTCTCACTATTGATAACACTTGTTTCTGCAGCTTTCCATTCATCAGAAAAAAATATATAATTATGAACCTCCAATCCATTTTTGGATCCATTGCGATCGGAAAAGATAGCAGCGGAAATTTTAAACAAAGTGCATATGGTATTGCAGCTAAGACTGAGAACAATAAATTCATTGCACGGCAGTTCAGCAAAAAGGCAACGAATAAGAAAGACAAAGGCAATCACGGACGGGCTGCCGGCGGGGACGAAACGATAGAGAAAGCAGTTACTGGCTTTATAGACGTCACAGATCTAACACTAGATGGAACTGAAACACTATTTTATAGGGTCCCCGTCAAAATCAAAGACCTTGTACCTCACCAGGACATGATCATTCGGTCCGACAATCCCTTTTCCGTCCTGTTTGTGGAAGAAGTCGATGGAGACGTGATTTCCGGATATGATCCCTCTACGGGAGACTGGCAGAAATATACGCCTTTAGGGAATTTACTGAATCTAAAATTTGTAGTGCGTGTGGCAGGTCCTGGGCAATTATTGGATGGGATGGACGGCGATGAACTGTTACCCTTCTTACTGGCCGGAAATTCCGGGGGAGTGTCTTCAGCCGGAACAGGCAATGACGCCTTGAGTACCTTATTATTGATGAAAGCTCTGGGATCAGATGATGCAGATAAAGATAAATCCATCTCAACCCTATTGTTGCTGAGCAATGCAGGCAATACGGGGAACAATAGTCTTCTGACGTTAATGTTGCTAAAAAACAAAGATCTATTTTGAACTAGAACGGATTTTCTTCACTCTTAAACTTTTACCATGGAAGAACTGTTTAGATTTTCCGTTGTCCGTGCCGCAACAAAAGCACAGGAAGAAGGTGTAACACTAGAGCGCCCAGTAGCAACACAACCTGCACCAACGCCCAGTCAAAATGATCCCAACCAGCCGCGTGGCGGGCCGTACTACCTCGCATATTATACAACCCAACCCCCCGGCTGCCAGCCGGCAGAACCACCGAAAAGCTTCCAAGACCAGTTGCGGGAAATCGTCCAAAACATGTCGGGTGACCATGCAACTGCAGAACAAATCTGGGCTAATCTCGAGCCCATCGCGCTTCAGTATATATTGGATCGCGCAGTCATTATTCTTTCCAACCCTGCTTGGACCGACCTGCATGATTTCCTGGATGCCTTGCGACAACTGCCGCCTAACCTGCTTGTTCCGGCCCAGTGGCCATTGGCCAAATGGACCGCCGATAAAAAAGACAATGTTGTTCAGCTGGCGAAAACGTTTACGACAGGGGAAAAAAAATCCATAGAAGCGTTAACTTCTTTTGCCTTTGATCTGGGAGACCTATTTATTGCTCTGATGATCCTGCGCCGTAGTGGGCCGGCTCATATTCACGATATAGTGCGGGCCCATCGTCCTCAGTTGTGGGATCTTGTTGAATTGATACATGACAAACCTTCGCTGCAAGAAATCGCTGAAATAATTAACCTCATTAATCTCATGAAGGCGGGAATTCCCGCCTTGACAGCCCCTGCGGATGCAAAAACACCAGGTGATATCCAGTCGGCTGTCCAGGCATCCTTCCAAAAATGGATGACCAGAACCCTACTTCTTCCCCGCGGACTCTTTGCTCCACTTCAGAAACCTATTCACGGAGTTGGCTTCAGGGAACTTCACGTAGTCAAACAACATATCCGAGGCTACGAACTTGGAGAAATCGCACGCATTGAAAATATCCTTAAAGGAGAAATGCGGGACCATAAGACCAAGCACACCCTGTCAAACGAAAGAGACACTTTCGTTCAAACCGATACTACCACTGAAACAGCCAAAGAGCTTACCAGTACGGATCATGTCGATATAAAAAATGAGACGGAAAACCAGGTGAAGGAAGATACCAAGGTCGACGCGGGTGTACACGCCCAATATGATGGTGGCTCATTCAAAATTCAGGCGGACCTGACTGTAGCCTACGATAAGTCCACGGAAGACACAAAAAAGTATTCTTCGGACGTAGCCAAAGACGTAACTCAGAAAGCCTCCTCAAAAGTCACCCAACAGGTCACGCAAAGTCAAACGACAAAAGTCATTGAAACTTTTGAGGAATCCGAAGGACAGTCTTTCGATAATAAGACAGGCCCTGCCCATATAAGTGGGGTATATCAATGGGTACAAAAAGTTTACCTGGCTCAGGTCTTTAATCTTGGTCGACATATGCTTTTGGACATCATGGTTCCGGAGCCCGGCAGTAATTTGTTGCAGCAGGCGACTTCAACCCCTCCAACTCGCAAACCTCCTGTTCCTCCCTATCCCCTTGGAACGATAAAGCCGGACTTGGATGACGACGGTAACATGCAACTTGATATTCCCTTGGATCCGCTGAGCTTGTCGATTGTAAAAGGTGACCCAAACTTCTATGGAACATGGGTGGCACGTTATGCAGCCACTAGTGTAGAACCGCCGCCGGTAGATGGGCTTACTTTTTCTCGTCCGATTGTTTTCCCGGCTGAAGACAATTCCACCAAGCAGGCCAGTGATATCATACATATTGATGATGGCTACCAGGCTTCTACCGTAATCGTTTCCTTCGACGCGAGAAGAAACGACGACCCCAACGGCGTAGAAGTGAGCATTACTGTGACTGTGGGGAGCCAGACAATAAAATTTACCTGGCCTGGTGGTTATGGTAATGATACAACTCGTTTCTGGTCATCTAAATCCGATCCAATGAGCCTCTCTGGAGAAAAGGGCTCAATAGCATTTGCTGTTTCTGCGCCAAATATCAATCAGATGACAGTAAATATTGAGATTTTTTGCACCCCACTGGATTCGCGACTCCAGGG
>Ga0193726_1001887_pt1 | contig 15202 bp, 13 predicted proteins | sample H2c1metaG_FD_144928 | JGI IMG/M metagenome (GOLD analysis project Ga0193726, IMG submission 144928) | Soil microbial communities from a riparian zone of the East river system, Colorado, United States - H2c1 | ecosystem: Environmental > Terrestrial > Soil > Riparian zone | place: USA: East River... | reverse complement strand
CTGTACACCTTCCCGGGGTACAGCGCGGTGTACAGCGTGATCCTCAACCTCGTGGTCGCAATTGTGCTCACGCCAATTTTCAATGCCATGGCCGCGAACAAGACCCCCGTCGATCAGACCGTGGCGGCCGATTATCAGGCCTGAAGCGCAAAGACAACCGCGGCGCCGCTGTTCCTAGCGGCGTTGCGGTCAAGCGCTTTTGCGAGGCGACCGGGCGCCCGCGAATCCGCCGATAACGTCAATATCGATGACAACCGAAGTGACATCCGCAACGCGGCGGGCGGCGAATTCGGCATATCTCTTGATTGCATAGTCATCAACACGGCCGGCGAGCTTCACGACTCCGTGATGTACCTCGACGCCGATGGTGCCCTTCATGATCTTCCGGTCTCGGTCCAGTTCAGCAAGGACTTCTTGTTGAATTTGCCGATCGTTTTTCATCGGACTGCTCCTTGCTCTGCCAAAGTGATCAGGACCGAGCTATCTCAACGAAGCTCTTCAGATCTCCGAGGCTCTCTGTCTCCGACAGATCAAGTCACTTATAGTTTCCCGCTGCGACCGTCACGCGCATCCGATTGCGGCAGATATATTTTCGCGATTTGCCGCAATTATTAGAAGTCGGCGGCTTTTTCTAATGTGCTGCGCGTCGATTTTTAATCTGGCCGGATTAATTTGCTCCGCACCGTTGACGTCGGCCAAATCCAACAATCGGAAACATACCCAGCCATGAAAGTCGCGAATACGATTCTACTAGGTTCACTGTTGTCCGCCGGGCTGGCGCATGCACAGACTGCCGTCGTCCCACCGGTCGCCCCGCCGGCGGCGGATGACGCGCTCACTTATCACGGCATTACCTTGTACGGTACTGTCGACCTCGGCCTTCAGTATCAAACCCACGGCGCGCCGATCAGCGACTATTTTCCTGCCGGCAGCGCCGACATCGTACAGAAAAACAGCAACCACTCGATCACCGGCGTCACGCCCAACAACCTGAGTCAATCGAAGATCGGCTTGCAGGGCATAGAACCGATTGCCGGCGATTGGTCCGGAGTATTCAAGCTGGAGACATTTTTCAACCCGCAGTCAGGCGAGATCAGCGATGCCCTCAAGTCATTGGTGCAAAACAACGGCCGCAGCGTGGCCTCGGGCACACAGACCACAAATTTGGATTCCAGCGTGGCGGGGCAGCCGTTTCAGCAAGCCTTTGCGGGCGTGAGTTCCAAGTCGGCCGGAACATTGACCTTCGGCCGTCAGAACACATTGCTGGCTGATGGCATCGCCAAGTATGACCCCAATTTTGCCTCTCAGGCATTTTCCCTGATAGGGCTGTCGGGAACCACGGCGGGAGCCGGCGACACCCAAGATCGGCGCCTTGACGGATCGCTGAAATACGTCGCCAAATTTGCGGAGATAGCGCACTTCGGGGCGATGTTCAAGCCGAACGAAGGAAACGGTATTTCCAATTCGGCGTTTGAGGTCAGCGCAGGCGCTGAGTATGCGGGCGCATCGGTGGATGCTTACTACGTCAAAGTGCACGATGCCATTGCAGCCGCGCCGCTGAGCGCCGCGCAGGTCGCACTGCTTCCGGGATTGGGATTTTCGCCCGGCAATTCTCTGGCGGCGACGATTTCCGACAACACCAGTTTTAGCATTTTGGGTCTCTACAATCTCGATGTCGTCAGGTTCTTCGCGGGTTACGAGCACATCAGCTTCGCCAATCCGAGCACGCCGCTTGCGGCGGGCTTCGACGATATCGGAGGCTACAAGCTGGCGTTCATCAACAACGCCGCATTTCCACACGACAAGATTCTGCAGGTCTTTTGGGCCGGTGTGAAATACAAGGTGGTTCCGGACGTCGAACTCACCGCGGCCTACTACGGGTACAAGCAGAATGCCTATGGAACCGGCGCCGTGGCCGGCTGCTCGTCAACAATCGATGCGACTTGCAGCGGCAGTCTCGACGCCGTTTCGTTCGACGCCGATTGGCGCTTGAGCAAGCGCTTCGACGCCTATGCCGGGGTCATGTATACGGGCGTGCACGGCGGCATGGCCAACGGCTATGTGTTTCACACCAACGACTTGAATCCCACAGTGGGTATCCGGTTTTCATTCTAGCGACGGCGACAACCCCCGTATGCGTTCGCCGATCATTAGAACCCGGTGTTTCTAATGTGCGCTTCGCCGATCTCTAATGTTGGTGAACTAAGGTACTGAAGGAGTGGGCAGGAACTAAATCTCGTGAGTACAAGGAGCACGGAAATGATCAGTTACTCGCATCTCTCCACATTGACCTTCGCGGTCATTCTCAGCGGCGTTCTCCCGGGCTGTGCGACAATTCCGAAATGCGGATCGGACGGTTGTCAGGGAGACGCCAAAATCACCGCTGCGGTGCAGGCTCTGTTCGACGCGTATCCCGTACTGGAGCCCCCCAATCTACTCACGGTCCAGACCGCGGACCGCATCGTCTTCTTGAATGGATTGGTCGCCACGGATTTGCAGCGTGACATGGCGGAAACCGTCGCGCTTCGCGCTCCCGGCGTCGCGATGGTCGTCAACGGGATTGCCGTTACCGAGAGATGAGTGCAGTCATATCATCGGTTGGGGTCCGGCCGGCTCGAGACCGATCGCCTCGGATTGTAAGAATTGTCGGCGACATTACCTTGATGGAAGGATGGACCTCGGACAATCCGGACAGAACATTCACAAATCAAGCATTTGAGATTCGCGAGGAGACAAAAAGCTCCCGGCTCAGGAGAGACGGTCATCTGATCGTCACGTGCCGCCCGATGAATGTTACGTGGTACGGTGGTAGAGTCGAATATCTGCAGAATGTTACGCACGTGAGAATCGCAACGCGCGGCCACGTGCTGGTTGACGAGTCCTTGGATACACGGCACGGGCGCTCGAAGGTGGTGCCCGGTGGAGCGAGTTTCGACGTGACGTCGCGGGCATAAAGTTTCGATTGCCGATCATGCTGAGGCGGACGCAGGCACTCGTGATGTTTCTGAGCGTCGGCCTGATTGGCGCCGGCGTTCTTCCGGGATGTGCGGCCTTTCGGAAATGCGGATTCGAGGGATGCTTGGGGGATGCGGGCATCACGTCGCAAGTGCATGCCCGTCTGGTCCTGCACCCCGCGTTGGAGCCGCCGAATTTGATCAGAGTGCAGACGCTCGACGGTGTGGTCTATCTGTATGGGTTGGTCGATACCGTCTTCGAGCGCGAACTTGCCGGAGCGATCGCACGAGAGACACCGGGCGTGGCACGAGTCGTAAACTCAATCGGCATCAGCGGCAACCGGTAGAACATGAGTGCCGGCCGTGATGTCGATCGCCACCGATAAGTTGTTGTCGTTCCCGGAAGCCGGGGACACTCCCGAATCGATTTCGTGGGGTGAATTGGCGGCAATTGAGTGCCTGGGAAACCTCACGCGAAAACTGCTACCGTTGTTGATGAGGCTCTCCACATCTATCTCCGCGCCGTGGGCCGTACAGATGGATTTGACAATCGACAGCCCCAGCCCGGCGCCGCCGTCTTCCCGGGATCGGGCTGCATCGACCCGAAAGAATCGATCGAAAACCTGGGCAGTCGATGCCGCTGGAATGCCGATACCGGTGTCCGATATTTCGAGGACGGCGCCGCTGTCATCCGAGGCCGTACGCAAGGTCACGCAGCCGCCCCGGGGCGTAAAGCGGATCGCATTATCAAGAAGATTGACGATGATCTGCTTGAGCCGCGCGCGGTCCCCAAGAATCACGGCCTTTCGCAGTGCCGACAGGTCGATTTCGATGCCCCGATCCTCTGCCATCAGGCGCATGTGCTCGGCGGTGTCCGACGCCAATTCCGCCAAATCGACGTTGACCCAATCGCTTCGTGTCTCGCCGGCATCGAGCCGCGACAACACCAGTAATCCAGACACCAGGTGTTCCAGGCGGGCGACCTCTTCGAGAACACTGCCCACGCGTTCGCGCACGTCGCCCTTGGTCAAATGCGACGCACGGGTCAGTTCCTGCAGCTCGCCTTTGATCACCGTCAGCGGCGTGCGAAGCTCGTGCGATGCATCCGCTAGAAATCGGCGCGAGGTTTGCACGGAGTCGCGAAGCCGTCCCAGCATGTTATTGAGGGAGATCGCAAGCCGCTCCAGTGCATCGCCGCTCGGCGCCACGGGCAGCCGCAACGTCAAGTTCTGCAGGCTCATCTGTTCGGCGGTTTGCGATAGGCGATCGACCGGCCGCAATGCACGATTCACGAGCCAATAGCCGCCTCCCGCGGCGCAGACGATGAGTACCGGAAGAAGCAACGCGAGCAGATCCAGCAGCCGCGCCAAACCCTCATCGATCGACTGAATGGAGACGCCCAATTCGACCACGTAGTCGCCCGAGGCCGCCTTGACCGGTGTCGTGCGAATCATGAGGTGCTGCTCCACGATCGCGGTCCCCACGGCGTTTGGTGGAGCAACGGCATTCAACGCCGCCGGATTGAAACTGCGATCCGCCGGCGGCCCGGAGCGATAAATCACAGTGGCCGGCAGACGCGTGACTCGCACAAAGCGATTGTTGAATTCCGGAGCGACACGAATTTCGATCTCCTCCGCAATCGTCATGTCGGACACCACGGCTGGTGCCTGGGTCAGTATCTGCTCGACCTGCGTCGAGCGGCGGCTCAACGAATCGCGCAGATTCGCGCGCAAATATTGTTGAAGGCTGTAGAAAGTAGCTGCCCCGACGAGAATAAAAGTGGCGCCCAGGAGCAGCGTGTACCAGGCTCCCAAGCGGAACGCGAGTGAGCGATGATTCATTCAAGGGCCGCGTGCCGATCGGGCTCGGCCTCACGGACGCAATACCCCACCCCGCGCACGGTGTGAATGAGCTTGACCGGGAACGGCTCGTCGACCTTTCTGCGCAGGTAGCGTACGTATACGTCCACGATGTTGGTCACTCCTTCGAAGCTCTGGTCCCAGACATGATTGAGAATCATGGTTCTGGAGAATACGCGGCCGGGCGAGCACAGGAGATATTCAAATAGTGCGAATTCCTTCGCCGTCAGCTCGATCCGACGGCCGTCGCGCCGCACCAGTTGGGTCAGTCTATTCAGTTCCAAGTCGGCAATGCGCAGCACATCGGTTCTCTCCACAGGCGTGCGCCGCAACAGGGCTTTGATCCGCACCAACAGCTCTGCGAAATCAAAAGGCTTGGTCAGATAGTCGTCCGCACCCGTCTCGAAATGCATCACTTTGTCCTCGATGGCATCTCGAGCGGTAAGCACCAGAACCGGAAGCGATGCATGGGATCGGCGCACGCGGCGCAGCAGTTCCGTGCCGCTCAACTGCGGAAGCATGAGGTCCAGAATGAGCAGATCGTAGTCATAGGCGTGGGCATAGCTCTCGCCTTCGCGACCGTTTACCGCGAGATCAACGGCAAATCGCTCAGCCCGCAACCCTCGAGCAACGAACTCGGCGAGCTTGCGATCATCTTCGACCATGAGTATTCGCAACGGAATTTCCTCAATGGCATTTCACAGCGTTCGCATTAGAGCGCCGTTAGAACATCATTAAATCGCCGGTCATGGCGCGGAACTCGTGAGCGCACGCCGAAACGCGGCGATGATGGCCGGTTGCGGCCGGCGGATGGCCGGGATGGCCTGATAGTTTTGCCAGCCGCCCCCGAGGCTTTTGTAGAGCTGCACGAACTGTTCGCCCTGGGCCACCTGCGCCACCGCATACTGCTCTTGCAAATCGTAGAATTCGCGTTCGGCGTCGACGACGTTGAGGAAATCGGTGAGGCCGCGATTGTATCTGCGGGTCGCCAAATCAACGGCGCGCTCGCCCGCCATCATCGCGGTGCTCAATTTCTCCATGCGGGCCTGTTGCGCCTCATAGGCATCGAGCGATGTATCCACCTGCTGCACGGCATTCAAGATGGTCTTGCGGTAGTTCACCATGCTCGCGCGAGCGGCCAGATGGGCAATGTCGACTTGCGCGTCCAACGCGCCGAAGTCCAGCAGCGGCCACACCGCTCCCGGTCCGAATGACCAAATGTGTTTGCCGATGCTCGGGGTCGTTCCCCAGCCTTGTGCCTGGCTGCCAATCGAGCCGACGAGAGCGACCTGAGGAAAAAGGTTGGCGGTTGCGACACCGATGCGCGCGGTCGACGCCGCGAGCTCGCGCTCCGCTTGCTGAATGTCCGGCCGCCGCTTCAAGAGATCAAGGGGAACGCCCGGGGCGGCGGGCGCCGGCATCGAAGGAATGAGGTCCGGTTTCGAGAGCTCCTGAACCATGTTCTCCGGATATTCGCCGACCAGGACCGCAAGCGTGTACTGCGCCGCATTCGCCTCGGCTTCAACGGGTGCAATCTGCGCTTCCAATGTGGCGAGTTCGCGGGTTGCCAGTGCCACATCGAGCTCGTTCGTGATGCCGCGCTCATAGCGAATGCTGACGATGCGCAGCGACTCGCGCAGCACATCGCTTGCCTTGTGCAAGATACTCGCGCGAACTTGAAAGCCCCGCAGATCCACGTAGGCATGCACCACATTGGCCACCACAACAGTCAGGACGTCGTAGCGTGCCGCGCGCGCCGCTTCGGTGTCAGCCCGTGCAGCCTCGAACTCGCGCCGGTATTTGCCGAAGATATCGAGCTCCCACACGGCATCAAAACCTGCAATCGTGTTGATCTGTTGCAGACCCGTTCCGGTGTCCGCGGACCGAAGTTCCGGATCCGCGCGTCCCTTCGTGAGGTCGCTTCCCGTGCCGCGCCCGGCGGCGGCGCTTGCGTCGACGTCCGGCAAGGCATGTCCAAGAACGACGGCCTCGTAGGTGCGTGCCTGCTGCAGGCGGTCCAGCGCGATTTCCAGGTCCAGGTTGGACTTGACGGCACGATCGACGAGCGAGTCCAGTTCAGCGTCATTCAACGCGCGCCACCACGCCGCCAAATCCGGTGCAGCGGGATTGGGTGTGGTGCTCGGGCCAAGAGACTTAAGCTGCGTTGCCGCAGCGAAACTCGCCGGCTCATCCGGAGGCGGCGTACGGTAATTCGGTCCCGCCGCACAGGCGGCCAATCCGGCGGCCAATCCGGCGATCAATCCAAGAACGATTAGTCGTGGCGCTTTCACTGACCGGCCGACTGCGCGCGCAGGGGTTTATCGGCTGCTTCGGGCTCATTGACGGCGACCGCTTGGCCCGATGAAATCTGGCTGCTGATGTTCAATACCAGCTTGTCGCCGGGCCGCACACCCGAAAGCAGTTCGACCAAGCTGCCGTTATCGCGGGCGATGACGACATTGTCGAATTGGATCTTGCCGCCGGCGTCGACTTTCGCCACCTGCGTGCCGCTCGCGCGAAATATCAATGCGGCCGCGGGAACTTCAACCAGCCCGCGGGGCGGCAGCCGAAAAGCGATGTTGACATACATGCCAGGCACCAGCGCATGAGTGGCATTGGGCATATCCACCTCCACCCGCATGGTGCGGGCTTGCGCGTTGATGGATTGCGCGGATCGGGCGATCGCACCCGAAAAAACTCCGCCCACCGCGCCGGTCGCGCGTATTTCCGCGGGTACTCCCGCTTTCATCAATTCTCCGGCGGCGCTCTGTGGAACATCGACGAAAATGCGCAACGGATCGGTCTGTGCCATGCGATACATCGGCGTGGTCGTCGATCCGCTGCCGGCGGTCACGAGATTGCCGATATCGATCTTGCGTTCTGTGATGGTTCCGTCGAAAGGCGCCTTGACCTGTTTGAATTCGGCCAACGCGTTGTATTGATCGACTTTGGACTTATCCAGATTGACTTGCGCGTTGGCAGCATAGAGGCGCGCCTCCGAACTTTCATAGTCTGCCTTCTTCGACTCCCGCTCTTGTTCGGACACAACCCCTTTGGGCGAATCGCGCCAGCGCTCATTGGTCGTCTTGCTAAATTCGGCTTCAGCCCTGCGCGCTCCAACCTGCGCCTCCGATGCCTTCAGTTGAGCTCGCGCCGCTTGCAACTCGGCATCGAGCTCCGGTGTCTCGATGGTCGCAAGCAGTTGGCCTTTCTTGACGTGATCGCCGATGTCCACCAGCCACTTGGCGACATAGCCGTTGACCCGCGCGTAAATCGTCGTTTCAAACCACGCCGCCGTCTCCCCCGGAAGGACCAGGTCCTGACCCATGGTCGCAGGCCGGGCGATGACGACATCCACCGGCGGCGGCGCCGAAAAAGCGGTTTCCCCGGCCTTTGCGACCGCGTGCGCGTGAAAATAGCGGACGAGAATCACGGCCACGAAACAGATCAGCAAGAACGACGCGGCAATGCCCACCGCTCTTTTGGTGCGCTGACCGGTCTGCGGGGAAAAGTTCGTCGACACGTCGTCATCTGCGCTGCGTGACACGGTGTCCGGATACTGACCATGCGATGACTTCTCGCTCAGCAGCGGCGGCTTCTCGGGATTGTCTGGATCATGCAATTGCATTGGCGCTGCCTTTAATATCCGAATCAGTGACGGCCGCCGGCTGGCGGCGCAACAATTTGTACATCGTGGGTACGAAGATCAGAGTTGCAAATGTGGCGAACAGCAGGCCGCCGATCACCGCTCTGCCCAGCGGCGCATTCTGTTCGCCGCCTTCACCTATCCCTAGGGCCATGGGGACCATGCCGAGGACCATCGCGCCGGCCGTCATGAGGACCGGCCGCAGACGGGTGTAGCCGGCGCTGATTGACGCGCGCAACGGGTCGTCGCCCAGCGCCATGCGTTGGTTGGCGAAGCTCACCACCAAAATGCTGTTCGCAGTAGTCAATCCGATGCACATGAGCGTGCCCATCAGGGCCGGTACGCTCATGGGGGTTTGCGAGAGGAACAGCATCCACAGCACGCCACCCAAGGCAAACGGAACCGCCATCAGAACGATGAGCGGATCAATCCAGCTCTGGAAGTTCATGACCAGAAATAGGTACACAAGAATAATCGCGAGCGCGATGCCGGTGAACAATCCGGTATAGCTCTCGCGCATGGTCTCTACCTGACCGCTCAAGGTTACGGTCAAAGCCTTTGAAGCATCCGGGCGGTGTTGTTTCAAAACCTTGTCGATGTCTTGGGCCGCGCCATAGAGGTCACGCCCCTGGACATCGGCATGCACGTCGAAAACCGGGCGGATGTTCAGCTGCGAAGTCACCATCGGGACCGCCTCGCGGCCAAACGATGCCAGATTCAGGAGAAGCTGCCCGGACGCAGCGCCTGCCGCTGAGGTCACGGGCATCGTCTGCAAATCCTGCGACGAGCGGATTCGATAGGTTGGGACTTGGACCACCAGCGGATAGCTGACGCTGTTGCGCGGATCCACCCAGAAATTAGGCGCCGTTTGCGCACTTGAGTTCGTGGCCACCAAGACGTTATTGGCCGCCTCTTGCTGCGTCACCCCCGTCTGAGTCGCCAGCGCCCGATCCATGTCCACAGTGAGAGCCGGTGCATTGGGCACCTGGAAAACGTGGGAATCCACGACTCCCGCGACCCCGCGCAAAGCCTGGGCAATTTGCGACGCCAGGGCAAAGGCAGCGTCCTGATCCGGCCCCGAAACTCTCACATCAATGGGCGCCGGCTGTCCGAAATTGAGAACCTGGTCGACGATATCCGCGGGCTGAAAGAAGAACTGAAGCTCCGCAAACCGCGCGGGCAACTCCCGGCGCAGCATGGCGATGAGTTTTGCCGTGGGGGTGTGTTTTTCATTCAATGAAATCAAAATCTCGCCGTCCATCGGTCCCACCGTGGCCGAGTCGCTCAGGGCGATATTGATACCGCTATAGGGCAATCCAATGTTATCCAGCATCACATCGATTTGCTCGTTGCCGACGAGCTTTCGAATCTGCGACTCGACCTCGGCAAAGTACTGCTGAGTTTTCTCCAGCCTCGTTCCCGCAGGCGCCCTGACATGCAGGCGCATCTGCCCCGCGTCCACTTGCGGGAAGAAATCGCGTCCCAGCAGGGGAAACAGCAGCGCAGACACCACGATCAAGGCGATGAAAGCCGTCACGGTCAGACGCGCCTGAGAAAGTGCCCACGCCAGCGTATCGCGATAACGTTCCCGAAATCTCTCGAAACCCCGTTCAAATCCCGCTTGAAATCTAACCAGGGGATTCTTGGGACGGGCATCCTCTTTGGCCGGCGTGTGAGTGGGTTCTACCGAAAATTCATGCACCGCGCGACGCATCAAGTAATTGAAGAGCACCGGGACCATGGTGAATGACAGCGCCAGGCTCGCCAACAACGCGCCGATGACGGAGAGCGACAGCGGTGAAAACAGGTACTTTGCGGTGCCTTGAAGCAAAAACACCGGTACGAAGACGATGCAAATGCAAAGTGTGGACAAAAAGGTGGGTATCGCTACCTCGCTGGCGCCCACCACGATTGACTGATGCAGTGGTTCACGCATTGCGACGTGGCGCTCGATGTTCTCGATGACCACGGTCCCATTGTCGACGAGAATGCCGATCGCCAAGGCAAATCCGCCCAAGGTCATGGTATTCAGCGTCTGTCCGGTGAGATTGATGAACAGAACGGCCGTGATGATGGACAACGGTATCGCAGCGAGAATGATCACGGACAATCGGACATTGCCCAGAAACAAGATGATGACCAGCGCGGTCAGGGCGGCCGCCATACAGGCACTCAGAAGCACGCTGTTCAGCGCCCCCTTCACAAACACCGACTGATCGAACAGGGCCTTGACGGTTACATCCTTGGGCAAGACCTTTTTGATGTCGAGCAGAGCCGCACGTACGCCGTCGATGACGGCAAGCGTCGACACGCCGCCGGTTTTGCGAATCGTCATCAGCGCGCCGGGAGTTCCATTGACGGACACGGAATTCGTCTGAACCTGAAATCCGTCGTGTACATGTGCCACGTCGCGCATGAATACCGTTCGCCCGTCGACTTGCTTGATGGGAAAGGCATTGATGGTTTCGATGACATCCGGCGAGTTGTTCATGGCCAAGGTGTAATCCTTGTCCCCGATCTTCACGTCGCCCGCCGGCAAAATGACGTTCTGATGTTGTAAGGCGGAGCTCACATCCGATGCGGATAGGCCACGCGCCTGCAGGGCGGCCGAGTCCAGGTCAGCCATGATCACGCGCGGCTTGCCGCCGTAGGGATAGGGCACCTCTGCCCCGTGAACCACTGCGAGCGCGGGACGAATGATGTTCTGACCGAGGTCATTGAGCTTCGTGTCGGGGAGGGATTTACTGGAAAGGCTGAGCTGGATGATCGGCACATCGGTCGCGCCGTAGCGCAGTACCAGCGGCGGGGTGATATTCGGCGGCATGTACTTCAGCACCACGAGCGCGCTGCTGGCGAGCTGCGAGACGGCCCGCGTCACGTCAGCGCCTTCGTGAAGGTAGATCTTCTCCACCCCGACGCCTTCATAACTGATGGCCTCGATGCGTGAGATGTCGTCCACGAGCGAGGCGAGCTGCCGTTGGTGCAGCGTCAAAATGCGGTTCTGGATGTCACTGGCGCTCATCCCGTTGTAGGTCCAGACGACCGCCACCACCGGGATGTCGATTTCCGGGAAAATATCGATGGGCATTCGCAGTGCGGCTCCGATACCCATCAAGGTGATGAGAATCAGCGTGGCGACCACGGTGTAGGGACGCTTTAGCGCAATTTCGACGACGGACATAGCGCGCTCTGAATGATCATATAGGTCAGCGTAGAGAAGCGCTGCCGTGCATGCGAACGGCAAGCTCCGTTCTGGTATTGGCGTGCAGCTTGCTCATGATGCGGCTGACATAGTTCTTGACGGTCCCCTCCGCTAGAGCCATGGCCTGAGCAATTTGTCGATTGCTGGAACCATCCGTGATCAGCCGGAGAACCCGCTCCTCCTTGTCGGTGAGTTCCTCCGTCAAGAAATCATCGCCGATGGTCGCGGCAGCCGATTGACTCGCCGCCTGTTGACTGGCTGCCGGTTGATCGATCGTTGGACTGTACGAATTGCGAGCCCGCGCAAGATGCCTGAACTGATCCATCACTTTTCTGGCAATTTGAGGAGTGAGCCGCGATTCACCCCGGCGCAGTGCGCGAATGGTTTCCAACAATTCTTCCTCGCTGGCATCTTTGAGCAGATAGGCCTGCGCGCCCGCTCGAACCGCTTCGAAAACAGTTTCATCATCATCCAATGTCGTGAGCACCAATACCTGAGTACTCGGCTGCGCCAACCTGATTTCGCGCGTCGCGGCCACTCCGCCCTTGATCGGCATGTGAAGGTCCATGAGCACAACATCGGGGCGCAGAACGAGCGCCAGCTTGACCGCTTCGTCGCCATTGCTCGCTTGACCCACGCATTCCATGTCGGGCGCCATGGACAACAAGAGTGCCGTTCCCCTGCGGACCAGGGCTTGATCTTCCGCGATGACCACGCGAATCGCCGCGTGCTTGACGTCGGCAACCGTCGTCACTTTAGGAACCCGAAGAACTCATACAAATCATTGGGCGATGCTGCGCCGGCGGCAGTTCCGTTGTGAAGTGACTTTGGTCACTTTCGAGTAGTGACTTTCGACACTATTTTCCGTGCGGGCCCGCCGCTATGATTCCCGGAACCGACGATGGTTTACTAGGTCAAACTAACCGTGGCAAGACGGCATTGAAGCACGTCAAGGGTTCGGCACGATGAAACTGCTTTCCGCGGCGGGTCTGACCGGCCTGGCATTATTGGCATCGAGCGGGGCCGGTGCATATGAAGAGCGCGAAAAGGCCGCAGATCAGCAACTGAAGGACATTGTCGACAACGCGCTGAGCTCCGATCCTTACTTCTATGGGGCGCATGTGATCGCTTCCGTCGAGAACGGCAATGTCGTGCTGCGCGGGTTTGTGTTCAGCGATTGGGACTTGCGCGACGCCATTCGCATCGCCACCCGGGCCGCCGGCGGGAGGCGAGTGGTCGACGATCTGACCATCGAAGTCGGCGGACGCCGATAGCGGCAGGCGACGGCGGCAGGCGCCTTAAGCCTGGCGCTGATATTGGCCGATCGGTTCATTCCGAAAGGGGACGCGCGGCAAGCCTTTGCGGCTAAGTCCCTGTTTCCGTTACGCTGTCACAAAAACGTCACATTCCGACTCGATAATCGCCCTCACCCCGAGCCTTGAGGCAGAACGGCGCCTAAGGTGGGCAATTCAACTGGAGCGGCCATCAATGAAAATATATAAACGCCTTTTGATACTCGGCGTCGCAGCGTCGTTGAGCATTGCGGCTTCCGCCGCCGATATCTCGGGCGCCGGTGCAACATTTCCCTACCCGATTTACGCCAAGTGGGCGGATGCCTACAAGAAACTGACCGGTGTCGGTCTCAATTATCAGTCCATCGGGTCCGGCGGCGGCATCAAACAGATCAAGGCCAAGACCGTGACGTTCGGTGCGTCGGATATGCCGTTGAAACCCGACGATCTGAAGTCCTCGGGCCTGGTCCAGTTCCCGATGATCATCGGTGGTGTCGTGCCGGTCGTGAACATCAAGGGCGTGTCGCCGGGCCAATTGCATTTGGACGGCGCAACCGTAGCCAGCATCTACCTGGGCGATATCAAGGAGTGGAACGACCCGGCGATCAAGAAGCTCAATCCGAAGTTGACGCTGCCGAGCACGGCCATCGCGCCGGTGTATCGCTCGGACGGATCCGGCACGAATTTTCTGTTCTCAGACTATTTGTCCAAGTCGAGCCCTAAGTTTCAGTCCAACATCGGCGCCAACTCCTCGGTGCAATGGCCGGTGGGCATCGGCGCCAAGGGCAACGAGGGCGTGGCGAACATGACCACCCAGACCGACGGGGCCATCGGCTATGTCGAATATGCATACGCCAAGCAGAACAAGATGTCCTTCACCACGCTCACCAACAAGGCCGGCAATGCCGTAGCCCCGAGCACCGAGTCCTTCCAGGCCGCGGCGGCAACCGCCGATTGGGTGGGAGCGGATAGTTATTACCTCATTTTGACCGACCAACCCGGTGCGAAGAGCTGGCCGATCACCGGTGCGAGCTTCATTCTCGTGTACAAGCAGCCAGGTGATCCGGCGCCCGTCAACGAAGCATTGAAGTTCTTTGCGTGGGCTTACAAGGATGGCGCTACTATGGCGGCCGAGCTTGACTATGTACCACTGCCTGCAGCCTTGATCGTCCAGGTGAAGAAGACCTGGACTTCGCAAATCACTTCGGGCGGTCGCCCGGTGTGGAGCGGCCAGTAAGCGCGTCGTTGCGGATTAGCTAGCCAAGATTTAGGTGGTTAAGATACGGTCGAGCCCGATGGCCATGCCATCGGGTTCGACCTATTGGCTTATGGCGGGAGCGGAACTGACATCGTGGCGATCATAGATCCGGGACACGCCGCAAAGCAGCTGATTTTCGAGAGAATATTCCGCTCGGCCACATTCATCGCCGCGGTCTTGGTGCTGTTGATCTTAGGCGGTGTAGCCGTCTCGCTCGTGCGCGGCGCCGCGCCGGCACTGTCGCATTTCGGATTCTCATTCGTCTCGCGCGAGATTTGGAACCCGGTCACTGACCAGTTCGGCGCGCTGGCACCGATTTACGGTACCGTGGTGACCTCGCTCATCGCCATGGCCATAGCGGTGCCGACGGGATTCGGCATCGCCTTGTTCCTGACGGAGCTGTGTCCGCCCCTGCTGAAGCGCCCGATCGGCGTCGCCGTGGAGCTGCTGGCGGCGGTGCCCAGCATCATATTTGGGATCTGGGGTTTATTCGTCCTCGCGCCGGTGCTGCAGCGGCACGTGCAACCCTGGCTGATCCGCAATCTCGGCGACATTCCCGCCGTCGGTCATCTATTCAAAGGACCGCCTTACGGCATCGGCGTCCTGACAGCAGGAGTCGTGCTCGCCATCATGGTGCTGCCTTTTATTGCCGCCACCATGCGCGATGTCTTCGATACGGTCCCGCCGATGCTGAAGGAATCCGGCTACGGACTCGGCGCAACGACTTGGGAAGTCATTTGGAACGTGGTCGTGCCGCATTCGCGGGTGGGCATCGTCGGCGGGATCATGTTGGGGCTGGGGCGCGCGCTCGGCGAAACCATGGCGGTGACATTCGTCATCGGCAATGCGCACCGCATCAGTTCCTCCTTGCTGGCACCGGGCACGACCATTTCTTCGGCGATCGCCAACGAGTTCACCGAAGCGGTGGGAGACCTGTACACCTCTTCTCTCATTGCCCTCGGACTGTTGCTCTTTCTCATTACTTTCACCA
>Ga0193726_1001886_pt1 | contig 15206 bp, 19 predicted proteins | sample H2c1metaG_FD_144928 | JGI IMG/M metagenome (GOLD analysis project Ga0193726, IMG submission 144928) | Soil microbial communities from a riparian zone of the East river system, Colorado, United States - H2c1 | ecosystem: Environmental > Terrestrial > Soil > Riparian zone | place: USA: East River... | reverse complement strand
CGGAAACACTCAGGGCGTGGTCGGAATCTCAGATCTCAAGTTGTCGATGGCAGACAATTCGCTGCCGGGTTCGGTGGTGAGCTCGGAGAAGAACAATGTAAAGCTGGAGAGCGGCATGCTGATGCTCCTCAGAGTGAATCCCTAGTAACGGGTTTGTCACTAAAAGTGACTACAGGATTCACCGTATTGCTTGTGCCCGAGGAGGGGGGTAAGGTGGGTCACAGATCGCGGGCGGCCATGGGTTAGCGTCGGCCAGTTCGACATTCGACCCTCACGACCGTCCTTCTCCTCTCAACAGAAGTTCCGCATGTTACAAGAAGCCGGACTCGCAGGAGTCCGGCTTTTCTTGTCTGCGCAGATTGCAGGCAGAGACCGTTTCTTACTGAAACCATTGGTCAGAGGGGTAAACCCTCGCATCCCCCAGCCGTTCGACTGCTTCCCTTACTGGAAGTCGCTTCTCAGCGGGTGGTCGATAATAATGGCCCGGCCGTCGGTGAGCGCCTTGACCGAATGAGGGGCATTGGCGGGCACAATCGCGACCAGACCCGGCTTGGCGATCCGGGCCAGGTTGTCGATGGTGATCTCAAGCTCGCCTTCGATGACCTCATAGACCTCCTCCTGGGGATGGAAGTGCTCGTGGATGGAAGCACCGCGGGTGAAATCGTAGTGCGCGAATGTCATGCTCGAGGTATGGAAATAGCGTCCATACCAGCCCGGCAGGCGCTCAATGACATCGAGGCTGCGGGTATCAATAAACGGCATAGGGGCCTCGGTTCGACGAATCCTGGCACGCAACCGCGGTCTCAGAGGGAGGGTCTACTCGCTCCAGCGCTTGAAGACCAGCGCTCCATTGGTTCCGCCGAAGCCGAAGGAATTGGAAAGAGCATACTCGAACGTGGCTTTGCGGGCGCGATTGGGAACAAAGTCCATTGCGGCAGTTTCAGGCTCCTGATTCTCCAGATTGATGGTCGGAGGCAGAATCTGATCCCGCAGCGCGAGAACTGTAATGCCAGCCTCCAGACCGCCGGCTCCGCCCAGCAGATGTCCGGTCATTGATTTCGTCGAGCTGACGGGCACTCGATACTCTCCAAAAAAGTTCCGGATGGCATGAGCTTCCAGCGCGTCGCCAATTGGCGTGGAGGTGCCATGGGCGTTCACATAGCCGATATCGGCGGGCTTCAGCTTGGCATCGCGCAGGGCATTCTGCATGACGCGGAAGCCGCCTTCATGCTCGGGAGCAGGCTGGGTGATGTGATAGGCGTCGCCGCTCATTCCGTAGCCGACGATTTCGGCAAGAATTTTTGCTCCTCGACTGCGGGCAAACTCCAGCTCTTCCAGAATCATGATGCCGGCGCCTTCGCCCATGACAAAGCCATCGCGGGCGGTGTCCCATGGGCGGCTGGCCTTCTCCGGTTCATGGTTGCGTGTAGAGAGCGCGCGCATGGCGGCGAATCCACCCACGCCCATCGGCGTGATGGCGGCCTCGCTGCCACCGGCGATCATGGCGTCAGCGTCACCGTGGTGAATGATGCGGAAAGAATCGCCCAGGGAATGTGCGCTGGTGGTGCATGCCGTAGCCGTGGCTTCGTTGGGTCCCTTGGCGCCGAAGCGCATGGAGACATGCCCGGCCGCAAGATTCACGATGGCCGCGGGAATGAAGAAAGGTGAAATCTTGCGCGGGCCGCCATGGATGAGATTGAGGTGTTCGCGTTCAATGATATCGAACCCGCCGATGCCCGAACCGATGTGAACACCGACTCGTTCGGAGATTTCCGGCGTCACTTTTAAGCCTGAGGACTTCATGGCTTCATCCGCGGCGCCAAGCGCCAGGTAGATGAAGCGGCCCATCTTCTTCACTTCTTTCTTCTCGACAAACTGCAGCGGGTCGAAGTTCTTGACCTCGGCGGCGATTTGGCAGGCGTACTGCGAAGTGTCAAAGTGCGTGATCTTGCCCACGCCGCTCTTGCCGGCGAGCAGGTTCTTCCACACCTCTTCCGTGGTATTTCCCACACCGCAGACCAGGCCAATCCCGGTGACAACGACCCTTCGTTCCAACCTACTTGCCGCCTTTCGAGTGCTTGCCGATATAGTCGATCGCATCCTGCACGGTGCGAATCTTCTCCGCATCTTCGTCAGGGATCTCGATTTCGAAGGCCTCTTCAAAGGCCATCACCAGTTCCACGGTGTCCAGCGAGTCGGCCCCAAGGTCGTCCACGAACGAGGCGCTGTTGGTGACTTCCGCTTCGTCCACTCCCAACTGTTCCACAATGATCTGCTTTACTTTTTCGTCAACGGCTGCCATGTTTCTCCTCGCTGTACACGTTTTTGGGGATGAGAATTCAAAACTTGCCGGGACAACTGACGCCTGCAGACGTTCCATATCGCGGGACAAGACGGGGCGATCAGTTCTCCAGCCGGGAAAATCCGGCGCCATAAAGATTATTTACTAACCTTTGCGCGCTTGTCGATGTAGTCAATTGCGTCCTGCACGGTGCGGATCTTTTCCGCGTCCTCGTCAGGGATTTCGAGACTGTAGGCTTCTTCAAGAGCCATCACCAGCTCGACCTGGTCCAATGAGTCCGCTCCCAAATCGTCCACGAACGAGGCGCTGGGGGTGACTTCGCTTTCATCCACGCCCAACTGCTCGCCGACAATCTGCTTGACCTTTTCTGCGCAGTCTTTCTTTGCTTCAGTCGCCATAAAACCTGCCTCCTGGGAGTGCAAAAGCGGAACAGTTAGTGTACTGGGCTGGATGAAGTGGTGTAAAGGAGCCCCTCGGCCGTGGAGCCGAAACAACGCGCTAGCCGCGATGCGGCGGCAGCATGAAAGCCCACGCCGCACGCGGAAGAAATTGAAATCGAGAAGCCCGGCCGGAGCGAAAGATCGTTTCTTGACCTGCTTGAGGGAGGCGGAGGCCTGCGAGCGCGAACAGAATGCGATACCGCTCATCGAACCCGTATCCCGTGCTCGCCGGTAAAACCGGCCATTTCCGGACCACGATGCTCGGTGTTAGGTTCGCTGCCCGCCGGTTTTCAGGAAAGCGACGACGAAGAGCAAACCAAGCAGCAAGTCGCTGGCGGCAAACATCAAATCCCCGCGAGACATGCGGTTCTGCAGAACAAGAGCCACGACCGCGGTCCCGTAACTGAATTTTTCAACCATGGAAGGGACCATCAGAGGCCGATAACGAACCGGATCGGTGGCGATCACACAGAATGCGAATTGCCAGGCGAGCCCGATGCCGACGAAGCCATAATAAAAGCCAGGATGCGTAATCGCCGGCGGATCGTTGCGGCTGATGATGTCAAACAGGAAATAGAGCGGGGCGAGTACCAGCACACCCCACACGCCTGCAATCCAAAATATAATTTTTGCAAATTTCATGGTCTGTCAATCTCGGGCAATGCCTTTCTTTCTTTGCGTCCTGGTGGAATTCCCGGCGCGCTTGGCGGTTCAGCGCTCTTGCGCAAAGCTCGCCGGGAAGGGCTGCAAAGCTCTCTAAGGCCACCGGAGCCGAATTTCCGGGGATCTCACCATCCGCCTACTTCGCTTTTTGCGCCGCGATCCACCGGTCAACTCGTTCCTCGAGCATATCGAGTGGCAACGCCCCGCCATTCAGAATTTCATCATGAAAAGCCCGAATGTCGTACCGGCTGCCCAGTTCGGTTTTCGCACGCTCGCGAAGTTTGAGGATCTCAAGCTGCCCCAACTTGTAAGCCAGCGCCTGCCCGGGCCACGCGATGTAGCGGTCGGTCTCGGCCTGCAAATCCGGTTCATCCTGGGAAGTGTGTTCATGGAAGAAGTCGACCATCTGCTGCCGCGTCCAGTGCTGGCTGTGCACGCCGGTATCGACAACCAGCCGCACAGCGCGCAGCATTTCATCGGAAAGGCGACCATAGTCTGAGTAAGGATCCTGATAAAAGCCGAGTTCCTTGCCCAGGCTTTCGGAGTAAAGGGCCCAGCCTTCGATGTAGCCGGAATTCCCGCCCTGCTGGCGGAAAGCCGGCAGTTCGGGCAAGGTCTGCGCGATGGCAATCTGCATATGGTGCCCCGGGATGCCCTCATGATAGGACGTCGACTCGACCGAAAGCAGCGAGCGGTGGGCGTAATCGCCCGTGTTCACATAAATAATCCCGGGACGCGTGCCGTCAGGGGTTCCCTGGAAATAACTCGCCCCGGCGGCCTCCTTCTCCCGAAACTTTTCCACGGCTCGCACTTCCACCCCGGTTTTGGGCAGAATTCCGAAGAGTTTTGGCAGTTGCGGTTCCATGCCAGCGATGTAGCTGCGGTATTTCTCTAGGATTTGTTCCCCCGACGTGGGAATCAATTTCGGATTGGTCTTGAGCGAAGCACGAAAACTCTTCAGATCGGAGAAACCCAGGTTCTTGGCGATGAGCAGTTGCTCGCCTTCAATGCGGGCAACCTCCTTCAAGCCAATTTCGTGGATGGTCACCGGATCCAGGTCGGTTGTAGTCAACTGTCGGATGTCAAAGCGATACAGTGCGTCGCCGCCTGGCAGCGCCCAAATGCCATGGTCGGTACGGCCTTTCGGAGCGTATTCGGTGGCGAGGAAATCCGCGAGCCGGTGGTAAGAGGGCCGAACTTCATTGTCGATCGCCGCCACGATCGCGTCATGCAGGCGCTTGTGATCGGCGGCGGGGACAGTGTCCGGAAAATGAGCCACGGGCTGTCCGAAAACGCTGGCCTCGCCTGCGGGGGCCGCGATCGACTTGCATTGGTCCACGGTTTTTTCCAGCAGAAACCGTGGAGGCATCAATCCATCCTTTTCGCCCTGCCTGAGGATTTCGATCACCTGCTCAAACGCTTGCGGGACCAGATGCAGGCGGTTGAGGTAATCCTCGTAGTGTTTGGTCGAGTCGAAAGGGATGGCCGCCACAAATTGCGCGAGTTGAAGATGAACCCCATTGAACTGGTCGACCGGCATTTCGTAGAGCTTGAGATCGATGGCCTCAATCCGCTGTTTCAGATTTCGCAACATCAGCGCGCGATTGAGCTTCTCCTGCTCGGGGAACCCGGTGTCATCGACAGCTTCAAAGCGCGCGCTCCAGAGCTGGGAGTCCTGTTTTTGCTGCTGCACATGCGCGAGCGAACCATCGCTCCAGTGGTCGTTGTAGCGATAGTCGCCGATGGCGGTGGCCTGCTCGGGGCTTTCTTTCAACTCATATTCCCACTCGTCGGCAATCAGTTGTTTAAGCTGCTGGCGGCGGGCGTCGAGGGGATGGATGTCTGCGGCGTGAACCAGTGCCGCTACTGAGAAAGAGAAGGCTGCAATCAGAACCCAGGTGGTGCAAGGTAACAACTTCATTCATCCTCCGGCGGAGTCAAGATCTGAAGCGCGATGGTCGCAAGAGAAATGCCCCCGGGAGCGCGAAGAATCACGCATGTTTTTTCTTCGCAACCTTCCGCCCTCGGGTCTTTCGCAATTTTTGCGGTGAAAAAGCCTTGCGATTCGGAACGAAACCAATCCCGCGAATTAATATACCTGTTTGACGTTTCAGGCTCTCAAATGTGATCTGCCGATATGGCCTGGGGGGGAGCAGGCCTTCCGCGGCCTGCGCCATGACTGCTGTTGGACCAGGGCTTTGGTCGCACCGGTCCCCGGTTCTAGTTCACCACGATGTCGGCGATTCTCACCGCATCGGCGCAGGCGCGCACGTCGTGGGTGCGGATGATGTGAGCTCCCTTCAGAATGGCCGAGGTTTCCGTGGCCAACGTTCCATAGAGCCTTTCCGGCAGAGCTGCGTCTTTGCCGTCGCGGGCCAGCGCTCGTCCAATAAATCCCTTGCGCGACACCCCCACCATCAGCGGATAGCGCAGTTGGTGAAACTCCTTCAAAGCGCTTAGCAGCGGGTAGTTTTCCTCCATCCGCTTGCCAAAACCAAAGCCCGGATCGAGCACAATCCGCTCCCGTTTTACGCCCGCCATCAGGGCGGTGTCGGCCCGATCACGCAACTCACGTTTCACCTGCACCACAATGTCCGCCGCCGGCGCAAGGGCTGCCCATTCTTCCGGTCGTCCGCGCGTGTGCATCAGAATCGCTCCGCACTTCAAAGCTGCCAGGGTTTTGACCATCTGCCGGTCCCAGAGAAACCCGCTCACGTCATTGACGATTTCAGCCCCGGCTTCCGCCGCGGCACGGGCCACGCCCGATTTGTAAGTATCCACGGAGATCACTGCATCCGGCCGCCCCTGCTTGAGTGCGGTGATGACTGGAATGATGCGATCCAATTCTTCCTGTTCGCTGAGCGGTTGTTTTTCATGGGCGGGGGACTGCTCATTTCCAGGCTGCTCCGTGAACCCCACCTTGGATCCCGGACGCGTCGATTCCCCCCCGACATCAATGATATCGGCTCCATCGCGGAGCAGCTGCAGGGCGTGCTCAACCGCGCGATCCCGGTCAAAATGCAAGCCCCCGTCGGAGAACGAATCCGGGGTCACATTCACGACGCCCATGATGAGCGTGCGCTTCCCCAGCTTCAAAATGCGAGATCCGAGATTCCATTCCACAACCGGGCGCATGCCGCCGATTCTAAACCCCCGGGACCCCATGACGGAGAGGCAGCCGCTTCCTCCGCCCGGCCGAAGCGCGTTTTCCCCCGGGGTGGACGGGCCTTAGGCGAATTCTTGCCCCAGAATTGCCCAATTCCCGGTGCTACAATCAACTAGCCATGCGCCGGGCGCCACTTCCAGTGCGGATGCTTCTCTGTTTTGCCCTGGCGGCACAACTGCACGCCGCTTCCCCGAAGCCGCTCGACAAGCGCATCGCCGCGGTACTCTCCGATCGCGACCTCGCCCGCGGTTTCTGGGGCATCGAAATCGTCTCCCTTAGCAGCGGCAAGGTCCTGTATTCTGAAAACGCAGAAAAACTTTTCACCCCCGCCTCCAATACCAAACTCTTTACCACTGCCACAACCCTGGCGATGATCGGACCGGAATATCAATTCCGCACCACGGTTGAAACCAATGGCTCGCTCGACAAGCACGGACGCCTGACCGGCGACCTGGTGTTGGTGGGTCGCGGCGATCCCAATCTTTCCGGACGCGAGCTTCCGTATGCATTGCATACCCAGCGCAACGATCATCCCATCGAAGTGCTGGAGCATCTAGCCGATGAGTTGGTGCAGAAGGGCGTGAAGTACGTGGATGGCGACATCGTCGCCGATGATTCCTACTTCGCCTTCGAGCGCTACGGCGAAGGTTGGAGCCAGGACGATCTCGTCTGGGCGGATGGCGCCCCGGTCTCGGCTCTCACCATCAACGACAACGTCATCTTCGTCAATATCCTGCCCGCCGATCGAGTGGGAGACCGCGCCTTCGTGAGCATCACGCCCTTCGCCGATTATTACCGGATGGACAACCGCGTCCTCACCACGCCGGTAGGCACGGGGCGCAAGATCTTCATCAATCGGGAACCGGGCTCGACCGTGCTCACGCTGTGGGGAAATATTTCGGCGGATGATCGGGGGGCCAATGAAGGCCTGGCCATCGAAGACCCCGCAGAATTTGCCGCGGGGCTTTTTCGCCAGCTTCTGGAAATGCGCGGCATCGCGGTGTACGGCAGGCAGCGCACTCGCCACACCGAACTCGCAAGTCTTTCCACGTTGACGGTAACGGCTCTGGCACCCGCCCGCGGCGGTGACGAGCCATCCCGCTCCTTGCAGATCCAGCCGCTGGTGCTGGGCAGCTACCAGTCGAAACCATTGATCGAAGACATTCGAGTCATTAACAAGGTCAGTCAAAACCTGCACGCCGAAATACTGCTGCGGTTGTTGGGCCGTGAAAAGGGCAATGCAGGCAACGTCGAAGGCGGACTGGAAGTGGTACGCGGCTTCCTGAACCAGGCCGGAATCCCCAGCGACCAGTACGTTTTTTACGACGGCTCGGGTCTCTCGCGGCAGAATTTGGTGACGCCGCACGCCATCGTGATGCTTCTCCGCTTTGCTGCGAGCCAGCCCTGGGGCGCAAGCTTCAAAGAAACCCTGCCGGTTGCGGGCGTCGACGGCTCTCTTTCTGATCGCTTCAATAACATCGATGTGCAGGGACGCGTGCACGCCAAGACCGGCTCGCTGGGCGGTGTCAAGACCCTTTCCGGATACGCCACCACCGACCGCGGCGAAGCGGTCGCGTTCTCCATTCTCTCCAACAACTCCAACCTGTCGGTAAAACGCATCACCGACGCCATCGACAGCATCGTCGGCGAAGTTCTCCACGACGGCCCACGGAAGAAGTAAAAAATCGGCGCCAGGCTTCGCACGGGGGGCGGCCACGCGGGAAAATGGGGTTTACGGATCAATCCAACCGATTGACGCCAGCTCAAACCGGGTCCGGAGGAGCGGGACGGGAAAGCCCAGCAGGGAGAATACCGGTAAGATCGATGCCGACCACTGCGCGCGCCCCGTCCGTCGTAACCTGAGAGGCCAGCCCTACCCCGGCATCCTCTTCGCCTGCCGCTCCTGCATGGCCCGGATCGCGCCCCGTCCGGTTCCATTCGGCGGCTTGCGCGTTCCTTCCAATAAATCTTTCAGGACCACTGCGTTGTTGTGCTCCTCATCCTTCGAAGCAAACAACAGCGTCAGCGGTTTCTTCTGATTGGCCAACCGGTAAAGTTCTCTGAGCGCCCCGTCCGCTTCGGGATTGAACAATTCTTTGAAATACTGCTTGCGGAAGGTAAGCCACGCGTGGGGACGCGCGTGGAACCAATGCCGCAATTCATCCGAAGGCGCCAACTCGCGCAACCAGGAATGGATGGCGGCTCGCTCCTTGCTCAAACCCCGTGGCCATAACCGGTCCACCAACACCCGTGTCCCGTCGGTGCGGACGGCCGGTTCATAGACCCTCTTGACTGCGATTCGTTTGACCTTCGGTGGCATGGATTTGCTCTATCATTGTACGTCCAGACGAGATCGTGATGCTTGTCCCCTCCTCCAAATCCCGGCAGTTTTTCCAGGGACGGTTCGGGCTGTGCCTCTGTCTCTCGATGGTGAATGTATTTCTGTTCGCAGCCTGCGACGTCGAGCGCCGCAAAAGCGACGCCGAACTGGGCCTCACCCCGAAACAAGCCGCCGGACGCCGCATTTACGATGGTGAGTGCGCCCGCTGCCACGAACCCTACTCTTCTCGCGGCAAACAGGGACCGGGGATGAAAGACGTTTTCAAGAACCCGTATCTTGAGCTGAGTGGCCTGCCGGCCAACGACGCCCGCGTCACCGACATCGTCCGCATGGGCCGCGAAAAAATGCCCGGCTTTGGACAGGTACTCAATCCATCACAGATCGATGACCTGCTGGCCTACTTGCACACCCTCTGATCGCAAGATCGGCGGGCGCGTGCGCATCAAGTTCCGGAGGTTCGATCGCTCAATCGGAGTCATCAGCGCGTCCCCGGTCTCTCAGGGCTTGCTGACCAACCGGGGAACGCCTGCTTGGCATCTCGCGCCAGACAGAGTAAAAACGTTGTGTGCTCAAGCTGCAGCACATTGGCGCGGGCAAGGTGGGAACGGCCAGACCCACCAATGTCACCAAGAATGCTCAATGGATTGAGGAGGCCATCGATCGTCCATTGCTGGCTAAGGTGCAGGAGAAACTGCGTCCCATTCAGGACGAAACCTGGATTGTAGGCAAGCCAGAGAACAACTGACCGCCATGCCCAACGAATTCATCGACGCACATCATCACCTCTGGAAGTATTCGCAGGAACAATATCCGTGGATGCTTGCAGGGATGGAGGGGATTCGGCGGGATTTTCTGATTCCCGAGCTTCAGTCGGCGACCCAAGAAGCAGGAATCAATGGAACTGTGGCCGTTCAGGCCCGCCAGACGATTGAGGAGACCAAGTGGCTTCTGGATTTGGCTCGCACAAACCGCCTGATACGCGGCGTGGTTGGCTGGGTTCCGCTCATTGGCGCCGACGCCGCTGCGCAGCTGGAAGCCTTAGCCGCGGATGCAAACCTGAAGGGTGTTCGTCATGTCCTTCACGATGAATCTGACGATTTCTACATGCTTCGCGACGACTTCAATCGCGGCGTTTCGCGGCTCAAGGAATTCGACCTGCGATACGACGTTCTAATTTTTGAGCGACACCTCTCCCAAACAATTCAATTCGTCGACCGCCATCCCAATCAGCTGTTCGTGGTTGATCACATGGCAAAACCCCGCATCAAAAATCAAGTTCGCTCTCCCTGGCAAGAGTTAATCAAGCAGTTGGGAGAGCGTGAAAATGTGTATTGCAAGCTCTCTGGAATGGCGACCGAAGCGGATTGGAGCCACTGGATCGAGAGCGATCTCCGGCCTTATTTTGACGTCGCTCTAGCTGCCTTCGGACCGAAGCGACTCATGTTCGGCTCTGACTGGCCGGTGGTCCTGGTGGCTTGTGGTTACAAACGTTGGGTCGACACGGTTCGTTCCTGGATTTCCGAATTGTCGACGGCAGAGCAACTGTCCATTATGAGCGGCACCGCGAAATTGGTCTACTCGTTGTAGGGGCCAGCAGGAGACACCGGAATGGACGCAGACGAGCAAGCCAACTCCAATGTCGGACTTCGTTTATTCCTTCCGGGGGCTGCTAGCAGCCGCAGCCCTTACCGGCTTCGCTGACGCGATTGCTTCGATGCACGCGAGCACGGACCCCGTATTCCGGGATCACCCCATGCGAAATTTCGGGAGTTGCAACTCGGGAGTGTCTGACCCGAAGGATGGCTACGTGGCGAACTGGTGAAGCAAGAGTATTTCGTGCAGGCTGCGGAAGATTCTTTGACAGGCGTAAAGTTAGCGGCAAAGCCAACAACCGCGGCCCAGTAAGCCGCTCGAACGTTGCACTCGTCGAGGTTGACCGTCTACAATCTCGGTGACGTAATAGCGAACGTGAAATGTCCCGTGTCCTTGAAGACGTGCCTCGCTGGTATCGGCCCATGTTGCACTCCAGACAGCTTCATGCTAGCCGTTAATGCAACGTCAGTGCAGCGAATCTTTGGTAGTCGTGTCGTAAGTTGTTGTAAATAAACGATGGCGGCGTAGCTCAGGTGGCTAGAGCGACGGTCTCATAATCCGTAGGTCCGTGGTTCGAGTCCACGCGCCGCCACCAATTAAATCAACAACTTCCGAGGGGATCGCGGTTTCATTCTCATAGCCATGTTGCGCCTGGGTTGCGGATTGTTGCGGTCTTGTTCCGTCCGCTGGTTTCGCGATGTCGTCCAATCGATCCACAAAGGAAATGTTTGCGCCGGGGATCAGGTGATCTGCTCCCCTCTTTCCGAACAAAGCTGAGTATGATTTCAGCGAACGAAAGGGGAAGCGGAATGTCGAAGAGCAGGCACACAGAGGCGCAGATGATCGGGGCGCTAAAGCAGTTGGAGGCGGGGCGCAAGGTAGAAGACGTGGCGCGAGAAGTGGGGGTATCGAAGCACACGATTTACGCCTGGAAGGCAAAGTACGGTGGGATGGATGTGAGCCAGGCGCAGGAAGCAAAACAGTTGCGCGATGAGAACACGAAGCTGCGGAAGTTGGTAGCGGATCTGAGCCTGGACAAGGAAGCATTGCAGTCGGTGATCCGAAAAAACGGCTGGAGCTCGTAGCCATGAAGGCGGCTATCGGGCAAATACGGAAAGAGTACGCCTTCAGCGAACGGCGGGCATGTGGCCTGCTGGCCATGGCGGTAACGACCTATCGTTATCGATCGCTGCGTTCGGATGAACCGTTACGGACGCGGCTGGTGGAGTTGGCACGGGAGAAGCCGCGCTTCGGGTATCGGCGGCTCCATATCTTGCTGCGTCGCAGGGGAGAAGGGGTGAATCACAAGCGCCTACATCGGGTGTATCGCGAGGCCGGGCTGAGCCTTCGGCGGAAAAAGCGGAAGCACTGTATGCGCGAGGGAAAGCCGCTGCTGGCGCGGACTTCGGCGAACCAGGAGTGGGCGCTGGACTTTGTGCATGATGCCGTGAGTTGTGGACGAATGATCCGAGTGTTGAGCGTGGTGGACGCCTACACGCGGGAATGCTTGGCGTTGGAAGTCGACACGAGTTTCGCAAGCCGGAGGGTAACGCGAGTGTTGGATGGGATTGTGGGAGAGCGCGGGCGGCCCTTAGCGATACGCTGCGACAACGGACCAGAGCTCACCAGTCGGCATTTCCTGGCATGGTGTGTAGAGCGACAGATCGAGTTAGTGCACATTCAGCCGGGAAAGCCGACGCAGAACGCGCATGTCGAAAGCTTCCACGCGCGCCTGCGAGAAGAGTGTTTGAACGTGAGCTGGTTTCAAAATCTGTTCGATGCGCGGCGGAAGATCGCGGCGTGGCGGAAGGATTACAACGAGGAGCGTCCGCACAGCAGCTTGGGATACCGAACACCGAAAGAGTTTGCTGCCCAGGCTGCCAGCTTCTACAGAGCTGAACTGGGGCAAGAGGCCTCAAACGCCAGCCCCTTGCCCCAGACCCCCATCCCCCGCTCAATCAGGAGATGGAACGCAAAGATCTTGTCGTATGCTTAAGTGAACGAAAGCAGGGGGCAGATCACAGGTGCCCGTAAGTGTCGACTGTGACCTGAATTGAGCTATGCCCGAGCTGCTCTTTCACGTACACGATGGAGGCTCCACTTTGGATCAAAAGGGATCCGAAAGTATGTCTGAGATCGTGGAACCCGATCTTCCGCAGTCCAGACTTCGTTAGCACTGGCTGAAAGTATCGATGATACAAATTGTCTGGGTCGAGAATCGTTCCCGTCGATGACAGGAATACGAGTTGGTCTGAAATGTTCGCGTTGCCACCCTGGAACGCGCTGAGCAGTCGCGATCGCGAAGGTCGAGTAACTCCCTTCTGAGTTCGCGGGACAAATCCACGCGCCTGCTCTTCTTGCTCTTGGTCGTCGTGTGCTCTCGACGAACATAGTTGTGCTGAACCAGGATGAACCGGTTTGGATCCATATCGTTCTTCCCGAACTGGATGTCGCCCCCTTTGCAACGCGACCAATTCGCCACGGCGCAAACCGGCTCGCACTGCCACTAGGAAGAGAGCGTGGTATTCAGGACAAACGGTTTCAGCGGCCTCGGGTAGAGGCTGGACTTCTTGGGTCGTTAAAGATACACCCTTAACTTCTGTACCGGTCGCTGAACGCGTAAACCGACCGATTCGAGCGGCGGGATTCGATTCCAATATGTCATCATGAAGCGCGTTCGAGATTCTCGAAAGAGCGCTCTGACGTAGCCCCCGGAAACTGGACCGCCTAGAATGTGAGTTTCTCCCGAACCCAAAGGAGAGGAGAACCGGCATGAAGGGCACGCGACATAGCGAAGAACAGATCATCGCCATCCTGAAGCAAGGCGAGGCAGGATTGACGACGGCGGAGTTATGCCGACAGCACGGGATCACCGAACAGACTTACTACCGCTGGAAGGCGAAGTACGGCGGGATGGACAGCGGCGAAGCGAAACGGCTGAAGCATCTGGAAGACGAGAACCGGAAGCTGAAGCATGTGGTGGCGGAATTGACGCTGGATAACCGGGCGTTGAAAGACGTGCTGTCAAAAAACTTCTAGCGCCTGCGGGACTTCGGGCAGCCGTGAGCTATGTCGAGGTCGAGTACCAGATGAGCGAGCGGCACGCCTGCAGGCTGATGGGATTGGGACGATCGACGCATCGCTATCGGGCGCAGAAAGCGGAGCGGGACCGCGAACTGCGAACCCGCTTGAAAGAGTTGGCGGCCAGGCGCATGCGGTTTGGCTATCGGCGACTGACGGCGATGCTGGTGCGGGAAGGGATACAGGCCAATCACAAGCGGGTGTACCGGTTGTATCGCGAGGAAGGTTTGGCGATGAGGATCCGGCAACGGCGGCGGATCCAGTGGAATGGGGTGGTAACGAGCGCAGCCGCTACCAGGCCGAATGAACGTTGGTCGATGGATTTCGTAAATGATTGGGTAAGCACTGGGAAGGTAATTCGGATGTTGACGCTGGTGGACCATTGCACGCGGGAATGTCCGGCCATCGAGGTCGATACCTCGCTGGGCGGATTGCGAGTGCGGCGCGTGCTGGATCGGGTCGCGAGTGAGCGAGGACTGCCGAAAGCCATCGTGCTGGACAACGGACCGGAATTTCGCGGTCGGGCGCTGGCGGCATGGAGCGCAGAACGCGGTGTGAGGCTGGAGTTCATCCAACCCGGCAAGCCGGTACAGAACGCCTATGTAGAAAGCTTCAACGGCCGGCTGCGAGATGAATGCCTGAACGCGAACTGGTTCACCAGTCTGAGCGATGCACGGCGCAAGATCGAAACCTGGCGGCAGGATTACAACCAGCGACGTCCGCACAGTTCGCTGAACTACTTGCCGCCCGCAGAGTTTGCACGAACACGAGCGGAGATACAGGCATGAGAAAAGCTAGTACAAGGCTGCTGGAGCAGGGGACTCAAACGCCGTCCCCTGCTCCAGACCTCATCCCCGCTGAAACATCAACTGAGAAACTTACATTGGGATTGGCACAGCAGACGGGGGCACTTCAGCTCAGTATGGCGTTGAGTTCTGAAACCATTGATTTCCTTAAGATGAAATGAGACGTTGATTTCAACAGCATTAACGTTCAGGTCTCCACCAGATGTTCTGATTTCGTAACGATTCCCGCAACACCAAGAAATCCACAGACCACTGCTCTAAATTGCCTCGGAAAGACAAAATTCAAATTTCACTGGGCCTCGTTCGTTTCTACTCCATTTAGCTAATCGATACGTACGTTTATACCCTTGAACTTCAAATGTTGAACAATCACTGAGGACTATGATGAGTTGTCGGCGTCTAATTGCGATCGAAACGCTGCTTGCTATTTGCTTCTGTATCCTGCTTTTATCATGTGCAAGCCATGACCGTTCAATACAGAATGGTCAAGATTCCGCTGGTGCGAACATGCAGAACTTAGAGAATCCGAAATACGATTTTGAGCGAGATTCTGCGAGCACAGAAAGGATTCGGGCCAACATCGCGAACGTTAAGATTGGCGACTCCTCAGACCAAGTACTCCAGCTGCTCGGTCCCGCCACTTCGGATTTAACGGTTAGTCCAAAGACTCCGGAACAGAAGTGGAAATATCGAGTGCTTCGATACGACATCAAACGATTGACCTCAGGCGCGACTAACGGAAAGTACGACCAAGTGATCGTCTTCAACTTTGATGAAAATGATCACGAAAAACTGTTCAGCGTTGATTCAACTG
>Ga0193726_1001885_pt1 | contig 15210 bp, 11 predicted proteins | sample H2c1metaG_FD_144928 | JGI IMG/M metagenome (GOLD analysis project Ga0193726, IMG submission 144928) | Soil microbial communities from a riparian zone of the East river system, Colorado, United States - H2c1 | ecosystem: Environmental > Terrestrial > Soil > Riparian zone | place: USA: East River... | reverse complement strand
GGCGCATTCAACAATCCACACGACGGTCTCGCACCGGAAATCGTGCCGATCTACGACGACAAGGGCAATCTCTACAAGGACGACGACGGCGTGCGCAAGGACTCCACGGCCGAGAACCTGGCGAAACTCAAACCCTTTTTCGACCGGAAATACGGCAACGTCACCGCCGGAAATTCCTCGCAGATCACCGACGGCGCGGCGTGGCTGGTGCTCGCGACCGACGAGGCGGTGAAACGCCACGGTCTGAAGCCGCTCGGCCGCATCGTGGATTCGCAATGGGCGGGCCTCGACCCGGCGCAGATGGGACTCGGACCCGTCCACGCCTCGACGCCGATCCTCAAGCGTCACGGCCTCAAGCTCAACGATCTGGATGCCTGGGAAATCAACGAGGCGTTCGCCGCCCAGGTGCTCGGCTGCCTCGCCGCCTGGAAGGAAGACAAATATTGCCGCGAGGAACTGGGCCTCGAGGGCGCGATGGGTGCACTCGATCCGGCGAAGCTCAACGTGGACGGCGGCGCCATCGCCCTCGGCCACCCGGTGGGCGCCTCCGGTGCTCGCATTGTGTTGCATCTGCTGCACACGCTCAAGCGCGCAAAGGCAGGCAGCCCCGCGCAAAGGCCGCGGCGCGGCATGGCCTCGATCTGCATCGGAGGAGGCCTCGGCGGCGCGATGCTGGTCGAGGCGCTGTAAGTCCGTCGTCCCCGCGAAAGCGGGGACCCGGCAGCGTGGAAAAGTTGCCGTGTGTATACATTTTGGCGAGCAAGCGCAACGGCACTCTCTACATCGGGATAAGCAGTGATCTGGTCAAACGCGTTTACGAGCACAAAAATGGGCTTGCCGACGGATTTACAAGGAAGTATCACGTTCACTCTCTCGTATAATTTCGAACAGCACGAGGAAATGAACGCAGCGATCACTCGTGAAAAACAGATCAAGAAATGGAACCGCGCGTGGAAACTAGAATTGATCGAGACGAACAATCCGGAGTGGAAAGATCTTTACGAAGATATCATCTGACTTCGGATCGTCTGGCTGGATTCCCGCTTTCGCGGGAATGACAGGACGAGATTGCGCAGGAATGACAGGGCGAGACCGACATGGCTGAAAATTACCGGAACTGGAAACTCGAGACCGACCGCGACAATATCGTCTGGTTGTCGTTCGACAAGCCGGATGCGTCGGCCAACATTCTTTCGGCCGAGGTCATGTCCGAGCTCGACCGTATTCTCGATGAGCTGGGCGCGAAAATTCCGCGCGGACTGGTGATCCGCTCCGGAAAAGATTCCGGATTCATCGCGGGCGCCGACGTCGAGGAATTCACCAAGCTCAAGGACGCCGACGACGTGATGCGCCTGGTGAAGCGCGGCTGGGACCTGTACAACAAGCTGGCCTCCCTGCCCTGCCCGACGCTCGCCCTGGTGAACGGCTTTTGCATGGGCGGCGGGGTGGAGCTCGCGCTCGCCTGTCGCTATCGCGTGGCGGTGGATCAGCCCGGGACGCGCTTCGCGCTGCCCGAAGTGATGCTCGGCATCCTCCCCGCCTGGGGCGGCGTCATGCGCCTGCCGCGCCTCGTCGGGCCGACGGCGGCGCTCGACATGCTGCTCACCGGCCGCTCCGTGGACGCGCGCCGGGCGAAGCGCATGGGACTGGTGGACGTCGCAGTTCCGCCGCGCATCCAGGAAAACACCGCGCGCATGATGGTGCTCGAGGCGCCCCGCCTGGGAAAACCGCCTTTCTTCCAGTGGCTCATGAGCTCGGCGCTGTTGCGTCCCCTCGTGGTCTCGATGGCGAGAAAACAGGTCGCATCCAAGGCTTCGCCGGACCACTACCCGGCGCCTTACGCGATCCTCGAGCTCTGGAAGAAATACGACGGAGATCCTTTCGCACCGCGAGCCGAGGACCCGGCATCGGTCATCGGGCTCCTGGAGGGCGACACGGCGCGCAACCTCATCCGCATCTTCTTCCTCCAGGAGCGCATGAAGTCGCTCGGCAAGGGGAGCGATTTCAAGGCGAAGCACGTTCACGTCGTCGGCGCAGGCGTCATGGGCGGAGACATCGCCGCCTGGTGCGCGATGCGCGGACTTACAGTGACGTTGCAGGACCAGTCGCCCGAGCGCCTCGCGCCCGCGATGAAGCGCTCCGCAGAGCTCTTCAAGCGGCGGCTGCGCGACAAGTCCAAAATCCGGGACGCGCTCGACCGCATGATCCCCGACGTCGCCGGCGACGGAGCTCGGCGGGCGGACGTCATCATCGAGGCGATCTTCGAGAACCTCGAGGCCAAGCGCGATCTCTTCGCGAAGCTCGAGGCGGCGGCGAAGCCCGACGCCCTCCTCGCTTCGAATACCTCGAGCCTGAAGCTCGCCGACATCGGCGCCCATCTGCGCAGGCCGTCGCGCCTGGTGGGGATCCACTTTTTCAACCCGGTGCCGCAACTGCAGCTGGTCGAGATCGTTTCGAGCGCGGGCACGGACCCGGAAGCGGCGAAAAAGGCGGCGGCATTCGTGCGGCAGATCGACAAGCTGCCGCTGCCGGTGAAGGACTCGCCGGGCTTTCTCGTCAACCGCGTGCTCGGGCCTTATATCGACCAGGCCTTGCGCATGATCGACGAAGGCGTCGCGCCGGAAACGCTCGACGCCGCGGCCGTCGCCTTCGGCATGCCGATGGGACCGATCGAGCTGGCCGACACCGTGGGCCTCGATATCTGCATGGCGGTAGGCAAGGAACTGGCGGGAGAGAACGCCGTGCCGCCGAAAAAACTCGCCGAGCTCGTCGCCGCCGGACATCTCGGCCGGAAGACCGACCGCGGCTTCTACGTCTGGCAAAAAGGCAAGGCGCGCAAAGGCCGGGCGGGCAGCGTCACGCCCGAGCTCATCGAAAAAATCATCGCGCCTTATCTGAAGGAGGCGCAGGCCGCGGTCGCCGAAGGCATCGTCGCCGACGCCGACCTCGCCGACGCCGGGCTCATCTTCGGTACCGGTTTCGCGCCGTTTCGCGGCGGGCCGCTGCATTACCTGAAGCACAAGGCCGGAAATTCTCATTGAACTCGAGTGCGCGCAGAATCCGTGGCTCGCGCGCGGTGATGTCAGTCGCGCGGTGATACCAATAGCGGATTCGCTGCGCAAGCGTTTGCGCCTGCCGGGAGCGCTGGCAATCGCGTTTGCCGCCTGCACCGGTACCGCAATCGCGCAAGCGCCGGGCGCGCCGCGAGCTCAGGCTCCGGCGGCACCGCAATCCCAAGCGCCCACCGCACGGCGATTCGATATCCAGCGCTTCGTCGTCGAGGGCAATACTCTTCTTTCGCAAGACGACCTGGAGCAGATCCTCGCACCGCATTCCGGCAAGAACCGCGATTTCGGCGACGTTCAGCGCGCGCTCGAGGCGCTGCAGGGCGCCTATTCGAGCCGCGGCTACACCGCGGTGCGCGTCGGTCTTCCCGAACAGGACATCCGCGCCGGCCAGGTGCGCTTGCAGGTGCAGGAGGCGAAGATCCGACGCATCCGGGTGCAGGACAACCGCTTCTTCGACGAAGAGAACGTTCGCGCCGGACTGCCCTCGTTGAAGGAGGGCACCGCGCCGAACATCCACGTCCTCGGCCAGGACGCGCAGCTGGTCAACGAGAACCCGGCGAAGCAGGTCAGCATCGGCCTTCAGGCCGCCGGCGATCCCGGCTCCGTCGACGCGACGGTCCGGGTCGCCGACGAAAATCCCTCACGGATTTCCGCCTCGATCGACAACACGGGCATGCCTCAGACGGGGAACTACCGCACCGGCGTCGGTTATCAGAACGCCAACGTCTTCAACAGGGATCATGTGCTCAACGCGCAGATCCTCACCTCCCCCGGTCACGCTTCGGATGTGAAGATCTTCGGCGCCGGATACCACATACCCGTCTACGGGTGGGGCGGGGCCATCGACGTGCTCGCGGGATATTCGAGCGTCAATTCCGGCACCGTGCAGGATGTCTTCAGCGTTTCGGGCAAAGGAGACGTGTTCGGGCTGCGCTACACCCAGCTTCTCGGGAAAATGGAAAGCTACGAGCATCGTCTCACGCTCGGATGGGACTACCGGGCGTACAAGAACGAGGTGGTCCTCGCCGGAACCAGCGGGTCACAGGTTCCGGACATTACGCTGCGGCCCGCCTCGCTGACATACAGCGGCCGCGTGTCGCAGGCCGGCCGCGATCTGTCCTTCAACGTTTCCTACTCGACCAACATTCCGGGGGGACGTAACGGCGATCAGGACGCCTTCACTGGAACCCAGGACAGCAGCGGAACCCCGATCAGACTCCCGGCGCGCCCCGGCGCTTCGGCCAGCTACTCGATCTGGCGCGCAGGGCTCGTGTTTTCCCAATCGCTGCCCTCCGATTTTCTCGTGCGCGCGGCGGCGAACTTCCAGCAGACGCACGACCTGCTGGTTCCCGGCGAACAATTCGGCATGGGCGGGGCGGACAGCGTGCGCGGGTATTACGAGCGCGAGACGTCGAGCGACGTCGGCCAGCGTTTCTCGCTCGAGGGCTACGGTCCGGATTTCGGCTCGCGTTTCGGCGCCGCCTGGCGCGCGCGCGCACTCGTGTTCTACGACAGCGCGCACGGTCATGACAACGTTCTGGAGCGCGCCCCGCCAAACAAACTCGGCAGCTTCGGCATCGGCATGCGCGCGAACCAGGGCAAGTCCCTCGCGCTCCGCCTGGACGCGGCCCGGGTCACGGAGGATGCGGGCACGCGGGTGAAGGGGGATACCCGCGTGCATTTCGCGGCGGCTTACAGCTTTTAGAGGGGCCGCCTGTGCGAAAAGTCACGTGAGCCGCGGCGCGCTGAGGTCTACAATGAGTTTCCCGTTTGCTGCGGGAATGAAATCCTCGGGAGGGGTTACGGATGTCCAGGCGGCTGACCGTGCGGCGCGCTCATGTGTCATGTGATAGTCTTCCACGCGGTCCATTGTCAGGGAGGGGAATGGGCGTGAGGAAGACTTCCGTTATCGGCGTGGCTGCGTTGTTCGTGTTGCTGCAGTCACTCGCCTTCGCAGACGAAATCACCGATCGCGCCCGGCGCCTGCTCCAGGAGAAGAATCCGCAGGCGGCCTACCAGTTGCTCCAGCCGCTGGAATCCCAGCGGGCCGGCAACCCCGAATACGACTATCTCCTCGGAATCTCAGCCCTCGACTCGGGGGAACGCGAACGCGCGGTGTTCGCGCTGGAACGGGTGCTCGCCGTGAATCCCAACCACGCCCAGGCGCGCGCCGAGATCGCCCGCGCCTATTTCCTGCTGGGCGAGAAGGAAAACGCGAAGCGCGAGTTCGAGAGCGTACGCGCGACCAATCCACCCGAAGCCGTCAAGCAGACCATCGACCGGTACCTGTCGGCCCTCGGGGCGAGTCCCACGCAGTTGAGCGGGTTTCTCGAGATCGGCGTCGGCTGGGACACCAACGTCAACAGCGCCACGGCCAACAGCCAGATCGCGATCCCGGCGCTCGGCGGCATCGTCGCCACGATCGGTCCGACCGGAGTGAAGATCCACGACAGCTTCATGACGGCGGGCGGCGGCATAAACCTGGTGCGCGAGTTCACGCCGGAATGGGCGCTCGTCGCCGGCGCCGCGGTCAACGGAAAATTCAACACGCACGAAACCGAATTCAACACGGGCATCGTGGACGGCAACCTCGGGTTGCGCTGGTCGCGGGGCAAGGACGCGATCACGGCGGGATACCAGGGTCAGGATTTCCGCGTCGACAACGACGATTTCCGGAAAAGCAACGGCGTCGTAGCGCAATGGCAGCACAGTTACAGCGAGTACAGTCAGGGGACGCTTTTCGTCCAGGAAGCCAATCTCACCTACCCATCGCAATCGATCCGGGATGCGCGGCGCACGATAGTGGGCGTCGCCTTCGGCTACGGCTGGGACACCCCGCGCAAGCCGGTCATATTCGGCAGCCTTTATGGCGGCAAGGAAAAGGAAAAAGATTCGGATCAGCCTCAGCTCGGCCACAAGCCGATCGGGGTCCGGTTCGGCGGTCAGGTAAACATGGGCGCAAACTCGGTGCTGTTCGGCCTGGTGAGCTACGAGCGGCGCGTGTACGACGGAGACGACCCCTTGTTCCTCATGACCCGCCGCGACAAGCAGACCGATATCCGGCTGGGAGTGAACTACACGCTGAGGCCGGGCTGGCTGCTCGTGCCGCAGATCGCCTACACCAGCAACCAGTCCAATATCGATCTGGACAAGTACGACCGCACCGTGGCGTCGCTCACGCTGCGCAAGACGTTCTGAAATGATTGGACCAAGGAGATGAATGTGAAGAACACTCCGAAGCAATTCAGACTCAGCCCTCAAGGCGCGATGATCGCGATCGTGTCCGCGGCATTTGCGAACCCGGCGCTGGCCAATACCGGCAAGGTGGATTTCGCGGTCGGCAATATCACGGTTACCGGCCTGGACGGCCGGGGGCGGGCGCTCGTCAAGGGCACGGAAGTCAAAACCGGCGACAAGATCGTGAGCAGCCTCGACGGCCGCGCGCAGATCCGGTTTTCCGACGGCGCGTACGTTTCGCTCCAGCCGAACACGGAATTCGACATCCAGGAATATCGCTACAGCGGCAAGACCGACGGCAGCGAGTCGGCGCTGTTCGGACTGTTCAAGGGAGCGATGCGCACCGTCACCGGTTTCGTAGGCCGCGCCAACAAGAGCCGCTACAAGATCACCACGGCGACGGCGACCATCGGCATCCGCGGCACCGGCGGCCTGATCTCGATCGGGGGCGACGGCTCGACGCTGGTGACCGGCTCCAGCGGCATCTGGACGCTGACGAACAAGGGCGGCACGATAGACATCCCGGCCGGAACCGCGGGGTTTGCCGGAGCCAACGTCAATGTGCCGCCGAAACCGGTAGACGTGGGCCCGGTCGTGCCACCGGCGCAGAGCATTCCGCAGCGCCTGGTTCCGCCGACCACCATCGTGCAGGGTGATGTGGTTAGCGCGCTGGGGACTCCGACTTCGCTTTTCACTCTGCTAACAAGCGGGCCGGGTTATGCGGTCGGAGATGCCGGAGCGGGCGGAGGCCCGAATAGTCTCACCACTTTCACTCCATCCAACTCGGTGCCGGCGGTCGCAATTTTCGACCCTTCCGGTCGCCTGGTCGAATTCACCAACAGCGCGATAGGCGCTGCGCCAACCGTCACCACTCTCGCCGGCACGCATAACGAGTTCGGGACCGACGGGGTTCTCGCGTGGGACCGCTGGACCGGCAACGTGGCCGTCACCGTCGGCACTACGGCCACCGTGACGACCTTCGGGCCCAACCAAGGCCTTCATACGGTGGTGGGCTTGCCGACGCCGGTTGCGAGCATGCCCCTCAGCGGACAATTTACCTACAGCCTTCTAGGTGCAACGAGCCCGACGTTCACCTCGGGAGCTACCGCCCCCGGTACCTTTTCGGGGACACTAGTCGGCGATTTCACCACCCATACAGTCGGACTGAACATGAGCGTCACGATGCCGACGTCGACGACGACCTCGCTGGTTTACAACGCGGTGACTACGGGCTTCCAAATTGGTGGCCCAAATGTCGGCTCCCAGCTGACCATCGCACTGGGGACGTCCGGTTTCAGCGGAGTGATTCCGACCACCGCCGGCCTTGCGGGAGCAAACTGCAACAGCGGCAGCTGCACCACGAATATATCCGGCGGTTTCGCGGGTACCGGCGCCACCCATGCAGGCTTCGTGTATCAGATCAACGATCCTGGCGCAGGCAACGTCATATCCGGCGCGGCGGCATTCAAGCGCTGAGCAACCCCGCGGCGCGTGGCCGGAGATCCGCTGGCCAAGGCATCGGAGTTGTTGCGATCGGGCCGCGCGCTCGAAGCCGCAACCCTTCTCGAAGGGGTAAGTGCCCGCAATCCCGGGAGCGCCTACGCGTGGCTCCTGCTCGGAGCGTGTCGCCACGCGTTGAAGGCATTTGACGCGGCTCTCGCCGCATTCGATCAAGCCGCCCTGCTCGATCCGTCGAACATCCAGGCTGCGCAGGCAGGGATCGCAGTGTTGTGCGACGCGAACCGGCCCACCGAAGCTCTCTCGCGGTGCCAGGAATTGCTGTCAGGGCACCCCGGGGATGCGCAGCTGCACTTCAACACCGGCGCCGTGTGCGAGGTGCTCGACGATGGCGACGGAGCGCTGCAACACTACGATCGCGCGCTGGCACTCGATCCCAACTTCGTTCGCGCGCTGCAGAACCGCGGCATCGTCCTGACGCGACTGGGACGGATACAGGAAGCGGTCGAAAGCAACCGGAAATTCGTCGCTCTCTGCCCGCGCAGCGTCGACGCGCACTACAACCTCGCCGAATCCTGCCTCGCCGCGCGCCGATACGACGATGCGATCTCCGCTGCCCGGGCCGCGCTCGCGCTCGATGCCGGGCACGCGCTCGCCCGGCTCGACCTCGGCTTGGCGCTCGCGGCGAGCGGGTGCTTCGATGAGGCGCGTGAGGAATTGCGCAAAGCCGCCTCTCACGGTGAAGCATCAGTCCGCCGGCGCATAGAGAGCTGGGCCTCCGAAACAGGTGCCGTCGATCCGATCGATGCGGTGGTCGCGCTCGAGCCTGAGGACATCTTCCTGATCATGGGCTGGGAGCCTCTCGAACGCTGCGAGTGGGTCGGGCTCGATGCGTTTACCGACCGTTGCGCGGCGACAGTCCGCACGGCGCCGCCGGACTGCCTGCGAACGCGCGGCCTTGCTTTCAAGCTGCTGCATCTGCCTCTGGCTGCTTCCGTGCAAAAAATCGTCGCCGACCGCATTGCCGAAGGCGTGAAGGATTTTGTATCCGCGCTTCCCAGGCCGGCGCACGGTCCGCGCGCACGCAGGCCGCGTCTCCGTATCGGCTACATGTCCACCGACTTCGGCCGGCACCCGGTCGGCTATCTGACCCGCTCGATCTACGCGCTGCACGATCGCCAGCGCTTCGAGGTTTTCGCCTATGCGCTCGCCGGCGACGACGGCAGCGACAATTTCCGGGCGATCGCTTCGGGATGCGACCGCATGACCGATGCGCGGTCCTTGTCGCTCGAGCAGCTCGCCGGACGCATCGCGGCCGACTCGATCGACATTCTGGTGGATCTCAACGGCTATACGCGCGGCGGACGCAGCCATGTGCTCGCGCTCAGGCCCGCGCCGGTCCAGGCGGCCTATGTCGGCTACCCCGCGACGCTGGGCGGGACGCTCGCCGATTATTTCATCGCCGACGTCACGGCGGTGCCGCCGCATGCGGAGGTGTTCTTCGCCGAAAAAATCGCGCGGCTGCCGCATTGCTATGCGCCGGCCTCGCATCGAAGCTTTCCGGTGGCACCGGTGCCCGCGCGCGCGGACGAAGGGCTGCCCGATCGCGGCCTGGTCTTCTGCGGCTTTCACCGGCACGAAAAAATAGATCCCGCCGCGTTTCGATCGTGGATGCGCGTGCTCGAGGCCGTTCCGGACAGCGTGCTGTGGCTGCAGCAAGGCCGCGGCGAGGCAAACCTGCGGCGTCACGCCGGCGAGGCGGGAATCGATCCGGAGCGCCTCGTCTTCGCGCCCCATCGCGAGCACCCGGCACATCTCGCGCGGCAGCGCCTCGCCGATCTGTTTCTCGACACCCGCTGCTGGAACGCGCACACCACCGGTTCCGACGCGCTGTGGTCGGGTGTTCCGGTCATCAGCTTTCCGGGGGAGCACCTCGTGTCCCGACTGGGCGCGAGTCTGCTGCACGGAATCGGCCTCGATGAACTTGCGGTGAAAAGCTTCGAGGAATACGAGGCGCTCGCGATCGGGCTCGCCACGCACCCGGAAAGACTTCGCGCCCTGAAGACGAAACTCGCGCAGAACCGCGAAACCCATCCGCTGTTCGACACCGGGCGCCTCGTGCGCAACCTCGAGCGCGCCTATCTGGAGATGTGGCGCATTCATGACTCGGGCGGGCCGCCGCAGTCCTTCGACGTCGAGGAGCCCGGGCCGTTTGCGGCTACCGGGGAATTCCGCTAGCCTCGCCGCTCATGAACGACACCGTTTCGCTGCCGGAAGGGAAGGAACCCGTTCTCCGCGTCATGCCCATGCCGGCCGACGCCAACCAGCACGGGGATATTTTCGGCGGCTGGATCATGGCGCAGGTGGACCTCGCCGGCAGCGTGCTCGCCGCGCGGCGCGCGCGCGGCCGCGTCGCCACCATCGCGGTGAACTCCTTCCAGTTCAAGCAGCCCGTATTCATCGGCGACGTGCTCTCCTTCTATGGCGACATCGTGCGCGTGGGCAACACCTCGATCACCGTCAATGTCGAGGTGTACGCGCAGCGCAATCCTTCCGATATCGAAACCGTCAAAGTCACCGAGGCGACGCTCACCTACGTCGCGACCGGCCCGGACCGCAAGCCGCGCTCCGTCCCGCCGCTCCCCGAACCCAGCCGATGACGGACCCGGCCGCCCGGGCGCCCGTGGCCTTCGCGGCGCTCCGTCACGGGAGCTTCCGCGCCTATTTCGTCACCTCGGCCGTCGCGATGATGGCCGACAACATCGAGCACGTCATCAGCTACTGGGTGATGTTCCAGAAATTCCACTCTCCGGCGCTGGCGGGATTCGCGGTGCTCAGCCACTGGCTGCCGTTTCTCCTGTTCTCGGTTTACTTCGGAGCGCTCGCGGACCGCTACGACTGCAGGCGCATCATCCAGTTCGCGCTCGTGCTCTTCATGGGCGTGTCGCTCGCCTGGGGCGTGCTCTTTCTCACCGGCACGATCCAGATGTGGCACGCGGCGGTCCTGCTCACCGTGCACGGGATGGCCGGGGTCATCTGGGGACCCGCCAGCCAGCTGCTGATCTACGACATCGTCGGACCCGAACAATTGCAAAGCGCGGTGCGGCTCTCCGCGACCGGCCGCTACCTCGGCCTCCTGATGGGCCCCGCGGTGGGCGGCGGACTGATGCTGTGGCTCGGACCGCCGGCGGGCCTTCTGGCGAACGCGCTGATCTACCTGCCCCTCTTCCTGTGGCTGTGGAAGGTCCCCAACGACGGGCACCGGCGCCAGGCGCTGGGCGCTCAACGGCGCGCGGCCGGCCTCGCCGATACGATCGCGCTGCTGCGCCAGGTCTCGGACAACCGCACGATTTTCTCGATGATCCTGCTGGCCGGCGTCTCCTCGCTCTTCGTCGGCAATGCGTTCCAGGCTCAAATGCCGGAATACGCGCACGACCTCGGCACCGACGACGCCGGCGTGCGCTACAGCATCCTCCTTGGAGCCAATGCCGCGGGCGCTCTCACGGGCGGCCTCATCCTGGAAGGCGGAGGACTGCTCCAGGCGCGTCCGCAAACGGCGATCGTCTTCACGGCCCTGTGGTGCCTGGTCATCGCCGGTTTTGCCGCGGCCACGAACTATCCCCTCGCGGTCGCGCTGATGTTCATCGCGGGATTCCTGAATCTCGCCTTCAGCGCCATGTCGCAGACGCTGGTGCAGCTGAACGCTCCGGCGCAGTTGCGCGGGCGCCTGATCGGTCTCTACAACACCGCGAACAACGGCATGCGCGCCTTCAGCGGCGTGACGGTCGGGCTGGTCGGCAGCCTGATCGGCGTCCACTGGTCGCTCGCGCTCTCCGCGCTTGCGCTCCTCGCAGCCACCCTTACCCTCTGGTCTTTCTCGATGCGGGCCCGCTAGCAACCGTGCCGTCATTCCCGCGCAAGCGGGAATCCAGTGTCGTTCCTCCAAAGCCGCTGGGTCCCCGCCTTCGCGGGGACGACGAGGTAGCCGCTCAGCGCTTCGGCGCCGCCATGTGTTTCGAGAGTTCGAACTTCGCGACGGCGTTGCGGTGCACTTCGTCGGGTCCGTCGGCGAAGCGCAGCGTGCGCGAATGCGCGTACATGTAGGCGAGCGGAAAATCGTCCGACAGGCCGCCGCCGCCGTGCGCCTGGATCGCCCAGTCGAGCACCTTGCATGCGACGTTCGGCGCGAGCACCTTGATCATCGCGATCTCGGCGCGCGCCGCCTTGTTTCCCACCGTGTCCATCATGTGGGCGGCTTTCAGCACCAGCAGCCGCGCCGATTCGATCATGATGCGCGCCTCCGCGATCCGTTCCTGCGTTACCGTGCGCTCGGCGACAGGCTTGCCGAAAGTCACGCGCACAAGGCTGCGCTTGCACATGTGTTCGAGCGCGCGCTCGGCGACGCCGATCAGGCGCATGCAGTGGTGGATGCGGCCCGGTCCGAGCCGCCCTTGCGCGATCTCGAAGCCCCGGCCTTCGCCGAGCAGCATGTTCGACGCCGGCACGCGTACGTTCTCGAGGGCGATGTCCATGTGCCCGTGCGGCGCGTCGTCGTATCCGAAAATGCTCAAGGGGCGCAGGATCTTCACCCCGGGCGCATCGCGCGGCACCAGGATCATCGACTGCTGTGCGTATTTCGCCGCGCCGGGATCGGTCTTGCCCATCAGGATGAAAAGCTTGCAGCGCGGATCGCCCGCGCCCGATGACCACCATTTGCGGCCGTTGATGATGTAGTCGCCGCCCGCTTTTCCGTTTTCTCGCTCGATGCGGCACTGGATATTGGCGGCATCGGAGGACGCCACGTCCGGCTCGGTCATCAGGAAAGCCGAGCGGATCTCGCCAGCAAGGAGAGGATCGAGCCACTGCTTCTTCTGCTCTTCGCTGCCGTAGCGCTCCAGCGTTTCCATGTTGCCGGTGTCGGGCGCATTGCAGTTGAACACTTCCGGCGCCCAGTGCACGCGGCCCATGATTTCGCACAGCGGCGCGTACTCGAGATTGGCAAGGCCTTCAGGCGCGCGCGGCGAACGCGGCAGGAAAAGATTCCACAGCCCCTCGGCGCGCGCCTTCGGCTTCAGCTCCTCGATCAGCTTGGTCGGAATCCAAGGATTGCCCCTGGCGCGGTTTCCCTCGACCTCGTCGTGAAAGCGCCCCTCGTTGGGATAGATGTGCGCGTCCATGAAGTGCGCGAGCTTCGCCTGCAGCGCCTTGACCTTGTCCGAATATGCGAAGTCCATGCTCAGTCCCGAGTTGTTATTCCAGCGTCGATGTCTGTTGTCATTCCCGCGTCTACGCCTGTTGTCATTCCCGCGCAAGCGGGAATCCAGCGGCGTTTGCCGAAAGTCACTGGACTCCCGCTTGCGCGGGAGTGACGGAATGATGCGCTTTACCTCGCTGTCATCGCCTTCTCCGCGTACTTCCAGCCCAGCTCCGCCAGCGGCCCGGCGCGCCGGCCCGCTTCGAGCGCCTGCGCGCTCGAGGCCGTGCCTTCCAGAGCGCGTTTCATCACGCCTTGCAGGATCGCGGCGATGCGAAACAGGTTGTACGCAAGATAGAAATCCCAGTGCGCGATCCCTTCGCGCCCGGTACGTGCGCAGTATGACGCAAGGTATTGCGACTCGCTCGGTATGCCGAGCGCCGCGAGGTCGAGCCCGGCGATGCCGCGAAACGCACCCGGCGGGATATGCCAGCTCATGCAGTGATAGGAAAAGTCCGCGAGCGGATGGCCGAGCGTGGAAAGCTCCCAGTCCAGGACCGCGAGGATGCGCGGCTCGCGCGGATGGAAAATCAGGTTGTCCATGCGGTAATCGCCGTGCACGACCGTCGTCTCTTCTCCCGGCGGAATGTTCTCCGGCAGCCAGGCGATCAGCCGGTCCATGGCCTCGATCCGTTCGGTCTCCGAGGCCCGGTATTGCCGGCTCCAGCGGCCGATCTGCCGCGCGAAATAGTTGCCCGGTTTGCCGAAGTCAGACAGTCCTGCGGCGGCGTAGTCGATGCGGTGGAGCTCGGCCATGACCCGGTTCATCTCGCCGTAGATGGCGGCGCGCTCGGGCTGCGCCATGTCCGGAAGAGACTGCTCCCACAACACGCGGCCCTCGACGTATTCCATGACATAGAACGAACGTCCGATGACGCTCTCGTCCTCGCACAGGCAATAGGTCCGCGGCACCGGGATCCCCGCTCGCCCGAGCGCCGTGATGACGCGGTACTCGCGCTCGACCGCGTGCGCCGAGGGGAGGAGTTTCGCCGCCGGTCCCGGCTTGGAACGCACTACCAAGGCCTGGCGTCCTCCATGGACCAGATAGGTGGGATTGGACTGACCGCCCTTGAATTGCTCGACTTCGAACGGTCCGGAGAAAGCTTCGACGTGAGCCCGGAGATAGCGCTCCAAGGCCCCGACGTCGAAGCGGTGACGCTCCTGTACCGGTACGGTGTCGACGGACTGTCCGGTCACGGGCTTTCCTCGGAGGGCCTGGAGCGGTGAAGAGCCATACACATCATTGACTTACATGGTATCCCGGCTGCCGTCCCGGGCCTGGTCCGCTTCCTGCTTTATATAAGACATAGATAACGGACCCCCGGTCAAATTGCTTAGAGGAAAGAGACAATGGAAAACCTGATCGTAGTGTTTCAGACCCTGTGCCTGGCCGGCCTTGCCTACGGCAGCGCCCTGTCCTTCTACCAATTGATGCAGCGTAGCAGCCGCAACTTGCAACGCTTCAGCTACGCCGCCGCGAACGATTTCGAAACCGGTTTCCGCCGCCTGGCGCGCAACAGCCGGTAAGACACCCGTCTCCTCCGTAGTGCTTTCGGCGCCCTCTCGCGAGAGCGCCGTTTTTTTTCGTTCGAAGGGATTCAGTAGACCGGTTTTTCCTTGAAGTACTGGAAGCGGTCGATCGAATGCAGTTTGAGCTCGCGCATTTCGACGCCTTGCAGGATCTTCAGCGGAACGTCGATTCCTGCCGCGCCCAGTCCCCACACTTTTCGGTAAAGCTCTTCCTGGCTTTTGACGGGGTCGGCGCCGACGCCGATGACAAGGTCGCCGTTCTTCACCCCCGCCTTGTCGGCCGGTCCCTCCGGCGAGACCCGGGTCACCATCAGATGCCCGTGCACCTCCTCGGTCGCCAGGCCCAGCCACGGACGAGGCGCCTCGCTCCTGCGTCCCTTGGCTATGAGATCGGCAAGGATGGGCTTGAGCAGATCGATCGGCACGAACATGTTCCCGGGAGTCTGCGACCCGCCCGCCGTCGTTTCGCGCACAAAAAGCGAACCGATTCCGATGAGTTTCCCTTCGCGGCTCACGAGCGCCGCGCCGGCCCACTGATCCGTCGGCGGCGCGGTGAAGATCGCGGTTTCGAGCAGGTACTCCCAGCTCGCGGAAAATTTCCGCTTGGCGACGACGTAGGCGAGACTCGCGGCCTCGCGCCCGCCGGCAGGCAGGACCATCACC
>Ga0193726_1001884_pt1 | contig 15215 bp, 13 predicted proteins | sample H2c1metaG_FD_144928 | JGI IMG/M metagenome (GOLD analysis project Ga0193726, IMG submission 144928) | Soil microbial communities from a riparian zone of the East river system, Colorado, United States - H2c1 | ecosystem: Environmental > Terrestrial > Soil > Riparian zone | place: USA: East River... | reverse complement strand
GGTATGTACTCCGGGCCCGGATTTCGGTCATTTGGTCGGCCTCCCCCCGCAAGGACCGTACCTGGCGCCGGGAAGTTGTTGACCAGGTCATCGACCTCGGTGGGTTGGACCGTGAACAAGCGCGGGTTAATGTGGACGAGCCATGGGACGCCTCTCCCGGCGCTGCCGCGCCGTCATCGCCCCCGGCCCCCGCCTACCCGGACCCGCGCGGTCCCGCGCGCTGCGCTGGCGGCCCGTCCTGGCCATCGCGGGCATCGTGGGCCTCGGCGCCCCGGTTCTGGGCGGGACACTCGCGCGCGCGTCCGCCTCGCCCTCGCCCTCGCCGTCCTCCTCGGCGGCGGCGCACGCCCCCGCCTTCGGCCGGATCATCCTGCCGGACCTGCTGATCGTCGCCCCGCGCGGGCTGACCCGCCAGCAGGAGGCCCGGCTGGCGGCGATCCCCGGCGTCCGCAGCTCGATCAGCTTCGACGGCGCCCAGATCACCGTCGGCGGGAAGCCGGTCAACGCGATCGCCGTGAACCCGGCCACCTTCCGGTCCTGGGTGCCGGTGCGCACCGCGTCGGACCAGGCGCTCTGGGCCGCGCTGGACCACGGCGAGTTCATCGCCGCGAGCGCCGCCGGGAGCCGGCTCGGGCTGAAGCCCGGCACCTCCTACCGGGTGGCGGGCGGGTCAGCGCAGAAGCTCAGGTTCGGATCCTCGGCCCGCCTCGCCCTGAATGGCGTGGACCTGCTCGTCAACCAGGACCAGTCGGCCCGGCTCGGGCTGGTCCGCCAGGTGGCCGCGCTCATCAGCGCGCCGGGCGTGGCCATGCCCAAGCTGACCAAGGCCGTGTCCGCGATCCTCGGGCCCGGCGGGCAGACGGAGAGTCTGCGCAGCCAGCAGCTCGCGCCCGGCGCGGCCGCGGGCGGCACCGGGTCGCCGGCCGCCGGGCCGACCGGGGGCGCCGGGCCGGGCGGCGCGGGGGCCGGGAGCGCCGGCTCGTCCGGGCTGCCCACGACCTACCTGCAGCTGTTCCAGGAGTCCGCGGCCCGGTACTGCCCGGGCCTGCCGTGGACGGTCCTGGCCGCCATCGGCCAGATCGAGAGCGCCGACGGGACCAACGTCGGCCCGTCCAGCGCCGGCGCGCTCGGCCCCATGCAGTTCCTGCCCTCGACCTGGGCGATCTGGGGCATGGACGGCTTCGGCCAGACCGGCCCGCCCAACGTGCTGAATCCCTACGACGCGGTGCCGTCCGCCGCCCGGCTGCTGTGCGCCGACGGGGCCGCGAAGGGCGGCGCCGCGCTGTCCGCCGCGATCTTCGACTACAACCACGCCGACTGGTACGTGCGCGAGGTGCTCCAGCTCGCGGCGGCCTACGCCCAGGAATTCCCGCAGTAGCCACGCGGCCCTGATTGGATGTGGCTATGGCGGCTTATGACGCGTTCCTGCTCGTTTCCTTCGGCGGCCCGGAGGGGCCGGCCGACGTCATGCCCTTCCTGCGGAACGTGACCGCGGGGCGGAACGTGCCGGACAGCCGCCTGGAGCAGGTGGCCGAGCACTACTACGCCTTCGGCGGCGTCAGCCCGATCAACGAGCAGTGCCGTGACCTGCTGGCGGCCATCGAGAAGGACTTCGGGGCGGCCGGCGTCGACCTGCCGGTCTACTGGGGCAACCGGAACTGGTCGCCCTACCTGGCCGACACGGTGGCCGCGATGGCGGCCGACGGCGTCCGGCGCGGCCTCGCGTTCGCCACGTCCGCCTACAGCTCCTACTCCAGCTGCCGGCAGTACCTGGACGACATCGAGCAGGCCCGGGCCGCGGTCGGCCCCGCCGCGCCGCGGATCGACAAGATCACGCCGTACTTCCGCCACCCCGGCTTCGCCGACTCGTTCACGGCCGCCGCCGCGGCGGCGGTGGAGTCCCTGCCGGCCGCCGTCCGGGACGACGTCGACCTGGTCTTCACGGCCCACAGCATCCCCTCGGCCATGGCGGCGGCGAGCGGCCCGGACGGCGGGGCCTACCCGGCCCAGCTCGCGGAGGTGGCCGGCGTGGTCGCCGGGCGGCTCGGGACCTGGCGGCCGTGGCGGCTGGCCTATTCCAGCCGCAGCGGGCCGCCGTCGCAGCCGTGGCTGGTCCCGGACGTGAACGACTGCCTGGCGGAGCTGGCGGCGGCCGGCTCCCGCGCCGTCGCGGTGGTCCCGATCGGATTCGTGTCCGATCACATGGAGGTCCGGTTCGACCTCGACGTGGAGGCGGCCCAGACGGCGCAGCGGCTCGGGCTGCCGTTCGCCCGCGCGCAGACGCCGGGGATCAGCCCGCCGTTCGTCGCCATGATTACCGACCTGGTCCGGCAGTGGCAGGCGAGCCCGCCCGCCGGGCCGCTGGGCGTCTCGTCCGCCGCCGGGCCGGGCGGGGCCGCCGCCGCGGGCGGCTTCTGCCGCCATGACGCCTGCTGCGCCCTGGCCCCCGCGCCGCGAGCCGCCGGGTGAGCGAGGCCCCGGCCCCTTCGCCCGCCGCCCTGGCCGAGCTGGCCTGCGCCGTCGCGGTGGAGGCCGGCGAGCTGCTCCGGTCCCGGCACGGCGAGGTACGGGTCGTGCAGACGAAGTCGAGCCCGACCGATGTCGTCACGCAGATGGACCGGGCCGCGGAGGACCTGATCCGCGGACGGATCCTGGCCGCGCGGCCCGGCGACGCGATCCTGGGCGAGGAGGGCGGCCAGCCCGAGGCGGTCGGCGCCGGCGGCGTGCGGTGGGTCGTGGACCCGCTGGACGGGACGGTGAACTACCTGTACGGGCTGCCGGACTGGTCGGTCAGCATCGCGGCCGAGCTCGACGGCACGGTGGTGGCCGGCGCCGTCAGCGTGCCGGAGCGGCAGCGCCTGTTCAGCGCCCGGCTCGGCGGCGGCGCCTGGGAGACCGCGGCCGATGCCGAGCCGACGGCGCTGGCGTGCTCCAGCCGGGTCGTGCTGGCCGATGCGCTGGTCGGCACCGGGTTCGGCTACTTCGCGGCCCGGCGCGCCGTGCAGGGGCGGGTCGTCGCGGCGGTGCTGCCGCTGGTGCGTGACATCCGCCGGGGCGGCTCGGCCGCGGTGGAGCTGTGCTCGGTGGCGGCCGGCCATCTCGACGCGTTCTACGAGCGCGGGCTGAACCCCTGGGACGTGGCCGCGGGCGGCCTGATCGCCCGCGAGGCGGGCGCTCAGGTGGGCGGCCTGCACGGCCGGCCGGCCAGCGACTCGATGGCCATCGCGGCCGGTCCGGGCCTGTTCAGCGCGCTGCACGACCTGCTGGCCGGCCTGGACCCCGAGCGCGACGACTAGCGCGCACCCATGGGCCGGCGGGCGCGGCGGGCGGTCAGGCCCTGGTCAGGGTGCCGCTCGCGGGCGGGGCGCCCTTGCCGCGGAAGGTGAACGACATCCCGGTGGCGGTGCTGCCCAGGGTCACCGGCCCGTTGCCGCACTTAGTCTGCCCGGTGATGATGCCCTGGCTCAGGGTCAGGGCGCCGCTGGCCGCCGTGGACTGCGGGATCAGCTCGCCGGAGCAGACCAGATTCCCGGAACTGGAGTAGGCGATCGTGTCCGGGCCGGCCGAGCCCGCGACCAGGCTGATCTTGACGTCGAGGGTGGTGCCGGCGATTCCGAGCGTGACCTGGCCCTGCCAGCTGCCGACCAGGCCCGCCGGGACGGTCGGCTGGGGCGACGGCGTGGCGCTGTCGGTGGACGAGACCGGGCTGGTCGAGTTCGCCGCCGCGCCGGCGCCCGGCGGATGGCTGGGCGAGGCGCCCCCGGCCAGGTGCACCAGCAGGAAGGCGACGGCCGCGGTGAGGACCAGGGCGACGCTGATGGGCACCACGGGGACCCGCCGGCCGGCCCGCCCGCCGCCGGTCCCGCGCCCGCCGCCAGTCCCGCCGCCCATCCGGTCGCGGTCCGCGAACTGGCCGTCTGGATCCCGGCCGTCTGGGTCCCGGCCGTCACGGCCTGGGCGGTCATGACCGCGGCTGTCGGGGCCGGGGTGGCGGGCCGCCCGGCCGCCCGGCGCGGTGCGCGCGGTCGCGCGGGCCTGCTGCTGGGCCTCGCGCTCGGCCGCGGCCCGCTGCGCGGCCTCGGTGATCTGGGCGGCCCGGCGCGCGCCCTCGGCCAGCGTCCCGGCCTCCGGCGCGCCCTCGCCCAGCAGGGCGAGGACCACGGCCCGGGCCTCCGGGCGGAACCCCGGATCGCCCGCCAGGCAGTCGGCGACGACTTCCCGCAGCGCCTCCGGCAGCACGTCGAGGTCGGAGAGCGTGGCGGGCGGGCGGCCCATCGACGCAAAGACCATGGTCTGCGCCCAGGCCAGCATGTCCGCGGCGGGCGTCGCCTGCCCGTAGGGCGGGGTGATCCCGAACTCGATGATGCAGGGGCCGTCCGGGCCGACGATGACGTGCTCGGGCCCGAAGCTGCCGTGCACGAGCCCGGCCTGGTGCACCGCGGCCAGCCCGGTGGCCCCGCCGATGGCCAGCGCGTCCAGCTCCAGCCCCCGGAACCGGCCGCTGTCGGCCACCGCCTCGAGCAGCGAGCGGCCGGGCATGTACTCGCTCACCAGGTAGGCGTAGTCCTCGCCGGCGCCGAAGTCCATGATCCGGGCGGCGCAGAACGGCGGCACCCGCCGGGCTGACCCGGCCTCGGCGGCGAACCGGTCGCGGGCCGCCGCATCGTGGGTCCAGGCGCCGCGCAGCAGCCGGATGGCCAGCTCAGTGCCGTCCGGTCCGGCCGCCAGGTAGAACGGGCCGGCGCCGGGCAGCCCCGAGATTCTCCCGTCGAGGCGGTACCGGCCGATCCGGTCCGGATCTTCAGCTCGGAGCGGAGTGACTTTGGGCACAGACCAGCTCCCCCGTGGTCTACTTTGGTGGCACGATGGGTGGTTCGTACCATACGCACTTTGTGCTTCACAGTTGAGCGGATCCGCTAATCTGCACCCCGGGGCCGGCCCGGCCGCCCAGCCCGAGAACCCTGAGGGCTGCGCATTTACCTGCGACATAGCGGTTCGAAGGCCGGCGGGCGGGGCATTCCGGTGGGGCGCCCGGGCGCGACACGCCAACTTCGTCTTCCAGCTGTGGTGTGCGCCGCGCCGGGACGTGGAAGAATTCCCCGCCGGAATCGGGCACAACCGAGGCTTCCCGAGCGTTACATCCGCGCGACGAGGTTAGTGAGATGGAGGGTTAGGGCCCACGATGGCTACCGACTACGACAGCCCGAGGAAGACCGACGACGAGCTAACTGAGGACAGCCTGCAGGAGCTTCAGGCGCGCCGGATGGACAAGTCTGCGACGGTGATCGACCTTGACCCCGACGATGTCGCGGAGTCTCTGGAGCTTCCGGGGGCGGATCTGTCCAACGAGGAACTCTCATTTCGAGTCATTCCTCGCCAGGCAGACGAGTTCACCTGCTCAAGCTGCTTCCTCGTGCACCACAGGAGCCAGCTCGCCGAGACTCGCGGCAGCCAGCTTGTCTGCCGGGAGTGCGCTGCCTGAACGCGGGCGTGAGCTCGGCGTAACCGGGCAGTCCGCTGTCCCGCCCGGCCCGGCCGGCCGGGGCTAGCGGATTGTCCGGCGCGAGATGCGGATGATGCTGGTTACCAGGGGCCGCGCGATGGCTATGCCCGTGATCGCGATGAGCGCGGGCCATGTCGCCGACCCTTGCGCGCCCGGCAGGACCAGCCGCAGGAGCGCGGCGGCCACCGCGGCCGGCCCGTCGATCGCGCCCGCGATGGCCGCGATCGTGGCCAGCCAGTGGCGGCGGCGGAGCATCCGCGCCAGGTGGCGGCGCCCGGCCGGCGGCAGCCGCGCGATCTGGCGTACCGCGTAACCGCAGGTCAGCGTGATCAGGACCGTCATCACGGGGATGCAGGCCACGAGCGGGACGCCGCCCAGGAAGGGCAGCATGATCCCGGCCGCGATCACCACCGACGCCAGCACCGTGATGTTGGTCAGCACCTTGGCCAGCGCAATTTCCGTATTACGGCCGAATATCGCCACTCCGGGCGCGGCCCGGGCCGCGCGCAGGAAGAACCCGGCGGCCCCCCCGATGTCCTGCTCGCGCAGGCTGATCCGGCCTAGCTCGTTGATGGCGGCCGAGTGCTCGGGGTCGATGGCCAGCGCCGCCTGCTGATGCCCCCGGGCCCGCGCGAGGTCGCCGGCCGCGAGGGCCACCTTGCCCGCCGTGAACTGCACGTCCGGCTCGTCCGGCGCGAGGGACAGCGCGGTCGCCGCGGCCCGGGCGGCCCGCTGCGGCTGCCCGGCCGCCGTCGCCGCCTGGGCCAGGCAGACGTGCGACCGCCAGACCGCGGGCGCCAGCCCGCACGCCTGGAGCGCGGCGGCGACTGCCTCCTGGCTGCGGCCCAGGCTCACCAGCGCGGTGCTGGCCAGCCGGAACGGCCAGTGATCGGCCGGGTTGATCGCGATGGCGCGGTGCGCCGCGGCCAGGGCCTCGGCCCAGCGGCCGGCGCCCAGGTGCGCCCGGGACATCAGCGACCAGGCGCGGGCCCCGTCCGGCTCCGACGCCACGATCCGGCTCAGCAGCCGGGCGGCCTCGTCGAACCGGCCGACCTCGATCATCGCCGCGGCCCGGCCGAGCCCGGCGGCCGTGGCCGACGGGGCAGTTCCGGCGCTCACAGCAGCTTCCGCTTCTTCAGGTAGGCGGCCAGGTCGTCGTAGGCACCGCCCTCGTTGGCGAACAGGGCGACGTTGCGGGCCGACTCGAACCACGGCCCGATGGACGGCGTGATCTCGCCGATCGCCGCGACCAGGTCGGGCGGCCCGATCATCCGGACCTTGCCGCTGCGCGCCGAGTCGAGCAGGGCCAGCTCGGCGGCCGACTCGCAGGCGTGCGCGATGTCCGCGGCCGAGTAGCCGTCGGTCATTGCGGCCAGCCGGGCCAGGTCGATGCCGGCCACCGGCCGGTCCCGCAGGTGGAACCGGAACACCGCCTCGCGGGCCGGCGCGTCCGGCGGCAGGACCAGCAGCATCCGGTCGAACCGGCCCGGCCGGCGCAGCGCGCTGTCCACGTCCCACGGGTGGTTGCTGGCCCCGAGGATGAACACGCCCTCGTTGCCGGCGGACACGTCGTCCAGCTCGAGGAGCAGCTGGTTGACCGCGGTCCGCATCGCGGAGTTGCGCAGCTGGCTGCGCTTCTGCCCGATCGCGTCGACCTCGTCGAGGAACAGGACGCACGGCGAGATCTCCCGCGCGGTGGCGAACAGCTGCCGGATGTTGCGCTCGCTCTGGCCGACGTACATGTCGATGACGTCGGCGAACGAGACCGTCATGAAGCGGGCGCCCAGCTCGCCGGCCACCGCCCGGGCGATGAACGTCTTGCCGCAGCCGGGCGGCCCGTACAGCAGCAGGCCGCCGCGCAGGCTCTTGTGATAGAGCCGCCGCAGCTCCGGGTTGCGCAGCGGGGCCAGGAAGGCCGCCTCGAGCCGGGCCTTGACCTCGCTCATCCCGGCCACGTCGGCCAGGGTCAGGGCGGGCCGCTCGGCCTCGCAGGCGTCCGGGACGGGCGCGGCCGCGGCATCGCCGGCGTCGCCGGACGTGATGAACATCGGCGGGACGCTCCCGGAGAACTCCGTCTCGGCCGACGCCCAGTCGAAGGCGCCCGCCGCGGCCGCCGGCGCCGCGGCGGCGGCCCCGGCCGCCGGGTCGCCCGGTCCCGCCGCGGCCGGGCCCGGCCCGCCCGCCGCGGATGCCCGCAGCAGCAGCGCCAGCGCCGCCGCGTTGCCGGGATCGGCGTGCACGATGGCCCCGAGGTGGCGGATGGCCTCCTCCCGGTGCCCTGCGTCGACCAGCAGCCCGGCCAGGTGCAGCCGGAGGCCCGCGTCATCCGGCATCGCCTCCACGGCCCGGCGCAGGCTCGCGAGGACGGCGGCTTCAGGTTCCATGGGGGAGGGTCCTGCCCGTCACGGGTGCGGATGAGACTAAGGGCAATTTTAGGCGGATAAGGCCGCCGGCCGTACGCCGATCGGTCACGGCCCCGTGCCGCTGCGTGCGCGCGCCGCGCCCGCCGGGACACCGACCCTGATTGTGGGAACATTACGGGAATGCCCACGCCCGCGGAACTGGTCTTCACCGGCGGCCCCGTCTACACGCCGGACGCCGCGGGACGGCGGATGGTGCCCGCCGCGGGCCCCGGCGGCCGGCCGGTCACCGCGGTGGCCGTGGCGGGCGGCCGGATCGTCGCCGCCGGCGGCCCCGGCGACGCGGACATCGCCGAGCTGACCGGGCCGCGCACCGAGGTCGTCGACCTGCGCGGCCGGGCGCTGCTGCCCGGCTTCCAGGACGCGCACGTGCACCCCGCCTTCACCGGGGTCACCATGGTCGCCTGCGATCTCATGGGCGCCCGGACGCTGCCCGAGGCGCTGGAGGTCATCGGCGGCTACGCGCGGGCGCACCCGGAGAAGGAGTGGATCACCGGCAGCGGCTGGCGGATGGAGTGGTTCCCGGGCGGCCTGCCCGGCCGGCTCGCCCTCGACGCGGTCGTGGGGGACCGGCCCGCCTACCTGGTCAACCGGGACTGGCACGGGGCCTGGGTCAGCTCGGCCGCGCTGGCCCGGGCCGGGATCGACGCCCGCACCCCGGACCCGCGCGACGGCCGGATCGAGCGGGACGCGGACGGGGTCCCGCAGGGCACCCTGCACGAGGGCGCGGCCAGCCTGGTCGGCGCGCTCGTCCCGGAGCCGCCCCTGGCCGAGCGGGTGGCCGGGCTGCTGCTGGCCCAGCGGCACCTGCACGCCCGCGGCATCACCGCCTGGCAGGACGCCATCATCGGCGACTACCTCGGCGCCCCCGACCCGCTGCCCGCCTACCTGGCCGCCGCCGCCGCGGGCCAGCTCACCGCGCGCGTCCAGGGCGCCCTGTGGTGGGACCGCGGCCGCGGCGCCGAGCAGCTGCCCGAGATCCTGGCCCGCCGCGAGCGGGCCCGGGCCGCCGCGGCGGCCGGGGAGCGGGCGGCCCGCTTCCGGGCCGGCACGGTCAAGATCATGCAGGACGGCGTGGCCGAGAACCAGACCGCCGCCATGATCGACCCCTACCTCAGCCCCGTGCAGTGCCACGAGCACGAAGGCGGCCACCGCGGCCGGTCGCACGTCGACCCGCAGGCCCTGCGCGAGTACGTGACCGCGCTGGACGCCGCGGGCTTCCAGGTCCACATCCACGCGATCGGCGACCGGGCCGTCCGCGAGGCGCTGGACGCGTTCGAGGCCGCGCGCGCCGCCCACGGCGAGCGGGACCACCGCCATCACATCGCGCACCTCCAGGTCGTCCACCCCGCCGACGTGCCGCGGTTCGCCGCGCTCGGCGTCACCGCCAACATGCAGGCCCTGTGGGCGGCGCACGAGCCGCAGATGGACGAGCTGACCGTCCCGTTCCTCGGGCCGGAGCGGTCCGCCCGGCAGTACGTCTTCGGCGAGCTGCGCGACGCCGGCGCGCGCCTGGCGGCCGGCAGCGACTGGGGCGTCACCAGCGCCAACCCGCTCGAGGCCATCCACGTCGCGGTGAACCGCGCCCTGCCCGGCGCGGCCGGCGCCGGCGCGGAGCCGTTCCTGCCCGCCCAGCGCCTGGACCTCGCGACGGCGCTGGCCGCCTACACGCTCGGCTCCGCCTACGTGAACCACCTTGATTCCGAAACGGGGCGCGTCCAGCCCGGCTTCCTCGCCGACCTGGCCGTGCTGGCCGCGGACCCGTTCGCCGGGCGCGCTGATGACATCGCGAGCATCAGTGTCGAGCAGACCTACGTTTCGGGTGAAAGAGTGTTCGGCGGGTAAGCACGAGCCGAACTTCAGGAGGCGCAAGCGGATGGCAGTGGAAACCGTAGCAATGGGCACGGGCGGGCCACAGGTCTCGCGGGTGGGCCTGGGCATGATGGGCATGTCGGGCATCTACGGCCCGGCGGACGAGGCGGAGAGCATCGCCACGGTCCGGGCCGCGCTGGACGCCGGCATCACGCTGCTGGATACGGCCGACTTCTACGGCATGGGGCACAACGAGCTGCTGCTGCGCGACGCCCTGCGCGGGGTCGACCGCTCTAGCGTGTTCATTCAGGTCAAGTTCGGCGGCCAGCGCGACCCCGGCGGCGCGTTCGTCGGCTACGACGCCAGCCCGGCGGCGGTGAAGAACTTCCTGGCCTACAGCCTGACCCGGCTCGGCACCGACTACGTGGACCTGTACCAGCCCGCCCGGCTGGACCCGCGGGTGCCGATCGAGGACACGGTCGGCGCGATCGCCGAGCTGATCCAGGCGGGCTACGTCCGGCACGTGGGCCTGTCCGAGATGAGCGCCGCCACCATCCGCCGGGCGCACGCGGTGCATCCCGTCAGCGGCCTGCAGATCGAGTACTCGCTGATGAGCCGCGGCATCGAGGCCAGCGTGCTGCCCGCCGCCCGCGAGCTCGGCATCAGCGTGACCGCCTACGGGATCTTGTCCCGCGGGCTGATGACCGCCGATGCCCGGCAGATCGGCGAGGGTGACCCCCGGTCGCGCTTCCCCCGTTTCCAGGGCGAGAACCTGCGCCGCAACCTGGGCCTGCTGGCCGCGGTGGAGAAGATCGCCGGGGAGGCCGGCGCGACGCCGGCGCAGCTCGCGTTCGCCTGGGCGCTGTCCCGCGGCGCGGACATCATCCCGCTGATCGGCACCAAGCGCCGGGACCGGCTGGCCGAGGCTCTCGGTGCGCTCGAGCTGCGGCTCGGCGCCGCGGAGCTGGCGGCGCTGGAGGCGGCTGTCCCGGCGGGCGAGGTGGCCGGCGACCGGTACGACGCCGGCTCGATGGCCGCCCTGGACAGCGAGCAGCCCGCGGGCTGACGGCGGGATGATGCGGCGGAACCGGGCGCCGGGCGCGGCGGAGCGGAGCGACGTCACCGGCGGGGAGCGGGCGTGATCACGGAGCGGTTCTCGGCGCAGCTGCTGACCGGGGAGCCGGCCCGCAGTGCCGAGGCGGTGACCCGGCGGCTGCTGGCCGTGCAGGCGCAGGACCCGCGGGGCGCGCGGCTGGCCATCCGGGCGCGGTCGGCCGGGCTGACCGCGGCGGACGTGGACCGGGCGCTGACCGCCGACCGCTCGCTGCTGGTCACCTGGCTGAATCGCGGCACCCTGCACCTGGTCGCGGCGCAGGACTACTGGTGGCTGCACGCGCTGCTCGCGCCGCGGCTGGTCACCGCGAACGCCCGGCGGCTGGCCCAGGAGGGCGTCCCGCCCGCCGACGCGGACAAGGCCGTTGCCGTCATCGAGGAGTCGCTGGCCGCGGAGGGGCCGCTGACCCGGCCGCAGCTGCGCGACCGGCTCGCCGCGGCCGGCGTGCGGACGGAGGGCCAGGCGCTGGTCCACGAGCTCCTGCTGGCCAGCCTGCGCTGCGGCGTGGTGCGCGGGCCGATGGCCGGCGCCCAGCACGCCTTCGTGCTGGCCCGGGACTGGCTGGGTGCCCCGCCGCCGTTCGACCGCGACGCGGCGCTGGCGCAGCTGGCCCGCCGCTTCCTGGCCGGGCACGGGCCGGCCAGCGACCGGGACCTGGCCAAGTGGGCGGGCCTGCCGGTGGGCGATGCCCGCCGCGGCCTGTCGGCCATCGGGGGCCAGCTGGCGCAGCGCGATGACGGGCTGGTCGACCTGGCCGCCGAGCGGCGCGGCGCCGGTGTCCCGCCGGCCCGGCTGCTCGGCGCCTTCGACCCGCTGCTGCACGGCTGGGTGTCCCGCGAGCCGATCCTGGGCCCGCATCGGGGCATCGTGACGGTCAACGGCCTGTTCCGGCCGTTCGCGCTGGTCGGCGGGCGGGCGGTGGCGACGTGGGGGCTGGCCGGCGGCACGGTGACGATGGACTGGCTGGATGAGGTGCCCGGCCCCGCCCAGGCGGCCCTGGCGGCCGACGAGGCCGACATCCGCCGCTTCCTCGGCCTGCCCTGATTTCGGCCGGCCCGGGTGGTCAGGCCGGGTCGTCGAGGTGGACGAGGCCGACCTGGGTGACCCGGTCGGGTGTCGTGCGGTAGAGGTAGATCAGGTAGATCACGCCGAGGATCATCCAGACCCCGACCGCCGGGCCCATGTAGGAGACCGGCGCGGACAGGGGCGCCACGAACGAGAACACCTTGATGCCGGCCGACGTCAGCCAGGCCGGGATGAACGCGGCGATGCCCAGCACCGGGATGACGATGTGGGACACCACCCGGAGATGGCCCTGCCGGGTGAAGAAGCCGATGCAGGCCGCGTTCATCAGGATGTAGATCGCGGCCAGGATGATCACCAGGCCGGTCCCGATCATGAAGAAGGCCTCCGTCGGGCCGTAGCCCAGGCCGAGCCCGAGCGTGACCGCGACGGTGATGACGAAGCCGACCAGGATGGCCGTGACCGGCGAGCGGTGCCGGGGGTGCACCTGCGCCAGCAGCCGCGGGAAGGCGCCGATCCGGCCCATCGCGTAGGCGGTCCGGCTGGACACGTTCACCCCGGCGTTCGCGTTGGCGATGGTCGAGTTGACGATGGCCAGGAAGACGAAGAACCAGAACAGCCCGTACAGCGAGCGGGCCAGCCCCTCCCAGGACGCGTTGCCGGTCTCGGCGGCGAAGGCCGAGAACCCCTTCGGCCCGAACGCGACGTCCACAGCGTAGGTCGTGAACACGTACAGGGCGCCGATGCACAAGGTGGCCAGCAGCACGGCGCGCTGGATCGTCCGGCGCGGGTTGCGCGCCTCCTCGGCCAGCGGGGCGGCGCCCTCGAAGCCGCCGAAGGCCAGGATGGTGTAGACCGAGCCGCCGATCACCCCGGAGATGCCGCGGAATCCCTTCGGGGTGTACCCGGTGCCGAACACGCTGAAGGTGTTGCGGCTCCCGGCGTGCACGATGAGGAAGACGGCGAGCACGACGAACACGCCGATCTCGAACAGGCCGAGGATGGTGCCCAGCCGGGTCGAGGTCCTGACCCCGTAGAAGCCCGCCGCCAGCACGATCACCGCGCCGGCCAGCGCCCAGGGCCACCACAGGTTAGCCGGGTAGCTGTGGAACTCGGAGTTGAGCGTCCCCGCCGTGGTGAAGCCCAGCTGGGCTGCACCCCGCGGCGGGATCAGGAAGCCGACCAGCACGTAGCCCCAGGCCACCAGGAAGCCCACCGCGGGGTGCAGCCCGCGGGCGGCGTAGGTGGCCAGCGAGCCGGCCGACGGCATCTCGCGGGCCAGCAGGCCGACCGACCACGCGCAGAACAGGCAGGCCACCAGGGCCAGCAGCACGGACAGCGGGAGCGACCCGCCCGCGAACGCGGCGCCCGCCGGGATCGAGGCGGCGATGGCCGCTCCGGGCGCCATGTCGGTGATGCTCTGGAACGTGACCTCACGCAGACCGATGGCGTTCCGGCGCAGGCCGTGAGTCGCCGACTCCTGAGCTGATGTCGCCATTGGGACCCCTGGCACTAGTGGGGAGGCTGGTACCCGGATCATGCCATGTCCGTCGAGCCGGAAATAGGCCCCAATCCGAAGCCCCCGCCCGAGCCCGCGCCCGGGCGAGTGCCGCACGGCCGGCCGCCTGGCCGAGCAGGACCAGGCCGAGGACGCCGGCCGCGACGATGCCGTCCAGCCAGAAGTGGTTGGCCGTGACCACGACGGCCAGCGTGGTGGCGGCCGGGTAGAGCAGGGCCAGCCAGCGCCAGCGGGCCCGGGCCGTGGTGATGACGGCCACGGCGACCAGCACCGCCCAGCCCACGTGCACCGACGGCATGGCGGACAGCTCGTCGGCGTTGAAGCCCGCCACGGTCCCGTAGACGGACTGGTGGTACAGGACGGCCGTGTCCACCAGGCCCGTGCCGGCCAGCATCCGCGGCGGGGCGACCGGGACGAGCTGGATCGCCAGGCACGCGCCGGTGAACAGCACCAGCGTGGTGCGCCACCGCCGGTAGGCGTCGCGGTGCCGGACGAACAGCCAGATGAGGCAGGTGATGAGCACCGGGAAGTGCAGGCTGTCGTAGTACAGGTTGAAGAACTGCACCAGCAGCGGGTGCGGCAGGAACAGGCCCTGGACCCAGGTCTCGCTGGGCAGGTGGGCCAGCCGCTCGGCCGACCAGATCCAGCGGCCCCGGCCGAGCGCGCCGCCGGGCCCCATGACGGCGAACGACCCCGCGTACTGCCACAGCGCGAACAGGGCCAGGACGAGGGCGCTCTCCTGGGTGAAGACGCTGACGGCGACCAGCCGGGGGCGGCGCGAGCGCCGCAGGGCCATCGTTCCGACCGCCAGGGCCCCGGCGGCAGCGGCCGCCTGATGCCAGCTCAGCTCAAGATCGATCACGGCGCTTGCGCCGTGAACTCCGGGTGACCGCGGCCCCGCTGCTGCACATCGACCAGGTTACGGGGCGATGGCGCCGCCGGGCGTCACGGGGCGTCGGGGCGGCTCAGCGAGGAGGGGTCCGGCTCCTGGCGGGGGAGCAGCACCTCGGCCGAGGCGTCGGCGGCCAGCCGGACCACGTCGCCGTCGGCCAGCCGCACGGCCGTGCCCGGCAGGACCCGGTCCCCGTTCACGAACGTCCCGTTGGTGGAGTGCTCGTCCCGGATGCTGGCGTGCCCGGAGTCGTCCACGGTGACCGTGGCGTGCCGCCGGGAGACGTTCTCGTAGCGCGAGAACGCGGCGGCGACCAGGGACTCGGCCGGGTCGCGCCCGAGCAGCAGCGAGGTGCCGGCGGGCACCTCGACGTTGCCGGTCGGGAAGCTCAGCCGCAGCACCGAGGCCGAGATCTGGCTCGGCCGGTCCTCGCGGCGCAGGTACTCCTGCATGATCGTGGTCGGCGCGGGCGCGTCATCGTCCCAGGACGAGGTGCTGCCCCGGGGCAGGTTCGCGCCGCAGGTGAAGCAGATGAGGTCGGTTGGCTTGACCGTGGCTGCGCACGTGGGGCAAGTCAGGTTGGCCATGTCGTCCTCCAGGGACAGGTTCCGCCGGCTCCGCTGCGGCCATGCCCCGCCGGGGTGTCCGGCATGACCGCTGCACGAGAGAGTAACGTGCACACCCCGCCCCGGGGTGCCCAGACTGCCCCGCCAGCCGCAGCGGCGTGCCGATCACGGCCCCGGCGGCCCGGCGCCGGGCGGCCGGTACGATCACCTCCATGGTCGGCTTCGCGCTCAATGACGAGCAGGAGGCGCTGCGCAGCGTCGTCGCGGACTTTGCCCGCGAGCAGGTGGCGCCGGTGATCGGCGACTACTACGAACGGGGGGAGTTCCCCTACCCGCTAGTGGCCAAGATGGCGACGACGCTGCGCA
>Ga0193726_1001883_pt1 | contig 15227 bp, 21 predicted proteins | sample H2c1metaG_FD_144928 | JGI IMG/M metagenome (GOLD analysis project Ga0193726, IMG submission 144928) | Soil microbial communities from a riparian zone of the East river system, Colorado, United States - H2c1 | ecosystem: Environmental > Terrestrial > Soil > Riparian zone | place: USA: East River... | reverse complement strand
CCGCATGGAGGCGACAGTGACGACCCCGGACCCCGCGGTCCTGGCTGCCGACGCGGCCGACCGCCGCTCGGCCCTGGCTGCCGCGACCACCCTGGCCGCAGCGGCCCCCGAGCTTCCCTGGCGCGACCACCGCGAGTCGTGGCTGGAGATGGCGGGCCATGCCTACCGCTGGCTCCAGGACCGCGACACCCTCCGCGCCGTATCCATCCGCATCATCGCCGGACCCATCCACAAGGAGAGCGAGACAGTGACCACTTCCCTGAACCTTCAGGACGACCAGGCCGAGACCTTCACCCTCGGCGGGGTGGACGACAAGGGCGTGGCCGTCGCGGCCCCGGCCGACACCTGGACGTGGACCACCGACGACACCGCCGGCGCGATCGGCACCCTGGCCGTGTCCGGCGACACCACCTCCGCGACCGTGAGCGCCGTGGCTCCCGGCACGCTGACCCTGTCCGTGACCGGCGCGAGCACCGGACTTCAGGGCGCGGAGGCGATCATCGTGACCGCCGGCCCGGCCGTGGCTATCTCGCTGGTGGCGGGCACCCCCGTGCAGGAGTCAGCAACTAGGACGCAGGAACCTCTGGGCGCGGCGCGACCGGCGGAACGCCATGACCGGCGGAACACGCAGCGGGAACGGCCGCTTCAGGCGCACCGTGGATTCCGCCGCCCGTGACATGCGGGCGGCGGAACTCCACGGGCAGGGCTGGACTCACGAGCGGATCGCCGCCGAGCTGCACTTCGGGTCGCGCGGTCGCGTCAGCGAGGCCATCGACCGTGCCTTCGCCCAGATAGTCACCCCCGGCGCCAAGCGGGCCAAGCGCCTGGACCTGGAGCGCATCGACCGCCTGATCGAGAAGAACTGGGAAGTCCTGGAGCGCCAGCACGTCGCGGTGTCCAACGGCCGGGTGGTGCGCCGCTTCGTCGACGTGGAGCGCGACGATGACGGCATCGAGCGGCTGGACGCGGACGGCAAGGAAATCCCCGTCTTCGAGGACGTTCTTGATGACGCCCCGATTGCCGTGCACTCCGTGGTGATCGCCAGGCTGATGGAGCGCCGGGCGAAGATGTACGCCTACGACGAGCCTGCGCATTCTCGGGTAGAGATCATCACCTCGGACGCGGTAGAGGCCAACATCGCGCTCCTGGAGTCCCAGCTTGCCGTCAACGACCCCGCTGATACAGGCATCGCCTGAGCGCCTGCGCTACCTGCTGGACCTGCAGCGCCGCGCGGCGCGGATCAAGAAGGGCGTCGCGAGGTACTACGACGACCCGCTCGGCTTCGCCGCTGACTGCATCGACTGGCGCGGCGACGGGCTGACCGAGTACCAGGAAGAGATCATCGGGGAACTGCCGGCCCGCAAGCGGGAGGCGGTGCGAGGGCCGCATGGCCTGGGGAAAAGCACGATCTCAGCCGTTACAACCCTTTGGTTCGCGCTTACCCGTGATGCTGCCGGGATAGACTGGAAAGTAGCTACTACAGCCGGTTCATGGCATCAGTTAACACAATATTTGTGGCCGGAAATACACAAATGGGCCGGCCGTATTCGCTGGGACGTGGTCCGCGACGGGCGCCCGTTCACCCGGCAGGAGCTGCAGAACCTCAACCTGCGACTCGCCCACGGCCACGCCTTCGCCGGCGCGTCCGCCAACGCGGCGCTGATCGAGGGCGCGCACGCCGACAGCCTGCTGTTCGTCTATGACGAGGGCAAGGCCATCCCGGCCGGCACGTACGACGCCTGCGAGGGCGCGTTCTCCGGGACCGGCGAGGCGTTCGCCCTGGTGCTCTCAACGCCCGGGGCGCCCCAGGGCCGGTTTCACGACATCCAGGTCCGCAGGCCCGGCTACGAGGACTGGCATGCCGTCCACGTCACGCTTGAGCGCGGCATCGCGGCAGGACGGATCAGCCGCGAGTGGGCCGAGCAGCGCGCCCGCCAGTGGGGCGAGACGTCCGCGATCTACGTCAACCGCGTCCGCGGCGAGTTCCACGCCGGCGACGAGGACAGCGTCATCCCCCTCGCCTGGGCCGAGGCCGCGGTGGCCCGCTGGCACGAGTGGGATGACGCAGGCCGCATCGACGGCGGGGTTCCCCGCACGGTTGGCGTTGACGTTGCCCGCAGCGGCGAGGACAAGACCGTCCTTGCCGTCCGCAACGGCCCCGTGCTGGTGGAGCTGCGGCGGTCGGTCAAGGAAGACACCATGATGACCACGGGGCGCGTGGTCGGCGTCATGGCCGGCGAGGACTGGCCGCGCACGCCGGTCGTGGATGTCGACGGCATCGGCGCCGGCGTGGTGGACCGCCTGCGCGAGCTGGGGCATCAGGTTGAGGCGTTCAACGCGGCGGCGGGGACGAAGCGCAAAGATGTTACGGGTGAATTGTCCTACCTTAACAAGCGGGCCGCCGCGTGGTGGGGGATGCGCGAGATGCTCGACCCGTCGTCAGGATCGGACATCTGCCTGCCGGACGACGACATGCTCCTCGGTGACCTGTCCGCGCCCCAGTGGCGCATTCAGTCGGCCGGCAAGATCCAGGTGGAGGAAAAGAAGGAGATCAAGAAGCGCCTCGGCCGGTCAACTGACGACGGCGACGCATGTGTCCAGGCCTACTTTTTGCACACAACCCCGCATCAGCCCAACGCCCGCAACTGGGCTGCATCCTCGGACCTGGAGCAGATCGGCCGCGACCGCACCGCCCGCACGCGTGAGCGCCTGAACCGCCCCGACCAGCAGTCCCAGCGCCGCAGCGACCCGTGGGACGAGGACAGCTTCGCCCCCCGGGACGACCCGCGCCCGGGCCGCCGCAACGTCCGGTCGTGGTCCTGAGCGCTCAGGACGGCCCGAGGTCCACGTCGATCCGCTGCCCCGGCTTCCACGTCTCCGCGTGCCCGGGGTAGAGCGTCACCACGCCGTACCCCATGATGCGCAGCGCGTAAAACTTCTCGCGGGGAACGGCCACCCGGAACGGGAGCTGCTGCACGCCGCCCCTGCTGATGCCGCGGATCGGCGTCTTGCCGAGGCGTGCCGTGCCGATGGCCTTCCCGTCCGGTGCGAGTACCTGGACGCGGGTACCGGTCCTGACGCCGGCGTAGAGATCGGTCCCGGTGCAGCAGGAGTACAGGTCCGTGACCGAGCCCGTGACGGTGACCGGCGCGGGCGAGCCGCAGGCGGCCAGGGATAAGAGCGCGGCGACGGCCAGTGCGATGCGCGGTGTCCTCATGGGGCCGAACGCTAGCGGCTCAGCCAGGATGCCGCCGGTCCTCGGGTGACGGGCCGCCCCTGTAAACGGAGGGCTGCTAAGTCGCCTCCGCTTGCCGGCCCGTGCGGAGTCGTAAGAATGATCAAGGGATGTGCAGGTCACACCACTGTTACCTAAACGGAGGCTGACCGGTGCTCCCCCCGCTTCTCTACCGCGCGCTGGTCCCGAACCTTGAGATGAACTCGGCCTACGCGTCCTGGCCGTGGCCTGTTGGCCGCATCGCCCCGCTGCGGCCCGATGCGGCGACCACGCTCCTGCTGCTGGCGAACGGGTCGATCGAGCTGGCCGGGCCGGACGCCGATGACGACACCACCCCCGCGAACATCGTGAGAGGTATTCCCGGAATGCACATTGCGGTGAGCAACTGATGGACGCCGACGTTGCCGACATCCTCAGCATCGAGGACAACCCCGCGCGGCAGCAAGCACTCTTCGCCCGGTTCGGCCGGCCGGAGATTTACCGGGACACGGCAGCCGCGCTGCGCCTGATCGGCAAGCGCGACCACGTCCACCCGGATGACGCGTTCGCCTGCATCTACCAGACCCGGGAAGCCGCCGAGGCGTTCGGGGAGTCCAACCTCCGCCACGGTGACGTCATCCCGCTGGGAGTCGTGGAGCACGACGGCGCGTGGCTGGGCGTCAGCGACCTGCGCCCGCAGCTCCTGGCGCGGCACATCACCGACCCGGCGGCACCCGACGACGCCCGCGAGTGGCGGAAGCAGCAGCGCGCGGCGGCTAGCTAGATCGGCATGCCGCACAGCCGGGCGTACTCCGCGCTCATGGCCGCGACCCGCTGCAACGCCTCGGTCACCTCATCGCCCGCCAGCCGCTCGTAGATGCCCTCGGTGATCCGCGCCGCCGTCTCCGGGTCCGCGGTCTCGTCCACGACGTCCAGCAACTGCTCCGTGTAGCGCACCTGGGCGTGGTACTGCGCCTCGGTCGTAAGCATCCGCGCCGCGCCCGGATTGCGGGCCAGCATTCCCCGCAGCCTGCCTGCTGACGATTCCCGTTCTGCCATGACCGCAGCGTAGCCAAGGGGGGTCACCCCGTGGCCGAGCCCGCCAAGGTCGTCGCGTTCCCGAACCTGAAGCCGGGCGTCCGCCGGGCGATCATGAGCGGCGAGATGGGCACGCAGTTCGACAGCCAGAACCGGCTGTTCGCGGGCTACGGCAACGGCACGGTGCTCGACGTCAGCGAGTGGACCGCTGCGGACATGTCCCAGATGCTCGTCCGCGACGGCCAGGCGGCAGCCACCGAGTCGGTGCTGACGCTGCCGATCCGGCAGGCGTCACGCGCGATCGAGCCGCACAGGGACGACAGCGGCGAGGCGAAGTTCGTCCGGTCGGTGCTGATGGAGCCGCACACGGGCGGCGGGATGCGGACGCCGCTCCAGGATGTCGTCGGCCAGATGACGTCGGCGCAGACCTACCGGAAATCCTTCCACGAGAAGTGCTGGTCTGTCCGCGATTCGGACGGCAAGATCGTTTACGATGCGCTGGCCTACCGGCCCACGGTGACGTGCGAGCTGATGCGCGACGAGAAAACCGCCGAGATGACCGGGTTCAGGCAGGCAATATGGCTCTGGGGCAATCAGGACCGCGCATTGCGCCAGTCCAAGACGCCCGGTTACGTCGAAATCCCCCGCGTGAAGGCGTTCGTCTATATACATGGCAAGCACCGCCAACCCCTGACGGGCACGTCCGAACTGGATCTAACGTACTGGTGCTACCAAACTAAGCTAAAACTACTCTTTTTGTGGTACCAGTACCTCGAAGCCCAGTCGCTGCCGAAAGTCATCGTCTACGGCCAGTCCCAGCCGCAGGCCAATGACCGCGCCGACGACGTAGCCTCCATGCGCGCCAGCGGAATCGTCGGCTTCGAGCGCTCAGGCGAGCCCGGCGACAAGTCCTTCGAGGTCATCGAGTCATCCGGAAAGGGTGCCGATCAGTTCAACTCGGCCCTGTCCTTCCTCGAAACCTGGCAGACGTCCAGCGTCCTCGCCGGCTTCATGGGCCTCTCGTCGCTGGCATCCCTCGGCCGCGGTTCCCTCGCCCTGTCCCAGGACCAGTCCGCGTTCTTTCTCAAGAGCAGGCAGGCCGTCACCGCCGAGATGGAAGCCGCCCTCACCCACGACGTGATCGCCCCGCTCGTCACGCTCAACTTCGGTCCCGGCGCCGCCTACCCGAGCTTCAAGTTCGGGGCGCTGACCGACGAGTCCGACAGCGCCGTCATCGGCCTCTTCCAGGCGATGGCCGTAGCCCCGAGCCTCCAGGTGCCGGCGGGAATCCTGGACATCATCATCGAGCGCACCGCGACGGCCCTGAACCTGGACCAGGGCGCGGTCGAGCAGATCGTGAAGGAAGCGGCGGCGCAGCGGGAGGCGCAGGCCACCGCGACCGCCCCGGAGGGCGTGCCGCCTGCCGCCGCCGCCGGGATCGGGAAGCTCGCCGGGGCTGCCGACGCTGCCTCCAGGATCTACAAGAAGGCCATGCGGGACTCAGCGAACGCGCCGCTGCCGGAGAACACGACGCAGCCGTTCAGCGTGCCGAACCTCAGCTCCAGCGCGCCGAAGGGCTAGGGGCGGGGAAGTAGGTTGTCCTCCGTGACTGAATACGACTACAAGATGCGCCGGCTCACCGACGACCTGGGCGATGCGGCCCCGTTCCTGCAAGACCTGGTTGACCGGGGTCTCGCCATCCCGCCCGGGTACTACAAGCTCAGCCGCCAGGTCGTCACCCCGGACGGCCCCCCGCCGGTCGCGGACTGGCCGGCTGGCCCGGCCACGTTTGACCTGTGCAAGACGGTCCAGGCTGAGTGTGCGCACTGCGGGGCGCGGCGCGACTGGCTTGCGCCCGACTGGCCGCACCTGCACGATGATGTCCGCCTGTGCTGCGCTGGCTGCGGCACAGACCGGCCACATCGCGAGGTGCCCGGCCGCGACATCTCCGCTTCACGGCACCGTGAGCCGGACGGCAGCGTGGACATGAACAAGATCCGCTGCTTCCGGCGCGTCGCGGCCCAGCCGGCCTGATCGCCCCCGGGGCCGTTGCCCTGACTTGCGGACGGGCGCTCCCCGCTGATCTGGCGGCTCGCACTCGTGCAGTTTCAAGGCCCCTGGCCGGTTCATCGCCGGTACCGCTTCTCCGACTCGCTTGCGCGCCCCGAGGGTGCATTGATGGTAATGCCCAGATGCTGCGGGATGCCATCCGGAGGCGGGTTGGCGGCTATGCACGCCCAGCACATGGCCACGTCAGCGTCGCCTACCCGGACCAGGTGCCCGGCCTGCTCGGCGCAGGCTCCCGTGACGGCATGGGCGGCAGGGCAGGCGCACCGCCCGGCGAGGAATCCCTCAAGGTCAACGGTCAAGGGCATGCGGCCAGCCTAGGCGGGTGAGCCGGTGCAAGCTCCGCCCGGCCAGGGATCACCGCCAGCACGCAAGGCCCCCGCCCGCAAGGCCCCGCCGCGCCAGCAGAAGCCCCCCGCCCGGACAGCCCCCCAGCAGACGCCGCCTCCAGCGCCGCTGACGCCAGCCCAGGTCATCGCCGCGATCCTGTCCGCGCTCGGGGCAGCCCTCACCGCCGCGCAGCTCGTGACGCTGCTGGCCAAGATCATGGCGGTCGCCGGGATCGGGCTGCTCGCCCTGCGCGCCGTGGCCGTCCTGATGATGTCGTGGCCGGCGGACGTGCTGGAGGGCACGGGGCCGGCGCAGCGTCACGCCATCAGGATGAACGCGACCCGGCGCGCCCAGTTCATGCTGTCGGCCTGCCAGCGGGTCCAGGCGGCCGTCGTCGCGGCACGGTCGCAGGGCACTCCGGTGCTCGACGCCATCCGCAAGGCGATGGCAGCGGAACAGCGGTGGCTCGCCGCCCATGTCCATGCCTCGCAGAACAGGATCGCGGCAGCTTCCGCAGTCGACGGGATGGCGGACGCGTACGGAAATCTTTTGGGCTGGAATTCGGTTCCCGACTCGCGATGCACGCCCGAATGTCGCAATGCCAATCACAAGAACTTTTACGCGGACAGGCCGCCTGCAATTGGCTATCCGGGTTCCACGCACCCGAATTGCAGGTGCTGGCCGAGCGCGCCATTCAAGGGTGCCCGGGTACTTCCGAGCACATAGGAACGGGGGTTGCGGCATGAAGCCGAGTGTCGGCCGGATCGTGCACTACGTCAGTTACGGAACGCCCGGCGGCGAGTACAAGAGCGAGTGCCGCGCGGCGATCGTGACTGAGGTCGGCGGCCTGATCGGAACCCACTTCACGATCGAGCACGACAGCGATGAGCAGGCGCTCGGCTTGTGCGTGCTCAACCCGGCGGGCCTGTTCTTCAATCAGGGCGTCATCTACCACGAGGGCGACACCGGCCACGATCACGCTGGCGAGGAGATCCCGGCGCGGTCATACCGGGGCGGCACCTGGCACTGGCCTGAGCGCGTGGAATGACCGCGCCTCCCGGCCAGTCCGTCGCCGATCGGGTGAAGGCTCAGCTTCAGGGCGACTACCCCGCCGGCGCGCTGTCGTGGGTGGACGGGATCTCATGGGCCGGGCCGGTGCGCGTCCCGCTCGGGCAGGTTGACCGCACCGCCGGCGACTGGTCGGCCGCTGATGACAAGCGGAAAGTCGCCGCGTTCGCCAAGCGGATCGGTGCCGGGTGGGCCAAGCCCGTGGTCGCCATCCGCCGTCCCGGCCAGCGTCTCCTGTACCTCGTGGACGGGCACACGCGAGCGGTAGCCTGCGCCCAGGCCGGCCAGCCCCTCACGGCCTACGTCGGGTCCGCGCCGGCGGCTCACGGCGGCTGGGAAGCTACGCACGCCCGGCAGCTAGCCGGCGACGCCGACGCGATCGACCTGAGCGCCGCCGGCTATCCCGCCGGGACGATCAAGGCCCGCTCGGGCATGATCTCGCTCGACCTGCCGAAGGGCACGATCAGGCCAGTCCCCGGCGGGGTCGATGATCACCACATCACGATCGTTTACCTAGGCCCGGACGTGGATGACAAGGCGTTCGCGGCTGCGTGCCAGCGCGCGAAGGCTGCGGCAGCATCGGCCGGCGGCCCGCTGACCGGCCGCATCGCCGGCGTGGACTCGTTCCCCGCCGCAGTCAGCGACGACGGCAAGGTTCCGGCATTCGCACCCGCCAGCATTCCGGGCGCCAGGGGGATCCGCTCGGCGCTCGAAGACCTGTCGGCCAGCGAGCATGCTCAATGGCGACCGCACGTCACCCTCGCATACGTGCCCGAAGGCGGCGGCCTGCCAGACCGCGTTCCCGCGACGCCCGTGAGGTTCACCCACCTGTCGGTGCATCGCGGCAAGGATGTCGCGCGCTTCCCGCTCGGCGGCACCGCGGAGCACGCGAACCGCCCGCGGCCGATCAACCTCGCGGGCACGTTCACCGAGGCGCTGCACCCCCGCGTGGCCAAGGGCAGCGGGAACGCCGGCCAGTTCGGCTCGAAGGGCACGCCGCTCAAGGCCGCAGCAGCCCCGCGCCCGGCCGCACTGCCAGCGTCTCCCGTCGCGCCTGCCCGCGCCGCCCGGCTTCACGCTCAGGCCCGGCAGGACCGCCACCTCGCCCGCCAGATCCTCGCCAAGGTCCAGGGCCTCGTGTGCGTCCGTGACGGCTACCAGGCGGGCCTCCTGACCGCAGCCGGGCACCCGAAGGCAGGCAAGGCCACCAAGGCCGTCAGCGCCGCCAGGAGCGCCGCGGCGAAGAAAGCGGCGGCCACCCGCAAGAAGGCCCCGAAGTCCAGCACCAAAGGCCCGCGCAAGTCGGCCGGGTCCGTCAAGGCGGGGAACGTGGCGAAGCTCAACGGCCAGATCAGCACGCTGCGCGGCGATGCGAAGGCGCTGATCAGGTCGGCGAACCGCCTCGACCAGATGGCGGACGGGCTCTAGCCGGTGGCCAGCATCTACGGCGGCCGGCTCAGCCATGAAGGCAAGACCGTCACCGTCCAGATCTCCCACGGGACGCCAGACACCGGGCTATGGTGCAACGCCTGCCTGCTGCCCTCGGGGATCGGCGTGCCGGTCTACGCACTCGGCGGCGACGGGCCGCGCCTGCTGGTCTACACCCGGATGTGCCTGGACTGCGGGCTGCCGCTTACCGCCACGGAGGACCGATGAAGACGCCGATGGTCCAGCGCGCGGCCAGCCGCAAGAAGCTCGCGGCCAAAGGGCAGGCATTGGCTGGGGGTACTGCGCCCATCCCCAACATCGCCTACCTGAAGAAGGCCATCCGCGCCAAGGGCCGCGTCGACCCGTCCAGGTGGCCCGCGCTCAAGGCGCTGATCCGCAAGCGGGCAAAAGAACTGGGCGCGCTGAACGCTCCCGGCGTCAAGGGCACCTGGGCATTCTCAAACGACGGGCAGGCGATCGAGTTGGCCAGCATGGCGAAGATGCCGAAGGTTCGCGGCGCGGCTGACGTGACCTGCACCCGCAGCGGCCCCGGCAGCGTCTCCGTGATCCACAAGAGCACCGGCATGAAGCTGGGCACGCTCGACAAGGGTCACGCGGGCTGGCAGGCGACGCACCGAACCGGCAAGAAGATGGAGCCCGCGCCGAGCATGGCCGGCTCGCTGAACAGCCTGATCGGCGCGCACAACAAGATGGCCGCCGGGCAGACCGCCGACATGGCCAGCGACGCCGCTGCGGTGGACCTGGCGACGTCTGCGGCCACGTCCTCGGACGGCCCGCGCGTCACCGCGATGGGCGGCGGCAAGGCCGCGAAGGCCGCGCCCGCTGCCAGCCTGCCGGCCGAGGTCAGGGCGGTTTACGCGAAGCTGGTCAAGAAGGGAATGAAGCCGGGGCAGCAATGGCGCTGGCCAAGAGGGCGGCGGCGATGCACGCCAAGGGCGCGGCTAAGAAGGCGGCCTAGGAACGCACGTGCGTGACGAACAGGGCGAAGCCGTCGGCGCCATTGCCACCGCCGCCTGAACCGCGACCGCCCTTGCCGATCTCGACCTCCATCAAGTCGCCTAGCTCATCGGCCGGCCGCGACCAGGCCTGAAGTTCCCCGGACTCGCCGTCGCGGACAGAGCCGCCGCCACCGCCGCTCGCCTGAATGAGTGCGTCAACCCTGATCGCCCCGGCTGGCTTACGCCACGTGCCGCTCTCGCTGAAGTACTGGATGTCTGGCTCCGGCCGCCGCTCGCTCACCCCTCAAGGGTCCGTCGACAAACACCGGCTGATCGCTCATTTTCCCAGCTTATTGGAGGTGAGCGGCAATGAACGCGCTCCTGACGCCCTACGACAAGGGCGATGCGAAGCCCGCCGGCCGGAACCTTTTCCGCAAGCAGCTCCTGCCCATCGCGAAGATCAACTACAAGGGGCGGCCGATCGACTTCACCCGCGACTACCTCGCGGGCCTGGTCAAGGCGTTCAATGACCGCGCCTATGACCAGGTGGCATTCCAGCTAGCCGACGCCGCGAACACCCACACCGACGACCCTGAGCGGTTCCGGGGCGAGATCGCGGCGCTGGAGATGACCGACGACGGCCTCGACGTCATCGTCGCCGCCACCGAGGACGGCTCCCGGCTGCTGCGCGAGAACCCGCGCCTCGGCGTGTCAGCCAAGATCGTCGAGGACTACGACCGGGCAGACGGCAAGTTCTTCGCCCGTGCCGTGAAGCACGTCCTCGGCACCCTCGACCCGCGCCTCACCGGCATGCGCCCGTGGGAAGCCGTGGAAGCCGCCAACGCCGACGACGGCCAGGTCATCGACCTCACCTCGTACGACTACGCCGCGCAAGACGACCCGGACCCGGCAGCCGCCGATCCGGTGATCACGCATCCCGAGAAGGAGCAGAGCATGCCGCTCAACGCTGACCAGGAGGCCCGGCTGAGCAAGCTGCTCGACCTCCCCGAGGACCAGTTCGCCGCGCTGATCGCCCCGGCCGCGCCCGTGGAGCCGGACGGCACTGAGGACGACGACCCGGACGAGCAGATCACCGACGCCGATCTCCAGAAGCTGATCGACGGCCTCCCCGACGACGCGCCAGCGGATCCCGTCACGCCCGAGCCCGTTCTCGCGACCGCCGGGGCCGACCTGGCGAATGACGCGCGGGACGCCCTGGAGCTGGCCAACTCCCAGATCGAGGAGCTGCGCCGGGAGCAGTCCGCGACCCGCGCCCAGCTCGACCGGGCGACGTACGAGAAGGAGCGCGACTACTTCCAGCGATCCCTCGGCGTCCCGGCCCGCATCACCGACCTGGCGCGGCCCGTCCTCGAAGGCTCCGGCCGGGTCGTGGAGCTGTCCAACGGCTCCTCGGTGGACGCGGGCGCGATCGTCCGCAAGCTCATCGGCGAGTTCGGCAAGACCATGCAGGCCCTCGGCATGTCCGTGGAGCTCGGCAACGCCGAGGGTGCCGACGACACCGCCGGCGCCGACGAGCGCGCCGCGGAGGAGCGCTCCGCGCTCGTGTCGGCCTACCGCGCCGCGAACGCCCTGTAGCCCCGCGCCGTCCAGCATCCGCACCGCGACCGCCACGGGCGAGCCCGCCGGGGTCGGCGATAAGCAAAGGAAGTAACGCCAGTGAGGGCAATTCCCCACGACCAGTTCGGCGGGCCGGCCAGCTACCAGGTGTCCGCGCTCGTGATCGGCGGCCAGCTCGTCGCCGCTGACGGCGCCAGCGCCGTGACCGTCTCCCCGGCCGGCGCGAACGCCATCAACGTCGTCGGCGCGGCCATTGTCGACGCCAGCCCCATCATCAGCCAGGCCGGCACCACCACCGGCTACGGCGCCCCGCTCCTGGACATCAGCGTCCTGCCGGACTACACGAGCGTCGTCAGCGGGGGCGTCGACATCCCCGTCACCTACGCCGCCGCAGCGACGTTCGGCGTCCTGCTCAAGGCCGCCGCGGCCGGCCAGGTCACGCCGTGGGTCAGCGGCACCGACACCAACCCGGCCACGATCGTCGGCCGCTGCACCCAGCCCGGCGGGGTCGCCGCCGGGGCCACCGTCGCGCGGGCGCGCATCTTCTAGGCCCTCGAACCAGCACAGAACTAGGAGACACCCGTGCCCACACCGGCTTACACGTCGTCTGACGGCCCCCGGATCACTTACAACGCCCTGCTGAAGGACCCGCTCGTGGTGCCCGAGCTGATCCTCCAGATGGCGCAGAACCAGTTCATCATCGACGCCGTCCTGCGGCAGGGCGGCCTGGCGGAGTCGGGCGCGGCCCGCTACCAGGAGTCGACTCCGCTGTACGCGGACAACACCCCGGAGATCCGCGGCGAGTTCGGCGAGGTCCCGATCGTGCCGACGTCGGTCGGCATCCCCCGCGTGGTCCTGGCGCACGAGCGGGCCATGGCCGTGGCCATCTCCGACCAGATGGTCCGCCGCCGGCTGATCGACCCGTTCAACCTGCAGCTCATGCAGGCCAAGAACACGATGATTTACTCGTGGAACCAAGCATTTTTCAGCGCGGTCGCGGCCAACGCGAACATCCAGACGCTGGCCGTTTCCAACGCGTGGGCGAGCAGCAACGCGACTATCCGGGCAGACATCGCCAACGGTGTATATCTGGTAGAAAACGCCCAGATCACCAGTGCGCTCGGGTTCAATCAGTTCTTGGACTTCGAGGCCGACACCATGATCATCAATCACGGCACCAAGAACACGCTGCTCCAGTCGAGCAGCTTCGCGGCCCCGTACATTGGGGACATAGCGTCGGAAAATCTTCAGTATACCGGCGTACTTCCTAACCGGATATTCAATCTCGACGTTCTGGTCAGCCGACAGGTGCCGACAGGAAATGCACTGGTCATGCAGCGCAACCGCTGCGGCTTCATCGCCGACGAGCTGCCGATGCAGGCAAGCCCCCTATACCGGTGGGAACCGACCAAATCGTCCAGATCGGACATTCAGCGCGCTAGTGCCGTCGGGATCGATCAGCCGCTCAGCATCGTGTTGCTTTCGGGCGTTTAACGGACGGCCTTCGGGCGGCCCGAGATGGCCATTTCCGGATGTCATTCCCGCTAGACTGTTCGACGTAAGTGATCCCCGCGACGGTGACAGCCGCCCGGGGATCGTGGCCACACCTAGCAAGAGGTGCAAGCACATGCAGGATAACGCCCTAGCCTTATTCCCGGCCGTGCCGGCGCCGCAGCGTGCCATATGCGGGGTTGCCGAATGCGGAGTCACCCTAAATATCGACAACCGCATCGGGTTCTGTCGCCCCCACCGGGAGGTCGGGAGCCGTACTGCGCCGAGATCCTGCGTCGTGGATGGCTGCGCGCGCCAGTTGCACGCAAGGAGCAAGACCGGCTTCTGTCCCGATCACGCTGGGTTAGCGCCGGTCCCCGCCATGCGGGATGCCGAGCGGCGCGCTGAGGCCGAGGCGCGAAGGTCTCAGTGGCGTATATGCGCCGCAGATGACTGCACGAAGCGACTGCGGCCGGATAACAGGTCCGGGCGGTGTTACAAGCACAGGCACAAGCCCGTGTCACCGGCAGAACGCGGCCGGTGTCCAATCGAGGGTTGCGGCAAGATGCTCTCGCCGACAAATACCGTCGGCCGGTGCTACGGGCACAAGGATCCTCGCTGGGTCGCGGCGGTCTGCGCCGCCGAAGGCTGCACGCGGACGCTGAACGTCACGAACCTGATCGGCTTCTGCGGCCGGCACACCAACGGCTACCGCCGCGATGCCAACCTCCAGCGGCAGTACGGCATTTCCGAAGCCGACTACGACGCCATGCTGGTCGCGCAGAACGGCGTGTGCAAGCTGTGCGGCAAGCCCCCCAAGGAGGGCGGGAAACTCGCAGCAAGCAGGCTGCACGTCGATCACGACCATGAGAGCGGCCGGGTCCGGGACCTGCTCTGCAACAACTGCAACCGAGGGCTCGGCTTCTTCGTAGAGAACCCGGCGCTCATGCGCGCCGCAGCGGACTACCTAGAGCACCACGCCGCTCTCGCCGCCCATGAGGCAAACCTGAAAGTCGCCTGACCCGCCCTCCTCTGCGGCGGGTCCAACCCGTCCCAGAGGAGAAGCACCATGCCTACCGCCACGACCCAGGAAGCGCCTGCGAGCGGCCAGTGGGTCGCACTCACGCACCTGTCCATCTCGCGCCCCCACAGTGACCGGCACGGCCACCTCGGCGACGACCGCATGGCCGACCGCGCGGAGCCCGGCGAGCTTGTCACGCTCACCGAGGAGGAGTCGCACGGGTTCCTGACCCGCCACCGCATCCCGGTGATCCGCAAGGCGACCGACGCCGACAGCGGTCGCAAGATCACCGCCCGCGACCTGTTCAACCGGCGCCGCCCGGCGCCGCCGACTGACGCGCTCCAGCCGGCCCGCGGCCAGTCGGAGGTGCTGGACGCCTCGCGCCTCATCGAGGTCGACCCCGATCTGTCGCCGGACCCGGCCGACGTGGACCCCGACGCCCCCGGCGGCGACAGCGACAAGAGCACCACGCGCGGCAAGGCCCCCAAGGCGTCCTGATGGGCCTGACGCTGTCCGCCGGGGCGCTTCCCGCTCCCCGGCACCGCCGGTCCCGCTGGCGGCTCCGCGGCCTTCTCGGGGGGTCCTGGCCGCACTGGGTCACCGGCCTGCCGGCGACTGCGGGGCTCGCCTGCCGCGCGTGCCGGCGTGAGCGCTGCGACCAGTGCGAGGGCAACGGCTGCGGCTGCCAGGAATGCGCGGGCGGCGAGGGCTGATGCTCACGCCGCTGGACTGCTGGGCGCTGGGCCACTGGCTCGGCCTGAGCCCGGCCGAAGTCCGCGAGCGCGGGATCACGCACGCTGGCGCCGGGCACATGCTCGCCCTCATGACCTAGCGGGGAGGTGCCCTGATGCCGGTCTACTACTGCCAGCCGTCCGACATCAGGGACAACGTGGCGGGGACGGACGGCGGGACGGGTACCTGCGCCACGCTCACCGACCAGCAGCTCACCGAGGCGATCGGGCGGGCAAGCTCCAAGGTGTCGGCCTATGCGGGGACGACGTTCGAGGCGGACACGTCCGCGCCCGTGGTCGTG
>Ga0193726_1001882_pt1 | contig 15228 bp, 14 predicted proteins | sample H2c1metaG_FD_144928 | JGI IMG/M metagenome (GOLD analysis project Ga0193726, IMG submission 144928) | Soil microbial communities from a riparian zone of the East river system, Colorado, United States - H2c1 | ecosystem: Environmental > Terrestrial > Soil > Riparian zone | place: USA: East River... | reverse complement strand
CGCCTCCCTGAGAGGCAGCATCGGTCACGCTGAAGCCCAGCTGCGAAGAGACTGCCCTGAGCCAGGTCGAAGGGAACGACCCAGCTTGGCCCCGGACGAGGTCCGGAATGGGAACATTCCGAAAATCACCCGCCCCGGGGGGCGCCAAGGCCCCCGCCGTCACGCTTGCTATAATCTACGGTCAACTTCGTTCCCTCCGCACCAGGAAGGCACCATGTCAACCCGCACCGAATCCGACAGCATGGGACAAATCGAGGTTCCCAGCCAGGCTTATTGGGGCGCGCAAACCCAGCGTTCCCTCCATCACTTCAACATCGGACGCGACCTCATGCCTCCGGAATTAATTCGCGCATTCGGGATCCTCAAGAAGGCGTGTGCATTCGTAAACCAGGACCTCGGGAAACTTCCCGCCGAGAAAACCAACCTAATCATCCAGGCCGCCGACGACGTCATCGCCGGAAAGCTCAACGACCAGTTCCCTCTCCGCATCTGGCAAACCGGCAGCGGCACCCAGACCAACATGAACGTCAACGAGGTGATCTCCAACCGCGCCATCGAAATCGCGCACGGCGAGATGGGATCCAAAAAACCGATCCATCCGAACGACGACGTCAACCTGTCACAGTCTTCGAACGACACCTTCCCAACCGCAATGCACATCGCGGCCGCAGAGCGGGTAAAGAACGCGCTGATTCCCGCGATCAAGAGCGTCCGCGATGCAATCGCCGCCAAAGCCGAGGAATTTAACGATGTGGTAAAGATCGGCCGGACCCACCTGCAAGATGCCGTTCCCCTCACTTTCGGACAGGAATTCGGCGGATGGGCAAGCCTCCTGGATCGCGACATTCATCGCGTCGAACAAAGCCTCGAGGGTCTTTACGATCTGGCGATCGGTGGCACCGCGGTCGGCACCGGCCTAAACGCTCATCCCGAATTCGCCGAGCGCGCCGCACAAAAGATTGCCCAACTCACCGGGCTTCCCTTCCGATCTCATCCCAATAAATTCGCAGCCCTCTCGGCTCACGACGAGCTCGTCTTTGCTCAAGGAGCCTTGGAGACGCTATCCGCCTCGCTCATGAAAATATCCAATGACATCCGCTGGCTAGCCTCGGGCCCGCGCTGCGGCCTGGGAGAACTAACCATTCCGGAGAATGAACCTGGCTCTTCCATCATGCCCGGCAAAGTGAACCCGACACAGTGCGAAGCCATGACCATGGTATGCGTCCAGGTGCACGGTGCCACCGCCGCCATCGGATTCGCCGGCTCCCAGGGTAACTTCGAGCTCAACGTTTTCAAGCCGGTCATGATCTATAACTTCCTGCACTCTGTCACCCTGCTCAGCGACGCTTGCCACGGTTACGTGGAATTCATGGTCAACGGCATCGAGGTCGATCGCGCCAAAGTGGATGGGTACGTAAACAACTCGCTGATGCTGGTGACCGCTCTAGCCCCGAAGGTCGGGTACGACAAAGCCGCCAAGATCGCCCACGCAGCGCACGTCGACCGCAGCAGCCTGCGCGAGGCGGCCTTGAAGCTGGGATATCTAACCGCCGAAGAATTTGATCAATTGATGAAGCCGGAGAAGATGACGAGACCCTAGCCTTTGCTCAGTAAGCACACTCATCCCGAGGCTGCAGCGCTCAGAGTAGGCAGGGGGAGCAGTTTTGCTGCGTGCTGCGTGCAGCGTCTCAAATGAAATCAGGCTTTCGGGCGAAGCCAGCGGGACCTGGCAAGTTAAAGCCGCTGCGGGTTCAGCAGGGATGGCTCACCAACCGGCTCCGGAGGAGCAATCTCCAGCCTGGGCCGGCGCGAGAGGCCCGGAGTGTGAAAGGGAGGGAATATGCCGCCCGAGTCGGGGGCCCCGGAAGGGGCATTCTACTCATACCGCAAAGCCTCAATGGGATCCAGCCGGGCTGCCTTGATCGCTGGCAGCATCCCGCTGATAATTCCCACAAAGCTCAAAATCACCGTCGACCAAATCAAAATCGCCGAATCAATCTTCAGATGAATGTCACCCTCGTTGGCATTCTCGATGAAGGCACTCCATAGAGTCAGCGATCCCACCGACCAGGAAACCAAATACGCCAGCACCACTCCCAGCATCCCGCCCACGGCTGTAATCACCAGCGCCTCGGCCAAAAACTGAAACAGGATGTGCCAGCGGTGCGCGCCCAAAGCCTTCTCCACTCCAATTTCGCGAGTCCTCTGCGTCACCGAAACCAGCATGATGTTCATCAGCCCAACCCCGCCGATCCCCAACGTCAGCAATCCAATAAATCCGAGCAGCACTTTAATGCCGGTCGTGATGATTTTCAGCTCACCAAAATTTTCCACGCTATCGAAGACGAACGCTGCGCGGTCATCTTTGGGATTGAAGTGATGGTGGAAGGCCAGCGAATCCCGCACTGCTTTGGTCACTTTTTCGTGCTGCCCTTCGTATTCCATGCAGATCACATCCAGGTAATGAGTGCTCTTAAGGTCGCTCATCGTACTGAAGGGGATATAGGTCATGGCATTCATGTCATCGTCGCCGTTTGAAATCATGTGCTTCAGAATCCCAATGACTTGGTAAGAAATGCCATCAATACGGACGCTCTCGCCGATCGCGTTCTGCCCGGAAAACAGCTTCTTCTTTACCTCATAGCCAAGGACCGCCACCCGCGTATGGGCGAAATCCTCCTGCTCGCCGAAAAAGCTCCCCACCGCCACGTCCACGTGCCGGATTTTCTGATAGCTCGCGTAAGTGCCGCGAATGTCGTAGCTGGAACTGCGCGTTCCATAAGCCACTGTGCTCTGTTTGTTGACCTCGGGAGAAACTCGCTTGAGGAAAGGCACTTCAGCCCGCAACCAATCGACGTCCTGGGTGGTAAGTTTGACCTCGGCGCCCGCCTTGCTGCCGCCTGCCTGCATCGAAGTCCGTCCGGGAAAGATCGCCACAAAATTGCCCCCAAAAGTTTCGAAGGCAATCATGAGCCCGCGCTCGAATCCAGAGCCATAAGCCAGCAGCAACACCACCGTGGCGATGCCCCAGGCCATGCCGAGCATGGTCAGCATGCTCCGGCTCCGATTGTGCCGCAGCGCGTTGTAGGCCTGAATCGCCAGTTCCCCGATCATTACTCTTGCCTCAGCGCTTCCACTGGAGGAAGCAAGGCCGCTTTGCGGGCGGGATAGAGTCCAGCCACCACGCCGGCAATGGTTAGCGAAAGAATCGCCACCGCGGCAGACGCCGGCACAATCCTGGGCGTATCAAAGCCCTCGGGCGACGGCAACTGCGCCATCAAGGTGACAAAGATTACGCAGATCGTCAGCCCTATGCCACCGCTGAACGCCGTGAGAAACGCGCCCTCCACAAAAAACTGCGTCATGATGTTGCGGTGCGTGGCACCCAGCGCCTTGCGCAGACCGATCTCTCGCGTGCGCTCGGTCACCGACACCAGCATGATGTTGATGATCCCAATCGCTCCCAGTCCAAGCGTCACCACTCCAACGACACCGAGGAACCAATCCATGGCATCGAAAATTTTCGCCACGCGCATCGAGCCGTCGATGGTGTCCCAATCATTAAATGAATCTTCGACCTTGGGATTGAAACCGTGCCGCCTCCCAATAATCCCGTGCACTTCTTCCTTGGCACGAAGATGGGCGGCGCGCGTGACCGGCTGGTAGTTGATAAACGAAAGCGCATCTTCGTTGTTGCTTCCCTTCAGCGGGAAAAGCATACGCATGGTTTCTACAGGAATGAAGATCCGGCCATTGGTGCCATTGTTGCCTTCACGCCCCACTTTCTCCACAACGCCAATCACTTCAAAATCCACCCCGTTTAAAAGCAGGCTCGCCCCCACCGCGGGCCGCCCGGGAAAAACATTCTTCAACAATTCCCATCCCACCACGGCAACGCGGCGATGCTCTTTGTTGTCAGGTTCGTTAAACCAACGCCCCGGGTTAATCGGCACCGTGCGGATGCGGTTGTACTCCGGCGCCACGCCAAAAACTTGCCCGTTGGTCGAACCGTAGTCGCTGACCGCCCGAATGTCTTCCCGGTTGATCACCGGAGAGATGGTGCGCAGCAGCTTCGCCTCATCCTTGATTGCGAGGTAGTCACCGTAAGTAAAGGTGTAAGGGCGCCCCGAAACCAGACTGCCCTCCACCGCGGGAATCCGCCCGGGAAACATGAACATGATGTCCTGTCCCAGGTTCGCCATGTTCTTTTCCTGCCCGCTGCGGAAGCCCTCTCCCAGGCCAACCAGCAAAAGCAGTGAACCCACTCCCCAGGCGATTCCGAACATGGTAAGAAATGATCGCAGCTTGTGGGCCCACAGCGTAGCCAGCGACTGGCGCACGATATCTAGTAACACTCTCATAGATGTGGACCACGGAAACCCCTCGTCCCACCGCGCCGGGGAGACAACGGCGGGACGAGGTCAACTCAGGCGGGAGGTCTCATGACCCGCCCTACAGTCTGATGGTCAATACGCAAACGGCTCACGCCAAGTTCCCGCATTCCACCAAACTGACTTAGCCGCATATCAGTTGGACGTATGCGACCGCAAAAAGGATAGCCAACAACCGGGCCGGCGCTTCGGCCATCCCGGCTCCCGCCAGAGCTCGAAATCGCAATCCACCGCTGCACACGCCGGGACCGGGCCCTCGCCCGTCCACCCCGGTCGACGCGATGGACGAGAAGGGAAAAGCCACCACCACCCGAAACATCGCAATGGAGCAGGGCTAAAGAAGGCCCCACCCACTGGTGGTTCCAATCCGAAATCACCAGCATGGATTGCGCAAATGGCAACTACGATGGCGCCATCGCAGAGATGAAACTCTCCCTCGAAGGCGCACCGGACAATACCCAGCCATTCACGCAAGCCGTGGTACGGCCCCTGCGAGTAAGGGAAGACGTCCGTCCACAGCCCTAGACTCAGTCTTCCCTGAAGTCCTGCGTGGTTCAGCTCGGACGAGCGATTGCCTGTATTTTGCACACCGCTGAAAACCGCGGATACTTGGGGATGAGTATTTATTGAACAGAACTTACTAAGAAGAACGATTTCAGGAGCGCCATCCGGAACCGGATTCTAGGCTTCCCCCTCTGGATACTCAAACACTCCACGCCCCGCCTTCCGCCCCAACCGCCCTGCCTTCACGTACTGCACCAATAATGGTGCGGGCCGATACTTCTCCCCCAAAGTCCTGTGCAGATACTCCAAAATGTGCAAGCGGGTATCCAATCCCACCAAATCCACCATCTCAAACGGCCCCATCGGATGGTTCAACCCTAACTTTAAGGCTTTATCGATATCCCCCGCAGACGCAACCCCTTCCTGCAACATAAGAAACGCCTCGTTCCCGATCATGGCGTTCACCCGGCTGGTAATAAACCCGGGTGATTCTTTAATCACCACGACTTCCTTGCCCATGTTCCGGCCCACTTGCGTAACCGTCGCGATGGTTTCGTCATCGGTTTCGAGCGCCCTCACCACCTCGAGCAACTTCATCTTGTGCACCGGATTGAAGAAGTGCATCCCCACACATTTCTTGGCGCGATAAGTGACACTGGCCATCTCGGTGATGCTGAACGACGACGTGTTCGAAGCAAAGATCGTCCCCGGCCGGCAAATCTTGTCGAGCAAGGTAAATATCTCAATCTTCGATTCCATCTCCTCCGGAACCGCCTCGATCACCAAATCAGCCTCGCGCGCCGCCTCCTCCACCGATCCCGCATATTCCAGACGAGCGAAAGCCGCCCCCGCATCCGCAGCGGCGACTTTCCCCAACTCCACAGCTTTATCGAGATGGATGCGAATTTCGCTCTCCGCCTTGCGTAGAGCGTTGGGAAGCAGATCTTCAAGAATGGTGCGGTAGCCGCCGAGCGCGGCCACTTGAGCAATGCCGCGGCCCATGGTCCCGGCGCCAATGACGGCGACGGTCGAAACCTGGGCCACGACTACGCTCCCTTTTCCAGCGACGCAACCGCGGTATTCAGGTTCGCCCCCGCAGCCTTCAAGCTCTCCGCCAGTCGCCTGCGCTCCTCCGGCTCCAGCCCAGCCACAAAAGCGCTAAGGCGCCGCAAGGTCGTATTAATGTCATCGACATAGTTGATCAGTCGAATCAGTTCTCCAGTAGCTGCCATAATGATTCCTGACTCCCGTAGCCCGTTGCGGGCGAAAACTTCTCACCTCCCATTCTCAAGGCTGCGAACGATTTAGTAAAGGTGACCTAGGATTAGATTAGGCAGGCAATCACTCTTTCGATCCTCGTAAGATCCCCCTTGTCTGCCCTGGACGGGGGACCTGCTTGGGGCAGCGAAGGAGCCCCCAACGTCGAATACGCTGCCCGTGGACGCGCACGCCCGACCGTGTGTAACTACAAGCGGCCCCGCCCGCCGCCATGGGCCCACCCGGCGCCGCTGAGAATTCCCGGATCATCCGATTTTGCATCCGCCCTGTTTCGCATCCGCCGCAACTCCCCGGCCGCGTTACCGAAGTGATCCCTTTGCCCCGCGAATCACGGCTGTTCATGCACCCCGGCAACGCGCAATCAAAGTGCTGTATGTCAATGTGAACAAGAGGTTAAAAAGCATTCCCAGCAGTTATCCATCGACCGCCGCTAATGTCTCCCATCAATGTTTTTAATTGGTCTTTTCGGCCTTGCGTGAATCTAATAAGTGGATGAGCGACAAACATTTAAAGCGCTATATTTTCGCGAGTGACTTTGATCAAACGCTGACCTTCAACGACTCCGGCTACGTCCTCAGCGAGATGGTCGGAATTCCAATCGTCGAATTTGAACGCAAAATAAGAGGGATGTCGAAATTGAATCTGGTCCAGCAAGGGGCGGAGCTCGCCTATCTGTTGCTGCACGACCCGGAATTTCGCAGCAAAGTCCGCCGCGAGCACCTCTATGAGGTCGGGAAACGCATCCGCCTGAAAGACAACATCGATCTGCTTTACCAGATTCTCTCCAATCAGATCGACGGCTATAAATTCGATTTCTACATTCTGTCCGCGGCTCCGGTCGAGATTGTTCAGTCTGCCCTTGAAGATGTTGTTCCCGAAGAGCACATCTTCGGCACTGTCTTTGAATACAACGAGGCGGGCGAAATCGAAACCATCGTTCGCGCCACGGCTGGCTATGGCAAGGTCGCGGTGCTCGACCAGTTGCAGGCCAGGCGCGAAGCGGGTCCCGACCATATTGTTTATGTGGGCGATGGCAGCTCGGATGTCCACGTGATGTTGCACGTAAACGTGCGCGACGGTTTCACCATTGCGGTGTCTGAAGCCAAACATATTTCCCAGATCGCCAAGCGCACCATCCTGAGCAGCAACGCTCTGGCTGTCCTCGCTCCAATTCTGGAAGATGTCGTTGGCTGGGACCGTCTCCGCATCCGCGAGTTCTTTGAGGCCCACGGATTGCTGATCCAGGAGTGGGAACGCGTGCGTACCGATTGGCTTACCCTGCGCTCCGCCGGCAGCCCTCCCGCAGGCAAGACGGTGGTCGCAAATTGATAATTGTCGGCAGCCTGGCGCGAATGCGGCGATAATAACTCCATGCTGCGCGATAAGAATCTAGTTCTGCTTTCGCATCAACATCAACGCGCTCTTGCCCTGTGCGTGCGGATGGATCGCGCCTTCCAGAGCGGTAATGTCGATGTGGAAATCTGGCAGTCGGAGCTCGAGCAGCAGTTCGCGTCCGAGGTTGAGTTTCACCTCGCGGCGGAAGAAAAGAAAGTCTTTCCGGCGGCCGCGCGCTTTCCCGAGTTGCAATCGCTGGTCAAGGAACTCCTCGCCGAACACGCGATGCTGCGTGAGTTCTTCGCCCGCGCCGTGGCTCGCACCCTCGACGCCGCCAGCCTGGAAAATTATGCGGAAATGTTGGTCGCACACATCCGCAAAGAAGAACGCGAACTCTTTGAGACGATGCAATCCTTGATGAGCCCACAAGAACTCGCCGACGTCGGAGCCGCCCTCGCGGCCGCGATGAAAGACTGCTCAAAAACATGTGCCACTTTGAATGACTCCACCCGTCCGCGATCGAAAGCGTAGTCCCCTTCCGGCAGTCGTCCCGAAAATATGGTCGGACCCGGCTTGCAGACTGAGAAGGGCCTTCTCGCAGCCTTTGTCCATGCCTTGAATAAGTCTGGGTTCTTGATCACCCCCAACAGATGAATGCAGGATCAAAACGGCTTCGCACGCGGATCTGGCTTTCATTCCTTGCTGGCCCGGGCTTCCGCGGGCAGGAAAACCGCCGGATTTTCTGCATGATGGTTAGGAAAAGGGGGATGGGCTCAAAAGAGTTTTTTGGGCGTCGAGGGTCCTCTTTGCAAAATCCAGCAGCTCGCCTTGATGCCAGAAGGAAACGTAGTAGCCCAGTCTAGGTAGCAGCAATCCGAAGATGAGTAATGCGGGGGGAACGATCACGCCGACCAATGCGTCGCCATTTCTGGCGAAGCGATGCCCGTGTGAGATTTGATTCAGGCAGGTGACAAAGGAGAGGGCGCCGCCAATCCCGAGGAGAGCCAGCCAGAGCGTCATGAACCCGGAGACACGCGAGCCGATGCCGAAATAACCGTCGATGCGTGTGCCGGCCGAGCTGGGAACTAGTGTGGCAAACAGATGGGGCGCAAAATCATTGCGCCAGAACCACAACCTTCGCTTGCGCACCTCGATCCGGTTGTCTTCGATCTTTCCGTAAAATTCTGTCTCCTCGCCAAAATCGCCGATGGTAAAAAAGCCCATGCCCTTTTCGGCAATTGTGGAGCGAAGGCGGCGGACGCACTCCTCCGGCGACAGCGGCGACTCCAGAACAAACGGATGCAGCTTCATGGGCAAGCATGTTAACAGGGAGGAATCACCTAGGCTGGAACGATTTCGAAGGCGGGATAGCCGTCGGCAATGCCGGCGAAAGCTTCGATGGGCGAGCCTGCGGTGACCGGGAAGTAGGCCTGCACCTGCCGCCCGAAGGTATCGAGGTACGCTTTCAGGACTTCGAGCTTCTCCGCGTCCTGAAGAGGCCGCAGGCCAAAGCTCTGTCGGCTGCTTCCCTGCTTGAGCGTGATTGCGTTCGCGGAGCAGGCGTTGCGAACCCACTGCGTCCGGCCACGCGGCGCCACCAGGAAACGCTTGCCAGCAATCTGCAAGACATTCACTGGCGTGGAGTAAAGCTTCCCACTCTTTCGTCCGCGAACCTGCAATAAGTAGTTGTGGGAGGAACACAGGCCGATTCCGACCAGGAATCCGAAGATCCGATTCGCAGCCCGCTCGAGGCCGGTTGGGGCGCGAAATGCAGGCAAGGCGGAATTCATGGGCTGGTTTCAGTCTAAGCCCTTCACCCCGGATAGCGTTTGATGACCTTCTAGGCCGATCAACCGAGAGCCGGACCGGAGGGGTGGGGGTGGTTTCGCAGTATTGCTTTCACCGGCGTGGGCGCCCGCTCCCCACCCTGCCAAGCCACGCCATCTTCCTGGTAATTGCAAGCGCTGCGGCGCTGTGTTAGCGTCAACAAACAGAAGAGGTTAGCGTGCAGGCGACGATTCCCGCTGGACTGGACCGCAAGGAGACAGAAATCTACCTGCGTCTGGATCCGGGACGGCTCCCAAAACACATCGCCATTATCATGGACGGCAACGGCCGCTGGGCGCGCAAGCGCCACCTGCCGCGCATTGCTGGACATCGCGCCGGAGTTACGTCCGTGCGCTTTACGGTGGAAACCGCGTCCCGCATTGGCATCCCTTCGCTCACGCTGTATGCCTTCTCGGAGGAGAATTGGAAGAAGCGTCCCAAGAGCGAAGTTAGTTTTCTGATGACCCTGCTGTGCCGGTATTTGAAGCAGGAAGTTCCGTCGCTGCACAAGAATAACGTCCGGTTGCAATACATTGGGCGGCTGCACGAATTGCCGGATGTGGTGCGGGAGAAGATGGAGTGGGCACGACAGGAGACTTCGCGGAATACTGGCATGGTGCTGACTTTGGCGCTGAATTATTCTGCGCGCACTGAGCTTGTGGATGCGTTTCGGTCGCTTGTGGACGCGGCGTCGCGCAATGGCGGCGTGGAGCATTTGCAGATCGATGAAGAGATGATCTCACGGCATCTTTATACCAAGCATTTGCCGGATCCTGATTTGGTGATCCGCACCAGTGGCGAAATGCGGCTTAGTAATTTTTTGTTGTGGCAGCTGGCCTATGCAGAGATTTATGTCACTCCCACCTTGTGGCCTGAATTCCGAGGGGTGCATTTGCTGGAAGGGATCGGGGAATATCAGAAGCGCGACCGTCGCTATGGCGGTTTGAATAACGATGTGCACCCGGGCCGAGGCTAAGGGCTTGCATCTCCTCAAGCGTGTACTTACCGCAGTTGTTCTCATTCCAATCGTTCTGGTTCTGATTCTCAAGGCGCCGATTTCCGTGCTGGCGGTGACTGCGGCGGTGGTGGCGCTGCTTGCGGTCAATGAGTTGCTCAGGCTGTCTGAGTCTTACGGGATCCAGCCGCAGCGCTGGCCAATCTTTATCTATGTCGGGCTGTTCTTCTTGTTCCTGGCGATCAACCCTGGCGCTACGCCTTTACTTGAGACGGGAAGCTTTAGTCACAGCGCGATTTTTGCCGCCGGGCTCGCCCCCTTTATATTTCTGACGGTTGCCATGCGGCGCGCGGATTTGGCTACGGCGTTTCCTGCTGCCATGGTCTCGGCGTTTGCTTTTGCCTATGTGGCTTTGCCGCTGGCGTTTTTGGTGCAGTTGCGGGAGCAGTGGGCGGGAGCGTTTCTGGTCATTTATCTGCTGCTGGTGGTTTGGGCGGGAGATATCTTTGCTTACTTTGTGGGGAGGGCTGTTGGGCGGCATCGGATGTCTCCGCGGATCAGTCCGAATAAGACTTGGGAGGGTGCGGTCGCGTCGGTGGTGGCAAGCGTCGGAATCGGGATGTTGGTGTATCGCTATGCGCTGCCGATTAGTTCGTGGCTGTTGAATGCGCACTTTATCGAGAGGCGCGACGGATATTTTGGAAATCAGCCTCTTCCCCTTTGGCCGGTGTTTTGGATTTCGGCAGCGCTGAATGTGGCGGCGCAGTTGGGAGATCTGGTGGAGTCGTTGATCAAGCGTGGCGCCGGGGTAAAGGATTCCGGAGCCATTCTGCCGGGCCATGGCGGGATGCTGGATCGAGTGGATGCGCTGCTGTTTGCGGCTCCGGTGCTTTGGTACTATGCGGCCTGGCGTGTGATGCATTAGGCTTGATGAGGATTTCGGGTGAGACAGCGCTAGGCCCGGTGTTGAGGATTTGATTTTGGCTGCGTTTTAGCGCTTGAGGCTTGGGTTGAGTCGTTCCGCAGCCTTTTTGAAGGCATGTCCTGCTGGGAACCTTGAAAGGAACCAAAGCGGTCCAGCATGTGGTCATCCGTAACCGATGGTACGCAGCGCTGGGAGGCGCTGCGCCATTCGAAATCTTGCACTTCGCTTCCCGATCATGAAACGCATTTCCATCCTCGGATCGACGGGCTCGATAGGACGCAGCACCCTTAGCGTCGTCGAGTCTTATCCGGACCGCTTTGAGGTAGTTTCTTTGGCTGCGGGGCGGAACCTCGAAGCGGCGTTTGAGCAGGCGCTGCGATGGAGGCCGCGGTTGATTTCCGTTGCCGGCGAAAAAGATGCGGATTTTTTTCGCGCTCGGCTGAAAGCTGCCGGAGTCGAGGGGGTTGAAGTTACATCGGGATCCGGGGGACTGGTGAGAGTCGCCACCCACCCTCATGTCGATTTTGTGGTGAGCGCGATCGTGGGCGTGGCTGGGCTCGAAGCCACCTATGAAGCGGTGCGGGCGGGCAAGACCGTCGGACTGGCAAACAAAGAATGCCTGGTGGCTGCCGGAGAATTGATCACTCGCGAAGCACAGCTCCAAGGCAAGCCGCTGCTGCCAATCGATAGCGAACACAATGCGGTGCATCAGTGCCTGCGCGGGGGAACCCTGTCGGAAGTTCAGTCCATCTGGCTGACGGCTTCTGGCGGACCGTTTTTGAACAAACCGAAAGCCGAGTTTTCTCGTATTACAGTGGAGGAAGCTCTCAACCATCCGACCTGGAAAATGGGCCACCGGATCACGATTGATTCGGCGACCTTGATGAACAAGGGCTTCGAGGTGATTGAGGCTTGTCGTTTGTTCAACTTACCGCCCCAGCGGGTGCAAGTGATGGTTCATCCACAATCGACGGTTCATTCCATGGTGGAGTTTGTGGATGGCAGCATACTTGCTCAGTTCTCTGTGACCGACATGCGGTTGCCGATCCTCTATGCGCTGACTTATCCGGAGCGGGTTCGGTCGGATATGCACTTGTCAGTCATGGACTTAGGGCACCTCGATTTCATGCCTCCGGACATGGAAAAATTCCCTTGTCTGCGCCTGGCCTATGAAGCGGCCGAGGCTGGGGGTGGAAAAACCGTTGCACTGAACTCCGCGGATGAAATTGCCGTATCTGCCTTTCTGGAAGGGAGCATCGGATTTGAAGACATCCCTAGAATTATTAAAGAGGTGGTTTCTGCAACGGAAGTCGGGAAATTGGAATCTATAAGACACGTGCTCGAAATAGATCAGGAAGCGCGCCGGGTCGCCCAGGAACGGGTCAGGCATTTCGGGCGAGGCCCAATCGTCGAGCCTGCACTGCGGGAAAAATAGTAATCTTAGATATCATTAATATGCAAATCTTAGCGTACGCCAACTATCTGGTCGTGATCCCAATTCTGGGATTCATGATTCTTATTCATGAATTTGGCCATTATGCCGTCGCCAAAATGCTGGGCGTGCGAGTCGAGCAGTTTGCCATCGGATTTGGCAAACGCCTGCTCGGTTTTCGCAGAGGCGAAACCGATTACCGCATCAACGCCATTCCGCTTGGTGGCTACGTCAAGATGAGCGGTGAGAATCCGATGGACGATCGAACCGGCGATCCCGCGGAGTTTTTGTCGCATCCACGCTGGCATCGTTTCCTCATTGCCATTGCCGGGCCGTTCATGAATATCCTGCTCGCCGTTGGCTTGCTGACCGGCGTGTACATGGTGCATTACGAGTATCCGGCTTTTTGGGACAAGCCGGCGGTGATCGTTGGGGTGAAATCGGACTCGCCGGCCGCGCAGAGCGGCATTCAAGTACGAGACCGCATTGCAGCAATCGATGGGATCGAGAACCCCAAGTGGGAACAGGTTTATTACAAGATCTGGCTGAGTCCGAACCAGCCTTTGAATGTCACGATTCAGCGCGGAGCGCAGACCTTCGAGAAGCAGATTACCCCCAAGGCAATTACCAAGTCCGAAATTGGCTTCGCGGGGTGGTATGCGGATGAATCGGTGATCGTGGGCGACCTCGATGCCGACATGCCAGCCGCCAAGGCGGGGATCCATGAGGACGACAGGATCATTGCCATCGACGGGAAACCTTTGCCCTCGATCGATGCCATGATTGAGGGTCTGCAGCAAACCAAAGACAAACCAGTGGATGTGACGGTGCTCCGTCAAGGTCAAAAACTGGATTTTCAGGTCCAGCCGGTGCTGGCGTCGACTGAGGAACCGAACGAAAAGCGGTACCGCATCGGTTTTGTTCCCACGGCGCAAATGAAAATTACCCGCCTGCCATTCGGTGCGGCTTTGAATCAGTCGCTTGCCGAAACCAAGAAGGATTCCCTTCTGATTCTTGAACTGGTGCAGAAGATGGTTCGCCACAAGATCTCTCCGCGCAGCATCGAGGGACCGATTGGGATTGGACGCGCTGCCGGCGATGCCGTGCGGGAGAAAGGATGGACGCCAATTCTGGCGTTAACCTCCGCGATCAGCCTGAACCTCGGGATCTTTAACCTGCTGCCCATTCCGATCCTCGATGGTGGCGTGATTCTGTTCCTCTTCCTCGAAGCTCTGATGAGGAGAGACATCAGCCTGAACATCAAGGAACGGATCTACCAGGCAGCGTTTGTGTTTCTCGTGCTGTTTGCCGTAATGGTGATCTATAACGATCTGGTAAAGACCATTCCTGGAATGATGGGGCGACTGCCGTAATCCAGGCCAGGCGCGAAAGTGGGGCAGAAAAAAGCCGTGCCCTCGGCCCTGGGGAAGCGCCTCCCTGCCAGGAACCGCTTACCCGACGCTGCGCCGGTCGCTGACAAGCCTGCGATCCGATGTCGTTCAAGCGCGTCGCATGAAACCTACTCTTTTCTCGCCCCGGAGAACGGCAACGCCCCCGTCCCTGCGCTCTTGCAATCACCCTTGGCGATCACAATGGAGTGCGAAGTGGCCGCCTGCCGGGGGCCTGTCCTTGCCGGCTTGCCTGGAATCAGGTCACCATCTGCTCCTGTCCGCGGCCGAAGCGGCATAAATCTGCAATGTTTTGCGCAGCCCCTGGAAGATGGTAATCGCCTGCTGGCAATCCCCAAGCTGCCGCCAGAACCATCCGCTGAACCGGAGAGCTGGCGCGTGCGTGTTAAAATGGAAGTTCCCGATGGCGAATATTCAACGCAGAAAAGCCATAACCACCTCGATTAACGGGGTTCGCGTGGGCAGCGATGCACCGGTGGTGGTGCAGTCCATGACGAACACCGATACCGCCGATGTGGCGTCGACCGTCAAACAGGTCGCAGCGCTGGCGCGCGCCGGATCGGAGCTTGTCCGGGTCACGGTCAATAACGAGGAATCCGCCGCCGCCCTTGCTCCGATCGTTGAGGGACTCGACAAACTCGGCATCCGGGTTCCCATCATTGGCGACTTTCACTACAACGGACATCTCCTTCTCAAGAAATATCCGGATTGCGCCAGGGCTCTGGCAAAGTATCGAATCAATCCTGGCAACGTTGGTATTGGACGCAAAGATGACAACAACTTCCGCACCATGATTGAAGTTGCGGTTGAGAACCAGAAACCGGTGCGCATTGGAGTGAATTGGGGCTCTCTCGATCAGGCGCTGCTCACCCGCATGATGGATGCAAACTCGCAGTTGCCGGAACCGCTGGAAGCCCGCGACGTGACCATGGAAGCCATGGTGGTCAGCGCTCTGAATTCCGCTGCCTTGGCGGAAAAGTATGGCTTGCGTCCCGATCAGATTATCTTGAGTGCGAAAGTCAGCGGAGTGCAGGACTTGATTGATGTCTATCGTTCGCTGGCTTCGCGCTGCAGCTACCCGCTGCATCTGGGTCTTACCGAAGCTGGGATGGGCGCAAAGGGTGTGGTTGCGTCGAGCGCCGCTTTGGGAGTCCTGCTGCGGAAGGCATTGG
>Ga0193726_1001881_pt1 | contig 15231 bp, 12 predicted proteins | sample H2c1metaG_FD_144928 | JGI IMG/M metagenome (GOLD analysis project Ga0193726, IMG submission 144928) | Soil microbial communities from a riparian zone of the East river system, Colorado, United States - H2c1 | ecosystem: Environmental > Terrestrial > Soil > Riparian zone | place: USA: East River... | reverse complement strand
TTGTTACTGTAAAAACGTAAGGTATTTCGACGAGGCCATCCGCTCCGCGAAGGGAGCTAAAGCATAACAATCACGGGAGAAGTGGCTTACAAGACGTAGTCCGGGAACGTCAGCATTCTCGACCGCTAGCCACTTTTGTGTATGGGAACAGACGGAACATTGATCGACCAATCGGATGTGCTCCAAAGAAAAACAATAACTCGTTCATCGCCTCGCAACTGCCCCCATGAGGCGCTGCATTCGTCCGTGGCTGCCGCTCGTGTGCCAGCAAAGAATGGCTCAACCCCTGGTGCCTCGAACACTTTTCCAGGCACCTTGAAACGGCTATCACATCAGCGCACGTAGATGGCCGCAGCTTCAACCCGGTGGTTAATCAGCGGTCCGCTAACATTGCCACCGCCGCCGTAGAAACTATTCCCACTATAACCGAAACCGCCCCCGCCAATGGCTAAGCCTCCAGCCGAGACATCGTATACGCGCTGCAGTAAAATGCCGTTTGCGCCAAGCGCAGCCGCTTGGTCCCGCAAGCGCGAGATGCCCAGGTCCATGGAAGGCCGATCAGGAAAAATCCAGCTCGTCCCCGCCGGGGAATCAATGATTGCTATCCGCTCAAAATGACGAGGCGGCACTTGGTAGACGCGCACTGCTTCAGAGCTGATTGGCGGCCGCACTTGACCGACGATGATGGGACGCGTGGCGCAACCGCAAATCAAGCAGGGGGCGACGAGCGTCGCTGCACAAAACCGGAGAAATTTCATCCTAACGAGTTGTCGAAGAGCTGGGATCGAAATGCGGGTTCGATTCCCGTTGCCCGCTTACTGTCACCCGTTCATCTTTAATTGTGTGCGCGGCTTCCTTACGGTTGCGCAGCCACGCTACGTTTTTGCGTAGTACTTGGCCTCCTTGCACAAGTGCGCGTGACCTTCCGAGTTTTGGATCGAACACGCTAACGTTGGCAGGAAGTGCTGCCAGAAATCCACAAAAATTTGCTACTCCGTTGTATCTGAATGCTGCCTCACGCACGGCTTTCGCCGTGAGCGGGCGTCGGGCCCCTGGTGTTCGTGAATCGTGATCCTGAGCAGCAGAGGAAGACGGAGATGATTCAGGGTAGGGAAAAGGAGCAGGCGACGGCAAGGGTGCCGAATCCAAAACAGGCGGCGGTGCCGGAACTTGACCAGGTGTTTCATAGGGATAGGGACCCGGTGTTTTGATGGTTTGGATTCCCGAGTGAACTGCTTCAGCAGGGAAAGCGACCAAGATCGCCAATCCACCGGCGATTCGAATAATTCCGCCCAGTGCACTAGCAAAACGTCTTTTCATGTCCGCATTATGGCGACTTTGCAGTGCTCGCGTATGGCTCTTACCACAACGCTCCGACATATGGTTTGTCACTTCCTGATTTAAGAGACCACTAACGGACTAGGAAGCGCCGTGCCAAAGCGAGCACGCCGAGAGCCACACCAAGTAACATCACCGTAACGCCACCGTCTGGAACTCCTATGCTGCGTGGACCAAAAAGCGTCCATCCTGTGAGGGAGTGCCCGGCAGCTAGAAAAGGAATCGTTATTATTCCAGTCATATTACCGACGTACCAGACTTCGGAACCGTAGCCATCGTAGGTCGCGAACAGGTATGTATATAAGCCGCCGGTGCGCAGGTTTATACTTCGACCACCGCCGTTAACAGCCGACACGGCGGAGGGCAAGGACTTAAAACCATGGTTTGAACGAAAGTAGACCTCGCCATTAGCGACGTTGATCGCGCCAAGAGCCATACCGATCAAGTGATTCACGTAGTTCGCTTTGCTTTGATTGTCTGTTTTGCTTTGTATGCCGGGCCAGAGGAAGCCCAGCTGGCGAGAGTCGCCGATACCCAGGGCAGAGGCCTTCGAGTCGTGGCTCGGCACGAGCATCGCTCCGCAAAAGACTATGCAGAGCAGCAAAAATTTATGTCTCGAAACCGCGTTTGATTGCATGGCTTGACGTAAAAAAGTGTAATCGTACAAGATGCTGCAAGTGTCGTGCCAAAAAATCGTCTTACGCAACTACGATCGTAACTGCATCATTTACAGTCTGTTATGCTCAGGCTAATTTGGATAGATAGAGTCAATTGAAGACGGGTGTTGTAAAGCAATTCGGACGGCTCAATGCCAGTTCAGCGAAACGCAGCGTAACATTATCCAAATGAACATCTTATGCGAAACATTTAAGGTGTCAGAATTTCCGACGTTTCAAGCTTTCAATCCCTGTAGTCCGTCATTCATTTAGCGTAATTAGCTCGCGGTTCCGCCAGGCGAAGCCAAGAGCTGAGTAAAGCGTCAGCGCTACGGTAATCCACACTAGTACCGGCCCGGCTTCATTCCATGCGCGCACCCACCATGTCGATTTCTCGCTGACGTACTGCAGTTCTGCCATCGAAAGAAGCGCCAGAAAGAAAACGATCGTAATGATCTGCCATGAAGTTTTCTGTTTGCCAAGACGTTCTGCTGGCAGAATCCGACCCTTGGTACTGGCCATTAAGCGCAAGCCGGTAATTAGAAAATCTCGCGCGACCACAGCCGTGGCAGCCCACGCCGGCACAGCTTTAAGCGGTACCAACGAAATAAACGCCGCAGCCATCATGATCTTATCCACCAACGGATCCATCAACTTGCCAAAGTTGGTGATCACCCCGTAACGCCGGGCGATCTCACCGTCTATGAAATCCGTCAGGCCCGCGACGAGAAAGAGAATCAGCGCAGTGGTGCGCGCATATTGCCAGGAGGAATTGAGCGCCACGACAAAAAACACAGTTAGCGCCAGCCGGCTTAGAGTTATACGGTTCGCCCAGTTCATGCTGTAGCCGGCTCGCTTTGGGACGCCCCGCGCAAAGCATTGCTCGTAAATCGGGGCCGTTTCCAAATCGGAACTTTTTTCTTCAACTCTTCCACGATCCATCGACTGGCTTGAAATGCTGCTTCGCGATGTCCACTGCATACTCGCGTAAAGAGAGACGGTTCCCCAACAGGGACGAACCCAATCCGATGATGAATGATCACCGATCGCAGCCCAAATTCGATGGCGGCGTGTTCGGCAATTTGCTGCAGCTGATGTTCGGCCATTTCGCGGTGCGCTTCGTAATCGATTCCGTCGATTTCGCGCCCATCCTCGGAGCCGCGCACAATCCCCTGAAAATCGACACTCGCGCCTGCGGCAAGATCGACTCGGTTCTCTAAGGCATTAAGTCGCTCTTCTTTCAGTAAAACTTCGCAAACCGGATTTGCCATAAGGTTCAAATGCTCGCTACAGTAAGGTGCCCCCTGTTTCAAGCTGTTGGAAAAGAAGATACTAAAATGAATACGAATCAATGTGATATTGGACTGATCGGCCTGGCTGTGATGGGCGAGAACCTCGCTCTGAATCTGGAATCGAAGGGTTTTTCTGTCGCTGTGTTCAATCGTACGACTGAAGTAACGGAGAAATTTGCTGCCGAGAGAGCCAAAGGCAAAAACATTCGGCCGACACGCACGATGGAGGAATTTGTCGCGGCACTCAAGAAACCGCGCAAAGCCATGATGATGATCAAGGCCGGCAAGCCGGTGGACATTGTTATCGGCGAAATCGTGCCATTCCTCGAGCCGGGCGACGTGCTGATCGACGGAGGAAATTCTCTTTTCGCAGACACAACGCGACGCGGCAAGGAATTAGAGGAAAAAGGAATTCATTTTGTAGGCATGGGCGTTTCCGGAGGGGAAGAAGGCGCTCTGAAAGGGCCTTCACTCATGCCTGGCGGCCCGCGCGAGGCATGGGAGATTATCGCCCCCATTTTTCGCAAGATCGCTGCGCAAGTGGATGGCGAGCCGTGTTGTCGTTACATGGGCCCGAATGGCGCCGGTCATTACGTCAAGATGGTCCATAACGGCATCGAGTACGGCGACATTCAATTGATCTGCGAAGCGTATGCGATCATGAAAGATATTTTGGAGATGCAAGCTTCGGAGCTGGCCGACGTGTTCGCCGAATGGAACAAAGGTGAGCTGGATAGTTACCTCATTGAAATCACGTCCCAAATTTTTCGAAAGATCGATCCTGATACTGGGAGACCGTTGGTCGATATGATTCTTGACAAAGCGGGACAAAAGGGAACCGGCATCTGGACGCTTCAAGCGGCTATCAACCAATCTGTCGTGATTTCAACAATTAATGCAGCGGTCGAAGCGCGCGTTATCTCTGCGCAGAAAGAAGAGCGCGTGGCCGCGTCCAAAATTCTGCCACAACCGAGAGTTCGAAAATTCAAAGGCAACCGGCCCCGATTCGTCGATGCAGTACGTGACGCTCTTTACGCATCGAAAATTGTTTCTTACACGCAGGGAATGGAACTTTTGCGTTCTGGAAGCACTGACTACGGATGGAATCTTAACCTCAGTGACATCGCGACCATCTGGCGCGGTGGCTGCATTATCCGCGCAAAATTCTTGAACCGAATCGTCGAAGCGTACAAGCGGGACGCGAGTCTCCGCAATCTTATGCTCTACAAATATTTTACGAGAGCTATCAAAAGAGCACAGCGCAACTGGCGCGTCGCGGTATCAGCAGCCATTAAGCAGGGCGTCGCCGTGCCGGCATTTTCCGCGTCGCTCGCTTACTTCGATAGTTATCGCTCCGCTCGGTTACCGGCAAACCTTTTGCAGGCACAACGCGATTTCTTCGGTGCCCACACTTACGAGCGCGTCGATAAACCCGGTGTGTTCCACACGGAATGGATCGACTCGGATCAGAAACCCGCGGAAAAACCGACCGAACCGAAAACACCCGAGCCGCATCAAGCGGGGGAATGAATTACCGTTAAAGCGTTGAAGCGGACGGCGCTTTGACGCTTCATCGCTCAATCGAATTAGTGAAAATCGTGTGATTCGCTTCCCACGAGTTGCTCGTGTAGGAGCGGTCTAATCTCGCGCGCTTTGATCAAGACCACGTTGTCGGAATTCTGCACATCGCCTTCGATGAGAAGAAAGGCTTCCTCTGTAATCACAAGCCGAAAGTGTTCGAATAAATCTGGCTCAACAATTGCATTTGAAACGCCGGTCTCGTCTTCCAGGCTGATAAAAACAAATCCTTTCGCCGTTCCGGGGCGCTGACGGCAAATCACGTTGCCGGCAATTTGGATGGTCGAACCGTGTCGCGCGTGAACGAGATCGATTGCTCGCCAAATATTCGGCAAACTTTCGCGCAACAGTTTCATCGGATGTGGTCCGGTGGTCAGGTTCATCGTTTCGTAATCCGCCTTCACGCGCTCAGGTAAGGTCATTGGGGCGAGCGGCGATCTTGTAGCGGCGTTTGTATCAAACGCCGAATCGGATAAACAAGCGTTCGCCCCAGCGAGCGCCTCTACAAAGTTTTTAGCCAGCAAATCATCATGCAGCATCTCTTCCACATTCCACATTGCTTCGCGGCGATGTTCGGTAAAACAATTGAGTGCTCCCATTTCCGCTAATGTGCGCAGTTCGTCTTTTGAGAGCGCAACACGTCGCTTGAAATCCTCCAACGAATCGAACTGTTGCGCTTGTCGTTGCCTGACGAGTTCGTCAGCATGTTCCTGGCGTATTCCATTCACCACACAAAAACCCAGATGCACCGTGTTGTCATCGACAACTGTGCAGCGCCAGTCAGATTGCGAAACGCAAACCGGCTTGATTTTCAGCCCATGTCGCTGCGCATCCTTCACAATCGTTGCAGGCGTGTAAAAACCCATCGGCTGATTGTTCAACAGACTCGCATAAAATTCCGGCGCGCGATGCACTTTTAAATACGCGCTGCCATACGCCAGAATGGCGAAACTGATTGCATGCGATTCCGGAAATCCGTAAAGCGCAAACGATGAGATGGACTGAATAATTTTCTCGATCTTCTCCGGCGCTATGCCTTTGCATTCCATCGCGGCGCGCAATTTCGCGCAGACCTTGTTCATCCGTTCCTCGGAACGATGAAAACTCAGTGCGCGTCGCAGCTCTTCTGCTTCATCGCCGGAAAAATCGGCCATCACCATCGCAATCTTCAGCATTTGCTCCTGGAACAACGGGACACCGAGTGTGCGTTTTAAAACAGGCTCCAGACGCGGATCAAAATATGTGGGCGGTTCGCGCCCAGCGCGGCGTGCGAGATATGGATGCACCATGTCACCCTGAATCGGCCCCGGGCGGATGATTGCGACTTCGATCACCACATCGTAAAAACATTGCGGCTTCATCCGCGGCAGGGTGGCCATTTGCGCGCGGCTTTCGATTTGGAAAACACCGATCGTGTCGGCCTTTTGCATGATGTCGAACGTCTTCTTGTCGTTTGTCGGAATGTGCGCCAGATCGATTGGGCGTCCGCGTTCACGGCATAATTCAAACGCGTCCTGCATCACGGACATCATGCCCAGGCCTAACAAGTCCACCTTCACGATGCCGAGATCTTCGCAATCGTCCTTGTCCCATTGGGCAACCACACGCCCCGGCATTGACGCGTTTTCCAGCGGCACAAACGAACTGAGGTTGTTCTGACAGATAATCATGCCACCGGAATGCTGGCCGAGGTGCCGCGGCAATCCATAAATTGCCCGATACAGTCTGATGAACGCCGGCATGCGCGGATGGTTTTTCGGCAAACCAGCCTGCTCGATCTGCGATTCGAGCTCGAGCGTGTGTGGAAAATCGCCACTCGCAAACAGATGGGAAAAACGATCGATGATGCTCGGAGAAAAATTGAGCGCCTTGCCGATCTCGCGAGCCGCGCTGCGGCCGCGATAACTGATAACATTCGCTGTCATCGCCGCGCCGTGTTTGCCGTAGCGACGATAAATTTCCTGGATCACTGCTTCGCGTCGATCGCCGCTGGGAAGATCCAGATCGATGTCAGGCCAGCCTTTGCGGCTCTCGTTTAGGAATCGTTCGAACACGAGATGATTTTCCACCGGATCGACCGGCGTGATTCCCAGACAATAACAAACCGCGCTGTTCGCGGCGCTGCCCCGGCCCTGGACCATGATGTTGTGTTCGCGACAGAAATTGACGATGTCCCAAACAATCAAAAAATACCCGGGAAAACCGAGCTTCGTAATGAGCGCTAACTCCTCTTCGAGCTGATGTTTCACTTTCGTGCTAATCGCGGCGTAACGCTGTTGCGCGCCGAACCACACGATGGTGCGCAAAAATGAATCCATCGTGTGACCAGCGGGCACCGGATATTCGGGAAATTCGTACCCGAGATTTTCTAGCGAAAACGTGAGCCGCTCAGCCAGGAGCGATGTGTTTTCAATTGCTTGCGGCAAATCCGCGAAAATTGCTCGCATTTGCCGATCACTCTTCAGATGGCACTCGGCGTTTTGGGCTAGCAATTTCCCGGCAGCATCCAGATGTGTGTGTTCCCGAATACAGGTAAAAACATCCAGCACTTCGCGTCCGTAAGGCTTCGCGTATTTCACCCCGTTTGTTGCGAGGAGCGCTAATCGATATGCGCCTGCCAGATGAATCAATTCACGATTCACGCGTTCTTCACCCCGAATGAAATGCCGCTGAAGTTCTATGAAAACATTCTCACGGCCAAAGGTGTCGATTAGCATTTTGATTGATTTGTAGGGCGTTTGACTCCCTCGGTCCCGCTCGCTCGGTTTTTCAACCCGCTCGTCCATGGCGCTGGTGTCCCCGCGGCTCCATTCTGTGAAACGCTGGGAAAATTTTGCGTCTGACATAGACGCCCTACAGTTTGCAAACGAAGCATTGAACAACGCGATCAGCCCTTTCGCGAATTGCGCCAACTCGTTCCATTGCACCGCGCATTTGCCTTTCTCACTGCGCAGATGTGCCTGGGTCAACAGTTCGCACAAATTCCTGTAACCGTCGCGATTTTCGACCAGCACTGGCAGAACACTGCCGTCGTCGATCGACAATTCGCAGCCAACGATTGGTCGCACGTTGTGCTCGCGCGCGGCGACAGAAAATCGTTGCGCGCCATAAACACCGTTATGATCGAGCAACGCCATCGCCGGCATTTCCAGTTCGGCGGCTGTTTCAGCTAATTGCTCCGGGAACGAACCGCCGCGCAAAAAACTGAACGCGCTGCACGCGTGAAGTTCGACGTAGCTCACTTCTATTGTGATTCGTTAAATCGTTGAATCGTTACATCGGCCGCAATTCACGATTCTCGAATTTCGAATCACGGTCTTGTCAGTCATAAATCCCATCAATTCTCCAGGTTGCCTCCGATTCGTGACACCGAACCAGTTCTCCAGCGTCCAATTGCAGATCCCACTCGGCGCGCGTCCATGATTTTTCGTCCCACCAGTTTCCAGAAATCAAATATGGGCCGTGCAGATCGATGATTTTGCCGCCAACATCTGCGCCGCGAATGTGCATGGGGCGGTCTTCATCCAACAGGATGGATGCAGATATACTTGGCCGAAATCGACGCACCGCTGTCCGAAATGTTGGTTCGATCCCCTTCGGGCGATTGAACTCAATCGCCCCTACCTGCCATGCAAATGGTTCCATTCGAAATGCATCCGGCCGATGCGTTTCTTCCAACACCGGTGTGCCGACATGATCAGCGCCCAGAAGACCGGTCAAACGTGCGAGCGTTTCTGAGAGTTGATGCGGATTGCGTAATGTAGTTTCAAATAATCCGAATTGTTCTCTCGCAGGTTTGATCGGCTGCGCGTTCAGCGCGACCGCAACGATCGGATATTTCGATTTAAAATTTTCCAAATGCGTATGCAGCATCCGGAAGAGAAGATCGACATTGTTGGTCGGTTGCGGAATTTTGAAAATGCGCTCGTAAATTTGTTTGTTCGTGAAGGTGATCCGCAGGGTGAGTTCTTTTGTGACGAGATAAATTCCGCTCAACTGAATGGCGAATTGCTCCAAAAACCGGCGAAGCATAAAGAGAAGTGGCTCGGCGGTTTCAATTTCGTTTTCAAATTCGAAGCTCTCTTCAAACGACTCCGGCGGCCGGATTAATTTAAGCATTCGATCAGATTGCGCATTCGCCCGTTCCCACATTCGGATTGCTTCTGGGCCAAGTCGCGCACCCAACTGCTCCCGATCCAGGGCCACAAACTGCCCAAGGGTATGAATTCCCCACTTATGCAGGATAGTCAGAATCTCCTGAACTGATTTATCTGCTGGGCGTTGGGCGTTTCCTTTTGCGGTTAAAGAGCGCTTCATGCGCCCAAATTAAACAGCCCGAGGAATATGTTCAAGTGAACATTTAAGAGTACAGCCTCAAATTATTTCCACTGGACATTTCGGTAACGCTTGCAGAAAGGCGCGCCCGTAGGGCCTGGTCACAATCCGATTGTCGAGAATGACGATAATGCCGCGGTCGCTCTTTGTTCGAATCAAGCGGCCGACCCCTTGTCGCAGTTTCAGAACCGCTTCGGGCAGCGAATACTCAGTGAACGGATCGCCCCCGCGCTCCTCGATCAATTCGAGTTTCGCCTCGATCAGTGGATGATCGGGCACCGCAAAGGGCAGACGCGTAATGATCACATTCGAAAGAGCCTCGCCGGGGACATCGACGCCCATCCAAAAGCTGTCGGTGCCAAAAAGAACGCTGCGCGGCGTGGTCTTGAATTGATCAAGAAGTTTTCCGCGCGGCGCGCCGCCGCCCTGCACCAGCAGATTGAATTTCTTTTGCGAAAAGAATTGCGCCATTCGCTCTGCCACCTGCTGCATCCCGCGATAATTCGTGAAAAGGACGAATGCGCGACCGTCCGTTTTCTCGACAAAATGCGCGACCCAATGTTCGAGCGCTTCCTCGTATTGAGCGTCGCGCGGATCGGGCATTTTCTTGACGATGAACATCTTCATCTGTTTTTGGAAATCGAACGGTCCCCCTAGCAATGCCGGCTCGGCTTCCTCCGCGCCGATGCGTTGCCGGAAATAAGCGAGATCCTTGCGACCCACTGAGAGTGTCGCGCTCGTCATAATACACGAACAATTGTCGCGAAAAATCATTCGACGCAGGACAGGAGCGATATCGATCGGCGCAGCGTTAAGCGTGAGAAATAGTGCGGTTTTTCCCGTGCGCTCCACCCAATAAACATGCTCGCGGCGGTTTTGCTCTAGAAACGCTGCGATCCCGGTGCGGGCCTCATGAATCCGCCGGCCATATTCCTGTAATTCCGCTTTTAGAAACTCGTCTTCAGCCCGTTTTACGACCTCGGCTATCCGATTCTGCAAGGTGATCATGCGACCCGTGATTGTGTCCGAAACGAGATCGGCATCGCGTACACGAAATTCGCGGCCCTTTTTGAAATCGCATTTGGATTCAACCGCGGCGAAAAACTTCTCCGCGTCATCGACCAGGTCGGCCGCGAGGCGTACGCCCTCAGCATCGCGCATCACGGTGAACAGGCCCTTGCGTGTTCGGGCATTGTAGAGCCGCTGGATTGTCGATCGTAGCCCGTATTGCGAAACACGGACGCCGACTCGCCGTGACGCAATCTGCTCGACGGTGTGTGCTTCATCCAAAACGAGAAAATCATTCGGAAAAATGAAACCGCTCTCGCGCTCCGCCTGCAATTCCGGGTCGCCGAGCAGGATGAACAGAAGCGTGTGATTAATCACCAGAACGTCGGCTGCCAGCAGACGTTTGCGCGCTTGCTGATAAAAACAGCGTTGATCCTGGCCGCACGTTTTCTGCGTGCAGATGTGCGCTTCACTGCAGACCTGTAGCCACACTTTGGGATCGGGCTCGACCGATAGATCGCTGAGCGAACCGTCGCGCGTTGTGCGCGCCCATTCCGCCAGCCTCTTCAGCTCATTTTGCTCCGGTCCCGTGAAAAGCTCATTGGCTTGCTGCAGCGCGCGTTCCAATCGGCGCGGGCAAAGATAATTTTGGCGTCCCTTGATCAACGCGGCCTCAAACTCGACCGGAAGAATCTTCTTCAGAATGGGGATGTCTTTGTAAAGAAGCTGCTCTTGAAGATTAATCGTGTGAGTCGAGACGATGGCCTTTTTGTGCTGCTCGATTGCCCATAAAATTGCCGGCGTGAGATAAGCTAGGGATTTACCCACACCAGTTCCCGCTTCGACTACCAAATGGCGCTCTTCCTCCAGCGCGATCGCGACGGCGGCTGCCATTTCCTGCTGTTGCGGACGGAACTCGAAGTTCTTCGCCTTCGACAGCGGCCCGTTCTGCGAAAAAAACGCGCGGACACGTTCAACAAAATCACTGCCCAAGCTGTCCTTCAGTGCGATCATAACATTGCTTCGGGCTTCACTGCGCGTGAGCGACGCAAAACGCAGGCGATCATTGTATATTTACGCGGCTTCGTCATTCGGATTTCATCATTCGAGGGTCGAATTGCAGTTTTGCCCGCGATTTGGCACGCGCCACTGATTTGAGTACGGTATTTGAGACGAGACCATCTAGATCGCAATGAAACTCCTCGACCGATACGTCATTCGCAATTTCTTGCAGGTCTATCTTTACTGCATCGCCGGTTTTATCTCCATCTGGCTCATTTTCGATGTGAGCGATAACATTTCGACGTTCATCGATGAGCGCGTAAGTCTTCTTCTGGTCGCTCGTTATTACGCCACGCAGATCCCGCAGGTTCTCATCATTCTGCTGCCAGTTTCGCTGCTCTTGTCGCTGCTTTTTGCTCTGGGTCGAATGTCGCGGTCCAACGAAATTGTCTCCATGCTCACCGCGGGCATAAGTCTCCCGCGCGTGCTGAGGCCGTTGATCGGCATGGGGCTGCTCACTGTGGCAGCCAGCATGGTGCTCAACTATTCGCTTGCACCGCATGCAGAACTGGCCCGCAAGAATTTTCTTTCCGAAGCGCAGGCGCGCCCCAGTCGCTACATTCAGGGACAAATTTTTCGCAATCGCACCGACTTGCGTACTTGGTTCATTCAAAATTTCCTTCCTCGCGGCAGCACGTTCAATAACGTTCAGGTGCTTCAACAGGACGCGAACGACAATATCGTTACGAATTATGTGGCAAGTCGCGCTTCCTACCGCCCGGAAACCAAAACCTGGGATTTGGAGAACGTAAAGGTCGTTCACTATGATCACGCGGGAAATATCGTTGATGAGCAGATTTTTCCTTCACTCAAGATCGAGCACTGGAGTGAGACCCCGTTTAGGCTCGGCAGCGCAAATGAACGCGCGGAATTTCTAAGCCTGCCGGAATTAAGAGAATATTTGCATTTCAATGCGGATTTTCCCGCTACGTTGCTCGCGCCGTTTCGGACACATCTGCAGTATCGGTTTGCCTTGCCATGGACCTGTTTAGTTGTTGTCTGCATTGCTGCGCCGCTCGGAATCGGCTACTCACGGCGAGGTGTGTTGTCGAGTGTTGCCGCTGCGGTTTTTCTGGTCTTTTCAATGAACTTCCTGGTGCACCTGTTTCTCGCGCTCGGCGAAGGTGACCGCGTCTCTCCATGGGTGGCGGCATGGACGCCGAACCTTCTTTTTGCCGGGATTGGCCTGTATCTGCTCTATTTGCGAGCGTCCAACCGCGAAGCGCCCGGTCTTCATCTTTTCGCCACGCGTCGTATGGTATCACGATGAACCCGCTTCCGAATGAATGGGCGATCACGCACCGGGCAGACGTCTGCGCGATGACGCATCGACCTTTTGTTCCAGGAGAATACTTCTACACGCTGCTCTACCACAGCGCTGCTGGCTATCGGCGCGAGGATTTGAGTGAGGAGGCGTGGCAGAACCGGAACGAAAACATTCAACCATTTTCATTTTGGAAATCGCGCTACGAGCCATTGCCGCCGAAGCCGCCCGAACCTCTGCCGAGGGAAAATGCAGAACAACTCTTTCGCCGTTTGATTGGATCGGAGAATCCGCCTGCAAATGCTTGCTACGTCTTGGCCGCGATGCTTGAACGCAAGCGCGTTTTGAAACAAGTGAAGACGGAAGAGAGTACCAATGGGCGTGTTTTGATTTACGAACACGGCGCAACCGGCGATGTATTCATCGTACCCGATCCGCAATTGCGGCTCGACGAGCTGGAAAACGTGCAAAACGAAGTGGCGGACCTGCTCCAGACCGCGGCACATGATTGAAAGATCGACATGCTTCTTCCCTGGTTTTTCGAACAATTTCCTCTTTACCTCGCGCCAATGGCCGGGGTGTCGGACAAAATTTTCCGGCAGCTCTGCAAAGAATATGGCGCTGACGTTCTCACGACCGAATTCGTTTCTGCCGAAGGAATTTTCCGCCGCAATGCGCGCACGCGTGAGTACCTGGATTTTGATGAGATAGAACGGCCAATCGGTGTGCAACTCTTCGGTGCCGACGTCAAGCACATGGCGGAAGCGGCGTGCCAGGTCGTTGATTGGGTGCGTCCAGATTTCATTGATCTGAACTTCGGCTGTCCTGTCAAAAAAGTAGTCTCCAGAAATGGCGGCTCCGCATTGTTGAAAGATTGTCCGACTTTGGCCAGCGTCGCGACTGCGGTAGTTCGAGCGATCGCGCCAGTGCCGGTGACGGCCAAGATTCGCATTGGCTGGGATGCCAATTCGATCAACGCCACGCGCGTAGCACGCCTGCTCGTTGATGCAGGAATCGCGGCGATAACTGTGCACGGTCGCACACGCGCGCAAGGTTACGCTGGCGCCGCGGATTGGGATATCATCGGCGAAGTTGCCGCTGCTGTTCCGATTCCGGTTATCGGGAACGGCGACCTATCTAGTGCCGCCGACATCGCGAAACGACGGCGTGAAAACGGTGTCGCGGGCGCGATGATCGGTCGCGCGGCCATGAGCGCCCCATGGATCTTCAATCAGATCAAAAAGTATCTCGCCAGCGGACAGATGGTGCATGCACCCAGCCTATCGGAAAAGTGGAACCTGATTCTGCACCACTGCCAGCTCATGGTTTGCGAATGGGGCGCGGAGGAACCCGCAATTCGATCGATGCGCGCGCGCCTGATGGCTTATTCGCGGACGATGCCCAATGCGAAACGGTTGCGTGAAAACTTTGCACATGTGTCGACACTCGCCGAAGTTAAGGCGATCGCGGAAGAAGATGTTTTGAATAAAGAAAGTACGAGTACGGAGCATGAAAAAGTTGAAAATGCGATCCCTGCGTTGCTGCTTTCATAATGTTTTTCGATGACGACGGAATCCACCGCTATCAATTATAAGATCGGCAATGAGCGCCTGATCAGCGTTACCGAAACAGCGGCGCGCAAGCTAGAGTCGCTGCTTGAAGAAAAAGGCAAGCCAAACGGGGCGCTACGTCTCGCCGTCGTCGGCGGCGGATGCTCCGGACTGCAATATGTCATGGATTTGATAGATGGCCCGAAGGAGCGCGATATCCTGGTTCCGACCTCAAATGTTCGCCTAGTTGTCGATCCAAAGAGCGCGCTTTTTGTCAGCGGCTCAGTGCTCGATTACAGCGAAGACCTGCAAAAAGGCGGCTTCAAAGTCACGAATCCGAATGCCGTTGCGCACTGCTCTTGCGGAGAAAGTTTCGCAGTATAGAAGGATGTCGAAATACGCAGCGTGGCTGCGATTTGACGAAGCGATTGGGCCTCGGTTACTCTCCACTCACTCCAATTTGCGAAGGCTCCTGCGTTGCTGTCGCGCGGTCTCTTTCCACGCCCGGAGCATCAATCTTGATGCGAGTTAACCTGCGAAGCTCGCGCTGATTCTGCCATTCGTGCGCTGTGCTAACAATCGCAGGAGAATTCTGTCATCTCCCTGACTTGTCGGAGAGGATTCGGTCCAACAATCTGCATGAAGCGTGCGTTGTTCAAAATTGAATACGTAAAGATTTTTCTTCATGTTTCCGGTGGGGTTTCCTTACACTTTCATGACGTCCGCTTCCTTGTGCTTGAGATGATCGTCGACGGACTTGACGAAGCGGTCGGTGAGCTTTTGCACTTCTTCCTCCACATCGCGAAAACCGTCTTCGGTTAATTCACCTGCAGTCTTGAGTTTTTTGGCTTCGTCGAGTGCAGTGCGGCGGTTGGTTCGCACACGCACACGCGCTTCCTCGGCCATTTTGCCCAGGGAACGGACCAGGTCCTTGCGTCGTTCTTCAGACAACTCTGGGATTGGCAGCCGAATGATTTTTCCATCAATCGCAGGCGTGATGCCAATCTTCGATTCCTTGAGCGCCCGCTCGATGTCCTGCACCGTGCCAGCGTCGAATGGCTGAACAACGAGCAAACGCGACTCGGGCGTGGTGATCAACGCAAGCTGCTTTAGTTTCATGGTCGATCCGTAAGCGTGGACATCGACGT
>Ga0193726_1001880_pt1 | contig 15234 bp, 13 predicted proteins | sample H2c1metaG_FD_144928 | JGI IMG/M metagenome (GOLD analysis project Ga0193726, IMG submission 144928) | Soil microbial communities from a riparian zone of the East river system, Colorado, United States - H2c1 | ecosystem: Environmental > Terrestrial > Soil > Riparian zone | place: USA: East River... | reverse complement strand
CCTGCAGGAAGCCACCAAGAAGGCGGGCTCGGTCGATGCGACCAAGATCGCCTTCGCCCTCGAGGGCTTGCAGCACAAGGACTTCATCGGCTTCGACTCGGTGATGCGCAAGGACGACCACCAGCTCATCAGCGAGTACTTCGTCGGCGTCTTCAAGAAGGGCGTGAAGTACGAATCGGAGAAGACCGGGCTCGGCTGGGCCACCGCCTCGACCGTGCTGGCCAAGGATTTCAACGAGCCCACGACCTGCAAGATGAAGCGGCCGGCCGAGAAGTAGTCGGCGTTTCCGCCGGCCGGCAGGGAGCGGAACCATGGAAGTCTTCCTCGTCTCGCTGCTGAACGGGCTGGTCTACGGCATGCTGCTGTTCATGCTGGCGAGCGGGCTCACGCTCATCCTCAGCATGATGGGCGTGCTGAACTTCGCGCACGCCAGCGCCTACATGCTGGGCGCCTATTTCGCCTTCACCATCAGCCAGCATATCGGCTTCTGGCCGGCGCTCGTGCTGGCGCCGCTGCTGTGCGGCCTGGTGGGCGCCGCCATCGAGATGTACGGGCTGCGGCGCGTGCATCGCAACGGCCACATCGCCGAGCTGCTGTTCACCTTTGGCCTGGCGCTGATCATCGAAAAGGTCGTGCAGATGACCTGGGGCCTCCTGCCGGTGCCCTATCGCGTTCCTGAAAGCCTCGATTTTCCGCTGCTCACTGTCTACGGCACGCAGTTCCCGGCCTATCGCGCCTTCATGCTGCTGATCTCGGCCCTGATGTTCGGCGCGATCTGGCTCGGGCTGACGCGCACCCGCGTCGGCCTGGTCATCCAGGCGGCGCTCAGCCATCCCGAGATGGTGGGCGCGCTCGGCCACAACGTGCCGCGCGTCTTCACCACCGTCTTCGCCGCCGGCACGGCCCTCGCGGGCCTGGCCGGCGTGATCGGCGGCAACTACCAGGTCACCGAGCCCGCGATGGCGTTCAGCATGGGGCCGATCGTGTTCGTCGTCGTGGTGTTCGGCGGCCTCGGTTCGCTCACCGGATGCTTCATCGCCTCGCTGCTGATGGGCATGATCCAGACCTTCGCCGTGGTGATCGACTATTCCCTGGCCGACCTGCTGGCGCGGTTCGGCCTCGCCGTATCGAGCGCCACGCCGTTCCATGAGGTGCTGACCGTGCCGCTGTCCCGCATCGGCGCGTTGCTGCCCTACATCCTGCTGGTGCTGATCCTGGTGTTCAGGCCGCGCGGGCTCATGGGCACGCGTGAAGCATGACCGCCGGCGCCCAGCGCGCCGCCGCCGCGCCGGTGGGCTTCGCGGCCTTCGTGCGACGCCACTGGCCGTGGCCGGCCGCCGTCGTGGCCGCGCTGCTGCTGCCCTGGTTTTTCTTCGACTGGAGCACGCACCGCCATTCCGGTTTCGTGCTCACCATGCTGAGCGAGATCGCTCTGATGGCGGTGTTCGCGCTCTCCTTCAACATGCAGATGGGCCAGGCCGGCTTGCTCTCGTTCGGCCACGCCATCCTGTTCGGCCTGGGCGGCTACGTCACCGCGCACACGCTGAACGCCGTCAAGGCGGGCGGGCTGTGGCTGCCGACCGAGCTGGTGCCGCTGGCCGGCGGCCTGGGCGGGCTCGTCTTCGGCGCCCTGTTCGGCTATGTCGCCACCAAGCAGCGCGCCACCGCCTTCGCCATGATCACCCTGGGGCTGGGGGAGCTGGTGGCCGCCTGCGCGCTCATGTTCACGGGCTTCTTCGGCGGCGAAGGCGGCATCAGCACCGACCGCGTCATCGACACCAGCCTGTTCGGCGTGCCCTACACCTCGTCGTGGCAGGTCTATTGCCTGGTCGTGGCCTGGGCGGTGATTGCCGCGTTGCTGATGCGCCTGCAGACCCAGACGCCGCTCGGCCGCATGGCCAACGCCACGCGCGACAATTTCGAGCGTGTCCAGTTCGTCGGCTACGACCCGCGCATGGTGCGCTTCTACCAGTTCACCCTCTCGGGCTTCTTCGCCGGCATCGGCGGCGCGCTCTACGTGCTGGTCTACGAGATCGTGACCTTCGACACGGTGGCCGCCGCCAAATCGGCGACCGCGCTGCTCGCCACCTATATCGGCGGCGCCGGCAGCTTCTTCGGGCCCGTCGTCGGCACCGTGGTGGTCGTGCTGCTGCAAAGCGGCGTCAGCCTGCTCAGCAACGCCTGGCTGCTCTATGTCGGCGTGCTGTTCATCGTCATGGTGATGTACGCGCCGGGCGGGCTGATGGGCATCGTCGCCGAGCACGCGCCGATCGCGCGCATCGGCCGCCTGGGCGACCTCGTCGTCCCCTATATCCGCATCCTCGTGCCCGGGCTGCTCTCGGCGCTGGGCTTCGTGTTGCTGGTCGAGCTCGCGTCCTTCACCACCATCGGCGCAGCGCAGGGCAAGGCCTTCAAGATCGGGCCGCACGTCGTCGATCCCCACAGCCCCTTGGCGTGGGTGCTGGGTGCGGCTGCGTTGCTGGGCGGCGGACGGTGGCTGCGCCTGGAGTCGCGCGCGTTCCGCACCCGCTGGGACGCGCTGATCGCCGATGCCAAGGCCAAGGGGGCGATGCTGTGAGCGACCCCGCCATCGCGCTGCGCGGCGTGCACAAGAGCTTCGGCCATACAAGGATCATCCGCGGCGTCGATCTCGAGATCCCGCGCGGCCAGCGCCATGCGCTGATCGGCCCCAACGGCGCGGGCAAGACGACGTTGTTCAACCTGATCAGCGGGCGGTTTCCCCTGACTTCCGGCACGATCGCGCTGAACGGTCGCTCGACCGCGGGGCTGGCGCCGCACGAGATCAATCGCCTGGGCCTGTCGCGCAGCTTCCAGATCACCTCGATCTTTCCCAGGCTCACCGTCTTCGAGAACATCCGCTGCGGACTCTTGTGGGCGCGCGGCTACCGCTACTCGTTCTGGCACCTGCTGGGCGGCCAGCGGGCGCTGAACGAGGAGACCGACCGGCTGATCGAACGGCTGAACCTGCAAGACCGCCGCAACGTGCCGGCCGGCCTGCTGTCCTATGCCGAGCAGCGGGCGCTGGAGGTCGGCATCACGGTGGCCGGTGGTGCCGAGATCATCCTGCTCGACGAGCCGACCGCCGGCATGAGCCACAGCGAGACGGAATACGCCGTGGCGCTGATCCGTCAGGTGTCGGAGGGCAAGACGCTGCTGATGGTCGAGCACGACATGAGCGTGGTGTTCGGGCTGGCCGACGTCATCACCGTGCTGGTCTACGGCGAGGTGATCGCCAGCGACGCGCCGGCCAGGATCCGCGGCAACAAGGCGGTGCAGGAAGCCTATCTCGGCACGGAAGCCGCGTGATGCTCGAAGTGAGCGGACTACACGCCTACTACGGCAAGAGCCATATCCTGCAGGGTGTCGACCTCGCGATCGGCGAGGGCGAGATCGTGAGCCTGCTCGGCCGCAACGGTGTCGGGCGATCGACGACCTGCAAGGCGATCATGGGACTGGTGCAGCCCGAGGGCGAGGTCCGCTTCAAGGGGCGGCCGATCGCGGGCTTGCGGCCCGACGAGATCGCCCATGCCGGCCTGGGCTACGTGCCGGAGGACCGCCAGGTCTTTCCCGCCCTGACGGTGAGGCAGAACCTCGAGCTGGGGCTGAAGCGCGCCGGCAAGTTCGGCCGCTGGACCTTCGACGACATGTTCCGCCTGTTCCCGAACCTGGGCGAACGCCAGGCCAACCAGGCGGGCGTCCTGTCGGGCGGCGAGCAGCAGATGCTCACCATGTGCCGCACCCTGATGGGCGACCCCGATCTCGTCATCATCGACGAGCCGACCGAAGGGCTGGCGCCCAAGCTGGTCGAGCAGGTCGGCCGCCTGCTCGACGAGATCGCCCGGCGCGGCATCTCCATCCTGCTGGTCGAGCAGAAGCTGACGATCGCGCTGAAGATATCGAAGCGGCTGTACGTCATGGGCCATGGCCGCATCGTCTTCGAAGGCACGCCGGCCGAGCTCGCGGCCGATGCCGCCATCCGCAAGGAATGGCTCGAAGTCTGATGCCGCAGGCAGGCCGGCGATCCTGATCTAGAAATCTTCGGGCCGGCATTACATGGCTGCGTGGTTGTCGACGCGGACAAGTGGTAGCCTGAAGCACTGATTTTACAGTTCGCCGAGGTAAACCGCCCATGACGCCCCCCGCCACCAAGCCCGCCGCCAACAATCTCGAAGCCTTCTTCATGCCGTTCACGGCGAACCGGCAGTTCAAGAAGAATCCGCGGATGCTGGCCAAGGCCAAGGGCGTGCACTACTGGACGCCGGAGGGCCGCAAGATCATCGACGGCACGGCCGGCCTGTGGTGCGTCAATGCCGGCCACGGCCGCGAGGAGATCAAGGCGGCCATCGCCAAGCAGCTCGACGAGATGGACTATGCGCCGTCCTTCCAGATGGGCCATCCCAAGGCGTTCGAGCTGGCGGCGCGCCATGCCGCCCTGCTGCCGGGCGACCTCAACCACGCCTTCTACTGCAACTCGGGCTCGGAGGCCGTCGACAGCGCGCTCAAGATCGCGCTCGCCTATCACCGCGCCAAGGGCCAGGGCACTCGGACGCGCTTCGTCGGCCGTGAGCGCGGCTATCACGGCGTCGGCTTCGGCGGCATCTCCGTGGGCGGCATGGTCAACAATCGCAAGTGGTTCGGCGCCATGCTGCCGGGCGTCGATCACCTGCCGCACACCCATCTGGCGAAGAATGCCTTCTCGAAGGGCCAGCCCGAGCATGGCGCGGAGCTGGCCGACGCGCTCGAGGGCATCGTCGGCCTGCACGATGCCTCCAACATCGCCGCGGTCATCGTCGAGCCCTGCGCCGGCTCGACCGGCTACCTGCCGCCGCCCAAGGGCTACCTCGAGCGGCTGCGCCAGATCTGCGACAAGCACGGCATTCTGCTGATCTTCGACGAGGTCATCACCGGCTTCGGCCGTCTCGGCACGAGCTTCGCCGCCGAGAAGTTCGGCGTCATTCCCGACCTCATGACGGTGGCCAAGGGCATCAGCAACGCTACGGTGCCGATGGGCGGCGTGTTCGTGCGCAAGACCGTGTTCGACGGCCTGATGAACGGGCCGGAGAACGCCATCGACCTGTTCCACGGCTACACGTATTCGGCCCATCCGCTGGCCTGCGCCGCGGCGTCGGCCGTGCTCGACATCTATCGCGACGAGAACCTGTTCGAGCGCTCGGCCGAGCTGTCGCCCTACTGGGAAGACGGCGTGCACTCGCTGAAGGGCCTGCCCAACGTCACCGACATCCGCAATCTCGGCCTCGCCGCCGGCATCGACCTCGCACCCAAGGGCCCGGTCGGCACGCGCGGCTACGAAGCCTTCACCAAGGCGTTCGACCTCGGTCTCATGGTGCGCCAGTCGGGCGACGCCATCGCCATGTCGCCGCCGCTGGTGATCGAGAAGGCCCAGATCGACGAGATCATCGACATCACGGCCAAGACGATCAAGGCGGTCGCCTAGCGGAGTCTGTATAGTGAGCGCGTGAGCTCCGAACTAGGCTGGTTGCTGGGTGAATTTGCCGCGGTGGCGCACGTCGCCATTGCGTGCGCCGTGACCGTCCATGTCCTGCTCTACAAGCGCAACGTCGGCGCCGCCGTATCGTGGATCGGCATCGCTTGGCTGTCGCCGTTCCTGGGCGCGCTTCTCTACGCGATCATGGGCATCAACCGAGTCAAGCGGCGGGCCCAGCGGCTGCGCCGCCAGCGCCTGCCGCCCACCCTGGCCGAGGAGGCGGCCCTGGCGGATCCCACCGATCCGCTGACGCCGCTCGATTTCGCGATCGGCCGCCTGACCGGTTTGCCGTGCGAGCCCGGCAACAGGATCGAGACCCTGCACAGCGGCGATCAGGCCTATCCGCGCATGCTGGCGGCGATCGACGCGGCGGAGAAGAGCGTCGGGCTCATGAGCTACATCTTCCGCGCCGACAAGGCCGGCGAGGCGTTTCACCAGGCGCTGATCCAGGCCCAGCGCCGCGGCGTGGAAGTACGGGTGCTGATCGACGGCGTCGGCGGCGGTTATTTCTGGTCGGGCACCTACAATCATCTGCGCCGCGCCGGTGTTCCTGTCGCGCGCTTCCTGCATTCGTATTTCCCCCTGCGCATGCCATTCGTGAACCTGCGCAACCATCGCAAGGTCATGGTGATCGACGGGCGCCTGGCCTTCACCGGAGGCATCAACATCGGCGCCGAGAACATCCGTGCCGACAACCCGCCGCACATCGTGCTCGACACGCATTTCCAGCTCGAGGGGCCGATCGTCGAGCAGCTGACCGACGCCTTCGCCGACGACTGGCTGTTCACCACCGGCGAGAAATTGCTGACCGACAACTGGTTTCCGCCACTGGAGAAGGCGGGCACGGTGACGGCCCGCGTCGTCACGTCCGGCCCCGACGAGGACATGGAGCAGATCGAGTACGTGGCGCTCCATGCCATCTCCTGCGCCCACAAGTCGATCCGCGTGGTGACGCCCTACTTCCTGCCGCCCGATCCGCTGACCTTGTCGCTGGGCCTTGCGGCGTTGCGCGGCGTCAAGGTCGACATCGTGTTGCCCGAGCATTCCAACCACGCCGTTCTCGACTGGGCGCGTCGCATACCGCTCAGGCCGCTGATCGAGGCCGGTTGCCGGGTCTGGCTGATGCCCGCGCCATTCGACCATTCCAAGCTCATGGTCATCGACGATTCCTGGACCCTGATCGGCAGTGCCAACTGGGACACGCGCAGTTTCCGGCTGAACTTCGAGCTCAATGTCGAACTGCACGATCCCGGCCTCGCCGGCACGGTGGGCGTGGTCACGCCCGCGGCGCGGCGGCTCACGCTGGCCGAACTCGACGGCGACCCGCTGCCGACCCGCCTGCGCAACAGCGCCGCGCGGCTGCTGCAGCCTTATCTCTGAAATCACGTCCCTCCCCAGCTTCGCTGGGGAGGTGTCGCCGTCTCGCGGCTTGTAACCAAGCCGCTGAGGCGACGGAGGGGTCATGGGCGCCGCTGCGATTCATGACCCCTCCGCCCGCTACGCGGGCACCTCCCCACGCATGGCGTGGGGAGGAGAAGAGGGAACGTAGCCCTTCGGCGCTTCCTGCATGAGGGCGAGCGTATGGCCGTCCGGATCCTTGAAGAACGCCATCCATAGATCGTGGTCGTCCATCCTGGCGATGAGATGTGGCTGCGAGGTGAACTCGAGGCCGCGCTTCTCGAGTTCGGAGACCGCGAGCGCGATGTCGGCACAACGGAAATAGGTGCAGCCGCGTGAGGTGATGGCGCCGGGATCGGCGGTCTTTTCGAGGAGCAGGCGCACGCCGGCGCAGTCGAAAAACGACAGGTCGCCGAAGCGATAGAGCTTCCGGAGCCCCATGACCTGCCCGTAGAAGGCCTCTGCCCGGTCGACGTCGGCCACGGGCAGGGCGATCTGCCCGATATGGCTGAGATCAAGAAGCATGATCGTCCTCCCTATCGATAGAGACGCCGCAGGCGGTCCTTGCGGGCGACACGATGGAAGCGGGCGTGCGGGCTGGCCGGTCCCAGTCCCCAACCCTCGGCGACGTCGAGTTCGAGCCGGATCGGCCGATGGTCGGACGGCCCGAAGGCAAGCGCGGCGGCGGCACGGCAGGAGAGGCCATGCACCAGGCAGCGGTCGAGGCGGAACGGCACGACGTTGCTGGCGAAATGCGTCGACTCGCGCGGGCCGACATCGCTGAAGCCCGGCAGCAGGACGGGCCCCACCATGTTGTAGTCGCCGATGATCGCCGAGGGCTTGCCGCGCAAGGCCGCGGCGATGCGCGCGAGCTGGCGGCGGTTCAAGAGCTGGCCGTGCGAAAGATGGACGTTGGCGAAAGTGATGTCGCCCAGCTGGACGAGCTGCGCCCGCCGGCGCGGCAGGCGTCCGGGCAGCCGCGAGGCCGGCAGCGAGAGCGCGCGCGGCGCGGCGAAACGGTGCAGGCTCCACACGCCCAGGCCGTGGATGCGCCCCAGCCAGGACAGCCGATGGAAATGGCCGCCGACCAGCGACGGCAGCGCCTCCATGTGGCTCGTCGCCTCCTGCATCAGCATCAGGTCGGGCTTCTCGCGTCCGATCAGCGCCGCCACGTCCTCGACGGCGGCGCCGGTGAGGCGCAGCAGGTTCCAGCTGATGACTTTCAAGCGTTCCTCATGATCTCGGTGGCCTGTCGCGCCGTGCCTGGCGGATCCGTTCCGTGATCGACGACGTGCTGCCCGCCGCCGCCTGCAACTCGCGTCGTACCGCCTCGCGCCGCTCGTGGACGGAGGCGATCACCAGGCCCATCGGCACGCCCAACCCAACGAGCGCCGACTCGGCAAGTTGCAGGCTCGCTTCGATGGTCTCAGGCACCGTATCGGTGACCCGCAACGTATAAAGGTGACGGGCGTGCTGGGCGTCGTGGGCGCGCGCCACGATCATCACGTCCGGCCGCCGAGCCCGCACGGCGCGGACCACATCGTCGACGACGGCGGTGTCGAGGGTGACGATCACGCCCAGCGCCTCGTCGATGCCGCAGCGATGCAGGAACAGCGGATTGGAGGCATCGCCGTAGTAGATCGGACGGCCTATCTGGCGCCAGCGCTCGACCAGGACGGGGTCGCGGTCGGCGGCGATGTAGGCGATGTCGTGCTTTTCCAGGAGGTCGCAGACCAGCTGGCCGACCCGGCCGTGACCCACGACGATGACGCGCTTGGCACGATCGTCGGGCGGCAGCACGGTGAAGACCGGATCGGCCGAGACCTCCTTCGCGAAATAATGGCCGGCGCGGCGCGCGAACAGGGCGATGAGCGGCAACACGGTCATGGTGAGCGACACCACTGCCAGGACGCCCGCCGCCACGTCGGCCGCGATCAGGCCGACCTGGACGGCAAGGCCGATGCCGATGAAGGCGAATTCACCGCCCGGCGCCAGTAGCAGGGCGGTTTCGACGCTGGCGGCCCACGGCACTCCGAAGAGCCGGCAGAGCGGGGCAAGCAGCACCGTCTTGACCAGGATCACGGCGAGAAAGGCCCCCGCCACCAGCAGCGGCTCGCGCCAGATGAAGCCCAGATCGACGTGCATGCCGACCGAGAAGAAAAACACCCCCAGCAGCAGGCCGCGGAACGGGTCGATCATCGCTTCGACGGCGCGACGGTACTGGGTTTCGGCCAGCAGCAGTCCGGCGATGAAGGCGCCGAGCGCCATCGACAGGCCGGCATAGGCGGCGATCACGCCGGAGCCGACCGAGATCAGCAGGGTGGCGGCCATGAAGAATTCCGGATTGTCGGTGCCGGCGGCCAGGCGGAACAGCGGCTTCAGCACGAGCCTGCCGACGACGGCGATGACGCCGACCGCGGCGACGGCCTCGGCCAGCGCCACGGCGACGCCCTGGGCCACCGAGGAGCCCTCGGCATGTCCGCCGAGTGCGCTGATCAGGAACAGCAGGGGCACGACGGCGAGGTCCTGGGCGAGCAGGATGGCGAAGCTCGTGCGACCGGTCGTCGAGGTCATACGGCGCTGGCCCGATAGCAGCGCCATCACGATGGCGGTCGATGAAAGCGCCACGCAGGCGCCGATAATCAGCGACGCCGCGCCCGACTGGCCGAGCCACAGCGCGCCGAGGCCGATCGGGAGCGCGGTGAGGACGACCTGAAGCCAACCCAGGCCGAACACCAGGCGGCGCATGGTGAGCAGGCGCCGCATCGACAGTTCCAGCCCGATGAAGAACAGCAGGAAGACGATGCCGAAGTCGGCGATGAAGGCGATCTGCTTCTCGCCGGTGACGGTGAACCAGTCGATGGCGCGCGAATGCTCGGCGAGACGGCCGAGGCCGTGCGGCCCCAGCGCCGCGCCGACCACCAGGAAACCGAGGATCGGGCTGATCTTGAGGCGGTGCACCACCGGCGCCACGATGGCCGCCGTGCCCAGGACGATCAGGGCATCCTTGAAGACGAAGATTTCGCTCGTTCCCGCCATTCCACGCAACATAGACTGTGAAGGCCGATCTGTGCACACTTTCGTCGGCAGTGAAAAAGAATCGGCCCAGAGGATCGGCCAGAGGCAAGGGATGGAGACGACATGAAGGTGGTGATCACGGGCGGCGCGGGCTTCCTCGGCAAGAAGCTGGCACGCCGCATCCTGCAGCAGGGCTCGATCGCCGGCCCGGACGGCAAGTCCGAGCGCGTGAGCGAGCTGCTGCTGTTCGACGTCGGCAAGGCGAGCGGCCCAGGCCTCGACGATGCACGGGTCAAGACCCTGGCCGGCGACATCGCCAATTTCGCCACGGTGCAGTCGATCGTGCAGGGCGCCGCGACGGTGTTTCATTTTGCCGCCGTGGTCAGCGCCGGCGCCGAGGCCGATTTCGACCTGGGCTACCGGGTCAACCTCGACGGCACGCGCAACGTGCTGGAAGCCTGCCGCGCGCTCGGCACCAATCCGCGCGTCGTCTTCACCAGTTCGCTGGCGGCCTTCGGGGGCGAGCTGCCGCCGGCCGTGACCGACGACACGCCGCTCACGCCGCAAACCTCCTACGGCGCGCAGAAGTCGATCGGCGAGTTCCTGGTGCGCGACTACACCCGCAAGGGATTTCTGCGCGGCACCGCGGTGCGGCTGCCGACGATCTGCGTGCGCACCGGCCTGCCCAACAAGGCGGCCTCGACCTGGGCGAGCTCGGTGGTGCGCGAGCCGTTGACCGGCATCGACGTCGTCTGTCCGGTGACGCCGCAGACGATCATGGTGGTGCTGAGCCCGCGCAAGACGGTCGATGCCTTCATGCGCCTGCACGACCTGCCGGCCGACGCCTTCGGGCCGGGTCGCACGCTGCTGCTGAACGGCATCAACGTCACGGCCAAGGAGCTCGAGCAGGCGGTCGGCCGCCATGCCGGCAACCGCAAGGTCGGCAAGGTGGTCTGGCAGCACGATCCGGCGATCCAGAAGATCTGCGACGGCTGGCCTCAGGGTATCGATTCCCGGCGTTCCCGCGCTCTCGGTTTCGAGATGGACCGCGATCTCGACGAGGTCGTGCGCAACTTCATCGCCGACGACCTCGACGAGCAGATGAAGATCGCGAAGGCGGCTTAGCCACCACCGTCATCCCGACCGGAGCGAAGCGGAGTGGAGGGACCTCCTCTTGTCGAACGCAAGAGGAGGTCCCCCCACTCCGCCTCGCTTCGCTCGGCTTCGGTCGGGATGACGGGGGTTTTTTAACGCCCCTTCAACATCCGCCAGCCGTTCTGCAAGTGCCGCATCGGCCCCCAGACGTGGCGGGTGCGCATCATGTGCCAGCGCTGCGGTTCATTGTCGGGGCCGGCGATCGGTCCGGCGTCGTCGACATAGTCGGTGATGCCGACGGCGTCGGTGTCCCACGGGCCGGTCGTCTTGAAGATCGTGGTCTTGGCGCCGTAGGCGGAAAGCGCGCCGCTCATGCCCGAGGCCATGAAGTCCATGTAGCGCGGCAGGCTCTCGGGCCGGCAGAGATAGCCCTTGTTGAAACCGACGGCGAGCAGGCGGAAGTGGAACGGGTTCTTCTCGAGATAGCGGATCGCTTCGGTGGTATTCGCCGGATAGCGCGGCGAGAAGAAATCGTCGATCACCACGATGCCGTCGGTGTTGACGATGCGGTTGGCGAATTCGAGCTCGCGATAGACCGCGGTGCCCGTATGCTCGCCGTCGATGTGGAACCAGCGCACGGTCTGGTGCATGGCCTTGAGGTCGAGCTTGGCCGGCAGATCGGCCGACGGACCCGACAATGGCACGATGTTGACCGGTTCGCTGCCGACCGACCGGATGGCGCGCTGCACCGCCGGCTCGTCCAGCCGGAGATCGCACAGGTAAAGCTTCTCGTCACCCTTGCGATAGGACGCGAGCAACGACGCCGAGCGGCCGCGCCACACGCCGATCTCGAACAGGTCGCCCGCGACCCGGGCCTGCTGGTCGAGCAGGGCGCGCCAGACGCAGTAGGACTGGAACATGAACCAGCCCGGAATGGCGTCGATTTTCTCCCAACTGAGCATCGTCGATCCTCGCATGCGGCGCCTTGCTAACAGCGCTTTTTCGACGCCGCAAGCCGGGGACCGCTTGCGTCCGCGCCAGCGGTCCTGTAGAGCCCGCACGCCTGCTCATGCCAATGACAAAGGTCGCTTACAGAACGACGGTCTGCCTGATCTGGGGGCTGGCACTCTGGCATAGCTGGGAGAGCCGGGGCCTCTTCGTCGACGGCTCGGCGTTTCTCGTCCAGATCGCCCGGCGCGAGTGGTTTTTCGACTTCTATGCGCCGCGCCTCTACGCCATGGTCGTGGGCCAGGCGCCGATCATGACCGCGATCTTCCTGGGCGTCACCGATCTGCACCTTCTTGCACGCCTGCTGTCGCTCGGCCTGTTTGCCCTGCCGACCGTGCTCTATCACCTGGCGCTGGCGCGGGTGAAGGACGACGCCGTGCTGCTCGCCGCCGTGATCGCCGCCATCGCCGTGGTGTTCATGACGACGTCCTTCTTCATCGTCGGTGAGTACAACACCGCCTACGCCATCGCCATCCTGGTGGCGGTCCGGCTGGCGACGGCCGAGCGGCTCACCCTGGTCGATGGCCTGTTCCTGGCGGTGATCGGCGGTCTCGCCATCCGGACCTACGAGGTCATGCTCTATCTCGGGCCGCTCCTGTCGGCGATGGTCCTGTGGGCGATCTGGCGCGCGCCGTCGCGGCCTTGGCTGCCGACCACCCTGCATCTGGTCTCCATCGCGGGGTTCATCGCCGGCATGTTCGTAGCCATAGGCTCGCTCACCCGGCCCTATTCGGTGGAGCATCTCGACGAGACGATCGAGACCGCGACGAATTTCTGGCAGAACATGCAGTTCGACCTGGTGGTGGCGGCCGCCCTCGTGGTCGTGGTGTGGGCATTGCTGCGGCCGCGCGACCTCGCGCTGGCCAAACCCTATCGCTGGGCGGCCGTCTGCCTCGTCATCCTGGCGCTGTCGCCGCTTCTGATGCTGGGTGACGTCGTGGTGCGGCCGCTCGCCAAGTCGCAATACGTGGCGCGCACGGCGGCCGGGCTGATCATCGCCTCGATCGTGGTGTTCATCTGGGCCTACGCCTCCAACCTGCGCGGCAAGCTGCCGGCCTTCGTCGTCCTCGGCACGCCCGAGGCTGCGCGTCGCTTCCTCATCTTCGCCCTCTTGATATTGCTGGCGGTGCTTCCGTCGGACATCTCTCTCACCCAGAGCTGGGTGTCGTATCTCGATGCCATGCGCACGACGGTCCGCGACCATGACGGCGTGATCGCCTTCGAGGACTCGCCGCTGTCCAAGCACCCCTACGACCTCCTGGTCGAGGCCTGGATCCTGCCCAGCCAGAGCCTGGCGCTGCGCGCCAAGCGTGGCGACGGCATCGTGGCACCTCCCAGGGATTTCGGTGCCTGGCAGCCGTTCCCGCCGGCGCAGCCGTACCCGCTCGGCAAATACGTCTGGCGCGACTAGCGTGCGCGCCATGCGCCAGGTTGCGGCCTATCGCGCTGTCGTCGCGTTGTTATGGGGCTTGGCGGCCTACGCGACCGTCACCTGTCGCGGGCTGTTCTGGGACGGCTCGTCCTTCCTGGTGAATATCCTCGACAACGGGCGCTTCCACGACTTCTACGTCGCCCGCGCCCATGTCGACTGGGTGACGCAGCTGCCGGTGCTGCTGCTCGCCGAGTTCGGTATGCGCGACACCAAGCTGCTGTCGATGGCCTATTCGGCGGCGCTGTTCGGCCTGCCGACCGCGCTTTACCACCTGGCGCTGGCGCGGGTGCGCCACGATGCGGTGCTGCTCGGCATCGTCATCACCGCCGTCGCCGTCGTCTACCTGCCGACGTCCTTCTTCATCATTGGCGAGTACAACGCGACCTTCGCCGCCGTGACCGCCGCCATGGCGATAGCGATGACGTCGCGCGAAAGCCGCCTGGGCGATGCAGCGCTTCTTTGCGTGCTCGGCGTGTTTTGCGTGCGCTCCTACGAGGCAATGATCTATTTCGGTCCGCTGCTGGCCGCCGCCATCGTCTGGTCGCTGCGCCAGGACAAGGATCCCGCGACCAGGATCCTGGCCGGCATCGCGGCCTTGGCCTTCCTCGCGGCCGCCGTGGTCTCGGCTGGGACCATCGCCGACTATTGGACCCACCCGCATTTCATCAAGGTGCGGTCGATGAGCTTCGACTTCTGGCAGAACCTGCAGTTCGCCATCCCGCTGGTCGGGCTTGCGATTTGCGCGGCGATTGCGCTTTGCAGACCGCGATGGCTGCAGACACGCGGGCCATTCATCGTTGTCGGCATCTGCGCGGCCGTGCTCGCGTCGACGCCGTGGTGGCGGCTGCTGCACGAACACTCCATTCTCTATCCACCGGCGCACTACCTGGCGCGCGAGGCGGCAGGCTTGCTGCTGGCCTTGCTGCTCGCCTGCATGTGGCTCCACGTCGGTTGGCAGCGAAAGCCGCCGCAGGTCCTCGCCACGCTGCGGCTGCCGGCGGTCTCGCAACGTCTCGTCGCGGCAATGACGGTACTCGTCATCGCCGCCGCTATTCCCGACATCGTGTTGACAGGGCTGTGGTCGGACTACCTCGGCCGCATGCGCGGCCTGGTCGACAGCCGGCAGGGCATCATTCGCGCCAGCGAGCAGCCATTGCTCGACTGGCCGGACAAGCTCTTCGCCCAGGACTGGTCGCTACCCGCCATGAGCGCGATCGTGAGCCGCACGCCCGGCCGCGCATTCCTGCGCATCGACAACGACTTCCAGAGCAACCCGCCGTTCGATCCGGCCTGCGGGACGCTGCCGCGCCTGAAGGGCTACGGCTGGCGGTAACGCTCATCTCATTTGCCTCCCCCGTCTTACGGGGGAGGTGCCCCCGAAGGGGGCGGAGGGGGAAGGCCACACGGGCGATCTCCAAAAATTTCAGATCTGAAACCTGCAGGTACCTTGACTGGGGCTTTCCCCCTCCGACCCTGCGGGCCACCTCCCCCGTATGACGGGGGAGGCATGACTCCGAGTTATGTCCGCGCTAAGGCCGCATCCAGTGGCGGCTGGGGCCGCTGCCGCGCACGGGTGCCGCCATCTCGACGAACTCGCAGAGGATCTTGCGGGTGTCGCGCGGGTCGACGATCTCCTCGATCCAGAAGGTCTCGGCGCTGCGGAACGGCGAGCGCAGCTTGTTCAGGCGATCCTCGATCTCGGCCATCTTGGCCTTCGGATCGGCCGCCCCGGCGATGTCGGCGCGGTAGGCCGCTT
>Ga0193726_1001879_pt1 | contig 15245 bp, 14 predicted proteins | sample H2c1metaG_FD_144928 | JGI IMG/M metagenome (GOLD analysis project Ga0193726, IMG submission 144928) | Soil microbial communities from a riparian zone of the East river system, Colorado, United States - H2c1 | ecosystem: Environmental > Terrestrial > Soil > Riparian zone | place: USA: East River... | reverse complement strand
AGAGTTGCGCAAATGGTTGGGAAGTGTGGGAACGGGAACGTTGTACATCGAGCCGGGAAGTCCGTGGGAGAACGGCTACTGTGAAAGCTTTAATGGGAAGTTGCGGGATGAATGTTTGAACGGAGAGGTTTTTTATTCGCTGAAGGAGGCGCAGATCGTGATCGAAAAATGGCGGGTGGTGTACAACACGCTGCGTCCACATTCGTCGCTGGGTTACAGGCCGCCGGCGCCGGCGGCCTGTAACCCCTGGGCACCACCAAATCCAATTTCGCAGCCACTGACTGTGATGTAGACTCTCTCATTGCAACTGGTACAAAAACTCGGGTTGGTCATTTTGACGTGTCCTAAATCTTTCGCCACATCATCCATTAATAATGACGACGTACTGGCAAGTTCTTCGCTGCTCGCAGTAAACGACTGCGTCAGTCCAAATATTCCACCCTTTGAAAGGGGCACAATTGAGTTTACGAGAGCTGCCGCTTGGTCTGATCCTTGAAAAGCTTGTGCGGGGCCAACCACCGTCCCCTTCCCCAGGCCCCAACCCCTGCGACAAGATGCAAGAAAGGCTGAAATCTGCAAGTGTGCCCAAAGATCTTGTCTCACTCTAGGGGTTCAGGTCATTTGGAATTGGGTCGTTAGAATCAGACCGATTTGGTTGCAAATATTTCCTAGGCCGTATGGTCAAAAAACTCAAACGGTCTGAAATAAGACTGCCTTCTCAATTCCACCGAACGCGAACAACCAAAGTATCCGAGACATTGGGTTCTGCTATCACTAGGACCATGTGGATCTCAATCAGCCATTCTGTTGATTCTGAAGCCCTATAGAGTTTTGGCGAGGCGCAAGTGTTTCTGTGCGAAAAGGTTTGAATTGTTCACGTGACTGCATCTTGGTGTCGCGACAAGTGTTTGTATTTGAATGGGTTGTAAAATCTAAATTAAAAAAGGACCGAAAGTGACTCCACGACAAATAGTTATATAATTAACTATTGACATATCGACCTGACAACCTGTATAGACATTCCGGTAAAAGTTATTCGTTGGACTTGAGAATGTTCTGGTTCGTCGTTGCGTTTTTAGAGATTCTTGCCACGATCCTGATCGCAAGTTTGCGGTCCTACCCGAAGGTTGCTGAGCGAGCATCAGCTTTGGCGTCCTTGTATGATCAACGATTTCCTCCTTGTTTCAGTTCGGAAGGACTGCTAGGTGTTGAGAACGCGTGTTTGTATGAAACGATCTCTAAATCTACCACCGAATTGGTACATATGACCATAATCGAATCGGGCAGTAATCAACCTTTTGTGGGTGATCCTAATCAGTTGCATTCAGAAATAGTGACAAATAGCGGGCCTCAAACCCTGACCGCGTCGCGTCGAACGTACAGTCGCGTTTCCGATCGAAGCCTGTGGGAGCGCCTCACTGGTTTGAGGACTTTATCTTCCTCACCTTTCGCACTGGGGTTGCTGCTGGTTTTCTCTTCTCTGCTGTCTTCCACGTCCCACGGCAATCAGAGGCAGGCTGCGATCACCGTTAAGTCCGAACTCGTGCAGATCGATGTCACCGTGACCGACAAGAATGGCAAACGAATCGCGGGTCTTGGCATCAGAAACTTTCAGCTGTTCGAAGACAATCATCCGCAGAGCCTCAGAGCCGCTGACTTTTTTGATGTGTCGACCGCGCCAAAATCGGCCGGCGAAGACTCAATAGAGGTTAACCTGACGAGCGAGAACGACCGACCTACAGTCAACGCAATTGGCAACTCTCACAGGTTGATTGTTCTCTTTTTCGACAAGACATCCATGACCGGTGGAGACCTTCAAGAAGCGGTGGATGCGGCGAGTAAATTTGTCAAGGAACAAATGACGCGCGCCGACTTAGTTGCTGTGGCGTCGTTCGATACAGAGGTCAAAATCACGACGCCCTTTACGAATGTCGCAAGGACCCTGCAAGACGCCCTAGAATTGCTCCCACTCAATTATCGTGCGAGCATCACTCCAGATGATCCTCTAACTCCCAGCGGCTACCTCGCCGACTCCGCACAACGCCTGTCCGCTATCAGAGACCTGGCGAGAATCGTGGGCCAGATCCCAGGTCGAAAATCCGTGATTCACTTCACCGGCGGGCTCATTCCGTCTGGTACTTGGCGAGACTCCCTGGTCGAGGCGACAAATCAGGCAAATGATAGCAAGATTTCGCTATACGAAGTCGATACTCGTGGTCTTGCGACGAGCCATCTATTTGTCCGCGGAGATCATTGGTCCCTTTCCAACCCAGACTTGGAGCGAAATGCGCTGAACGCGCTCGGAGAGGACACGGGCGGAAAAACCTTCGTCGATGTCAACGACTTCGGTCCGGTGTTCAAACGAATCCAGGAATCCTCCACCGGCTACTACCTTTTGAGCTACGTTAGTTCGAATAAGCTGCATGATGGAACGTATCGGAGAGTATCCGTGAAGGTCGTGGATGTGCCCGGTGCCCGCATCACATTTCGACCGGGCTATTTGGGACCGAGAAACTAGATTAATTGCGGTCGGTAGCGCCACAGCGGCGACGTGCTTACTCCCGACGATGCGTATTACCTTTTTTATTTGCAGAAGGAGAAACCGCCCATGTCCAATCGGATCTCATCGAAGCGGTCAAAGTCCGCCCCTTACCGACTTAAATGTGCGCAGTTGTTTATTGACTGTAATTATGCCGACAGTTCATTGAGCCTGCAGTCCGTTGCTGCCCGGGTAGGAGTCACAGCCCCCTACTTGGGCAAACTCTTCAATTCCCATTGTGGCAGAGGGTTCCGTGAGGTTCTGAAGCGCGTTCGGCTGGGAAGAGCTGCGAAGCTCTTAGGGGATCCGAAGTTCAGGATTAAAGAGGTGGCCAGTGCAGTGGGATATAGGCATGTTAGTGGCTTTGACCGAGACTTTAGAGCGGTTTTTCACAAATACCCCAATGAATTCCGATTAGCAATGCCTCGTTCAGAGCTCTGAAGACTAGGATCCAAAGCAGGTGCTAACGCGAGACGTTCTTCGGGCGACTTACCGATAAAGCTCCTTCTGCAATTGTCCTCGTATTGTGACCCTAACACTCACATTCGTTTGCAGAAGAGATGTTCCCACCACACGAGATATCCATATAGTCAATAAATACATCAATTTGTTAATAAATTGCGCTTTGTCTTAAGTTATCAATCATGTATGCTTCGCCGAAGTTTACGATGAGGTGGGATTTATGAGCGCTGAAAGTTCGGCGATTAGTCCCGCGCGAAGCGGTTCTAGATCGAGTCTGCGGGAAAAACTGCGCAAAGTATCCAGCGTGGGACTGCAGGCATTTATTGGGTTTTTGGCCATCGCTGTTCTAGCACAAAATGTTGTTCTGCGAGGCCAGAACAAACGATTCAAGGAGCTGCAATCGACGATGGTACCTAGGAGTTTGCTCCCTCAAACAGGGTCACCAACAATTGAGGTCGGGCGACGCGTACCTAGCATTGGAGGAATTACGCCCGACGGCAAGTTCCGGGATATGCGCTTGGCTTCAAATCAGCCATTCGGTACTCTCGTAATAACATTTTCTTCAGGTTGTCCATCTTGCTTGCACAATCAGGAAGGTTGGCAAGCTCTTGCCAGTAGCCTCAAATCCAAGGGCTGGCACGTGGTCTGGGTCAGTCGTGACGCGATTGTTCCAACGCGTAAATACAGCGTCTTGCACGCAGTTGACCTAGCCGATGTCGTTGCAGATCCGCCCATGCGTACATATACCCAACTGGCTCTGGCAGCTGTTCCAAATACAGTCGTATTTGATGCGAATGGTACCGTACGGCAGGTCTGGAGAGGGGAACTCAAGGATCAGTGGGGGAAGGTTTTCGAGTACTTCCAACTTTCAACTCCGTCTTTTGTGTCCAGTGACAACTCCGATGGGCAAGCCGCGCCGAAACGATCCTATGCCGAACCAAAGGGATCAAACTGAAGCCTTAAGTGTTATTTGGACTGATGCGTGAAAGTCTCTTGGTGAGGAGCGCCGGTTAAAGATGCCTAATTTGAGTCGCGATACGAAACTTACCATTGGAACAGTTATCGTCGCAGCTCTAACCGTCTTCGGATTCACGCTTCGTTTTATGATGACAAGCGTGTCGCCGTTCCGAGCCCATCCTTCCGTCGTCGTCGGGATGAAGATTTCAGATCCAACTGGTTATAAGTGGCGAGCTTCAAACAAGACGTTGCTGCTTGTTCTTTCGGTTAAATGCCCGCACTGCGAAAATGAAGTGCCCTTCTATGAGAGATTATTAGCTCTCAAGCAGCACGGCCAAATTGGCGCACAAATTCTAGCTTATTTCCCCTTTGATTCTGGACCTCAAGTTAACGAGGGTTTTTCAAGACGATTAGTTGCCCTACATAAGTTCAGTGGCACAGAGATGGAATTTATGAGAGTCGAAGGGACTCCAACCATCCTAATCGTCGATCAGAACGGAATTGTCAAATCCAAATGGGTTGGAGAGTTGTCCGACTCAGAGAAAGAGGAGGTGATTCGAGAACTTGACTACACACCGAACGGCGCGAGCGTCTCTGTCCTACAAAGCCGGCAGTCAATTGTCCAGGGGAGATGTCGTCGGTGTTCAGAAAACTTGGCGAGTCGCCAACGCGGTTAGAGTTCGACGGTCTTGCGTGACGGTGGCTCTTTAGCGGGTCAGCGCTAGAGCTCGAGAGAAATATTGGAGTGATACCGTAAATGCCAGTACCGTTAGTTCTCTTGTTATTGGTAGGCAACTGAAACTGCACAAGGTCAGCTAGGACGTCCGGATGGCAAAAGGGATGGGATTTAATGGAGATTTTTGTTGCGATGGGCAATCGCTGATATGGATTGATCGTCGAATTCAAACGGGAGGAAAGACATGATCAAGAAACTGGCAAACGTTGTACTTCTTGCTGTATTGATTTGGAGTTTTGTGGCATCGGCGGCAAGCGCAAAGAGCCGGGCGTCCTCACATCTCGGGGGCCTTTATTGCGCGCCAGACCCCGTCGGCCAGTGTGTTAATAACGTTCAAGTTGGATGTGCAAGGGTTGACGGCGAATGTGATTGGGATTGCGGCTTTTGTGGCGTCTTCGATGGCAATTGCGCGTGTTTTCAATGTGGTTTCGAACTCGACTAGCGAGTGCCGCGAACTTGTGCGAATTGTATCGCCGTAGAGTGCTAGAGTGTCGCAGAGAACATTCAAGGTCAATCATAAGTTGTCCGTCCTTGCCACTGCCTCGCTCCATTTATTCGAGACAGTGGCAACGACGGAGGACACTGTGGTCAATTGAATGCGATCATCTAGTCTGCCTTTGTCGACAACGGTAATCAGGAAGGCCTTTACCTACGGCGGGACATCAGTTCCACAACTAGGCAGACTGCACAGCAAATTCCGACTATAACGAAGATCGTTGAAGCGAGATAGAGCCAATGAGAGGTTAAGTCGCAGTTCGAATTGCTTTGGATAGACCAAATCCTGGATAAGAAGATGATCGGGCGTTCAACGAATAATTGCTCACCGCCCAGATCGTCAATCTCCCACTGCGGAACTGAACGAATCGGGTGTTTGGGAAATTGCCTCCTATGAACTGGAAGATTCGCTCGAGATATTGGTCTGTCATTCCGCTAAGCTTGGCGTTGTGTTCTTGCAATAATGTCCTAACTTATTTCGGACTATCCGATAATGTCAGCACTGGAGCTCAACTATTCCCTGGGATCGGAACTTTACATCATAGGATCGCAACGAATAATCCGCAGGCGCAGAAATTCTTTGACCAAGGGTTGACGTTCTACTATGCGTTTAACACTGAAGAGGCCATACGATCATTCCAAAGAGCCTCGGAAATTGATCCAGGCGCCCCAATGCCATTCTGGGGCATTGCACTTGCGAACGGGCCTACATATAACTCAGGCACCTATTTATACACTGAGGCTGAAGCAAGAGCCTCGGTAGCGATTGAGAAGGCTAAACAGCTCTATTCTAATAGCCCTGAGAGCGAGCGAGCCTACATAGATGCGCTTGGCTTGCGTTATGCCACGGCGTCGCAACCAGATTTCCAGAATCATTCTCGAGATTACATTTCTGCAATGCTCGATCTTCATCAACGCTATCCGGACGACCCAGATGCCGCCACTCTTTATGCCGAAAGCCTCATGGAGTTACATCCCTACAGTTTGTGGACCGTTGCGGGCATCGCACGCGAAGATACGCCGGAGATCGTGTCCACTCTAGAATCTACTCTTCGTAGATGGCCAAACCACGTCGGCGCCAATCACTTTTATGTCCATGTAATGGAGGTCTCGCCCGAACCGGATCGCGCGCTGACAAGCGCCCAGCGCCTGAAGACTCTCGTGCCCCTAGCGGGTCACCTTCTTCATATGCCAGCCCACATTTATATGAGGACAGGCGACTACGCTGCGGCGGTGAGAAGTTGTCTTGATGCGCGGATTGCAGACCTACGTTATCAAGACAACGAATCTGGTGCTACGAACAAGCAGTATGATCAGATGTATGCGAAACACAATCTATATTTTCTCGTGCAGGCAGCGGACTTCGACGGCGAGTTCAACACGGCGCTAAGTACAGCAAAAGTACTCGAAGCTGACGCGCGTAGGCAAGTCGCCACAACGCCTAAAGCAGAGGCTTACATGACGATGCCTCTTTTCGTTCTTGTCCGTTTCGCTCGGTGGAACGACATCCTTAAGCTGCAGGCACCTGATCCGCGCTTGAGAGGGTTGTCTTTCTTCTGGCACTATGCCCGGGGATGTGCGCTCGCAATGAACGGGCACATTCAAGAAGCACAGAATGAATATGACAGCATGCACGAAATTTACAAACGCTTAGTACCAAGTGAGATATTCGGAGTTCTCGACAAATGGGAAACATTGTGCCAGCTCGCCGTTGATACACTGGGTGCTCGAATTGCGAGAGCCCGTGGAGATTCCCCTTCTGCCATTGGATATTGGCAAGCCGCTGTGAAAACCCAAGATTCTATAGATCATTATCATGAACCGCCGATTTGGTACTGTTCGATACACGAAGCTTTGGGGGCTGCGCTTCTTGAAGCAGGTCGATTGGGGGATGCTGAACGAACCTTTCGAGACGATTTGGTTAGAAATCCTCGGAACCCTAGATCTCTCTTCGGGTTAGCAAGAACGCTTTCGTTGGAAGGTAAAACGTCGGAGGCCGATTGGATACGTGAGTCGCTGGCGGAGGTCTGGAGAGGGAGTAGTGAAGATCTGCAAATCGAAAAATTCTGACACCACTATTTCTATGCGCCTCGGACTTCCAAAACGGTTGGAACCATGTGGATTTCAACACAGCTGAAACATGCAAAAGCTATTAGCAGGCGAGAATTACTTGCCAAAGCCCTAATTGCGTCTGGCGCCTTGTATATTGGGTTGGAGTTTTGTGGCTGTCAGGACGGAATCCGCTCCAGCGAAGAAGTCTTCCGACAGGCCTCACTGCTTGGTACCGTTCCTTTTGCAGACCGGGTAGGATCTCCTACAAGTACGACATTAGGTGAAGAACTTGATGGTCGCCGATTTACGGATCTCTCAGCGTTGACGCCCGATAGTCCAATCACACCGGTCGAGAATTTCTATATTCGGACGCGGTCATCGCAGCTGTTACCTGAGTCAAATGGATGGTCGGTCAGGCTGCATATACCGGGAGCACTCGATCGCGTTGATTTTGCCACGCTTGCGCGCGAGGTCGACGTACAAGGCAGATATCTCTTGGAGTGTGCGGGAAACGTTCGATCCGCATCCTTCGGGATGCTAAGCGCAGCAGATTGGGCAGGTATATCACTCTCTAAATTTCTGAGGCTTGATGAAACCGAGTACAAGAATCACAGACTTCTCGTCTCAGGATTCGACTTATATGCCAGTGAATCAGCAACTTCGATTCCCGGCGCGAGCTGGATATTCTCTATAGACGATATTCTCGCTGCGCGCGCGTTTCTTGCAGTTCAGATGAATGGCAAACTCTTAACTAAAGATCACGGCGGACCAGTCAGACTCATAGTTCCGGGATGGTATGGATGCGCTTGCATTAAGTGGGTAAATGAGATTGCGCTAGTCGCAGACTCGTCAGGCGCAACGTCGCAGATGCGCGAATATGCTTCGAGGACTCATCAGAATGGTACACCTTTGCTTGCTCGAGATTATGAGCCTGCCACCATTGACCCTGCGGCTATGCCGGTTCGAATTGAGAAATGGCGGACGAAGAGCGGCATCTTATATCGGATAGTTGGAATCTTATGGGGCGGCCCCTCCGAAGTAAAAGATCTTGAAATCCAGTTCAAACCGGGGGAGCGGTATCAATCTGTAGGGCTTATTCATCGACCAGCGGTGTCATCGTGGGGGTTCTGGAGCCTTGCCTGGGATCCTCGTGAGGTGGGATATTATTCCATTAGGTTGAGAGTCGCGGACGCCGGAGTTAGAACTAGAAGACTGGACAAGGGCTATTATACTCGAATGGTAGAAATTACGGACATATAAATGTTTGGAATGTCTGTCGCAAGGATCCCAATCGGAGGCGAGACCCCGCATGCGCTGATTAAATCCCTCGCTCAAAGATAACTCAATCGGTAAAAGTTGGAACCCTAGTGCCAAGAGATAGGAGCTTCTCGCGCGAACGCGCGACTGCACAGACTCGTACCGGATCGAACTGCGAATCTTATCGAAGCAGTTTTACTGTGATACAAACGACCGTGTCCCAGAAATGCAACGAAGAGTCTTGGCTCTTCCGGGCGAATTCTCTGTTGGTGTCTGCTACGCTAAATCAGGATGGGTAGACAAGTGCGCTAGTGTCTGCCGCCAATCATTTGATCCAGCCGTTATTCGAAAATATACGGTATGCTTCGTGGTGGCTGCAAAAACTTGTGTCGTCGACAATAGTTGTCATTATCTTATCGGTAGTCAGCTTGGAGCGCATGATGAAATCGGCGTCAGCGAAGCCCGGTTCTCCCCCAAGCGATCGGCATAAATTGTTTACGCGATCGTAATATACGATGGGGTCGCAGATGGCGCGTGGGGGTAATTGGCGCATGAGTAGATCTACGGTTTCTGGCGCGCGCTCCTTGTAATGGATGACGGCATGCACTTCACACAAGGGCCGCGATTCAAACATGTGTAACGCGAATAATCGTCCCTGTCCGGTGAGTGATTTTCTACCGTGATAAAAGTACGGCATCAATTGACAACTCGAAAACAAAGCGAGCAGCACGTAGGCAGATAGAGGAGCCCGCCCCCGCCACAAACACCCCAGCGACACAATTCGCGGGCCTCGAGGTAATGTCCAGTCGACCAGAAACCATGAAAGCATCGCAGTCATCAGCACAGGATAGAACCAACTGATCTGACTGATCGACTCGATGTGAAACAAGGCGAGTTGCCCAAGCGCCAGCCATCGGATCCACGCGCGTTTGGCGATCAACCCCCAAACTACAATCATTTCCAAAAAAACAACATACGCGCACGCCGCCCATGCGAACCGCGGCGGAATAATGTACAGATTGTGATACAGGACAGTGCCAGACAACCACTCATAATTGAGTTTCAGTGTGCCTGCCCAAAAATAGAACGACAACAAAGTGAGTGGAATCGCCCATCGCTTGACCGGCCAAAACAAGAAGACCGCATTCAGCCAAAATAGCATGTAAAACTCGTTCGCACGTAGGCGGTAATCGAGCGAAACGATGCCAAAAAGGAATACGTTCAAAGCAATCATTACGATCCAGAACGCTCGGTGACTCTTGGCGACGAGTGCACAAGCGGCCGCCACGATCAGACAAAACTGAATGAGCATCAGAATTGTCAGCCCAGAGTCAGAATCGAAGCGGAATTGCGAGCAATTCTGGAGATAGGGCCAGCAAAGTGGCTCGACATTCTTGTTGAGAACGGCTAGGGCGTTGCTGTCGACAAAGTAAAGGAACACTATAAAGTGAGTAGCGAGTACGGCCCACCGGTAGACGAAAATCACCGAATCGTGAGGTTCTAATAGATTCTTCGGGGCATCTAGGTCAGGTTGTTTGTGATCTAGTGTTGTCACGGGGGAAGTCTTGTCCTCGATATAGTTAATCATTGATATAGTAAAACAGATTATATAATATATTTAGACGGTCTGGAGTTAACTTTTATTTACCGGCCGAATTCTATAAGACATCGAAAGGGGCGCGTCAGCCCACCTGTGGCATATTCTGAATTTCAACGGTATCAGAGAGTAGGGAGTCTTTAGCAAGGACGATAAGTAGCTTTTGTGTAGGGGGCATCGCTGGTGCGAAGAGTTCATCCTGAGTTTCTAAATGGCGGACAGTCACTTCTAATTCTTGCTGTTGGGCTGGCCTCGATTGTTTTCATGAGCGGTTCGAAAGGCTTTGTGCGGCATGCGAAAGCTAGTGCAACACCTACACCATCTTTCGAAGTCGCTTCGATTCGGTTGCATCGGCCCGGAGACAGCCGATCTGGCTTCCAATTTCCCCCCGGAAGATTCGCGGCGATTGGCGTCACAACAAAGCAACTCTTGGAACTTGCATTCGAAGAAAATGGTACGGTATTGATGGACAATCAGATTTCTGGAGGGCCGAATTGGATCAACTCCGACAAATACGACATTAATGCGAAGGTGGAAGAGGCGCTCGTCAGCGAGTGGAATGAGGAGAAGCTTTCTGTCTTCGACCAGACCGAGAGAATTATCCTGATGCTCCGACAATTGCTTGTGGAACGTTTTCAACTGAGTATGATCTACGGTACGGAAGATCTTCCGGTATATAATCTGATTGTAGGAAAGAACGGACCGAAACTGAATATAACTCCGCGTGTCGCGCCCGGCCCAGATGGAAAACAACCTCTAGGTAGAACTAGGTTTCAAGGGAAGGGACAACTCACCGCGAGTGGCGAGCCGTTGAGTGTCCTTGTAATGGTACTAATGGCTCAACTTGGCCGCCCAGTAATCGACAAGACCGGGCTCACGAGTAGGTATGATTTTACTCTGAAGTGGACTCCGGACAGCTCGACTTTGAACAACAGCCCAGAGTCTGACGAACCTCGCGTGGGCGGATCCGACGCTCCTTCGATCTGGCGAGCAATCCAGGACCAACTTGGACTGAAGTTGGAATCGGCGAAGGGAGCGGTAAACACAATCGTTGTCAAGCACATCGAAAAGCCGTCGGGAAATTAGCCGAGCTCAGCGTGGAGATGTGAAAGTCCAACGTCAGCGGAAATATCTAATAGATCTGGACGGGATCGGAGAGATTCGGGGCCAAAGATCAATTTAATAGGTCGTTGAAGTTCGCCGTTCGATTTCCGATAACTCCGGCCACGGCAAAGGAACTCAAGAGCATTAATAAGCGCATAAGGAAGAAATACAAACGGCATCGCAGGCGCTACCCCGAGGTTCACGGAAAGGTCGTCGATTTCATCACGCACGCAATCGAAGACGGCACGCTCTATCTTGGAATTCGGTTCAAAGATAAGACGGATCTTTCACTTCGCTATGCTTGCGAAATGTTCATTGTCGAGCTCGATTTCGCAGCCTGAGGTTGTGATGTAAACTCTCTCATTCACCGTGGTACAAAAAGTCGGTCAGGTCAAGACCACGAAATAATTCGAGAGTATATGCGCCCAATTTCACGATAAGAAGCAGAGCAAAAATTGATAATGCTCCTGGATTCTCGTTTGGATCTAGGCGAACGTCCGCTCTTGAATGCTCGAATCGCCAGTAATATCACCTTTGGCGCTAGCTGTGCGGCGGCCACTTTATCGTACGCCTTAAGTAAACCAGAAAACAACACATATTGGGCATGTTGTCGTGGCAGTATGGCCCGGGCTTGCGTGGCTCCCGATGCACGTGTTGAACAGCGCGCGAATCGGAAAAACTGCAGGCGGCATGAATCGAGGATCTCCCGCCAATCACGGCTTCCGAAATGACAATCGCGGTTGGCGAGTAATCACAACATGACCGTTCCGCTACCTCTTTATTTCCTTTTTTTTGCGCAGTTATAACTGGCGCGGTTTTCTTTGGTACCGAAGCACCTGAAGCCTGCCGCCAAGTGATCGGCCCCCCAATTCTTAACACGCTTTGAGAGTTAGTTTGCGGCAGAATCTAACCTGAAGAAGGGAGATTTGCCGTGAGGAAGAAGCGTTTTTCTGTAGAGCAGATCGTAGCGGTTCTGAAGCAGGTTGAGGTGGGAGTTCCGGTGGTGGAGGTGTGTCGGCAGACCGGGATTACCGAGCAGACGTTCTATCGTTGGAAGAAGCAGTACGTGGGTTTGGAGATCGATCAGGTGCGACAGCTGAAGCAACATCAGGAAGAGAACGGGAGATTGAAGCGACTAGTTGCCGAGCTGAGTCTGGATAAAACGATGTTGCAGGACGTGCTCGCAAAAAAATTGTAAAGCCTTCGCGCCGCCGCCCAGTGGTGAGCTACCTGCGCGGCGTGTATCGGGTGAGCCAAGGGCGTGCCTGCCGAGTAGCACGCATTCCGGTATCCACCTTTCGGTACCAGAGCACGCAAGAGCCGAGGACAGCACTTCGGCTACGGATTCGGGAAATCGCACAAGCCCGCATCCGTTATGGTTACCGAAAGATCCGGGTGCTGCTGAAGCGCGAGGGCTGGAACGTAGGCAAGAAGCTGGTGTATCGGTTGTATCGAGAGGAGGGGCTGGCGCTGCGCTATAAGCCGCGACGGAGGCGATGTGCGACGAGGAATCGCAGAGAACGGTCGAAGCCGTCAGCGCCGAATCAGGTGTGGAGCCTAGATTTCGTCGCGGATCAGTTAGCGGACGGACGCCGATTTCGTGCGCTGACGGTAGTCGATGTGTTTACGCGAGAAAGTTTGGCGATTGAAGTAGGACAGAGTTTGAAGGGAGAAGACGTGGTACATATACTGGGCCGAATTTGTTTGCAGCGTGCCACTCCGAAAACTCTTTTTTGCGACAACGGCTCGAAGTTCACCAGCCACGCAATGGATCTATGGGCGTATCAGGCCGGCGTGCAGATTGATTTTTCGCGGCCGGGGAAGCCCACCGACAAAGCGTATGTGGAATCGTTCAACGGTACGCTGCGGTCGGAGTGCTTGGATGCCCATTGGTTCGCGACGCTGGCGGAAGCGAAACAAATCATCGAAGCGTGGCGTCGGGAATACAATGAGAGTCGTCCTCACAGGGCGCTGGGCGAGAGGACGCCGAACGAAATCGCTTGTGAGTTCGCGGCTAGCCGCGAACTCACAAGGACAAAAACTGCCGAAGACTCATTCTGCGCGTGATACAGGAAAAGGGGACCGATCACATTCCTCAGATTCATACACACTTTTCTGCGGAATTTGGGGGGCAGGTCACCTACAGCTACAACACGGAAAATAATCTGCTCGGCATCACCGACGCGAACGGCCACACCACAAATTTCACGCATGACGCCTTCGGCCGCGTGACGCAAACCACTTTCCCTTCCAGCTTTTATGAATCCTACGCGTATGACGCGATCGGAAAACTAACCAGCAAGACCGACCGCAAAGGCCAAACAATTCAGTACGTCTATGACGCGCTGAACCGCCTCACACTTATTGGCCAAACTGCGAAGCTGTCGGTTTGCCCGACGATCCCGCAAAGTCGAGAAAGTAGTCTGCGAACAACTTGCGAACAATTGCGGCCGAATTCGGTGCTAAACAGTGATGTGAGGTGAGGGAGGAGACGTTTAGAACCAATAACATAATATAGATGGAGCAATCGACAGGTCTCCGGTTCAAGTCCGGATCTCGGCTCCATCTTTTCTTCAAGCGTTAGGATCCCCACCCTATTCTTCGGAACGGATCGGCCAGGCGCCCAAATTCAAAATCGAAAACGAAGTCCAGATCAAAAAGCAAAGTCCACGACAAGAACCGCACCCTTGCGCTGCGCGCTTGCCAAAGGGTGCGCCACCCAGCCACCGCTCACCGCGTGACCACGCCGACACCGGAACGCTACTTCCCTACCGAATGGCCGGAGCTCCGCTTTAACCAAGTCAATCGCTGGCTTTGATTATTTGATTATGCGGGGCATCCTGGGGCTGTTTGGCGAGCCCACCCGTCTTGGTATGCGCTTGTTCTCTCACTGCGCGCGATTATTTTCACCGGAATCGGGGTTCGGGCTGCATGCCGGTAACTTAACGCCGTGCAGGTCAACTCCTGAGAAACGCGCTGCTCGTCCAGAAACCATTGCAGTACCCCAGACTTTCGGTATGCCGACTACGCAGCTGACCGCAAAAACTTGAGATAAACGCTCAGGCGTCTTTCGCCTCGGTTGCAGAAACCAACTGTCTAGAGATGCCCCGCGGATGGTGCAGGCCAGTCCGCGGGGCTTGAGGGTCACGCCGAGGCAAAACCGTCGACGTCAATGACAGCTTGGGCAAAGGCCTGTGGGGCTTCCTGAGGCAGGTTGTGCCCGATGCCTCCCGGGATGATCCGGTATGCATATTTCCCGGTGTACTTCTTGCGATAGGGTGCGTCGTCTGGATAATGCGGAGCGCCATTGGCATCGCCTTCCAGGGAGATGGTGGGCACAGAGATCACCGGAAGCTCGGCGATCCGCCTTTCGAGATCGTCATACTTCCGCTCGCCGTCGACGAGGCTGAGTCGCCAGCGGTAATTGTGAATGACGATGGCGACATAGTCCGGGTTGGTGAACGACGTCGCGGTGCGATCGAAGGTGGCATCGTCGAAGGCCCATTGAGGGGAAGCGAGCCGCCAAATGAGTTTCGCGAAATCGTTGCGGTACTTGTCGTAGCCGAGCGCGCCGCGTTCGGTGGCGAAGTAATATTGGTACCACCACTGATGCTCGCCCTCTGGCGGCAAGGGCAGTTTTTGAGCGGCAACGTTGGGGACGGCATAGCCGCTCACGGTGACCAGCGCCTTGCAGCGCTCGGGCCAAAGCGCCGCGACGATGTTCGCCGAGCGCGCGCCCCAGTCAAAACCGCCGATGATCGCCTTTTCGATCTTGAGAGCATCCATCAAGTCGGTGACGTCGACAGCAGACGCCGCCTGCTGGCCGTTGCGAAAAGTCGCGTCGGAAAGGAAGCGCGTGGTGCCGCAGCCACGCACATAGGGAACGATGACCCGGTAGCCTTTGGACGCCAGCAGCGGCGCAACGTCGACGTAACTGTGAATGTCGTAAGGCCAGCCCTGAAGAAGAACAACCGCTGGACCATTCGCGGGGCCGGCTTCGGCGTAACCAACGTTCAGAAGCCCTGCATTGATCTGCTTGAGAGGTC
>Ga0193726_1001878_pt1 | contig 15245 bp, 17 predicted proteins | sample H2c1metaG_FD_144928 | JGI IMG/M metagenome (GOLD analysis project Ga0193726, IMG submission 144928) | Soil microbial communities from a riparian zone of the East river system, Colorado, United States - H2c1 | ecosystem: Environmental > Terrestrial > Soil > Riparian zone | place: USA: East River... | reverse complement strand
CAATGGACGGCGGCTGGGGAACACCTGCCGGAAAACGTCGGCGACAAGCCATTCGAGTTGATCTTGGTAGAGCTCAAGCCTAAGAAAGCACCAGCCAAATGAGGTGCTCGGTGCTTTGGTTCGATTGAACAAGCGGGGCTGGTCCGCATTCAACCACGGAAGTCCCGACCCATGGCCGGGGCTTCTGAATCGACCAACCAAGAATCACCGCAAAAAGCAGGCCGCCGTGCTCAGGATCTCGTACGCGCGCGTTTAAGCATTTCTGCGTATCCTGATTGCCGATGAGGGCGCGGTCCCATGTGTCCTCGAACCCCATCCCAAAAGCCTTGCGCGACAGCGATAATTTTGTGGGTTTTCATCTCTTCGTATAACGCGATGCGCTTGCACAGGCGCACGCAGCGTCCGAAACTCTTCAATGCCCACAATCCAAAAATGTAGTGCCCGAACTCACGCAGCATTACGGTGTCGTTCCTCGCTATATAGTAGCGCCGATCAGCCGCATGATTGAAAGTCCACCTCTTCATCCATAGCACCTTGTGCCGGCTGATGGCTCCGATTGCGTGTGACATGATGGGCCTTCGCGTTCGGATGACCCGATAGCCCTTGGCTCGAGCTCTAAAACAATATTCAGTGTCCACATGATCGATGAAAAAGTCCTCCCTGAAGGCTCCGACGGCCGCGTGCGCCTTCAACGGGATCAACGAACCCGATGTGATTACCGATGCCGCTTCTTCCCAGTTGTCGCCGACGATTTCATCCTTCTGTTCATGCAATGGGCTATTAGAGTCCCTGTACCCGGAGCCAATCACTCCTAATCTGTCTCGGTCCGGGTAGGCCGTGGCGGCGGCGATTAGGGTCTGCACCGTGTCGTCGTCGATCCAACTGTCTTGATCGAGCAGAAGCACCCATTTGAATCCAAGCGTAATGGCCCGCCGAATGCCAATATTGAGCGCGCGCGCAATGCCCACGTTATTGAGATTCGATATCAGGCTAATCGATGAATTCGTGGCCAGGTGGCGCAGCATTCCTAGCTCTGAATCGCCCGAGCCATTGTCCACGATTACCAGAGCGCCAACTTCTCGCAGGGTGCGTTCAACTCGCTGAGGAAATTTTGCATCTGGATGATATGCCACGGTGATAGCACATACATCCTGTCCATTGGCTAGCTCGTCGGCCATAGCGTCTTTCATCCAAATGGCGATCTCAAGGGTGCAACGCGATTCTGGACACTTAGGGAGAAGATTCCCATGTGTCGGCCTTAAGGTTTGTGCATTGGGGCATCAGAAAGTTCCCGCTTAACGACCCGCTGGACGAGTGTCCGTTTCACGTAGTGGTCGTAACTATCTATGGTTCTCTTTTAAAATCAATAGTCCGCGGGTCCAGAGAGGTTTTCTTTCGGGCTAGAGGCTTGGGGCGTTCAGGCGTGTTCGGACGGATCACCTTAAGGAACGGTACGGTTGCGTTGCACTAAAAATGCGGCTCACCTTGAATCAAGAATCTCGCATGCCGGGGATCGCCAGTTTGGCCGCGTTTCGATGACTATGTCGTCCAGATCTCGCCGAATGCCCGTACGAAGTTGCTACCGAGAACTTTTTCTGTGACGCGGGCGGTATAGCCGCGCTTGAGAAGACTATCCGCAATGATTTCGCAGCGGGTTGGTGTATTAAGACCCACCACGTAAGTCGGCCGGTCCTCTTCAGGTGCGGCGACCCCTGCCGCGTGCCTCTTCGCCTCTGCTTGCTCAAATTCTTCCAAAGCCTTGGGTGAGGTGTCGAACGCTTGCACCGCCTGGTCACTGCCGATCCCGACGTGATCCTCGCCGCATACCATCAACGCGTGCGCCATGTGGTCCATGTAATCCCTGACTTCGGGCTGCCGCGGGCTGGCGGTCAGATAGGGCAGATCGTAGATCCCGATCACGCCTCCCTTGTGGGTCAACGCACGCAACTGTTCGTCCGTCTTGTTGCGCGGGTGATTGTGAACCGCGGAGCATCCGGCGTGCGTCATCAGAACTGGCTGTGATGAGGCGGCCATCGCGTCGCGCAATACATCGGCATTCGCGTGGCTCAGATCGATCGCAACGCCCAACTCATTCATCTTTGCAACCGCGGAGCGGCCCAGTTCCGTCAAGCCCGACGTGGCCGACGACACCATCACGCCCGAGCCGAATACCGATGTATTGTTATAAGAGAGCTGCATCACGCGCACGCCGAGATGTCGAAACAATTCGATGCGGTCGATTTTCCCCTCGAACATCCCCACGCCCTCGAAGGAGAAGATGATACCGATCTTGTTCTGTCGCTTTGCGGCTGCGAAATCGATGACCCGGCGCACTTGCATGAAGAGGTCGGGATGAAATTCGATGGCCTGCTGATAGAGCGCCACGTCGCTCAAGGTGCTCTCCAGGCTGTCGTCAAAACCTCCGATCGTGGTCTTCATGACCGTGACACCCGAGCTCCTGATCGTATCCACTCTGGCTTGCGGAAGCGGTAGTCTGTCACCGAGATCTGGAGCCAGATTGCAATCCAGAACCAGTGCACGTCGATAGAGGTCACGCGCTGCGGGAGCCACTGTGGGTGAATCAGAGGTAGCGGCGAAAACGTAGCCGCCCACCGCGCTCAAACCCAAGAACGAGCCGGTATGCAATGTAAACTCTCGGCGATTCAAGGAAATCCCTCCGTTGGGTCGTATAAACGGAGACTAACTCGAAACGCCGGGGAAGACACCCCTCGCCGGGAGGTCGGGCCCGCGCGCCTGACTCGCCGTGCAAGGCGAGGGCAGGAGCCCGTACAGCCTGGCCAGACGAAGAAGCTCAGATTGATTTAGCCGCCTCGCGCAATGCGTTGACGAACGCATTTCTGGCCGCGCCGTACTCCTTGCTGGTGGCGGCCGGCCATGCCGAATTGATGACAATGATCAATCGGTCGTCTTTGAACGTGGTGATCGATTGGCCAAAGATGCCCACCGCTTCGTAGCTGCCATTTTCACGGATCCACCAGAAATAGCCGTAGCCACCAGCCCCGTTGTCGATCTCCTTGGCGGTGGCCTGTGCCACCCACCAGGAAGGAACTACCTGTCGACCTTGAGCCTTGCCGCCATCTAAGATGAATTGTCCAACGCGCGCATAGTCGCGTAGGGTCATCGAAATGCAGCAGCCACCACGTTCCTGTTTGCCTGACGCATTCACCATCCACACCGCATCCTGTTCCATGCCGTAGGTGGTCCAGACCTTCTCGGAGAGATATTGCGAGAGCGGTTCGCCGACGGCGTTGGAGACCATAATGCCTACCATGTCGGTCTCGCCGGTATCGTAATGCCACTTCGTGCCAGGCTCGGACGCGCGCGGCAAATGACGCATGTAACTCACCAAAGGATCCATGTCCGGCTCGCTGCCCGTAAAGCCCGCCTGGGCCACGTCCGACTTAGGATCAGTGTAGTCCTCATTCCACTTCACGCCCGAGCTCATCATGAGCAGCTGTCTCACCGTGACACCGTCGTAGGCGGAGCCTTTGAGCTCAGGCACGTAGTCAGTGACCATGGCATCCGGCCCCTTGATCTTGCCGTCCTGAATGGCAGCGCCGACCAGAGTTGAGGTCAGGGATTTAGCCACTGAGAACGAAGTCCAGCGGTCTTTTGGCGTGCGACCCAGGCCGTAGCGCTCTAGCACGATTTTGCCGTCCTTCAAGACCAGGACACCGGAGGTTCGGTTCGCGCTCATATAGCCGGCGACCGTCCACTGACGATCGCCATAGCCCCACGTCGGCGACAGTTGTTTGGAGGCCTTGGGCAAGGGGTGCACGTTAGAGCCGCGCTTTACCGTGGCGATCTTGTAGATCTTTTCGATGCTGCGATATCCCGCGCTCTGCTGTTCCTGTGTCCAGAACAGGATGCTGGGTGTATCGGATTTCAGTGCCACCTGAGCAGAGCCGGGAACGGCCAATAGCAGGGAGCAAAACGCGAGTGTGACTCTTGAGATTTCCATGGAAGGTACTACCGGTGTGCTAAAGAAGCTACTGAGTATAGACCCTCGCACCGGCGGACTCAGCCGGCTCCGGGCACGCGCGCCTGAGTCGCCGCGGCCGGGCGAATGCAGTAGTACGAACGGCCTGGTCAGAGGCTCCAGGGGATGTTGCCTGGCGAAACCGGTGGGCGAACATACTTTCCCATCTATTGGGTATTTGACCCTAAAGAATGGGATGTTCCGCAGCGGCCCCAGATCAAATTGGACCCGTCGATCCCGCAGTTGCCGGGCGGCGGTGGTATTCATCCATTGCCTAACTATCCGGCGGACGCGCTGGCGCAACACGCTCATGGAATCTGCAAAATGCACATCACCGCAGTCAGCGGCACGACGGATGTTGCGATTGTCTGGCGCTTGCCGCGACCATGAATCGCAGGACAAAGAGGCGCCGCCCGCAGGCGGGCTCGATGCTCGCGCACCAAGAGAAGATGTCTCCAGGGGAAGGAGTTGTCGGTGGTGTTGCTATTCGAGCGCCAATTGCCACAGGATGTGTCGAAGCGGACCGGAGCTGCTCATAGTCGCACCTGCGCAAGTTCGGCGCTCGCAACGCTGCGCGTCGCGCCTTTAACTCGGGGCGTGACATTTTGCCGAACATCTCGACCAGACGAAGAATATTGGAAGCACTAAATATGGCGACAAAGTGGAAATGGATGCTTTGGATTACCGGCGCGCTGTTGCTGGCAATCGTTGCTTCTGTGATTTACATCGAGAATCGTGGCGGGCACTACCCGATTTATAAAGCCTCGAGTTTTTCGCACCTTATGCCACCGACCGCGAGCACGGCGTCTATCAGCGAACCGGTGGTGCAGATAGGTGCCGGGACGCTACGTGGTACTAACGCTGGATCCGCGATCGCGTTTCGAGGGATACCTTACGCGAGGCCGCCAATCGGCGAGTTGCGCTGGCAGCCCCCGGAGCCACCGCTACCCTGGCAAGGCGTGCGAGAAGCGGTGCAGCCAGGCAGCGCTTGCACGCAGCGAACCTCGGGCCTTACTCCTTTTTTCGCCCCGATGGCCCAAGCGTATGGCTCAAACTTTGAGCAATCCCCGATTAAATCGTCCGAGGACTGTCTTTATCTTGATGTGTGGATACCAGAGTGGCCAGTGAAACACGCGCTGCCCGTGATGGTTTGGCTGCACGGCGGTAGCAACACTTCGGGCAGCGGCACGCAGTCGACGTATGACGGAATTTCCTTAACGCGGCACGGTGTGTTGTTGGTCACTTTGAACTATCGACTCGGGGTGATGGGTTTCTTCAGTCATCCTGAGCTCACGGCCGAATCGCCGCATCACAGTTCGGGCAATTATGGATTGTTAGACCAACTAGCCGCGCTCAATTGGGTGAAGCAAAACATCGCTCAGTTTGGCGGTGACCCCGATAACGTCACGCTGTTCGGCGAGTCAGCCGGCGCGATTGACGCAACTCGACTGATGACCTCGCCGCTCGCCGCGGGACTATTCAAACGCGTGATATCAGAAAGCGGCCCAGCGTTTGAGTCGGGACAAACCTTGTCACAGGCAGAGGGTTTCGGCAGCGCAGTGAGTGCCTTGGCGCCTAGTAATGCGCAGTCGACGCCGCTGACAAAATTGCGGGCACTGCCGGTAGCGGAAGTTGAAGCACTGATACTCAAGGCTAAGGAGCATTTTCCCACCGACATCACCGCCGCGACGACGGACGGTTGGGTGCTTCCGTTGTCGCCGCAGCAAGCCCTTCTTACGGGCACAATCCAAAAAGTGGATCTGCTGATCGGTCTGAATGGGCGGGAACTCAGCGCTTTTCGTCTTGCCGCTGCGGCGGCAGCGAAACCTTCGGGCGGTCAGAGTAGCCTCACAGAATCCGGTGGGCTGAAGAAATTTTCGGAGGCGGCGCGTCACTACTTCGGAAGCTGGACCAATCCCGCCATCGCTATCTACTTGGGCAGAATACTGTTGAACAAGGATGCTGGGCTCGATGCGGCCGCCAATGACTTGATTGTCGCGTGTCCGGTTGGCGCGATGGCAAGCCTTACTAACGCCTCCGGTCAGGATGTGTTTGTGTACCGTTTTGACCGCTCGATTCCAGGGAAGGGCGAGTCTGCACTGGGTGCGTTTCATAGTTTGGAAGTACCCTACGTTTTCGGTAGTTTGCGAGGCCGAGAATGGCTGTGGCTTCCCTCATCTCAAGATGATGCGTCGCTGTCCGACCTGCTGCAAACCTATTGGACCAACTTCGCAAAGACAAGTAACCCGAACGCTTCTGGCTTGCCCAATTGGCCTGCATGGAGCGATGAAGAGAAAGAGTTTCTGGTGGTCAATCAGGATGCAAGCGTCACAGCGCAGCGCAATTTCCCGCCATTTCTCTCTAGCCTTAGGGCAAATGAGCTGAAACAGAGTTTCAAAGCCAAGTGAGCTGATCGCGTTTGTTTTCCGAATCGCCGTTAATCCGTGGCGCTGCGCTGTCCCGCTTCGCGCAAGCCCAGGGTAGCCATTGGGCTGCGCAATCCATGCTCCGCCCAAGCCCGGGGTGGTCATCCGTGGCCACCCGTCCAACGCATGCCTTTTGGTCTCAAGGCCGGTCAGCGGACGGACGATACGTTCATGGCGCTATGCTTGGCGGAGAGTTTGCTGGCGCACGGTGGCTTCGATGCCGTCTATACTTCTTCCTATTATGAATAACCTCTTGGACGACGCGGCGAAGCGTGCAAGCCGCTATCTTGAAACTCTCAGCGCTCGCTCCGTTGCACCTGAGCGGGAGGCGATCGCCGCACTTGCGAGGTTCGATCACGCCTTTCCAGACCATCCCTCGAGCGCGGAGTCGGTGCTCGCTGAACTAGATGAAATCGGTTCGCCGGCCACAATGGCGTCGGCCGGCGGACGATTCTTTGGTTTCGTGACCGGTGGGGCGCTTCCAGTGACAGTGGCTGCCAATTGGCTCGCGACCACCTGGGATCAAAACGCGGGTCTTGTGGTTAGCTCACCCGCCAATGCCGCGCTCGAGAACGTCTCGTTGCGGTGGCTAAGGGCTATTTTCCATCTGCCGTTGCAAAGCGCGGGCGGGTTTGTCACCTCTGCAACGGCGGCTAACTTTTCAGCACTCGCGGCCGCACGGCACGCGCTGTTGGCACGCGCGAACTGGGATGTCGAAGCCCACGGATTGTTTGGTGCACCGCCGCTCACCGTCGTAGTTGGCGATGAGGTGCATGCGAGCATGCTGAAGGCACTTTCGCTCGTGGGATTCGGGCGCGACCGGGTTGTGCGTGTTCCCGTCGACGCGCAAGGGCGGATGCGCTTTGACGCTTTTCCAGTGGTCGACGATCGCACGATAGTGTGCGTGCAGGCGGGTAATGTAAACAGTGGCGCCTTCGATCCCATCCCAGAGATCTGTGCGCGCGCTCACTCGCATGGTGCCTGGGTACATGTCGACGGCGCTTTTGGCATGTGGGCTGCGGCCGCGCCCGCGCGAGCACATTTGGTCCAGGGTGTCGAAGACGCCGACTCCTGGGCCACCGACGCTCACAAGTGGCTCAACGTACCTTACGACAGCGGCCTAGTGTTCACGCGAGACGCGGACGCTTTGCGGAAGGCGATGTCCGTTGGCGGCGCATACCTCGCACAGGATGAGGACCGTGTCCCATACCAATATACGCCCGACTTCTCGCGCCGCGCGCGTGGAGTCGAAGTCTGGGCCGCACTGCGGCAGCTTGGCCGCCTAGGGCTTGCCGATCTGATTGAACGCACCTGCGGATACGCGGGCCAATTTGCCGAAGGGTTGCATGCTGCAGGCCACCGCGTGCTAAACGACGTCGTGCTCAACCAGGTCTTGGTGTCGTTCGGAAGCGCAGAGCGCACTCGCGAGGTGATCGATCGTGTGCAACGCGATGGCACATGTTGGTGCGGCGGCACAGTCTGGCAGGGTCACACGGCGATGCGCATCAGCGTGTCGTCATGGGCGACGACCGAGGGGGACGTGAAGCGCAGTCTTGCGGCAATCTTGAGTGTGGCCTCGTAGTTACTGAAATATTGAATAGTCCATGAAGCCCGTCCCTGATGAGCGTCGATCCGCTCGCTGCCTTGACGACCAGCCAGCAAGAAGAAAAGACGGCGGGGCCTTTTGGAGGGGCCCCGACCGCTAGGCATTGCACCGACGGGGGAGTTGATGTCGGCGCAATTTCTGCGAACCTGTTGAGTCAGCACAGCGGGATGGTTGCAATCACACTGCCTTCCCACTGATTTGACCTCAGTCAGAATGGCGCGGAAAGAATAAAATTGCTGTAAAAAACGATTGGCGCAGTGCGATAGTTGACTAAAAATCCGCTGATTTTTGGCGTCTTAACCTAGCGGAGTGCAGGGCGAACCGCGGGCGCTACGGCCCCATGCCGGGGTCGAACATGGGCCGCACTTCCGAAGGGACTATTCGATCATCGGCCGACTGAGTTCGGTGCGCCAATTGGCTGGATCAAGACTCGATTCCGGGCCCACTACATAGCACTCGTACAGATCGCTCGCCGTTCTGTGTCCGTTGGCTTCCATCCACCCACTGAATTTATGCCACGCGCCGCCTAGCCCCTCGTAGGGACCGTGATAGACGGTGTGCACCACCTTGAGCGCTGGCCGCTGCCAAGGTTTCACGCGGCCGACGGCCGTGACTGGCGATGACACCGGTACGCAGATGTCGAAATCAAATGCATCAGGTGTCATCTTCAGGTGAGGCGCAAGGCATTGGTCCTACGGGGCCGTGGTTCGCGCCTTTACTGCCGCCATCACTTCGCCTATGCCTGGTCCCATGACGTGCTGCATCTTCGAGCGTGGCGTCTCGATGTGAACGGTAGCAACCAGTTGTGCGGGAGTCTCGACAACCTTTGGTGTCTCGATCATGTGGGTTCTCCGGTGAGTGTTGGCAACAGTTTTTCGAGTCGTTCATAGCCTGCAGCCATGCCGTACTCCATGCCCGAACGACGGGCCGTGTCGCGGGCTTCTTGCGATTCGTACAGAATGGTAATCGTTGTCCTGGTAATAGCGCCTGTCTCGACGAAAACCGTCGTATCCAGGGCTTCGCCCGGATACCAGGCGTCGTCGAACTTCTCCGTGGCAACGAGACGTTCGACTGCAGTGATTTCGCGGAATACGCCACCTAGCGCCATCTGGGATCCGTCCTGCTCGGAACGCCAGACATAGCGATAGGCACCACCGACGCGAAGGTCGATTTCGCACAAGGGCATGGTCCAACCTGGTGGCCCCAGGAGCCAACGACGGACAAGTTCTGGCTTGGTGAATGCATCGAATACCAGCCTTCGCGGTGCGTCGAAATCGCGGGTCACCCGGATCTCGCGATCGCTGGGCGTGGACACCTTGAAGCTGTCAGGGAATAACATATACCACCGTCACCGTTTCTTGGGAGCTACGCGTTTGGGTTTCTTTTCCGTGGCTTTCAACTCGCTCAACAAACTGTCGAGGCGCGCGAAGGACGCTTCCCAGTATTTGCGATACGTCTCTAGCCACTCGGTTGCTTCTGCGAGCGGGCGCGCCTCAAGCTTGCGCGGTCGTCGCTGCGCATCGCTTCCAGACGAAATCAAGCCTGCACGTTCGAGGACTTTGAGATGTCGCGAGACCGCAGGCTGACTCATCGAGAAAGGCTCGGCGAGTTCACTCACCGATACCTCTCCCGACGCCAAGCGTTCAAGGATCGCCCGCCTCGTAGGATTCGCCAAAGCGGCGAACGTCCTATTCAGGCGGTTTGGGGTAGCTTCTGCATAACTGGAATGTTCCATAACCGAGATGTTATGCAATGGTGCAATCGAAGTCAACTCCCGTGAGGCCCGGCTGTCGCCGAATCGTATCTTCTGGTCTGATGTGCGCTAGCAAGAAGTTTTCAACGGGAGGATCTTAAGCCATGGCTAAAGCCTATTGGATTGCGTTTTATCACGAAATTTCCGATCCTAAAAAGCTCGCCGCTTATGCAAAGCTGGCGGGACCCGCTATCGAAAAGGGCGGCGGGCGTTTTTTGGCACGGGGAATACCAGCGCAGGTATACGACGATGGCAAAATGGAACGAAGCGTGTTAATCGAATTCGATTCCGTGGCAAAAGCCGTCGCAACGCATGCTAGCCCCAGCTATCAAGAGGCGTTGAGAGCTTTGAAGGGTGGGGTCGTGCGAGACTTGCGGATCGTGGAAGGGGCTTGAGGTCAGTCGGCGATAGACGATTGGGCGCGGTCTGAAATGCGATGATCAATTTCGACCTCAAGGAGCCTGTGACGAACGGCAGGCTTGCCGCCTCAGAACGCTGACGCGCTGATGGAAATAGTGGCCTGCCGCCACGCTGTGCGAAACTCCGTCTCGGCAGCACTCGCTTCAGCACCGCGTCCCTCAGCCTTGAGAGCCTGCATGAGACCAAAGAGGGCCCAGCCATTGCCCGGATGGCGGGCCAGATCGTCACGGTAGGTCCTCGCAGCGTCGTTTGCTTTTCCCACGCGAAGAAGTTCCGCACCGAGCAGATGGCGCACCGGGAAGAACCAACCCGCGGGTTCGTCGTATGCCAATCCGTCCTCCAGCAGAACCGCCTCGCGCAGATCGCGAAGTGCATCCTCGCCGCGACCCTCGGCCGAGCTAATGCGCGCTGCCGCAACTCGACGGGCGACCGCGAGCACGTCGCGCAGCGTGTTTTGTCCGGCCGGCACATCCGCGGACAGGCCGGCGATCAGCGTGTCGAGCTGCGCCAGTCGTTCGCGGGCCTCGGCGGGCCGATTCTTCGCGGCAAGCGCGACTGACGTTGCGTACAAGTAGCCACCGGCGAGACTTTGCGAACCTGGGGCTGGGGGTGCTTCCGCGAGCAGCATATCCCATCGTCCAAAACGCACGGGTGCGGTGTAGAGCTCTGCAACGTACCAGTCGGTGCCTGGCATCTCCTGTAGCTGTGCGTCCGACACGCTGGCTCTCGAGAGACGCACCGCATCGAGCGTCTCCGTATCGCGGCCCTCAGCCGCCGCCGAGTAGGCCAGGAACTGATAGTTGTGGCTCACATACATGGCCGGGTAGTAGTCGATTGGACTTGTCTTTGCAAGGTAGGCCACATCGGCGGCAGCGCCGTTGCGGTTCGCCTCCGCAGATTCTTCGTACCGGCCAACGCGATGGAATATGTGGGCAGGCATGTGTACGAGATGGCCCGCCGCGGGCGCAAGGGTGCGAAGCCGAGCAGCTGCCGCAAGTCCTCGTTCCGGATGAGGCGATGCTTCCACCGCATGAACGTAATAGTGGAGTGCACCCATGTGCACTGGATCGCGCTTGAGCACGCGCTCCAGTGTGGCGATGATCTCCATGGTTCCCTCGGCCGGCCTTCCGTCGGAGCTCCAGAGTTTCCACGCATGCACGTTCATCATGGACTCGGCGTACAACGTCCGCACGTCAAGGTCGCCGGGATAACGCCGGGCGAGTGTGCGCATGGCGGCGGCGTATGCCGTCAGAATCGGAGCGTTACTCTGAGGATCAAGCGGCTGGACGTTCGGGTAGCGCTGCGCAAGAGTGGATATGAGCGCCTGCTCGACCGGCGCAGCGGAACCGGCGAGACTCTGAGCGCGCTTTGTCGCTTCGAAGGCGATTTTCGCCCGGGCTTCCGCCAGCATGGGTACGTTGTAATTCGGGCCCACCGATAGGGCAACGCCCCACGCGCACATGGCACAGGTTGGGTCGAGTTCTAGTGCACGTGCAAACGATCGCGTCGATTCATCGTGATTAAACCCCCAAAGAAGCCGCATTCCCTGATCAAAATAGCGCTGCGCCTCCGGTAACTTGGTACTCACTGAGCGGTGATAATCCCCAAGGCCATCAAAGAGGCGAGCTCCGGTGGACCAACCCGCCAGCGTCGTTGGCAGCGGGGTTCCCATGGCCATCGCACTCGTCTGATCGCGAGTCTCATCTGACGGTACTGGAGATTGCGCGCTCTGTGCAGAAGCGAATACAGCCGCGAAAGAACCGGCGATGGTGCATATCCAGGTTTGCCTCATGAGCGATCTCCTTCGAAAAACCGAGGTATAGGACATCAATCAGGGGCGCGCGGCACGCCAAACGGAAAAAGCATTATTCTGCGAACAAACGATGCACGAACGCTTGCCTTGGAGCAAGCATTTCAGCGTCGTAGCTGCCCGCTCCTGACCGACTTCTGATAGATTTCCGCAGAATTTCGGGGTGAGTCCGGATGTATGTCGACGCGACTCAATGTCGCGTCGGACCTGGCGAACGATCGCACAGGAGTGAGGCGCATGCGCCGAACGCCGCGAGATGGAAATCGTGGCAGGCCCGTGAGCGCAGCAGGACAGCGTAGGGAGACGGTGCGGGCGGGGGATCTCAGATTCTTGGCTCCCTCACACTTTGAGTTTTGGTACAAGAAGGTCTTCGGCAAGCCTCGGCGCTAGGCTCTAATAATTGGCTCAGGCGATCGCGGGGGAGGGCGCGAGAATGCGGGACGTAGTCTTTCGCGTGCCGGTCTTATGTCATGCCGTGTCCTAGACAAGAGCGCGCAAACCGGTCAAATTGTTGTGGCTGCCAGCGAGCAGCGAACAAGGAAGTGAAAAAAAAATGAGGGAAGATTTCATGATTGGAAGTATGACGGCGCTGGCCTTGGCATTGCTGCTATTTACGGCGCCATTGAGAGCAGTCGATATTTCGGCGAACGCCAGCCGCGATGCGGCTCGTCTGGTCAGCTGTATGAAGGCGTTTGATGCGGCCTGCGCTAACTCTTTTACCTATACGAAAGTCCTGGAAGCGCACGGCATTTCTCGCAGCCAACTAGATCAGGCAGTGACGAATTTGTACGGAAATATGAAGTCGACTCATGTTGCGTATTCCCGCTTTGACTTAGAGGCGCCTTGGTCACCGTTTGTGAAGGGTGGGCGGAGCTATGTCTTCGTTCCGTACAACGCGGTCTTAGAGGGCAATGGACGGAAGATGACAGCAAAGGCGTTTTTCATAGGCATATCGGAAGACAGCGGCGTCTCGTGGAAGTTTGTCGATGGTCAGCAGATCACAAAAGACACCATTGGGCATGTGATCCCGGGATACGTGGGGCAACTGCCAAAGCGAGAGATCAGTCAAGCTGCATTTGTTCTAAAATAAGCCATGGGCTTAGATACTGTAGAGCTGGTGATGGCTGTGGAAGATGCGTTCGGAGAGGCGCTGTTGATAGCTACGGAAGATCCGACCGTAGGTTGAAGGACTCTATCCTGCCGACCTTGTTAATGGTTTGTCGAACGTCATCCCGACTTACAAGGGCGCGGAAACGCTCGCGGGACTTCACCGGCCAGGACAGATCAGTGGGATCTACGTAATTCTGAATTTCCGTCAGGGCGTCGCCACGCATTGAGGAAGTATTGAGCCTTTGTATGAGAAGTGCTGCGGCGCTATCGATGTCTTCGGCAGCGATCAAGGCGCCCTGATAAGTTCTGGGTGAATCTGCCTGGTGATCCTTGATGTAATCGAGCGCCGAGGCCGCAGCGTCTTTGTCGTTCAGCTGGAGGGCAGCACATAGATGGACAGTCTCCACCTGCAATTGGCCGTAGGGGCTCGTCTTTTCCACATCGAGAATGGCGAACAGGGCGTCCCTCGGACGCCCAAGATCGCAGTAGAACTGGCCGATATTGATCGCCTGGCTGACGTTGGGCTCGCCGTGCTCGGGGCGGCGCGCCGCACGGATCAGAAGCTTGAGCTCCTCGTCCCGACGTCCCAGTCCGCCCAATGCGATTGCACGGTTATTGAGAATCCATATCAGACTGTCGTTGACGTCATCGTAGGCAGATTTACTGCTACCGCGGTCGTTCGCCTTCTGCATGACGGCATCGGTTATCGACAACACTTCGTCGTAGTGTCGGGCCTTTAACAGTGCGTAGGTTAGTTCGATGACGCTTTGCAGGGATCGCGGCGACTTGCGGACGATTTCGCGCAAATTGGCGATGTCGGTATCAACTGCCTTGTCGATATTGAATAGTTCCGGAGAGGATTTGGCGATTTGATCGAAACGCTTATCAACACGCATGCTGATCAAGACGCTGGGCTGCCGGATTCGAAGTGTCACTTGTTTCGCCTCGTTCACTCGCCCCCTCTCGAGCAAGGCGAGTGCATAGTCGCGCCACTCTGAGGATGGTTCGAATAGCCCATCAATTTTCCAATCCGCCCGATACAGCGCCTCAAGCAAGTCAACAGACTGCGATATCTCCGATTTCTTGATTTCGTTTAGGATGCGGAAGATAGCGGCATCCTTGATGTCAGCGAGCGCCTTCGGCGTCTGCTTGGCAATCTGCGTCAGCGCTACTGCGGATTCCGTCATGTCGTCCAAGCCGAAGGATGAGTACAGCAGAACTTGCCAATCAATGGTTGCCGGATGCGGCATGGCGCAAGCACGCCTCGCATAGCCTTGCGCCACGTTGTTCTCATGTAACTGAAGGGCCACGCCGCTGGCGGATGTCAGCAGGGCATGGCGGCGCTCAACGGGAATGTCGTCAAACACAGGTGATTCGATCACGGCTTCCAGCAACGGCAGAGCGGCCGTCCAATCCTCCTTGTTCACCTTTTCCGCTGCCTGGGCGATTTGTTCGTTGAGGGCTTCAACAGCGGTGATGCGATCCGGTAGATTCTTTATCGGAGGTTCTTGGGTTGCCAGGAGAAGGCCGGGCACGAGCGCCAAGAAGAAGACAAGCAGCGCCCTCGATGCCGGCGCGGTTGATCGATCCGTATTCATCTTGTTACTTCCCTGTCGTTGCAATAGCTCGATAGCGCCATTTCAACGTGTGTGACGTCGAGCTGCAAGGGAAATGTGGCCATTGTGTTAACGATTTCGCCTATTTCCTACGAACTCGACTCAATGAATCGAGTACCCTGATGCGTCTTGCGAGTTAGCCGACATATTCCCTAAGTGACCGGCGTGTGCCGCAGATTTAGCTCGAAGAAGTAAATCGGCAGGCGAGAACAAGGAAGGATGCGGAGTTGGGGGATCCGGAGGAATAGTCAGGAACCGCCAAAACGACTTGGCGATCTTTCTCAGGTGAAAGTCCCACCTGCTCAGTCGAGATAGCGATTCGAGGAGGAAGAAGCATGATGACACGGCGTGAGTTTCTGGATGGAGCGGTAGCAGGTGCAGCGGGTTTAGCGATCAGCTCGACGGCGAAGAGCTACGCGCAGATCATAGGGTCCAACAACCGGCTCAACTTCGCCGTCATCGGCCTGAACGGTCGCGCCTACGCGCACCTCTCATCCTTGAAGG